>WNFP01000545.1_pt1 | contig 28508 bp, 27 predicted proteins | sample 5400201 | NCBI WGS metagenome assembly WNFP01 (sample SAMN13153355, study PRJNA577476) | soil metagenome | isolation source: 115 cm saprolite under Madrone tree | place: USA:California | collected 2016-06-14 | reverse complement strand
GCGATAGGGAACGAACCTCCAAAATGTTAGCTTCGGCCGAGAAGTCTGAAATCACCCGAATAATTTCTGCGTTTCTCTTCAATTCTTCAAAATTCAACTGACTCGTAACCACGATGACGGAACCCTTTATGGCGGGAGTCCATTCCGTGATATCTCTGTGTAGATAGAAATTCAAACCATGAAGCCAGCCGCGCTGCATTTTGAAGGAATACGTCCTGCCAGCGTCAGCAGCTGATATGTCCGAGACGACGGTTCGAGGTGAGAGCTGTAGATTCAGCTTTATCGAGGAATCGTAGGCTGTATCGACCATGAACAAGAAGGCGATGAATGCCACAAGTTGGCCAACGCGAGGCCGATTCGCGAGGGTCGCGACAATTGAAGCTAGGCTGCCGATCCCTGCGAACAGAGAGTAGAACAACACGAAAACCGGGCCAATATAGATTGTCAAATGCATGCCTTTCGTGGATCGGGAGGAAAAGAGGTCATGCCAGGCCCATAGCACGGACGCCAGATAGAGAAGAGCGCCTCCGATTATGGCGAAGCGCGCAATGGAAGACTTGCACTTTAGAGATTTTGTAAGTGCGGTCGCAAGCAGGAGTCCTAATGGCAGGATTGATGGAAGGACATAACCTGGCAATTTAGATTTGGAAAGCGTGAAGAACAAAAGTGGGAAGATTCCCCACGCGACGACAAAGATCTCGTCAGACAAGTGAAAATTCTCGATTTGCTTGTGCCCTCCGGGGAGCGCATACGACGTCAGCCAAGTAAACCACGGGGCTAGACCGATGAGAAGAATGGGCAAGTAATACCAGAAAGGCTGGATGTGCTGGAATTCGGGGGTGAAGTAGCGTTTGAAATTGTGTTCGATGATGAAGATGCGGAAGAAATCGGGGTTGCGGCGGGCGCACAGGATGTACCAGGGGAGAGCGGTCAGGCAGAAGGACACGAGCGCAGCAGGATGAAAGAGACGCAAGGCGTCGCGCCAGCGTTTGGTGAAGAGCGCCCAAAAGAAAACAGTGCCGCCACAGAGAATGATCGCTGCAGGGCCCTTGGCGAGGACGGCGAGGCCGAGGAAGAAGCCGAAGAGAACAAGAGCGAGCCAGGGCGTTTGTGGAATGACCGGAGAGTTTTCGTTGCGGGTGAGGCCAAGCACTACGGCGGCGCACACGATTGCCATGGTGAGCATGGCGCTGAAGGGCATGTCTGTGGCGGCCGCGTGCGAGAAGCCGATCATGCCGACGGTGGTGGGCAGTAAAAGTAAGAGCCAGCGCGCGGTTTCCGGGCCGTAAAGGCGCAAGGCGAGCCAGGCAAGCGCGAGCGTTGCGAGGAGTGCGGAGACGGCACTGGGCAAGCGTGCCGCTGCTTCGCTCACGCCAAAGAGTTTGAAGCTGAGCGCGGCGCCCCAATAGAAAAGTGGCGGCTTTTCAAACCACGGTTTTCCATAAAGACGCGGAGTGACCCAATCGCCGGTCTCCGTCATGTCGCGCGCGATCCAGGCATAGCGTGGCTCGTCCGGGCCGACGAAACCGATGGCCCCGAGATGGCTGAAGTAGCATACGCACAGAGTCGCCACGATGAGCAGAGTCCAGCCGATGCGGGCGGTGGTGCTGATGAGCGGAATTTCGGCGATGGGAGCGGTCGGTTCGGTCACGGAAAGCTGAGTCTAACATCGAACCACTATCTTCAAGCGTTGGACGTCTTGCATACTGTCGCGCGGCAGCTACCTCAAGCGAAACTAGCCAGATGATGAAAGAATGGATGGAATACGCGGCAGTGTGGGTCATTCTCAAAGGGCTGGGTGTGTTGCCGCGGCCATTGGCGCGGAGTTTCGCGGCTGGCGTGGTGAGGATTCTCTACGCGATGCTGCCGAAATTGAGGAAAACCGCGGAAGTGAATCTGCGAATCGCGTTTCCAGACTGGAGTGATGCACGGCGAAAGGCGGTGGTTCGCGGAATGGTGCGGAATCTGGGGTGGATGGCGGCGGAGTTTGCGCGGCTTCCCGGATATTCGAAGGAAAATATCGAGCAGGTTGTGGTGCTCGACGGGCACGACAACTTTCTGAAGGGCCAGCGGCGCGGGAAAGGCGTGCTCTATCTGACGGGGCACATCGGAGCGTGGGAGTTGTCTTCCTTTGCGCATGCTTTGTATGGCTTTCCGCTGCACTACATGGCGCGGCCCATCGACAACAAGAAGATCGATCGTCTGGTGAATAGTTACCGGCGTTTGTCGGGGAACCAGCCAATTTTCAAGAATGAATCGGCGCGAGTAATGCTCAAGGTTTTGAAAGAGGCCGGGACAATCGGGATTCTGGCGGACCAGAACACCATGCCGGATGAGGCGGTGTTTGTGGAGTTCTTTGGAAAGCTGGCAAGCACGACGACGGGAATTGCGCGTGTGGCCTTGCACACGGACGCGGCAGTTGTGCCGGGGTACGCGGTTTGGGACGAGAGCATTCGAAAATATCGCTTGCGGTTTGAGCCCCCCGTGGACTTGATTCGAACGGGGAATGCGGAGCGGGACGTTTTGGAGAATACGCAGAAGTTCACGAAGGTGATAGAGGGGATCATTCGCAAGTATCCGGAACAGTGGATTTGGGTACACCGACGGTGGAACACGCGGCCCAAGGGCGAACCGCCGGTCTACGATTTCTCGTGAGGTTGATGATGAAGCGAACTGCGAAAGAATTGGCAGAGGCAATTGGGGCGAGGCTCGAAGGCGACGGCACAATGGAAATTGCGGGTGTCGCCGCGCCCGAACGTGCTGGAGCGCGCGATTTAATTTACGTCGAGGCTGCAAGACATGCGGAGCGCGTCGCGGCATCGGCAGCGATGTGCATCGTTGCTGGCGAAGGATTATCGCTGCCAGGAAAAACTGTGTTGCGGAGTGCGCACCCCAAGGTGGCGTTTGCGAAGGCGGCGGCGTTGCTGCTTGAGCGCGCGCCGATTGCGGCCGGTGTTCACCCGACGGCGATCGTGGCGCCGCTCGCGCGTGTGAGGGAAGGCGTGAGCATCGGGCCGTACGCGGTGATTGGAGAAGATGCGCATGTCGGGGCGGGGACGCAGATCGGCACGCACACGGTGATCGGGGCAGGATGCTGGATTGGAGAGAACTGCAGGATTCACCCGCGAGTGACCTTGTATGCGAACGTGCGAGTCGGACATCGCGTGGAGATTCATGCAGGGGCGGTAATCGGAGCAGACGGCTTCGGTTACGCGTTTGGAGAAGGGAAGTACTGGAAGTTTCCGCAGGCGGGGATTGTGGAGATCGGCGATGACGTGGAGATCGGGGCGAACGCAACGATTGATCGCGGTTCGCTGGACGACACGCGCATCGCGGAAGGGGTAAAATTGGACAACCTCGTCCACGTGGGGCATAACGTGCAAATCGGCGCGCATACCGTGGTCGCCGCACAGACGGGAATTTCCGGGTCGAGCGTACTGGGGCATCACGTAGTGGTGGGCGGTCAGGTAGGAATTGCGGACCACTGCACACTTGAGGATGGGGCAGTTGCGGGAGCGCAGGCGGGAATCCCAACGGGCAAGACGATTCGTGGCGGCCAAACCGTTTGGGGAACGCCAGCGCGGGAAATTGGAAAGTTCAAAGAGGCTTATGCGTGGTATGCAAGGCTCCCGGAACTGGCCGCTCGCATCAAAGAACTAGAGGCGAAACTTGCCGGGAATTGACAAGAATGTTTCTGCCAACTGGCGGGTGATCGTCGTGGGCGGTCACACGCGCAGCATTGGAAAGACGCAATTGGTTTGCGACGTGATTGGCGCATTTCGCCAAGCGAATTGGATTGCGGGGAAAATTACTCAATACGGGCACGGCGTCTGCGCGCAGAATGGCGAGAATTGCGATTGCGCACCGGATGAGCATGTGTGCGCCATCAGCTGGGAGACGCAAGCGGATTCCGGAACGGATAGCGCGCGATTTCTGGCGGCGGGCGCGCGGCGCTCGTTCTGGCTCAGGACGAAACAAGGGTTTCTCGCGGAAGGGCTGCCCCTTCTGCGGGCTGCGTTGCAGGAGAAAGTTGGAGAAGCAAGGGAGGGGTTGCCGCCATTGATCGTGGAAAGCAATTCCTTGCTGCAATTCCTAAGGCCGAGCCTGTATTTTGCTGTGGTTGATCCAGCGAAAGAAGATTTTAAGGATTCGGCTCGGGTGGCCCTGGACCGCGCCGACGCGCTGGTGCTTCGAGATACGGCCGGTGCTTTTTCGACTTCCGGGCCGGCATGGACAAAACTCCCGGCGCGCTTGCTCCGTGAAAAGCCATCGGTTTCACAGCTCGAAGGCGAGCCACTGCCTGAGCCCCTGCGCGCCCTCGTTCACCGGGTTTTGGAAGGACCTGGAAGTGTTTCCATTTGACAACGCGGCGCTTTCGATTCGGCATCTTAACCGTTGACCGTCCACGCGAAGGCGGCGATAATTTAGTAGTACTGGTGTTACCCGAATTCTAACCGATGTGTTGTTTTGTGGGCCAAGCCAGTCGCAAGACATCAGTTTCATTTTGAAGCGCCCGGCGCGCTCGAATGGCCTTCTGGACGCGCCACTTTGAAGTTCCGCTCTGGGGGAGCACTCATGGCCTCATTCGTCCGAATGGGAGAGGAAACTCCGGTTGCGCCGGCGCCTGTGACGTGGCAGGAACAGGACTGGGCCGAGCGGCTGGAAAAATCCATCGAGCGCGGTGCGAATCACCTTCTTTCGATCCAGGCAGAGCAAGGTTACTGGCAAGGCGAGCTCGAGGCCGATACCACGCTCGAATCCGATTACATTTATTACTTGCACGTTCTGGGAAAGGCCGACCCGGAGCGCATTGCCAAGCTGGCGAATTATGTACGGCAGCGACAGTTGCCGGATGGCGGCTGGAGCATTTACCCGGGCGGGCCGTCGGAGCTCAATGCCACTTGCAAGGCGTATTTCGCGCTGAAGCTGGCAGGGGGCTCGACCAATACGCCGCATATGACTCAGGCGCGAGAAACGGTGCATCGTCTCGGCGGCCTTGAGCATACCAATTCGTATGTGCGGTTCTACCTGGCGCTCGTGGGCGCCGTCGGATGGGAGCTCGTACCGTCGATTCCGCCGGAGCTGATACTTTTGCCGAACTGGTTCTATCTCAACATTTACGAGATGTCCTCTTGGACGCGTGGCATCGTGATCCCCATGGCGATTCTGTCTGCGGTGCGTCCCGATTGGCGCCTGCCGGAGCGCGCGCACGTCGACGAATTGTTCAACGACCCAGCGCGAAAGACCGCGGCGTTTGACTGGAGCGAGCAGCTAGTTTCCTGGAAAAACTTCTTCCTTGCAGTGGACCGCGGGCTGAAACTTTACGAGAAATTGCCCTGGAAACCGCTTCGGCAGCGTGCGCTGCGTGAAGCGAAATCATGGATGTTGAACCACATCGAACGGACCGAAGGTCTTGCTGCGATTTACCCGGCAATGATGAATTCCATTTTTGCGCTGATGGCGCTTGGTCATGGTCCGGACGATCCGCTCACTTGGCGTGAAATCAGGGAATTTTCACGGTTTGAAATTGAAGAGGGCGAGACGATTCGCATGCAGCCGTGCGTTTCGCCCGTTTGGGATACGTGCATCGCCATGGTCGCTCTGGAAGAAGCGGGCTTGCCTCCGGATTATCCCGCGCTGGTGAAGGCGGCGGAGTGGATGCTGTCGAAGCAGGTGCTCGGGCCGGGCGATTGGCAGGTAAAGAACAAGGACGCCGAACCAGGCGGCTGGGCGTTCGAATTCCGCAATGATTTTTATCCTGACGTCGACGACACTGCCTTTGTGTTAATGGCGCTGCAGCGCGTGAAGTACCCCGACCTCACGCGGATGGAAGGCGCGATTCGCCGTGGCATTCAGTGGCTGCTCAGCATGCAGAACCGCGATGGCGGCTGGGGTGCGTTTGACCGCGACAACAACAAAACATTCTTATGCAACATCCCCTTCGCCGACCACAATGCAATGATCGATCCTTCCACCGCCGACGTTACCGCGCGCGTGGTGGAATGTCTCGGAAGATTTGGCTGGCCGGCGGAACATCCGTCTATTCAGCGCGCCGTCAAGTTTTTGATGCAAGACCAATGCAACGACGGCTCGTGGTTCGGGCGCTGGGGCGTCAACTTCATCTACGGGACGAGCGGCGTGCTGCGCGCCTTGGAGACGGTTTCACTCACTACCCGCGAATACTGCCAGCGGGCAGTGACCTGGCTGCGCAGCGTCCAGAAGGCTGACGGCAGCTTCGGCGAATCGCTCCGCAGCTATGATATGCCGGCGACAAAGGGGGAGGGACCGAGTACGGCTTCGCAAACCGCCTGGGGCTTGATCGGTTTGCTGGCAGGCGCGGATCTTAACGACCCGGCGATTGGCAGGGCGGTTTCCTACCTCGTGCACCAGCAGCAGGAAGATGGCTCGTGGAGCGAGCCGGATTTCACTGGAACGGGCTTTCCGGGGGTCTTTTACTTGAAGTACCACCTCTATCGGAATTCGTTTCCGGTCTATGCGCTGGCGCGCTATGCCAACCACTTGCACAGACCGGACGAGTACGTGGCGCTGAAGTTGCGGCCCAGCGAGTTCCGGCTGCGCAGCGGGTTTTAGAGCACATCATGCGGTTTCCCCTGCGGCTCACCGCGGACCTCACGATCGCCCGCCTCTCGCAGAAACTGCGAACCAAACCGGGGCGTTGGCCTCTCGTGCTTTTGAATCCCATGACATCAGCGGGCGCTGGCGGTCACGATTCCGGAAAATTATCGTTCGAATCAAAACCCGGCACTGAATTATTGGACCGTGTGCGCCGAAGTTCCGCGCCCGTTGTGTGGATTGGCGGCGCCGAGCCGCTTCTCCATCCGGAAATGGGCCAGTTGACACGTTGCATCGCCGGAATTGGCCGGCATGTCTTCGTGGAGACCGACGGTGCTCTGCTTCGCCGCCGCATTCACGAATTCCGCCCCGTCTCCCGGTTGTTTCTCGTATTCAAATTGCATGGACTCGAAACAGCTCATGATCTTCGCGCACGACTCCCAGGCGCTTTTCAAGCCGCTATGGAAGGATTACGCGTCGCCCGGCTCTCTGGTTTCCTGACTTGCGTGCACGCGCGAATCGATGAAGAGACGAAACTGAGCGATGTCGCCGAATTGATTCGGCACGCCAAGACGCTCGATATGGATGGCGTCGTGATTTCACAAGCAGGCGGCGCCGACTCGTCAAACCGGTCGGGCGAGGCTCTCCGGTGGAAGACGGCGCAAGCCCGGAAATTGATCGGGAACCGCTGGTGGGAATCCTTTTCGCGGCTTGTTGAGCCGGTCTTGGGCGGCGATGTGGAAACCGTTCGGAGCGCCGAAAACAACGGCGCTGGCCTCGAAGCGGAAGCGGATACGAACGAGGACGGTGTAAGAATCGCATGACCACACTGGTTACAGGAGCGGCCGGATTCCTCGGCAGCCACCTGGCTCGGCAATTGGTGGCGCGCGGTGAAGACGTGCGCGTGCTGATGCGCGCTTCGAGCACCAATCGCGCGATTGCGGATTTGTCGCTCGAGTATGTGACCGGAGACTTGCGTGACCCTGCTTCGCTTGAGCGCGCCATGAAAGGCGTGAAACGCGTCTTCCACGTGGCGGCCGATTACCGGCTGTGGGCCCGTCGCTCTCGGGAGATTTACGATTCGAATGTCGGCGGAACGAGGAATCTGTTGAGCGCGGCGAAGCGCGCGGGCGTGGAGCAGTTAATTTACACCAGCACCGTGGCCACGATTGCCGTCGATCGCCCGCAACTCCCGAATGAGTTCACCGACGCCAAGCTGAAAGAAATGGTGGGCCATTACAAGCGCTCAAAGTGGATGGCGGAAAAGGAAGCGCTCAAAGCAGCAAAAGACGGCTTACCCGTAATCGTCGCGATGCCCACGACGCCGGTGGGTCCGTGGGATTGGAAGCCGACGCCGACTGGAAAGATCATCCTCGATTTCTTGAATGGCAAGATGCCCGGCTACGTGGAGACCGGTCTGAATTTTGTTGGCGTCGAGGAGTGCGCGGCCGGGCACTTGTTGGTCTCCGAAAAGGGCAAAATTGGAGAACGGTATCTGCTCGGCGGTGAGAACCTCACCCTCAAGCAAATGTTGGACACGCTATCGAAGATAACCCGTTTGCCCGCGCCCAAACTGAAAATTCCTCACGGGCTTGCGCTGGGTGTAGCCTATGCCAATACGATCTTTTCGCGGCTGCTCGGGCGCGCGCCGGGCATTCCCGTCGAAGGCGTGAAGATTGCGCGGCACATGATGTTTGTGGATTGTTCGCGCGGGCAACGCGAATTGGGCTTCAAAGGCGGCTCGGTTGCCGCGGCGCTCGAGCGCGCCGTCCGCTGGTACGAGGCGAACGGCTATATCGTTAAGAGCCGCGCGAAACGCATGGCCCGCGCCGCCGCGTAGGTTTTATAGCATTTGATAGAAGTGCGCGTCCTCGTAACATTCGCGGTTGAAGCCGAGTTCGCCCCCTGGCGCGCCCTCAGGCAGTTTGTGAAGAGGAGCGACGGCACAGCCGAGTTCTATTCGGCCCAAATTGGCGGGGCTGAAGTGAACATCCTTCTGACGGGCGTTGGGGGGAAGAGCGCGTGGTTGGAAACGACGAAAACCGTGTGGGGCGGTGATGTGGATATTTGCGTTTCGAGTGGCTTGGCGGGCGCGCTGCATCCGGAGTATCGGCCCGGAGACATTCTGGCTGCGAAAGAGGTGCAAGCCGTGGGCTGGAAGCGCGTAGTTGCCTCGGATGCGAATCTGGTACAACTCGCCATCGCCTATGGTGCGCAGGGGGTCGCCTCTTTCTACAGTGTGGACCGCGTGATTGGCTTGGCTTCGGAAAAGTGGGCACTTGGCAGAGTGGCTGATGCCGTGGAAATGGAAAGTGGGGAGGTATTGTACGAAGCAAGCGCTTTCGGCGCGAAAGTAATCGCGATCCGGGGAATTAGTGATGCTGTGGATGAAGATCTGCCTCTGGATTTTAATAAAGTGGTGACTTCGAGCGGAGAGGTTAGTATCCCGCAAGTGTTGGGTGAAGTGGTGCGCCATCCGATGTCGACACCCGCGTTAGTGCGTTTCGGGAAACAGAGTCGGATGGCCGCCGAAAACCTGGGCGCTTTCTTGGATCGATACGTTGAAGGGGTTATCTCGTCGATGAGCTCTTCGATTGGGGCGGCGGCAACATGAGCGGGACAGGAACGATGGTCGAGGCACTGCGTACCCTCGGCCCCGTCCCCAAGACCATGCGCGCCGGTGTCTATCGCGAGAAGGGAATCGTGCGCGTCGAAGAAGTGCCCGTCCCGGAGGTGGGCGACGGCGAAGTCTTAATCAAAGTCGCCGCCTGCGGCATCTGCGGCACCGACATCAAAAAAATCTTCCACCGCTACGTCGAGCCACCCCAAATCCTGGGTCACGAACTTGCCGGTACTGTGGTCGCCGTTGGCTGCGGTGTCTCGAAGTGGAAACCCGCCGACCGCGTCATGAGCTTTCATCACATTCCGTGCGGCGGATGTTTCTATTGCGAACGCCGTCTCTTTTCCCAGTGCAAACAATACAAAACTACCGGACTGACCGCCGGCTTCACGCCCAACGGCGGCGGCTTCGCCGAATACGTCAAGGCGATGCCTTGGGTCGCCGAGCGAGGAATCGTCGCGCTCCCAGATGACGTCAGCTTTGAAGAAGCAACGTTCATCGAGCCCATTAATACCATTGCAAAAGCCGTGCAAAAGGCGCGCGTGGCGGCGGGCGAAACCGTGCTGATTGCTGGTTGCGGACCCATTGGGCTGCAATTCCTGATGGTGACAAGACTCAATGGTGCCAAGCTCTATACTAGCGACCCGATGGCCGTGCGACGCGCCAAGAGTTTAACTTTGGGCGCACTGGAGGCGTTTGACCCCAGTGATGGTAAGCTTGTGGAGCAGATTAAGACCCGGACCGATGGGCGTGGGGCCGATGCGGTCCTGGTGGCGGTGGCTCATCCCGCGGTGGTGATCGATGCGCTGGCCGCAGCAAGGCCGGGCGGGCGCGTGCTGTTGTTTGCCGCGAACGATCCAGTAACCAAGATTGAGTTCCCGGCAGCCGCGGTGGGGATTGACGAAAAAGAAATCCTGGGCAGCTATAGCGCCGCCGCGGACATCCAAGATGCAGCCGCAGACCTGGTGCTGAAGAAGAAACTGCCCGTCATGCAAATTGTGACGCACCGTTTTCCGCTGGCTAGAATTCAAGAAGGGTTGGAATTGGCTGCAAGACCTACGGCGGAATCACTGAAGATCTTGATCACACACGCATGAGAACGACGACCACGAAAAAGACGGAAACAGGCGAAGAAGTGAAAGCAGTAACACGCGTCGCGGTGCCCTCGAAGATGACGGCGGCGGTCCTGTACGGCAGCGAAGATCTGCGCATTGAGAAGATCGACGTACCGGCCCTGGCCGCGGATGAAGTTCTGTTGCGCGTCCGTCTGGCGCTTACCGACGGTACCGACCTCAAGGTTTGGAAGCGCGGCTATCACGCGAAGATGATTCAGCCTCCGGCGGTCTTCGGTCACGAGCTGGTGGGCGAGATTGTCGCCGTGGGCAAGCGCGTGGATTCGCGCTGGCGCATCGGGATGCGCGTTGTCGCCGCCAATTCCGCTCCGTGCCTGCGTTGCTACCACTGCCGCCGCGGCCAGGAAAATCTTTGCGACGACTTGCTGTTTAACAACGGCGCGTACGCGGAATACATGCGTATCCCCGGGCGCATCGTCGTGGAAAACATGCTTGAAGTGCCGCACTCTGTCGACGACCAGAGCGCCGCGCTCGCCGAACCTTTGGCCTGCGTGCTTCGTGGGATTCATGAGATGGAAGTGCGCACCGGCGATACCGCGGCCGTCATCGGCTGCGGCCCCATCGGATTGAAATTTGTCCGCATGCTTTCGCGGCGCGGAGTCCGCGTTATTGCGCTGGCGCGGCGCGCCGCTCCGCTGGACGTGGCACGGCGCTTGGGGGCGGTGGCTGCCATCAACGTTACGGAAACATCCGATGTCGTGGTTGCCGTGAAAGCCCTTACGGAAGACCAGCGCGGTCCGGATTCCGTGGTAGAGGCGGCAGGGAATCCCGCAACGTGGCAACAGGCTCTCGCGATGGTCCGCCGCGGCGGTGTTGTCAATTTCTTCAGCGGTCTGCCTTCGGGCACGCGCGTGGAAATCGAGCCCGCGGCGATTCACTATTCGGAGATCAAGCTCATCTCGCCTTTCCACCACACCCCAAGGTTCTTCCGCGAGGCTCTGGAAGCCATTCGCCGCGGAGACATCTCGGCGCATGACTTCGTCAGCGAAGAAATCCGGTTGACGGATTTGCCGCAGGCGTTCGAGCGCATGAAGTCACGAAGCGGCGAAATCAAGTTAGCCGTAAGGCCGTAGTTTTCATGCGACCAAACCCCCCCATCATTCCGAGCGAAGCGAGGAATCTCTCTTTTGATGCTGCTCCCCGGTGAACTTGAGATTGCGGCGCACGCGCCTGCCCCCGGGTGCACGCCCGCAGCCGCGCAGCAGTACACGCGCTGGCTGGCGGCGCACCACTACGAAAACTTCAACGTCGTCTCGTGGCTGCTTCCAAAAGCTCTGCATCAGCATTTTTGCAACGTGTACGCGTATTGCCGCTGGGCGGATGATCTCGGCGATGAAGTGCCCAATGCGGTGCGCGCGCTGGAATTACTCGATTGGTGGGAGCGTGAGCTCGAAGCTTGTTGCCAAGGCGAGCCGTCGCATCCGGTTTTTGTGGCGCTGCGCGAGACCATCGCTGCGAAAGATATTCCCAGGCAGCCATTCGCGGACCTGCTGAAGGCCTTCCGGCAGGACCAGACCGTCAAGCGCTATGCGACGTGGGGCGCTGTGATGGACTATTGCGTGTACTCGGCGAATCCGGTGGGGCGGCTGGTCTTGTATCTTTGTGGCTATCGCGACGAAGAGCGGCAGAGGCTGTCGGACGCCACCTGTACCGCGTTGCAGCTCGCCAATTTTTGGCAAGACGTCTCACGGGACTTGGAAAAGGGGCGGATTTACATTCCGCTCGACGCGGCTGCGGTGCAGGGTCTCACCGAGGGCGACATTGTCGAGCGGCGCTTCGACGATCGCTACGTGTGCCTGATGAAGGATCTGATCGCGCGCACGCGCACGCTTTTTGCCGAAGGGATGCCTCTGGCAAAAATGGTGGATGCGCGCCTCAGTGTGGACCTGGAGATGTTCAGTCGGGGCGGGCTGGCCGTGCTCGATGCCATCGAGGCGATGGGTTACGACACCCTCCACCGCCGTCCGGCAGTCAGCAAGCTGAAACAAGCTCGGCTCTTGAGCCGCACGCTGGCGTGGCACGTGTTCGACAAGAATCCGAAATCAGACGAGATTGCGGCTGCACCTTCCGTGGTAGGGGCCCAGCACCTGTCCCGACCCCGTCGGGACGCTGCGCCCGAGTTGGGCGCTACCATTGCGGATTCCTACGCAGAATGCCACCGCGTAGCGCGCGCGGCGCACAGCAATTTCTACCATGCCTTTTTTCTTCTTCCGAAACCGAAACGGGATGCGCTGGCGGCGCTGTATGCGTTTATGCGCCTCGTGGATGACGTTTCCGATGAAGGCCAGGACCTCGCCGCGAAACAGCGCGGTCTGGCAAGATGGCGCGCCGCTCTCGACCAAGCGATCACCGGGCAGGCGCAAGTCTTTGACGGCACGGCCGCTTTGGCCTCGCCGGCTACGGCCTTGAATAGTGCGGCGGAGATCTTGCCTGCGTTGGTGGACACGATGCTGCGGTACAAAATGCCCGCGCGCTATCTGCATGATCTGATCAGTGGAGCGGAGATGGATTTGACCGTGCGGACCTACCCGACGTTCGAGCGGTTGCGCGAGTATTGCTATCGCGTGGCCGGTGCTGTCGGATTGACGTGCACGCATGTTTTTGGCTTCCACGATGCGCGCGCACTGGACTTGGCTGACAAACTGGGACTGGCGTTCCAATTGACGAACATCATCCGCGACGTGCACGAGGATTACCAACTCGGGCGCCTGTACCTTCCCGAAGAAGATCTGGCGCGTTACCGGGTCTCGCCCCAGGATTTTGGCGGCAGCGAAGCGACGCTCGGGGTTCGAGAGTTGCTCCGGTTCGAAGCCGGGCGCGCCTGGCAGTTCTATGAAGAAGGTTCCGCCTTGCTGAGCCTGATCGATCCGGACAGCCGCGGCGCCTTGTGGCTGCTGGTGCATACTTACAGCGCGCTGTTGGGGCGTATCGAGTCGCTGGGTTTCGCAGTCTTCGGCGAGAAGGTCCGGCTTCCCAAAACTGAAAAAATGATGTTCATCGCCAAGGCGCGTTTTGGACGCCACACGGAAGAGAATATCCTTGAAAAGCGTGATCGTGATCGGCGGCGGGCTGGCGGGACTGGCAGCCGGCGTCGCGCTGGCTGAAGCGGGCTGGCGCGTGCGTTTGTTTGAGCAGCGTCCCTTCCTTGGCGGCCGGGCAACGTCCTATGTGTTGCCCGACGGCGAACACGTGGATAATTGTCAGCACGTGACTCTCGGTTGCTGCACCAATCTCGAAGACTTTTACCGCCGCGTCGGTGCCGCGGACAAGATCAAGTTTTTTGAACGCCTGCTATTTCTCGATCCGCAAGGCCGGCGAGGAGAGATGCGGGCCGGCATCCTTCCTGCGCCGTTTCATCTGACGGGATCATTCGCGGCATTTGCTCCTTTGGCCCTGCGGGACAAGCTGTCCATTGCGCGGGCCTTGCTCGATATTCTGCGGACCAATGGGAATCCGCCGGATCTCCAGCAAAGCGGCGGGATCTCCATGCTGGAGTGGCTTCGCCGGCGCGGCCAGACGCAGGGCGCGATCGAACGCTTCTGGCGTGTTGTCCTCGTGAGCGCTCTCGACGAAGAACTCCATCGGACCGACGCGCATTTCGGTGTTGACGTTTTCTGGAAGGCCTTTCTTTCCAACCGCACGGGCTACCGCATGGGAGTGCCCGCGGTGCCGCTCTCTAAGCTGTACGACGGATGCAAGGCGGAGATCGAGCGTCGTGGCGGCGAAATCGTGCTCAGGTCACCGGTGCGCGGCCTGAAGATCGAGAACGGCGAACTCGCTGGGGTGCGCTTCGACGAGGGACGCGAAGAAACGGCCGATGCCTATGTTTTCGCCGTGCCCCATACCGCGTTAACGGAGTTACTGCCGGAGAGCGTCAAGCAAAGCGATCTTGGATTAAGGAACCTGGACAAGATCAAAGTGTCCCCAATTACCGGTGTGCATTTGTGGTTCGACCGGCCCGTGATGGCCGAACCATTTGTGACGCTCTTGGATGCCACAACCCAGTGGATTTTCAACAAGACCGCTCTCTACGGCGATTCGAACGAAGCAGGGGAGAGCGCTCCCGATGGACAGTACCTCCAACTGGTGATCAGCGCGTCTTATGATTTATTGCCGAAGCCGCGGCAAGAGATCGTCGATCTGTGCTTGAAAGAAGTGCGCCAGGCTTTGCCGGCTGCCCGCAACGCTCAACTGCTGAAGGCCACCGTGATCAAAGAACCGGCGGCCACATTCTCACCGGAGCCGGGCGTGGATCGCTGGCGCCCAAAGCAACAGACATCCGTGCGAGGCTTGTTTCTGGCGGGAGATTGGACCGCCACGGGCTGGCCCGCAACAATGGAAGGCGCGGTGCGCAGTGGTTATTTGGCCGCGGAAGCTCTGCTTCGCGTTGACGGGACCCCGCACAAATTTGTGCAACCGGATCTCGAGCCCGATGGATTCGTCGCTATGTGGCTGGGCAAGCAGAGCACTGCTTCCCGCTCCGGAGGAAACGGATCACCCATCTCTGGCATCTGATCATTGATTGCTGATCTTCGTTCACGGTGCAATTGATTCGTAATCGCCGACGCGCCTCTCGTTGATCGTAAGGCCTTCGCCAAGCGCGTCGAGCTTTTTATATTCGGCGCGGTGGGCCGCCAGGAATTCTTCGTGGGCTTGACGAGATTTCCAGAAATCCAGGGTGAGGTAAATCGCAGGACGAAAGGGATCGCGCAGAAGACAGGTCTCCTGGTAGTTGGAGTCGCACCGGAACAGCATGGCCCAGTCCCCGGCCGGGCCATAGACTTTCTCGAATCTTTCTTCACAACCCGGCTTGACTTCGTACTCCCATAGGGCTAAAAACATAGAGGTCCCATCTCCTGCTCTCGGACGTAGGCATCTCTGCAAGCAAACTCTAGGGAATGATTGCGCAGTCCGCCCGAGTGTAGCAATCCGATTGGATTCAAGCCTAGTTGGTAAGCGCGGGAGCGCGAAAGCATAAATCCTAGTTGTTGCAGTCCGTCGAGACTGACGGACGGAGGCGTTTGTGGATCGAAAGTACGGTCACCGCGGTTACCGCGACGCAGAAAAGCACGAAAAAAAGGACAAATCGCACGACCGCAAGCCGCCCGCCGGCGGGCCGCGCGGCGCCGATCAATTCGGCCCGCGCACCCCGCGCATGGTCGGCACCGTGACGCGCGCGCGATGCTCGAATTGTGGCGCGGTGCTCGCGCCGGGCTTCGACCCCAACGGCACGTGTCCCAAGTGCCAGTTCGAGTTGCACTGCTGCAAGCAGTGCCGCTTCTTCGATTCCGGCGCGCAGTTCGAGTGCACCCAGCCCATTCGCGAGCGAATCTCGCCCAAAGACGCGAAGAATTCCTGCACCTTCTACGATTTCCGTATGACCGTGGAAAAGGATACGGCGCCCACTTCTTACGCCCAGCCGGCCGCCGCCGGTTCGGCATCACCCGCGCCTCCGCGTCCCAATGACGCCCGCCAGGCCTTCGAGGATTTGTTCAAGAAGTAGCAAGGCCATGAAATCTTCGCGGCGCTCCTTCCTTGAAGCTGGCCTCGGTCTTCCAGTTCTTCTCGGCGCAGCTCCGTCGCTAGCTGCCACGTGGCAGGCCGCGAAAACAACCGCCTCAAAAGACTCTTCCTTCGATCCCTGGGTGGAAATTCACCGGGAAAACCTCCGCCACAACGTTCAGGAAATTTCCCGCCGCGTCGCTTCGCGGCCCATCCTGGCGGTGATCAAAAACAACGGATACGGAATGGGTGTCGCCAATGTCGCTCGGCTCCTCGAGCCACAACCCGAAATCTTCGGCTTCGCTGTCGTCAAACTTCACGAAGCCATTTCACTGCGCGATTCCGGGATACGCAAACCCATATTGCTTCTCGGCCCGTTCGACGAAAAGAATCTTGAAGATGCGGTTGCTCGCAGCGTCATGCCCATGGTCTACACGCCGCTCGGCCCGGCGCTCGACAACATTGCGGCGAAAACGCAAAAGCCCGTCCCACTGCACATCTGCGTCGATACCGGCATCGGCCGCGTTGGCGTCCCGTACTACCAGGCCGCACCGCTCGTACGCGACCTTGCCGCCCGCAAGTCCGTGCTAATCCAGGGAACCATGATGACCTTTACCGAGGACCCGGACTTCGACAAGGAGCAGCTCCGCCGCTTCAACAAAACCTGTGCGTCTTTCGAGAAAGAAGGCATCTCTCTCGGAAAGAAGCATGCTGCTTCCAGCTTCAGCCTCTTCCAGCATCCGGATGCGTTTTTCGACATGGTGCGCCCAGGCATGGCGATTTACGGCATCTATTCCGAAAACAAATTTCGCCGCGCGTCAGTCATGGACCTTCGCCCCGCCATTAGCCTGAAGGCCCGCGTGATTTATGCGAAGAAGTTACGCCCTGGCGACAGTGCCGGCTACAACCGCGCGTACGTCGCCAAAGACGACGTTTGGGTGACTACCCTCCCTGTCGGTCACGCCGACGGCTGGCCGCGCACCGCCCCGAAAGGAGCGAAGGTTCGCATCAACGGCGATTTGTACCCTGTGATCGCCTCCGTCTCCGCCAGCCATTGCATCGTGGAAATCGGCGGGGAAGAGCGCGTCAAAATCGGTGACATCGCCACTTTTTTCGACGCCCAGCCCGGCTCCCGTCCCGAGGACATTTCAGAAGCTTGCGGTGCCTCCGTTTACGACCTCACCATGCACCTCAGCCCCCTCCTTCCGCGCCGCTTCGTGTAATGGACTCCTTTGCAAGCGGCTTCCTGCCGTCTTTTTCTTCCTTCGCGCCGCTCTAAACCCACCTCCCTTAGCCTTTATATAATTGTTGATATATTTCCAGGCCAACCATATCTCCACCTCGCTAGTGCGAGGAACACGTTCGATGCCCGCACGGCAAAACCCTCGTATGCGTTCCATTTGGTACTACGCAATTCAGCCGACAAAGTACTAGGGTCTTTACTCGATTGTTACTGGCGCGGGCGAATGGTATCCAAATGGAGACGTGAGGTAGCTGAAGGGGGTTCCGAGAAGCTGATCAAGGGACCAAGCGCCGCACCACACAGAGGAACCATCGACGCGCCGATCAAACCGCTTCCGGCCGAACAACTAGATGAACGTTCTCTAGCCAAATCAGCATACCCCGACACCTCAGATTTGCCCGGTCAAGGTCTGAGCGACATGCCTTTGGACAATACGCTCAGTGGCAGAATCGAAAGGCGGCTTCCCATTATCGTCATGGTGCGCCTCGCACAGGCTGCACCTGCGGGTACCGATGGAGAGGAGAGAACGTACACCGATAACATCAGTATACACGGCGCTCGCGTATTCTCTAGACGCTCCTGGCAACCTGGTGACCAGGTAATGGTAACTCCTGTGAACCAAGAATCAGCGACTTGCGGGAAGGTGGTTTATTGCCAAAGGCTGGTGGACGGCCGTTACGGCATCGGAGTGACGTTCCAAGGTCCCCCCGTCACGTGGTCCGCCTTGCACAAATATGACGGCACATGAATCGGCCTGCGCACCGAATCGAAAGTTCAGCTAGAGCGTATCATCGGGACATTGTCCAAACGTACCGTTGAAAGTGCCGCATAAAGATCGTTTGATTCTACTGTTTGACAGCACCGCGTACCTCACCTGGAGAAGGCAGCGCGATGGCGATCGGGCCACCTTCAAGTCGCACGGAAATCCGCACCCCCATGAAGGTGCTTGTGGAACTCTACAGCTTCGAGAATGCCACCTATGAACTTACCTACACCGTTGACGTCAGTTCTCACGACGCTCGCGTCCTGACGAAAGACGCATGGCAATCGAACCAGCACCTTGCCGTCAGATCGGTCCAGGGGAACCTGTATTCGCGCGCGTTGCTTATTGCCAATCCCCTCGAGGGTCGCTCCTTTGCCATCGGCGTGGAATTGCGTCAAGCAACAGCGGATTGGACACCCGCCAGATAGCATTCACCTTAGCTCTATCCTCAGCGCTCTGTGTAAAACCTCGAGTGGACGGATCTGGCCCGCAAGCAAAAACTGCTCCCACTGCGCCACGGACGGTATTACCATCGGGGATGCGGAAGCCAGCAGCTACGGACCGTTCATTGCAAAGCGCCCCCTCTTAGCAAGATGGAGGCGCGGCAGGAGGCTCAATGACCAAGAGAAACCTGACGATTCTTGGCGGATTGCTTTTGGGCTGCGGAGTTTTTCTGGGCCTTCGGGGCTCAGCACATGCGCGCGGCGTAGCCTGGACGCTTGAGGCGAAGGACGATCACAACCCGGCCCCGGCACCCCCGGCGACTGGCGTTGCTGAACTCAAGGTTGCGATCAAGGAGTGGGAGGTGCCAACGAAAGGGGCGCATCCGCATGATCCTGCAGTGGGCGGCGATGGCGCGTTGTGGTTTACCGAGCAACTGCAGAACAAGATTGGACGCGTCGATCCGAAAACCGGAGCGTTCAAGGAATATCCGTTGAAGGTCGAGGATTCCGGCCCGCATGGGCTGGTGGCCGATTCCAGCGGCAACATCTGGTTCACGGGGAATGGCAAAGGATATATCGGCAAGCTTGATCCGCGCACGGGAGCCGTGACCGAATACAAGATGCCGGACGCCAAGGCGGAAGAGCCGCACACCCCGGTGTTCGATGGGCGCGGGATTATGTGGTTCACGGTGCAGGTGGGCAACTTTGTTGGCCGGCTCGACCCTCGCACCGGAAAGATCGATCTGAAAACACCGCCGACGGCGAATTCGCATCCTTACGGGATCGCGGTGAACCACAAAGGCATCCCGTTTTTCTGCGAATTCAACACCAACAAAATGGCCAAGATCGATCCGCAGACGATGGGGATCACCGAATACAAGCTGCCGGAAGGAGCCCGGCCGCGGCGCATGGCCATCGATGCGAGCGACAACATTTATTTTACGGATTACAACGGCGGGAATCTGGGGCGGCTTGACCCTGCGACGGGCGCGGTGAAAATGTGGCCTTCGCCGGGCGGCGCGGGATCTGCGCCTTACGGAATCACCATCACGCCGGATGGCCTGGTTTGGTACAGCGAATCGGGCGTGAAGCCGAATACGATTGTTCAGTTCAACCCGAAGACGGAACAATTTGCGCGCGCGGCGATTCCCTCGGGAGGGGGAACGGTGCGGAACATGGCTGCGACTTCGGATGGGCGCGTGTACTTGGCGTGCAGCGGCGTGAACAAAGTGGGTGTGGTTGAACGCCTGCCCTGAGGCGAGATTCGTAGCGCCAAGCGTGACCACTTATTTCGACGAGGTTTGGCCCTGCTCGATCAATGACTCAAGGCGGCAGCGCTTTGTTCCCTCAATGAATGGAGTATCGCCGCACCGCGAGAGAGATGGGGAGCCCCACACAGAACATGTGGATGACCACTCCGATGACCATCATCTTGAAAGAAAAGGGATATTCCCTCGCCGCCGAAAGCGGCACGACGATGCGATTCATGAAAAAGTAGACGGCCACCCCATACAGAACGCCCGAAAGTACGGCATGGTCTACGAGGAAGCGCACACCTCGGCTCATCGCAAAGTAGACCGTGGCGGCTCCGAACGCGATAACAAAGTGGCAGAGAAGACCCAGTGCCGCCGTTGCAAGTCCTCCTTCGAGAGATCGCGGCCGCAGCAATCCCGCGGCGATCCCTTGCAGCAGGCGAATCGGCCTGAGTCCGAAGTATCCATAAACGATGAACGCGGCGGTGATATCCAGGACGCCACACGCGGTGCCGCCCCACAGGATTGCCAGCAGAGCATTGGGTTTCTGCAACGAGAATGCTACGCTGGCTGGAGTCACGGTGGTTGACCCTCAGGAGGATAACCCAAAAATCGGCACACGGCGCATCCTTAGACGAATCGGCCGGTGGAGCACTTCAACATCATGAGACGACTTTGGGTGTGGTTTTTCTCGTACGAGTTTCCTAGCACGAGGTGCGCGATCGAAATCTTCATATTTTGAAAATCACCTGGCACTCATTCCCCGCTTGCACCCCCAGTTGGTTCCACGGTCTCCAGTGAGCTCTACCCCTTTGTTTTCTTTTTCTTACTCGCCCATTCGAACGAATGTGCTCGCTTGCTAAATACTAGTGCTATATATGGAATTAACAACGTATCTTCAACTTTTTCCCTAGGGCCACTGATTCGCGACAGCGGCGCAAAATTCCGATCTTTCAATGATTCTTTCTTTCGATGCAATGCATCAAAATTGTTGATTTGAGATTGCAGGGAACTTTGTGTAGTTTGAGAGCATGAGATTGGAAATCCATAACGCGAAGGCAGCGTGCCGCTGTAGCTGTTGTTGTACTGCTATGGCGACACATGTCTTCTCTGCGGGTGGGTTACCCAAGAAAATGATTTAGCAGCATAACAAGGAATTTCCCGACCCACCACCGGAAGACCCGGTTGGTGGGTTTTTGTTTTTTACGGGGAGCAAAATGACCCACGCATCGGCAGAAATTTCCAGGCGGACGGAGCAACAGCAGGGGATTAGCCAGCGAGCCGTCCCACCGGCCACAGCGGCGCTCACGCACTTGAAAGCGCTCGAAGCCGAGAGCATCTACATACTGCGCGAGGCCGCGGCAGAGTTTGCGCGCCCCGTCATGCTTTATTCGATCGGGAAAGATTCCTCGGTGATGCTACGGCTGGCGCAGAAGGCGTTTTTTCCCGGCAAGATCCCATTTCCGCTGCTGCACATCGACACCAGTTACAAATTTCCCGAAATGATCAAGTTTCGCGATTGGTACGCCGGGCACGTCGGCGCGGAGCTGATTGTGCACACGAACCGCGAAGCTTTGCAGGAAGGCGCCAACCCATTTTCTCTGGGCACGCAGAAATGCTGCGGTTTGCTCAAGACAAGATCTTTGCTGGATGCGCTGGCCGAAGGCGGATTCGACGCCGCCTTCGGCGGCGCGCGCAGGGATGAAGAGAAATCCAGAGCGAAGGAGAGAATTTATTCGTTCCGCGACTCTCTCGGGCAGTGGGATCCCAAAAATCAGAGGCCGGAATTGTGGAACGTGCTCAATTCCCGCATCGACAAAGGAGAAAGCATTCGCGTCTTCCCGCTTTCGAATTGGACGGAATTGGACATCTGGCTTTACATTCACGCGGAAAAGATCACCATCATCCCTCTTTATTTCGCTCGCGAGCACGAGGTGGTCATTCGAAACGGTTCAATTGTCTTGAAGTACCCGGGAGACCGCCTGCTGCCGGGAGAAAAGACACAGTTTCTCAAATGCCGCATGCGGTCACTCGGGTGCGTTCCCTGCACTGGAGCAATACGCTCGGAGGCCGACACAGTCCCGAAGATTATCGAGGAGATGATTTCCTTCCGGCGATCGGAACGCGAGAACCGGGTCATCGATCACGATGAGGAAGGATCGATGGAAACCAAAAAGCGGGAGGGCTACTTCTAGTGACCCTCACTGCGAACCGCGAATTGCAAGATGGTTTTGCCCCCTTCCTTGAGCGGGATCTGAATAAGGATCTGCTGCGGTTCACCACTGCGGGAAGCGTGGATGACGGGAAATCCACGCTGATTGGGCGACTGCTTCACGATTCGAAGGCCGTTTATGAAGACCAACTCGCTTCCGTCGCCAAGAGCCGCATCAATCGATCCGGGAGACCCATCGATTTTTCATTGCTGACGGATGGACTTCTCGCGGAAAGAGAGCAGGGCATCACCATCGATGTGGCCTACCGCTATTTCGCAACATCGCGGCGCAAATTCATTATCGCTGACACACCAGGCCACGAAGAGTACACGCGGAACATGGCGACCGGCGCTTCGACGGCGGACCTGGCGGTGATTCTGATTGACGGCACGAAGGGCTTGCTTCCACAGACCCGGCGGCACACGTACATCGCGTCTTTGCTGGGGATTCCGAATGTGCTGGCTGCCGTGAATAAGATGGATTTGATTGATCATCGAGAAGACATCTTCAACGGCCTGGAGCGCGATTTTTTCGACCTTGCCCGGCAACTGAATGTTTCGAACGCGTTGGCAGTCCCGATCAGCGCGCTGGAAGGGGATAATGTCGTCAACCGAAGCGAGCGGATGCCCTGGTATCAGGGTCCAACATTCCTTGAACATCTCGAAACGGTTCCGGCACGGTCGGGCATGGCGACGGGAGCCGTACGATTTCCCGTGCAGTATGTGATTCGGCCCGACGCCGGTTTCCGAGGCTTTGCCGGACAAGTGGCCAGCGGCACAATCCATCCAGGCGACGAACTAGTGGCACTTCCATCCGGCCAGAGATCGCAGGTTCAGTCAATCGTTACCTACGATGGCGAGCTGAGGGAAGCATTCCCTCCCATGTCGGTGACGCTGCGGCTCGAGGATGAGATCGATCTCAGCCGCGGGGACATGTTGGTTTCCGCCCACAGCCGACCTCAGGTGTCCCGACGGTTTGAAGCCATGCTGGTTTGGCTGCATCCGAGGCCTCTGCTACCAGGACGAAATTATCTGCTGAAACATACGGTGCGGTCGACGCGCGCGAAAGCGGTCGAGATTCACTACCGAGTGGACATGAATTCCTTTGCGAAAGAGCCGGCTCGACGACTGGAAATGAACGAAATTGCAGCCGTGGAGTTCGAAACGGCGAATCCTCTGTTTTTTGATTCGTACAGCCGCAACCGGACGACTGGCAGTTTCATCCTCATCGATCCGATGTCCAATGCGACTGTGGGCGCTGCGATGATTCGAGAGGACCGCTCTAGCAGAGTGAAGGATCGTTGGCGGCCACAAGTGAATCTCCACGGTGTTTGGCAAACCCCCGTTACCGTCACTGAGAGGCACAGGCGCCACGGGCACTATCCAGCAATCATCCTTACGAAAGGCCGGAAAGCATTCGCGAGTTTGCTGGAACGCGCGCTCTTCCAGGAGGGCTTCGAAGTTCTGCGGATAACCGACGAGAAAATCTCCTCGGAGGAAATTGTGAAATTGGCGAGGGTCACGCAGGCGGCGGGAATCATTTTGATTTGCTCGGGTTCCGAGCTTCGTCCTGCGGCGAAGCAGGCGCTAAGCGCGCTGACCAGTGAGCGCTTCTTCGACCTCACCGCGGCCGATCTTCCGGCGGACGAACGGGATGCGATCCAGCAAGTCCTGTTCTCGATGGAATCACTGCGCATCGGCAGAGGATTCGAGCATCCAGGAAAGGGGAATTGAATGGAAACGGATTTGTTTTCCAGCACTCTGGAAACGTTTTCCTTGGAAAACGCGCTCGACACTTTGCTGGCAATGGGCGACGGCAAGAAAGCGTGCTTGACGTGCAGCTTTCAGGCCGAGGACATGATTGTTCTTCATCTTCTTCGCAAGAGAATCCCGGAGATTCCGGTGTTGTTTCTGGATACCGGCTATCACTTCGCTGAAACCTATGAATATCGCGATCGGGTCGCAAAGGAGTGGGAGCTTAACCTCGTGAACGTGGTTCCGCAAAGGACGGTAGCGGAGCAGGAATCGCAGTTCGGGATTCTCTACCAGACCAACCCGACCCAATGCTGTCACATGCGCAAGGTCGAGCCGCTCCTGGAAGCCCTGGAACCATACGAGACGTGGTTCACGGGATTGCGCCGTGAGCAATCGCCTACGCGAAAAAATCTCCAAAAGGTAGAGCATCACCGCCTGCCGAGCGGAAAAACGCTGCTAAAGGTGAGCTTGCTCGCCGATTGGAATTGGGGACAGGTCTGGAGCTTTGTGGCGGCAAACGGCCTCAGCTATTTGCCGCAATATGACTCAGGATACCTGAGCATTGGCTGCCAGCCCTGTACGGAGATTCCCAATGACCCGAACAACCCCAGGTCAGGCCGCTGGGGCGGAAAAAAGCTCGAATGTGGAATCCATACATTTTCCGAGAAGGCCGAATGATGCATTTCTTGATTGGATTTCTGATCGCCGTGGCGGTGGGGCTAACGGGAATTGGTGGCGGCAGCTTTACCGTTCCGGCCCTCGTGCTCATCGCCGGGTTGCCAGCCAGTGAGGCAGTGGGCACCGCTTTTGTTTTTGCGGGAGCCATTCGCCTGGTCGCCGCACCGTTCTACGTGCTGCGCAAGCACGTCCATGCGCAGTATTTACGGCTTCTTTTGAAAGGGGCAGTGCCGGGATTGCTGGTCGGCACGTTCGCGCTTCGACTGCTCAGCAAGGACGCTGGCAGCCCCGGGGTCATTATCCTCCTGGGCATTCTGCTCGCGGCATCGTCAGCCGTCACCTTTGCGCCACGCATTCAGAATCCCGGCTTTGCGAAAAAAAATCCTCGCTGGTTGCTCTGGCTGGCCATGCCAATTGGAGTCGAGTCCGGGTTCTCCTCCGCGGGAGCCGGGGCTCTCGGCGCTGTCCTGCTCTTGAATTTCTCTGAAATTACGCCTGCGCAGGTGGTGGGGACGGATCTGATTTTTGGCATTGTGCTCGCCGCAATCGGCAGCGCGTTTCATTTGCAATTTGGTTCGGTGAGCGGTTCCTTGCTCCTGGAGCTGATTATCGGTGGCATACCCGGCGTGTTGGTAGGGTGTGCATTGGCTCGCAGGGTGCCCGCCCAGAGGCTCAAGGCAGCGGTCGCGGTTGTGGCGATGTTCGCCGGGCTGCAGCTGGTGTGGAGCGGCGCGCACTCTCTCGCGGCAAGGCATGCGACTTCGTCAAGGATGTCGGCGGCCGGTGCAGTCCCGATGAAGGGCTTCGGATCTGCATTGCGACGCTCTAGGCAGCGGTAGAGTGGCGGCTTCGAGGGGTGGATTCCACCACGCGAACGCCCTGCGAGGCGTTCCGGCCGGCTTAGATACCAGTTGAACGGATGGTGTTTTCGGCCCACCGTCTTCGGATTTCAGCCAAGAATTGCTCCTTGTCCTTTTGCATTTGCCGGACAAGCGCTTGATTGGCGGTATTCTCGTGCCGGGCTGCCCACAGCACCATTTCCGTGAGGACCGGTGCAAGAGCAATTCCTTTCGCTGTAAGCAAGTAAAACAGCTTTCGCCCGTCTGAAGCGTCTCGTTCCGTGGTGATGATTCCATGAGCTTGCAGCTTCCGCAAGCGATCTGCCAATATGTTCGTCGCGATTCCTTCGTAGGACCCGAGGAATTGCTTGTAGGTCCGAAATCCGCGCAGCATCATGTCGCGGAGAATCAATAGGGACCAGCGATCGCCCAGCATCTCCACGGAAGCGTTCAGCGGACACCCCGAGCGGCGCTTTGGACTCCGCTTCTTGGCGGGCATATTTGCACAATAGCATTTTTCACTTGCATTTTGCAAGTAAGATGTGCACACTGACTCCCGTTACGCACGCGACCCTTGGCCGAAGTCACATGGCCCCAGCTGGAGGAAAAACTCATGCAGTCTGCTATGGAAACAGCTCCCGCGTCAAAGAAGGGGCTCTGGGCTGGACGCGTCATCAGCGCCCTCGCGGTGCTGTTCCTGCTTTTCGACGCCGTCATTAAATTGATGAAGGCGCCACCTGTCCTGGAGGCATTCCGTCGTCTTGGATATCCTGAGAACCTCGCTCCGGGAATCGGCATCCTCTTGTTGGCTTGTATCGTCGTCTACGTGATTCCGCGTACTTCCGTCCTTGGTGCGATCCTGCTGACAGGGTATCTTGGCGGCGCAGTCGCAACCCATTTGCGCGTCCGCGATCCCCTTTTCTCGCACGTCCTCTTCCCGGTCTACATGGGCGTGCTGATCTGGGGAGGGCTCTTCCTTAGAGATCGCCGGCTGCGCGCACACATTCCACTTCGAGGTTAGCTTGCGGTGTGGGTGTAGCATAGTGTGCTTTTCTGGGCAAAAGGTTTCGATTCGCCTTAATTCATGCATACGCGAAATGAAGAAAGGAGTGAGCGATGAGCAAGGTAAGGGTACTGGTTGGCACACGAAAGGGTGCGTTCATCCTTACATCGGACGGCAAGCGCGAAAAGTGGGACGTCAGTGGTCCCCACTTTGCGGGCTGGGAGATGTACCACCTCAAGGGATCTCCGGCTGACCCGAATCGGCTCTACGCGTCGCAGACCAGCGGTTGGTTCGGACAAGTTATCCAGCGATCCGATGATGGCGGCAAAACTTGGACACAGCCAGGGACGCCGCCGGGCGAACGGACCACGCCAGAGGGAATGCCCAAAGGCGAGAGCAACAAGTTCGTGTACGACATCTCCGCAGAAACCGGGAAACCCCTCACCACTCATCAGTGGTACGACGGCACCCAGCATCCGTGGGAGTTCAAGCGAGTTTGGCATCTGGAACCGTCGCTTACCGATCGGGACACAGTCTACGCCGGCGTGGAAGACGCCGCATTGTTCCGCTCAAAGGACGGCGGCAAATCGTGGCAGGAGCTCTCCGGACTTCGCGGCCATGGCTCAGGGCCAGGGTGGCAGCCGGGCGCCGGCGGGATGTGTCTGCACACGATCGTTCTGGACCCCAGCAATCCCCAGCGAATGTTCATCGCCATCTCGGCAGCCGGCGCGTTCCGAACCGACGATGCCGGCAAAACGTGGCGACCGATCAACCGTGGGCTGAAGTCCCAATACATTCCCAATCCGGAGGCCGAAGTCGGGCATTGCGTTCACCGCATCGCCATGCACCGGTCGCGCCCCGGTGTGCTATTCATGCAGAAGCACTGGGACGTGATGCGCAGCGATAACGCCGGCGATTCGTGGCAAGAGGTCAGCGGGAATTTGCCGACGGATTTCGGTTTCGTGATTGACGTGCACGCGCACGAGCCGGAAACGATTTACGTCGTGCCGATCAAGAGCGACGGGGAGCACTTTCCGCCAGACGGGAAGCTGCGTGTGTACCGCAGCCGGTCGGGAGGCAACGAATGGGAGGCGCTCACGAAAGGTCTGCCGCAGAGCGACTGCTACGTCAATGTGTTGCGCGACGCCATGGCCGTGGACTCGCTCGATAAATGCGGCGTATATTTCGGCACCACGGGCGGGCAGGTGTACGCCTCGGCTGACGCCGGAGACAACTGGGCTCCCATTGTCCGAGATCTCCCGGCCGTGCTTTCTGTTGAGGTCCAAGCACTGCCATGATCCGAGTCATACTCCCGCCACATCTGCGGGGACTGGCTCGCGTCAGCGGTGAGGTGAAGCTCGAAATTGAGGGCCAGGCCACGCAGCGCTCGGTCATCGACGCGCTCGAAACGTGCTATCCAATGCTGCGCGGGACGATCCGCGACCACGTCACGCAACAGCGCCGTCCGTTCCTGAGGTTCTTCGCCTGCGAGGAGGATCTGTCCCACGAACCGCCGGACGCCCCGCTGCCCGACGCGGTCGCGTCTGGGGCGGAGCCTCTGCTGATATTAGGGGCCATCGCCGGCGGCTAGGGCCAGTGCTGCTGTGGCTCTCCTACGCCACCGGAAACGCTTCCCAGTCGGTGATTTTCGATTGAATGACATACGGAGAGGCGTTTATCAGGGGGTCGTCGAACCCGAGCGGCTCGTCTTTACCAGCGCGGCGTTGGACGAAGAGGGCAACGCGCTCTTTGAAGTGCTGAATACCGTGACCTTCGCCGAGCAGAGTGGCAAAGTGAAACAAATCTCGCTGGCGCGCGTCATCAATAGAACCGCTAAGGCCGTCCCATATCTTGCGGGGATGGGAGAGGGCTGGAGCCAAAGCCTGGATCGTCTCGGCGAATTACTGGCGAAGCCCTAAGTTTTCGCTGCGATGTCCTGGCCCGGTCATGGCAGCAGATTGCAAACCGTCTAGAAATAAACGCCCGGATGGAGGGAACAAGCTATGTCATTCCTTCGTGACTTGAAAGTTGCGTTCCGCTCGCTCGCGCGCACCAAAGGGCTTGCGGCTACCGTAGTACTCACGCTGGCGCTAGGCATCGGTGCCAACGCCGCCATTTTCAGCCTGGTGCGCGGCGTGCTCCTTCGGCCGCTTGTCAATCGCGACGAGAATCGCCTCATTTACATCCAACAAAGCGCGCCTGGTATCGGCCCCGGGGAAGTCCCATTCTCCGTGCCGGAAATTCAGGACCTGCGCGCGGGCGTCAAAACACTCAGCTCCTTCGGCGAGTTCTCCACCGTCGGTTTCACTATGATCGGCCTCGGCGAGCCCCGGGAAGTTCGCGCCGGGGTCGTCGACGGCTCCTATTTTGACGTGGTGGGCCTCCATCCCGTGCTCGGCCGTCTCGTCGGCCCGCAAGACGACGGTCCTAAAGCCGCTGGCGTCGTCGTCTTGACCTATCGTTTCTGGTCGACCACTTTCAAGAGCGATCC
>WNFP01000543.1_pt1 | contig 28520 bp, 39 predicted proteins | sample 5400201 | NCBI WGS metagenome assembly WNFP01 (sample SAMN13153355, study PRJNA577476) | soil metagenome | isolation source: 115 cm saprolite under Madrone tree | place: USA:California | collected 2016-06-14 | reverse complement strand
CTTTTGATTGCGATGAGTACCATTCTGGTTTATCCTTCGCGCCCCTTCGGAGAGGTGGATGAGTGGTTTAAGTCGCACGCCTGGAAAGCGTGTTTGGGATAACATCCCAACGGGGGTTCGAATCCCCCCTTCTCCGCCATATTCAATAGGTTAGGTAATTTATTTCTACTCTAACCTACCCTGACTTCCTCCAGTTTACTTGAAAAAATTGACGTTCTGTGTCTCCGTTTTGTCCCCGACAATCTTATTGACACCGTTTTCATGATTTAAGGCATGAGGCCGCCAGCCGGTGGAAAAAGTTTTTTAATACTTCCGAGTTAAAGGATTTAACAGGCCATCGTGATATACGTAGCTTGTCCCGCTACCTGCATTCGGACGAAGAAGACATAAAAGAAATGGCTCAAAAAATGGCCGGAATTCAAAACAGGAACAAGGCTGACGGCGATACAAAAGTCATTAAATTTCCTGAAAATAAAATCGTAGGTAGTAAGCTGTAACCCACGCCATGATCATTAATTATCTACACCACAGCATCGTTTACACTGTTGACAGTAGCAAATTACTGGCATAGTGTTGCCACCTCCAGTTACTCCTGACACATCGACACCCACTAATGAATTGCATTTGGATTGCAACCGAAAAAACATTTGATGCCGTCGCGGATAAGTTCGACCGCGCCGTGTTGTCTCGCGGCTTTGCAGTATTTTTCATTGTGTTGGCAGCCGCTGTGTTAGGTGTTGGCCTTGCGGTTAATTTTGGGAGTTATTTTGGCATAGCTCTCTCTCCGATATTTTTATTGGTTCTTGTTGGGGTTGCTGCAGCTTTCTGGGTAAATTGCTTCGTCTTACAAGACAAGAGGTCTGCAATCCAGAAGTGGCTTCTCAATAAGGTGTCAGTACATCCATCTCCGAGCGCCATCCAAAAAGTGCCTGGTCACGAAGTTGACATACGCAGCCGTACCCTCCCCCCAGCTCACAAACCACCTCGCTCTTCTCCTCGCGCCAAATCCTGAATCAGGCTCATAGAGCCTAGTTATTGATTTTGCGTGGGGAGAGTGCTGATGACCTCACGGCCACACCAGCGTTCTCCTCCGCGCCGAGGAAAAAGTTATGAAGCAGCAGCAATCTTCAACCCTCGCGCTGCTGCGCGAGATGTTTCCAGCACAGATAAATATTGATTTTCAATCTGCCGCCAAGATCCTTGGGATGGCACCACAGACAGCTTACAATCTGGTGTCTGCCGAACGTTTTCCAGTGCAGACATTCAAACAAGGCACAAAGCGTCTGTGCTCCATTTTGGATCTCGCGAACACGCTCGATTTACAGCGTGGATTGGTCACCAACGATTCAATTCCCGAAAAACCACGTAGGCCTGGCAGGCCACCCAATACTGAGCGTTTAACACAGCCATCAACATCGCAATAGTTTCCGCGAGGCTGACATGAGACAAAACGTGCCGTTCCCCGGTATCGCCAAGCGAGCCGCAGAAGCGCAAGCCCGCATCGAGGCAAGGGCTGAATTGCCAGAGGCCCACCTACCTGCACAGCTTCCGTTGTGGCCATGTAATGTGCGCGCGATGCCGAATGACATCTGCCGCTCGGCGATTTTCACCGTGCGTAATTGCCGTACACCTCGATCCACGATTCAAAATAAACCAATCTTTGTTATGGGTGATGGCATGATCACCTACACAGGAATTGAGCTCCGAGCCGAAGATGATGAACTTGTTTGGCAGCAATTCCTGGACATTGGAAAAGAGCATCTAATTGGCATGTGGTTCAACTTCACACCATACCAAATATGTGTGGCACTTGGGTGGCCAACAAGCGGGGCCTACTATCGTAAAGTACATGCCTGTTTGCTCCGCCTGAAAGCGACGGCAATCGCAATCGAGAGCAATTCTGCGGGAAAAGGAAAAGCAATTTCCATGGTAGCTGGTTACGATTGGGACACGAACGAAAAAGGAAAGCGTACAAGGTGCCGCCTGAAAATATCTCCGGGCATGGAAAAGCTATTTGCCGGTCGTCAATACACGCATCTGGAATGGATCTCCTACCGTGATTTAACTCCTATTGCCCGTCGGCTCTACGACTATGCCGCAAGCCACTCACGCCCATTTCCACTGAAGCTAGAAACCGTACGGAAGATGTGTGGATCAGACTCTGAGATCCCGAAGCGTTGGCGCCAACAAGTTAAAGAGACTTGTGTCATTTTGACAGCGTCCAGCCTCGTAAAACGCGCCTACGTCAGCAAAAACGACTTGGTATTCATCGAGCGGTAAGTATCGACATATGAGGTGCGCTCATGCTTATCAATCATCGACATATGAGGTGCAGACTATCGACATATGAGGTGCAGACTATCGATATATAAGGTGCGCTACAGAACCTTTGAAAGGTCTGTAACACTACTACTGGCGTAGCTTAGCTGGCGGTTCGTATGCGAAAATATCTCGTTGCTAACCGCTCTTAACCTTATATTTAACCCCTAGCCCTGTGGACAAACGGGCAATAATCCAAAATGCGCGACACCCTTCGGGTTCTCGGCCATACCGGGCACTGGCGATCTTATGAGAAGCTTTAGGCTCTGCCAGCTGATATGACCGCTTCAAACTTTTTCGAACCGACACTCTCGACCAGTTCCTGCCATTAGAGATATGACTATACCAAGAAGATATTCAATAGCAGGTTACAATTTTGATATAGTCCGTTGAAATTCAGTAATATTGCCCCAATTGGCAATACGGTTAAACGAGTCAAGGGGGGATATGGAAGAAGCGAAACCTTTTCGAGTTCTATGCTTAGATGGCGGTGGGATGAGGGGGAGCTATCAAACAGCTTTTCTGGAAACCTTTGCAGATAGGCTCAGCAAAGAATATGGGAGAAATGGTCCAATTGATATTGGGAAGGCATTCGACCTTATAGTCGGCACCAGTACAGGCGGGATTGTCGCGTGTGCATTGGTAGCTGGAGTTCCTCTAGCAAAGGTTCAAGCGCTCTATGCAGACCATGGCAAGGACATCTTTCCATTTCAAACATTGCGCGCAATGTGGGGCATCGGTAGAGTTGTTCGCGCCATAGGACTCGGCCTTAGTAGCGGAAATAAAGCTCTACGGTGCGTGTTAAGCAATGCAATGGGTGACCTGACTGTGGGCGATATGTACAAATCTCGCGGTATCGCGCTGGCCATCCCCGCCGTCGACCTAAATCGGCACGCAGCTGTCGTCTTTAAGACAAAACACCTCGCTCGACTCAACGGACGGGATGACCCCCGCACATTGGTCGATATCTGCATGGCAACCAGCGCCGCACCAATTCTGCGCTCCATAGCTGAGTTAAAAGAGCCAGGGACTACTGACACAACTGCAATCTACGTTGATGGGGGGCTATGGGCTAATAATCCTGGCATGATCGGAATGATGGAAGCTACCGAAATACTAAATGACAGGGCACAGAACCATCGCCCCATAGAACTGTTCATGCTCGGCACATTGCCATCCCAGGGTGGTGAGGAAGTCGACCGGTGCTCATTGAACCGCGGAGCGTGGGGCTGGGGTTTCGGTTTGCGTGCGATTAGCGCCAGCCTAAATGCCCAAGCGGTGGGTTATGACTACCTTACAACGAAGATGGCTGAACTACGCAAGAACAATAGCTTTGCCAGTCGCGTACCTGCACAGTGCCCTTCGAATGAACTGCGGGGCTATCTGTTGAATATGGATGATGCGCGCCCCAAGGTCCTCAACGCGCTCAAGCGGCAGGCAATCTCCGACGTCGACTTTGCGTGGTCGGCAATGAGCCGAGGTGACATGCAACTGCGAGCGTTTCGTGACGCGTTAGCAGCCGCTCCAGATTTGACAATTTTTCAACCCACAGAGAAAGGTGCATGATGGCAAATGTTGACTGCAATTCTGACATGACAGGGTTTCACAGCTCAGAGGTAACCCTGTCGAGTGACCAACAGAAAGACATGCGCAAGAACCGAGATGCCGGACGAACTCGCCTTGAAAATGGTTTAGTGCTTAAGAGCCTCCCTAAGCCAACGCTGATTGAATCCCAAGGGTCGTATCAAATGCGTACTATGGTGCAGGACGCTGAGAATGACTACGACATTGATGATGGCGCTTATTTCTCAATAGATGACTTAGTAGATAGCGACAAAAAAACACTAACACCTAAAGCGTCTAGGGAAAGAATTTGCGAAGCATTAAAATGGGATGGCCGTTTGAAACATGACGCCGAGGTTAAGCACAACTGTGTGCGCCAGATGTATCCAGCAGGCCATCATATTGACATCCCCGTATATCGCGTCACGACGACGACCGAAAAAAACGAAAAAAATGAGCTATATGAGCTGGCCAGCGAAGATAAGTGGATTGAGTCAGATGCTCGAGCGGTAACACGCTGGTTTAATAATCTTGTTGGCGAACTCAACGCAGGCGAATCTGATGGTAGCCAGATGCGTCGCATTACCAAGTTAACAAAGAAGATGGCCCGTAGTCGTAAAGATTGGAAGGAAAATACAACCAGTGGGATATGTGTATCAAAATTAGTGGTAGATAACTTTTTTCATAGTGATGGGCGTGACGACATTGCGTTGCGAGAAACTTGGAAGTCCATCAAAAAATCACTCGACACATCTATTCAAATCAAGCATCCCGTGCTCGACACAAACCTTGCCGAAATTGGCGATTCAAAAGTTACCTTTTTTAAAACTTGCGTTAAATCGTCGCTTAAAACACTTGAAGTCCTTGATGACGTGAATTGTGATAGAAAACACGCCAGACTAGCATGGGACGAAGTCTTCAATACGTCATATTTTTCGTCACTCAAAGATAACGGAAGCGACAATGATGGCGGCGGTAATAGCAGCAACAGTAAGAAGATAGCTTCCGTCATATTGACATCTGTGGATGTCGCACGCCGTAACGATGGTGGAGGGAGGTTCGGCTGATACAGGAAGAAGTTCTTGCCTCTCAGGTTGCGCTAATCGAAAATGCTTTGACTGAGAAATGGCCTTCTGGGTTGGTTCGGTTAACCCAAGCTCAATTAGACCATTACCCTACACTGCGTGCCAGTGTCGGTTGGCGGCTCGACTTAAATCCGGGAATGGTAAGGGTTCCGGGTGTTGATTACCTATTGCTTGTAATTAACAGCTCATTTCCTTTATCTCAGCCACGCGTTCTAGCACCACAAGCGAAGCCTGACGGCACATGGCCCCATGTCGAGCAAGGTGGTCTGTTATGCCTGACAAGCACCAATACAAGCTTAGATCCGGGTCAGCGAGTTCTTTACCATCTTCAAAGCGCATTAGAATTATTCAATTATTCAGACGATCAGTGCCGCTTGGAATTTGAGCGGGAGTTTTCAGCTTATTGGGAACACAGTTTAACGAATAAACAAAAGCCACCGGCTGTTCTAAGCCTCCTTAAGCCATCCAGTACCTCGCGTGAAATATATTGGAGCTATGACCATGCTCACCAACAGATTATCGCAGCGGAAAACAAAGATGATCTTTTGACATGGCTACGTAACAGCAAAAATCACAATTTTCCACAGTACATAGGATGGTTGGAGTGGCTTCCAAAACCTTTGGTGCCAGTTCAGTTCCCGAAGGTCGGCAGTGATGTAATCAAATTCCTGCCAAAAGAAATTATCCCCAAGATTATTCAGCCAGGACAAGACTGCCTTGTCATTTTCGGAACCACCACTATTACAGGACCTGTCTTCGTTGCTACTAAACTTCGAGGTTCAGAGAAGAAGCATCTCGCAAAGGGTTTCAGAAACATAGCGCGAGTGCCGCAACAGTTTGTGACAAATTCGTTCGGCGCATGTCCTGCCCAACGTTGTGTGGTTACTAGAGCAGATGGCTCGTGGGTCCATGGTCGCGATAAAGACACCCAATTCAGATGGCTGTCGAAAAGGAAAGCTGCTGTGCTTGGCTGCGGAGCGCTGGGGGGCTCGATTGCCCGCCTACTTGCTCAAGCTGGTGTCTGCGATTTTTTATTGGTAGATTACGACACACTAGCTCCTCAAAATACATCCCGTCATGTTCTGGGACACCCATCCATTTTTATGAATAAAGCCATCGCTACTGCCGATATGCTTAAAACGGATTTCCCGCACATTAAGAATGCAGAGGCCATGCAACAACGGTTTTCGGATCTGAATGATGAGCAACGGACACGACTATCTGAATGCGACATTCTCATCAGCGCTGGAATCGACTACGAGGGTGATATGCAGATAGATGCGTGGCGACAATTACTACCATGCCCGCCAGTTCATGTTTGCACATGGTTGGAAGAATTCGCAATCATTGGACACGCTGTCGCTCTATTCGGTGTCGATAGGTTATCCATCGCATTTGATGCCAACGAACGTGTTCGATTCCGCGTAACGGACTGGCCCAACACTAAGACATTATTAATCGAGGCTGGATGTGGGAATGTTTTTCAGCCACATGGAGCCATTGAGCTTCAATCAACCGTTAATATCGCAGCAGGTTTGGCTTTGGACGTCCTTTGCGGCAAGGTGACAATGTCATTGCGACGCGTATGGTATGGTGATCGAGAAGAGATGATCAGGCGGGGCGGCACAGCGCTGTCATTATTTGAAGACAGCCGCTGTGTTAGAGAATATCCATGGCAATAATGTGTCCTAAGTGGCTTTTTCGCACACTTTCACCTGTGGGGATTCGCGGGACATCTGATAAGTTTCACCAGCACTTATGGCTTGAACCAAGCGTGCTTGAGCATATTTCAGCCTTCCGGCAAGTAGGCCGTTATTCTACTGAATCTGGTGGACAATTGTTCGGAAAAGTGAGCATTGATGAAGTGCGAGTAATCATCGCAACGGGCCCATATCGAGGCGATGAGCGAGGCCGTTTTCATTATCGTTCAAATCCAAAAGCCGCACAGAGGGAGATCATCAAGCAAGCTAAGAATGGACTACTTTATTTGGGAGAATGGCATACTCACGCAGAAGATAACCCTATCGCATCGGAGTCAGATAATGACACGATGAAAAGACTATTAAACTGCTCAAAGCTTAACGTTAATACTCTACTGATGCTGATCGTCGGCCGTATTACTGACTTAGACGGGTTTCTACTTTGCTCAGTTGGAACATCAAAGATCGATTTGTGGAAACTTACTCAGAACTCTTAAGTTCAGACTTCCTGATCTCGCAGGAAGTTGGTTTGGCACTTAATGTCAGCGAATAGATCATTTTTGCCCCAGTTTCTGGGCTACAGAATGTGTTTTTCTTCAAAAACAGTGCCAACCTCATATCCTGGAAAAGCAGTCAAAACCCGGTCTAGATCAGGAAGTCTGAAGTTAGATGATCACATGTCATTCAGCTCTTGCTTTTGTCATGTTGTAATCATCGAGTCAGATATGCGGGCTGTCTATAGTGTGTCGTTAGCGTCCATCGAAACTTTCGAAAGCGGACACTTGCAGTAATCGGAATCAAATAATCTGGCATCGTCCGGTTTGGCCGAGAACCGGCAGTTAAAAGTAATTTTCTAGATCGACTCCTACTGGCACGTCTGCGACATGCAAGCCTACAGATTCACGAGCAATTCTATTACTGCTTTCGGCACGATCCTCTTAGGTTTGCAGCGGGAATTGATTTTACTCCATCAACGTTGCCATAAATGGAAACATAATTCTGAAAACTATCGCGCCGAACTGAATGAATTGCCAAGAAGAGAAACTCCTTGCCATTTATGGCAACACTCCTCAAGAAAACCACCGCGAATATCCATAAATGGCAAGTGGTTACCACAAAAAGACCACGTAGCAAATCCGCGTTGTCGTTTATGGCAATGCTATTACCCAAAATCTTGCTATGGCCTCGGCTGTATTGCTTTTTTGGATTGAAAACTCAGAGCAGCAGGTTTGCTTGACCAGGACGATCTCGCCGCCAGATTTTAATGTATGGGATAAACTATAATTTATCAGGCATGCAGGATCCCATATCGGCGAACTCCCCATGAATAGAGGGTTAGAGGGGACTTATGTGATATTGGAGGTTTGCCAATTTGGCAACGATATCGCCAGCCAAGCTGGCACGATATTTAGTCGTTTGCTTCTTTATTACTTTTCGATTTGAAACTCAGAGTTCTGCCAGTTTCCCGCACCGGCCGCGCCGTTTTCACGTCCAGTACCTTGCCGCCACCGCCCTTGTGGCCGGCATTGGTGCGCCCATAAAATTTCTGGCATTCGTCTGAGGAGTGGCCGAGCGCTGCAGCAACCTTGGTCACCGGCCAGCCAGCAGCTTTCAAACTGCTGGCCACCGCGTTCCGGCAGGCGTATCCAGGCAGGGTTTGATCCAGGCGAACCAGCCTTGCGCGTTGGGCCGCGCGCGTCATCGCTTTAGTGACTGCTTGAGAGGTTTCCTTAATTTCTACCTTTCCGGGTTCATCGCCGATCTGCGCCATGAGCGCTTGGCCATAAGCCGTGCCCCACACATCGATGGTGAGCTCCCGCCAAGGTTGGCCCGCGAGCTCCGTGACTTTCTTTCCCTCGATTCTGAAGCGTAACACTCCCTCTTGTTCTGTCGGGTGTATCTCCAAGCCGTTTAACTCGGCAGGTCTGCAACCCGTCAGAGCCATGATAGCAAAGGCCGGCTTCCATTTATTGCTTAAATGGGAATAGAGCGTTTCTTGCCAGCCTTCGCGTAGCTTAGACAAACTTTTGACGCGCCCTTGTCGCGGTTTTCGTTCTCCTTTTGGTGGACGTGACATCTCTGCCTTTTGCAAGAAGGCAATGCCGCGCCGAATTTGTCGTATTGCATCTTCATCTCCTTCTAGTGCCCGTCCTATTAGCGGCTCGCTTAATACAGCCACTTGTAGCTGGAGAACTGCGATGTAATTGCGCCAATATCCGATGCTCCGGCTACTGAAAGTTCCATTTTTGCGAAGCCGTACTATAAATTTTTCGCGCATCAACCTGGTAGCCGGGTGCAATTTAGCAGCTCTGGCTATCAGATCAGACGCTTTTTCGAGGACAGATTCGGTCATGGCGTTAGCAACAGTAATGGGAATGTTGGATTGCGACAGATGGGTATGCGGTCACACATTTTCAATTGAGTTGGCTTGGATTTTTGGGATAGCAGAAGCTGGAATATTTTGGTGGCGGAGGTATATTCGGACGTCCATTTCGTCAAATCATCAGGGCGATTTTCCTGTCCGAATATGCGAATTTCAATATCCGATGGCTGCTCATTTTCTATGCTATCCATTGTTGTAAATAGAGTGACCGTCTCCGACAATGCGCAATCATAACAAGCAGCACGTTGGCAATTTTTTGATAGGGCAGACGTGTGAAGCAAATAACTCGACGGCGGCTTTGGCGTACCCGTTGCTGTGCGCCAGAAAATCCGGGTGCGCCATAAAACTCTGAAAATCTTGCAGCCAAATACTTCACAGTCCACCAAATGCCGCTTCTGCCGCCAAAAAAAGAAAACTGGATGCCAGAAATGGGAGCTAGTCTTTCACCAAAAACACAACAACCAAATCATCCTGAACCCGCGCACCAAATAAAAATATTCTTGCGACCTAACTCATCCCTTTTGCGAACACCAAATTCGCTAAATATGATATCTCTTGCCTCCTATTCGTCCTTTGTATAACCGTCAACCAAGAACCACCCCTCTGAAATCACGGGCGTGGCAAGTTTCCAGTATCGGGAAGAAAGTCGTGATCCAAAATTTGTTCTTGGCTCCAAGGGCAAGTATCAGGGAAAGCCGCATCAGTAATTTCCGTCTCTTGTGCTGCTTTCGTGATCGCATCACACCATGTATCAGTCCACCAGTCAGTATCTGCCATCAAGGCCTTCAAGGTCGGCATTTTATTAATGCTGAGGTCAATACTATCTCGTTGGGTTTTGATAGCTTGTTCCCATATCGTACTTTGCCGATCCGGTTGAAATTCCCATCGAACTAGGTTGGCGAGCAGCACGGCCATCTGGTTCGCAAATTCTCTTTGTTCGCTCTTGCCTACATCCTTGTTCTTTTCTGCAAGATGATCAAATGCGGCATTATGGAGCAAATGCACAATTACATAAATTTAAGATGAAGCACGTAGAGAAACTGAATTTATAATCATAAAAGATCTGCCCAGGAAGCCATGTTTATAGCTTCTTAACTTATTGTTATAATTTTTGTTGTAGTTAAATTTCCGGAGATATACCACTTTAGCTACAATAACACATAAATAATTGACTATACGTATATTGTAGTTATAATATGAAATAGTCATATTATGACTACAACACATATGTTCGCCGATATCGAAGAAGCCGTCGCACGACAATACATTGATGCGGAGCAGACATGGAAAGCCATGCTTGTTGCCAAGGTGCGCGCAGCGAATTATCGCGGAAGCATGTTCTGGAAGAAGACGGGTGATCGGGAATACCTGTGCAGGCAGTACAACGCGCTCCAGACAAAAAGCCTGGGAGCCAGAATGCCAGAAACCGAACACATTCTGGATGAATTCAAGCAGGGGAAGACTGCAGCCGAAACGGCCTTGAAGGAGCTCTCGGCGACAATTGATCGGCACCGTCGAGTCAATGCGGCCATGCGAGTTGGCCGCACGCCCAATACCGTGGTCGGACTGCTGGAAGAAATTCGGAAGGCTGGGTTACAGGATCACTTTCTGGTGATTGGGACGAACGCACTGTACGCTTATGAAACTCATGCAGGCGTTCGGTTGGACAGCGATATCACTGCAACTGTCGATGTGGATCTGCTCTGGGGTTCGCGCAAGCGCATCACCCTGCTCTCGGATGGCGATGCCAATTTCAGGAAGAACGGCCTCATCGGTATTGCCAAAAAGGTTGACCCGTCATTTGAGCTGCAAAAAGACGAAGAATACCGCGCAGTCAACTCCAAGGGCTATATGATTGACCTGATTAAACGCCGACCCAAATCGTTGTTCGATGATAAGGAGCCGCAGCAACTTACTTCGAACCGCGATGACTTCTGGGCAGCCAAGATAATCAATATGAACTGGCTTCTGAGTGCGCCAAGATTCCGACAGGTTGTGGTTGGCGTCAATGGCGGCATGACAGAAATGCTGACGATCGATCCGCGCGCCTTCGTTTTATATAAGTTGTATCTGAGTCAGAAGGAAGATCGCGACCCGGTAAAAAAACCGCGTGATATTGCACAGGCACGCGCAATGTTCAATTTAATCCAAGAGCGTCTACCTCATCTCGGATTTGACCAGTTGACGTATATGCCAGAGCGGCTGCGCGACGAAAGTGTAATGTCGCAACTGGCGAATGAAGCTGAGAATTCAAATCTGCCAAGCCCCTTGCGCCCATAAATACTCTGACCTGTTCCCCGGTTTCAGTACCGGGATAAACTTAGTAAAGTCTGTTTTTGAGGAGGAGAACGGACTCGAAGAAGCGATTTACCGAAGAGTAAGTCATTGGGGATTTATTTCACGGCGTCTATGTGCATTTGCTCCATAATGCCGATCAAATGGACGGCTTGGTGAAGGAAACACCCCAGGCAACAGAAAGTGAAGGCTGTGCGAAGGAAATCTCATGCTAACCGCCCCCTTTGGGGTGTCCGATGCAAGCAACCCGAGATCGATAAGTGAGGCAAGAACATCCCTTGCAGTTCGTTCAGGTAATCCTGTTATCCTTGGCGCCTCTCCTCGTTCGAATTCTCCCCTCGCAAACGCCTCGCGTAGCAAGAATTCCGCTTGTGGTTTGACCTTCCCGGATAGTGCAATGCCAACATATGCGCGTATCCTGTCCTGCATCGCATCGAAGTCAAACAACTTGCTCATGAAGTCAATCTGATCTTCCGTGACACGAAGAAAATATTCGCAAAAATCTACCAGTGCCTGCGCAGACAGGTTGCCACGTCCATCAAGATCACCTTTTCTTGATGCATCCGCCACCATCATCATGTGCTTGTATTGTTGACCCGTAGCTTCAAGTGGACGCGCAAAACCCCTGGAAAGCGACCACAATCCATTCTTGCCAATCCCGCAGTGTACATGCAGGTATGCGACAGAAAAAAGTCTCGTCACCCGACCATTGCCATCCATGAAAGGATGTATCCACGCCAAACGATGGTGGCTGGCAGCCGCCATAATGAGTCTTTCCTGTATCGTTTTTCTGTCGCTTGGTGTGTAAACGCGATGAAACTTGTCGAGGAATAACGACAGAGATGCTGGAACCGGTGGGACGTGTGCTCCATCATGACGCCCGAGCGTGACAAGTCCATTGTTGGTGTCATCAGGAGTTCTAATTCGACCAGGTGTAAAGTCAGGAATGTTTTCAGTTCCCCAAGCACTTCTATCCATGCCAGAATAAAATTCTTTATGCAGCCAACTCAGGAATTGGGTTGAACAAACATCCGTACCAGGTTCATCTCGAAGAAGTTGCTTCATCATGCGTTCTGTACGGATATGAGCCAGCGACAGCATCTGCATGTTCCGTTGCTGGCCATTGGTCGAAAAGTCCTCGTTCAGCGCTTTCTCAATATCTGCTGGCGTGGTGCCGTGCCCCTCAATCAGGTTCGAGTAATAGCAATTCATGGAATCAACCAATGCAGCTACCGTCCTGGCGGTTACCGGGTGAATGGCATGATGTAGAGCCGCATCTTTTCGGACGATATCTTCAGCGATACGTGTAATTTTTCTCGTTCCATCAACAATATGAGGCGGCACCCCTTCAATGGGAGGTAACAATGGTTCCATCTGAGTTGGATTAGTGTACATGTTTGCCGATGTTTATTCCGATTATTCTATATTATAATCAAATAATAATATACACAACATGTTTATTTTATGCCGATATTTTTGCCGATCATTGACCCGTGTGCCAAACGACCCTTCTCCGAGAACTCAATACAGCTCTTGTCAACGTTTGTCTAACGGTCATGCAATCCGGTTTGCCTTGGCATCATCCAGCGCGTGGTGACTACGTAGGCGTGACTGATCGTTGAATAGTTCCGGCATATCGTCAATGGCGAGCCAATTACCTTCATTGCCGTTAGCATCTAACCAGCGCTGGATTTCAATGTCACGCCGATCGTAATGGCCTTCCGCCTCAAGGTTCGACGTGGCACCGATGAACTGGGCCGTAAGATCCTCGCCGCCGCCATCGATCACGAAATCCACCATTTCCTCGAACCTGTAACTGTCTTTCCACGGCGTGGAAAAAACCACTTTCACGTCCGGGCAATCCCGCAGGATTTTCCATAGAAGCGCAACGCGGCAAAATGGCTCTTCGTCGCGGCCTACCGGGTGCAGCACGCCGTCGAAGTCGAGGAAGAGGATCATCTCCCGGATCACATGCTACGAATCAGAACTTCGACCCGCTTGATCCGTTGTCCTTGGTTATGACGATGCCGTTCCTGTTGAAGCGAATGTTGAGGGATTTTGTTTCTGTACTATTTAATCCAGGCAGAGGGGTTACCGTCGACGTTGACCAGTAGTAGCTCCATATTTTCCCGCCTTTATCATCGGTGGAAGCGTTTGCCGGCTCTCCAAGCAAGGCCTTCACTTCCGCAAGGGTCGTTTTCCCTTCGATGATCTTGTCGGCGCTGCCATTCTGCAGACCAACACTGCCGCTCGTACTGGCGCAACCGGCAAGAGCTACGAGGAACGCAAAAGCTAAGATTGCAGCTACTTTTTTCAACATGATGGAACTCCTTTTGGTGGTTAAAAATCATGTGGGGGATCGCCAGCCTTGAATTGGCCGATCCTGCGCGCACCGATGGTCATCTATGACTAGGTTTGATGCATTTCACGCAAAGGCAAACTAATACGCATAAATCGAACAGCCTGAACCCAGAACAGCAGCCCAAATCCCCATGCCATGAGCAGAATGAAGCCATACCAGACCAATTTTAGGGAGTCTGCCTTCAGTGATTTCAATATCCGTTCGTTCTGCTCAATCGCTTTTCGTACTTTCCCGTTGCTCTCAACTGCATAAACGAAATGCATTGGCTTACTGCCGAATAGCGTAGGAATGAGCACCTCTGCTATAGAAAACGTGGCTACTGTTCCTGCTCCAATGAGTGAGTCCAGAAACGCCGGAGCCATCACTCGCTCCTGATAGATTTCCTGGCCGTCGCTATTTTCGAAGCGGAGGTAGTCATAGAAGGAGCACGGCTCCGCTCCGCTCTGATGGACAGCGGGCCCGGTAGCGACCAATTTCCCCGAAAGTTTTATTATGCGTGGCATAGGGTTTTTCTAAAATGAATACTATAGTATGAAGACCGGGACATCCGCAACCCATATCGTCCCCCTCAGGGGGTATATGGATTGGAACCAGAAATTGCATTCGGTGCTGTCCTGCGCGCGAAGCGCAAAGAGATTGGGCTGAGTCAGGAAAAACTTGCGTTGGAAGCTGGGCTGGAACGAACGTTCATCTCGATGATAGAGCGCGGACAGCGACAGCCCACCATCACGACATTGCTCAAGATCGCGCCCGTGCTCGGGTACAGTGCTGCGGAATTGATGTCTGAGGTCGAATCTCTATTGCGCGCTCCAAAAACACAGCGGGCATCTCCACAAAATCGCTCGCGATCGTAATCCCATTGACTCCGTTGTAACTTCCATCGATAAACGCTACTGGACTGTTCGTTTTGGCGTTTTTTACATCGTAATTCACAACTAGCGTACAACGTTCTTAGCTAATGAATTACAAATTACATCGCTAAATGGGACTGGATTAACATATTGTGTCCAGTTGTGAATTACGCTCTAAACCTGCCACCGAAAATGCTGTGAAAGCGCCGTCTGCTGTTTGAAAATTTTTGGTGGGCTGCTGTGGCTGTATAGCAGTCGTTGATTTCGATGCCAGGGGACTATCCAGGGCGAAACAATAGAAGTGGTTCCGGAAAAAGATCTAATTACGGAGATTAAAAATCAAAAATCCGCCTAACACTACAGTCGAACGGGACAACCACAAGCTGCGCTCCGACTGCCCCTCACTTCCACGTTAGACCTTTATGCGAATAATCCCGACACATAAGACAGCCATGCTTGCATGGCGCGTGGGCAGCTTTCGGACTTGTTCCCTTCGATGCATGGATGAGTCACCGACACCTCTCCGTACTCGAAAACAATCTATTCTGGCTCTGCGCGATATTGGTGTTTCTTCTCATACCGTTCGTGTACTTCGTAAATGGGCGAGAAACCGAGCCATTTCCCCGCACATGGTTCATGGACACAGAAGAGCGTGCTCGGTATTGGGTCGTTGTAAAGCGCATGCTATTCTGGCTTCTGGGTGCTCTTATATTTGGGATATTATGGTCTGCTGTACTAAGCATTTTTGCCTAGCTAGGTCTAACCCTGCGCTCAAGCGGGACTCCGCCACTTAGCTCCACGTTAGAGGGCGTAGAAAACATGGCAGATGATCTGTATCTTGAGCCAAATCGCAAAGCGCAAATTATCTTCGTGCTTGTGATTATTCTTGGTATATTGCTATTCGTTTCTGTTGATCCAATCCTTCATTACTTAACACCAAGCCAGGGTGCACCCCTGGAAGATATGAAAGCTGGAGTGAGACAATTAAACTTTCTGGGTCTTGGTGTAACCACCATTGGGTTAATCATTCAACTATTCTGGGTGAGCTACTTTGGACGTCAAGGTTTTCGCACTCTAAAGCAAGGACGTTATCCTCCTGCCGACACAATCGTTATTCGGAGAACTAGAATTCGTACTGGGAAGTATGCAAACCTTGCGGGCTATCTTTCCATAGCGTTTGCAATTTTAATGGGGTTGCTCGCTATACAAATTGGTTACATATTATGGATATTTATATCTATCCTCTAACCCTGCGCTCAAGCGGGACTGCGCAAAAACGTGCAGCCCCTTAGCTCCACGTTAACTGGCACAAATGGCAATCTCAGAAATCGCTGAGTTCGTCGGCCGCTCAATTGAGGGCTTGGCGTGTTGGCGCTACGTTTTGTCGCCTTCATATCGGCAACGGACACGCGCGCGCTGGCAGAAGCAGTCGCGGTTGGAAACTGCGGGCGAAATTATCATGTTCGGAATCAGCTTCATTTTCGTTACACTAATTGTCGGTGCACTTATATGGCTTCTTCTCGTCAGTTAGTGCGCAACCGTAGTTCTGTCCTCCAGTTCCAGCTAACCTTTAGCTGCTACGGACGAGCCGCGAGCGCCGAGGCCAGTTCAAGGTCGGTGTCGACCCGCCGTAGAGCACAACGTTAAGCGACACACTTAGCTCATGGGCAAAACCAAAGGCTCCTACAACCCTGAGTTCCCCAAGGGCACTCGCGTTCAGGTAGTCTCGTGTGAGGCTCTCGCGGCATTCATGCGCGAGTGGCGGTTTCACAATCCGCTAGAGCCAGCGCAACTGAACTACGCAGGTCATATTGCAGCGGTACAGGAGGTTGGTTTCTATCATGGCGGTGACGAGCTCTATCAGCTTGAGGATATTCCTGGGGCGTGGCATGAGGCATGTCTTGAGCAACTGGCCGGCGTCGCCTAACAAGGCGCTCCAGTGGACGACACCAAACTTGCCGAAGAAAAAGTGCAAGTTTGGTGTCGCCCCTGAGCTTGGGCGTTAGGCATCTCAATGAAGCGCCTCAGTCTCGTCACTATCACGACATGCTTAGTTCTTTGTACACTCAGCCTAGGCCCTCGCGCTGTCGCGGATAGTTGCGTGGACGATGCACGAGTCGAGCTTGAGGCGAAATATCTTCACGCGTTTGGAGACGGAGCAATAATTCAAGGACCGGAGAGTATTTCCGCAATTGAACGGACGTCATTGGTCAAGATGGCCGCGTGCTCCTACTGTCCGCAGAAAGCGTTCGGGTATATGAACGCTGAGTGGATGAAGTTTAAAGACGCAATGCGGACTGGTGACTGCGTGGTATTTTTTCGCTCTGATCGGACATCTTGGAACGAACTCAAGGGCGTCGAGGGATACGGTCTGATGCGAAAAGGGAAACTAATTGTTGAATTAATCGTGAGCGTGAGTTAGCCGGTGAGAGATGCCCAACCCGTCGCTCAACCGGAGCGCCAAGCGGCGGTACCGCTCGGTATCCGTCACGCTCAACGTGGCGGCGCCCGGTTAACGGCATCACGTTAGACCGGCGAAAGGAATATAGATAGATGGATGATCTTCTTTTTTATGTCTTCTCGGAAATTATAGGCAATTTGTTTTTTCTAGTTGGCCGCATTATCTTGAGAGTTGTAACGTTTGATGCAGTACGCTTAGAAAATCCAACTCGATTTCAAATGTTCATAGTGATGCTGTTTGGTTTTATTGTGGTATTGCCCGCAGCATTTTTTCTTATAAAAATTATTCTAGCTTTGGTGATGAAATGAGTTGTGAGCCCACATGCAATTTCAAGTCTATGCACAGTAATTGCGCTAACAATTCCGTCGAGAGGGGCAGCCACAAGCTGTGCTTGTGGTTCCCTGTGTTCAGCTCCGGCACACTCTCACTTCCACGTTAGGAGCCAAACACGATGTTGTTGGTAACATTCTTTCGCGTGCTTCTTCCTGTGTTAATAATCCAAGCCGTACTCTTTGTGGCCATACAGTTATCGGGCCCTATCTCTCACGCTGTATTGTGGGTTGCATTCGTTGTATCAACGGTTGTACTTCCCCTAATCGCAGGCTTCCGTGTTTCTCATGCCGGTGGTCGGCGTATACATGCATGTCTTGGCGGAGTTACGATTTCAGCGCTTACGTCAGTACTCGCTGCCATCACTAGTCTTTTTACCGTACCGAATTGGAGGCTAATTGGAGTGTATATTCTAGCTACAGTTGTTTTTTCGTTGCCACTCCAAGCTATATCTGGGTTGATCGGTGCTTGGGTTTCAGCGCGTGTTCGCCGCCATGGCTCCTAACCCGACAGAAGAGGGGCTGCGCGAATAAGCCCTCGCGCAGCCCCCTTACTTTTACGTTAGACTCATGCCTATGTCAGTCCCCCATCAGAAAGTCATAATCCCTGCCATATGGTGTTTGGCCTTTGCAGACGCCGTGCGCCAAGGCGTTTCACTTCCACATTCTGAGTTTGTGGCAATGGTTGGTAGCCCGCACCAGTTTAATGCAGACCTTGCCATTTTTGGTCTTTTCGGGCCACCGTTGCTTATGCTCGGAAACGTGGCCATGCTTAAAGCATTTCCGAAAATGGCGCCCTTCGGAACTGGCGTAGTCACCCGATGGGTCGACTCTCGCTGGGGTCTAGGGTCAATGCATGCGTTTCTGCGCGCCTTGCGCCCAATGGCTCTAGTCGCGCTTGCAGCGTTTGTTCTGGGCTCCTTGGGCATGGTGTCTTCCGAATACATGAACGCAAGCCAATTTTCGTTTGAAATTGCGTCATTCTTCCTAGCCGCTGGTGTCGGCTTTGGCATCGCGCGCCTCATCGGGTTGCGTCTTTTGCCCGGCCAACCATGGGTCTAACATGGCGCTTAACGTCGCTCCCTGCGGTTGCTGGACGCTCAAACCCATCAGTCAAGAGGGACGCTGCGCTAACGCGCGCCGCACCTTACTTGCTACATTAGGTGTGGACTGAACTAACTGCATGGAAATCATTATCCTCCTCGGGCTTGTCGCGTTAGTAGCATTGAATGTGTATGCTTCGCGTCAATGTTTCCGAGATGCTTTTCCCTCGCGTGGTCAACGTTTGTCCCAAATTGTTTTCATCTGGGTAGTACCTTTTGTTGGCGCGGTCTTGGCGCTTCGATTATTACGTACCGAGCCTAAACAAGGTACTGGAACATACCGGGAAGAACCAAATATAGGCGATGAATATGTCACTGGTTTGGGTCGGCAAAATTCTCAGGGTTACATTAGCTCCCATGATGACAATTTCCATTCGGTAGGAGGAAGCGATGCTTCACCAGACTAAATGCACACCTAACCCTACGCTCAAGTGGGACTGCGCAAAATCGCGCAGCTCCTTAGCTTCACGTTAGGCGCTATGAATCTGGAAGCAGATCGCCCTCGGTTCGCGGTTAGATGTACGACCTTCTTCGGTTGGTTGATTCCTATGTACATTTTGTTCACGTTGCTCGCTTTCCGAGAACACTTATTTTTGAACCCACTTTTTCTATTGGCTTTTTCACTACTTGGTGTTGGGCTAGCGATTCCAAGTGCAATCCAAGTTTTGAAACTAAGACATAAAAAAGAATCCAAGCTGTTAACAGCTCTGTGTTCCATAGCAGCACTAGTGGCAGTTATCACGCTGCTAGAGCTGAAAAAGCGAGGTATCTTCATTTGGAACGAACTCTACCTAACGGTTCCATTTCTCTTGTTCCTGCTTATTGCGTATGCTGCGTGCTTTCTTTCGGAAGATAAAAATCATATGCGGGTTTATATGGCCTTGGACGGATTTCACTATGTTCGCGCCTAACATGGCGCGTAACCCGGACTCCGCCCCCGCGGCTCGCCGACAAGCCGGATCGCGCCAGTTATCTCTATGTTGGGCGTCACAAACATGAGCCAAGGGAACGCCATTCGTAAATGGTCGCGGTTGCTGGTTCAGTTGGCGTTCTTCTGGCTGGTTGTCGCTAGCTTTCTCACTGTCCAGTTCTGGCCGGTATGGCCACATTCGCAGTTGCAGTTGCAGTGGCTCCTGTTCGTCGTGTTCGGGCCACCTGTTTATGTTCTTGGTGAGTCTTTCTTTTCCTGGTTTTTTTCTCCTGCTCATGGGCAAGCAGTTTCTCACCGCAGATTCTCGACATTTCGCATATTTATCGCATTACCTGTAGTGCTAGTGTTGTTTACCCTTAGTTGGTGGCTATCATGGTTGCTCACCAAGCCATAGTGCCGCTCAACCCATCCATCGAAAGGGACTGCTTGCCGGCGGTCCCTCATGTCAGACGTTGGATGTCATGAGGCAATGCCCGTGGTGCGGCAAAGAGATTCCGCAAGGGGCCCTGCAATTGAGAATTTTTGCGTATTGGAAAGCAGCTCTGCATTTGCCCCGGAGGGTTTGCCCATCTTGCAAGAATCCTGTGCGGTTTTCCATTCGAGGCCAGCTTTGGCTCCTGCTGATTTTGCCATTCACTATTGTAGTCTTCTTTAATATTGCAGAACAATCTAAAGTCGTTCCAACTTCAGTGACCTATATGCTTTTCGCATTGGCATTTTTCGGGGTAATCTTGGCAGGTCGGTTCACGCGTCTGGAACAATGCAAATGACACCCAACCCGTCAGTCAAGAGGGACGCTGCGCTAACGCGCGCCACACCTTACTTTCTACGTTAGGCGTACAGCCGGATCGGACCATATGACGCTGAAATCCACATTGCTCAACGTATTACTTATCCCATTATGGTTGTCGCTTTTTATTGGCGCCACCTGTACCTACTGTAGTTTCAAATTCGACTCCATGGCGGACGTTAAGGAGGCCAAGTTCAGGTCGGTCGAACAGCAGTTATCGTCCATCGACTGCAAGGATACGCTCAAGCGGGACTGCGCAAAAACACGCAGCTCCTTACTTCCAGCGTTAGGCTGAGCCATATGATGACCGCTTTCACAATCGGAGTAACGCTTCTCATCATTTTCAACCTCGCAGTTGGCTTTGGTGTTTTCCGCAGTGCCGCATATAGTCGTAACCAAAAGATTGCGCAGGTGGCGTTTATTTTTCTTCTGCCAGTCGTTGGCGCTACAATTGTTTGGCTGTTTCTTCGTGAAGCTTTACCATCATTGCCGCATGCCAGGGAAAATCCAGATGCTGACAGAGACGATTTTAAAACCGTTGGGATGGATGCACCGGGTACTTATGGATCAACTGATCAATACTAGAGCGCAGCCTAACCCATCATTCAAGCGTGCTGCGCTAAAGCGCGCAGGCTCCAGCTCCACCCTAGGTGTATATGGACGCAGGCCTTAAGCTAAAAATATTAATGCTGTTTGTCTGGCTAGCATTAATGGCCATGATGTTCCGCGGACTTCCAAGATCACTTGCATCTCGGCGCTGGCTGCAAGTGAGTGGACGAGTGAGCTCTAGTCGAATAGGATTGCGCCAAACTAACGGAAAAACTGTTTGTGTGCCGATTGTGTCGTACAGTTACAACTTTGAAGGCAAGCAGTACCAAAGCGAGTCATTTACATTTTTGGGCACATCCGGTGGCTTTGGCGGTGCTGGGTTTGAGTGGCAAGTCGAACAGCGTCTCAAGGCTTTTACTCCCACCAGTTCTGTGAGCGTCTTCGTAAATCCAAGAGCTCCGGCCGAAGCAGTCCTACTACCGGGGGTTCACTGGTTACAGTACGTTGCCCTTATCGGTTTCACGCTGTTTTGTCTTGGGGTCGCTTTCATCGTTGCAATACTTAATTTTATTTGGCCAGGATGTCAGCCAAATTGCTCCTAACCCTGTGCTTAAACGGGACTGCGCAAAACCACGCAACTCCTTCTTCAACATTAGGCTTTAGGAATAGATAACACGGCTCAAATTATTTTGATTATGACCTTAAGTTCAGGTTTGTCGTTTGTCGCCGCTGGGACTATGGTTCGGTCAGTAAGATATTTGGCGGAGAAGACAGAGGGCGCCATTCAGAATTTATTGTTCCAACTCGTAGGACTGATCATGGCTGCAGTTGTTTGCTTGCCGGGCTTATATGTCCTCATTGAATTGATGATGTCAACGCATAAAGGTAATCATTCAATCCTTTTTGTTTGGCTGCTAATCTTCCTCGTGGCTGCATTGCCAGCTTTTTGGTATGTGTTCAGGAATAGGAACATTTTATATGATGCGGGATACTGGAAACGATAGCGCAACTACGGCCATTAACATCGGGCTACAGCCTGACTCTGCGCCCAAGCGGGACGCGCGCCTTACCTTAGACGTCGGAAGGTATTGTGGGTAAGAGTTGCGGTGCCTATCACGAAGAATATCCGGTTGGCACTCGTGTTCGCATTGTTGGCCAAAGCGAATTAGAACGCTTTGCATGTGAGTGGAAGTTGCATAATTCTCTTAATCCAGAGCAACTCAAGTTTGCGGGCGAGTTAGCACAAATTGAGGAGGTTGGCTTCTATCATGGCGGTGATGAGCTTTATAAACTTAAGGATGTGCCGGGGGTAAGGTCTCATCCGATGGCGCGATGCAGGCCACAATAAATTTCTCAAATACAGCGATGTGCTCATGATCGTACGGGTAGTCAGCAAATCCATTGCGTACCACACTGCCCTTAAAGTCATGAGCAAACCCAGCACAAGGAGGCGCTATATGGCAGTCGACAATATGCATGCAGAGAAAGAATTTCTTGTCGACCACTTCGATGAAAAATGGCAGCGATTCATTACATACAAACTCAACGAGATCCAGGATAAAGCCAGGTTTATTTTTCAGGGAACTGGATTTTAATTCCACAGATGCAATCTGATGCTTTATTCTCAGGCGGTCGATCTCACTGGCCAAGCGCGTTTCGTCATCGACACCAATGCATGCCAGTGAAAAGATCGGCTGCCCATCGAAATCGAGAGCATGACCAGAATTAATCAAGTCACCGCTATGCCCACTTTCATCGATGTAATAATTGATGGCCATTCAACAAAGAAGCGACTCTTATGGTGCGCTACTGTTCTCTTATTGCCAGCTTGTCGGCCAAGCGCTCAGCTTGCAAATGGATGTAACGTTTTAGCATCTGCAAGGTCTTGTGGCCAGAAATCGCGGCCATTTCCAAAACGCTAAAGTCGCCTCGCTCTGCCAGCCGAGACAATGCCTCATGCCGGATGTCGTGAAAGGTAAAGTCGTCCACGCCAGCTCGTTTTACCGCAGCCTTGAAGACGTGAAAAAGGGTCATGCGCTGAAGTGGGACTACCTCACCCTCGATCGCGCGAGGAAGAGCACCCAGGATGGCGATGGCGCGGGGTGATAGCGGTACCGAGCGTGCTTCGCCGTTCTTTGTTTTTGGGAGGTGTGCAAGCTTGCGTTTAAGGTCAACATGTTTCCATGTCAACGCCAGCAACTCGCCTTGACGCACAGCAGTTTCAACGGCCAATTCAACGGCAGGCCAAAGGTATATGTTCCGACTCTTTTGACACTCTGACTCCACCCTCCCCCACTCTTCAGGTGTCAACCTACGGTCGCGAGCTTTTCCATCAACTGGCTTGCGAATTTTGTCGACTGGATTTCCACGCGGAAGTGTTATACCGCATTCAGTCTCACCGAAATACAACACTTTTGAGAGCATATATAACTCTTTACGCACCGTACTCTCACTCACTGCGGGGCGGTCTTTCCCCTTCCCCTTTAATCGAATGTCGCGGTATTTCACAATGAGACGCTGGTCCAGAACTGACAACGCATAGTCGCCGAGTTCTTCTTCGAGCCTGTCTATTTGAAAGCGCCAAGCCTCCTTGCCGTCTTCGCGCGCCCGGTAGTGATGAGGTGCGAACTCTTTTTCAAACCTGCCTATTAGCTGGCCAAGAGTCGTTTGTTCGGCCTCGCTTCGATCAACAAATATACCGCGATCCATCTTGTTCTCAATGTCTCGCGCCCACGCTTCTGCATCAACTTTATATTGAAAGGTTTTCGACTGATGTGGACGTCCATTACGACGAATTTTGGCCTGCCACCATCCACTTTTCCGTTGTTCGAAAGTTGCCATCCAAAGTCCCCGTTTTGTCCCCGAAACTACAAAAAAGAAGGATAAACTAGCACTAAGTCATTGTCAAATAATGACTTTAAATACATTTAATAGCTCGCCTGGAAAGCGTGTTTGGGATAACATCCCAACGAGGGTTCGAATCCCTCCCTCTCCGCCAAATCAACAAGTTAAAGCAATGTTAAGATATTGCAGTCGACTCGAAAATGAGCAACTTATGCATGGCACTGTGCCAGAATGATTGTTCGTGATTCCCTTATTGTTGTTTCTTTTGATGTGCCAGCAGTGTGCCAATGTCACCAACTTCTGTTATTAGGAGGTTCAATGAACCCAACCACAGATTTACACATTACATAAAACTACAGATACGGCCAGATTATTATGTTTGATTTTCTACCAGTCAAGCCGCACAGTAACGGGACGTTCACTTCAACGGATCAATAACCATTTACCAAGTGCCGCAAAGTGCCATTTGCTGGTTGCAAACAAAGTCTATGATTGCTCTGTGCCATAGCCGCCCATTGTGAAGGGTAGAAATGTGAAGTAAACATCCTTACTACATCAATCGTAGTAAGATCGGCATATATTTTGCTCTCAATTTAAGAAAGTAAAAACACATGAGGCCCGAGAACATATCTCGTTTCAGAAAAGTAAAGTACCTTAAAATCCTCTCAGAAGATGACTTTAGAGATAAAGCAATTAGGCCCTTATTTCTAAGGATGGGATTTAGCGATGGCAGGGATTTATGCGGCCCTTACGAGCATGGCAAAGACGCTGTTTTTATTGAAACAGATCGCCTTGGCTTTGAATTTCTGCTAGCAGTTCAAACAAAGAAGGGAAATCTCAATCTGGCTTCCAAGGCAAGTGCAAATATTGAAGAAGCTATTACACAGCTTAACACGGCATTAAAGTCTTCGATTGTACTCTTGAAGGACAAAACAAGAGTTACGCCTAACCGAGCGATTTTATGTGCTAGCGGGAACATTAATGAGCATGCTCGCACCCATATTTTAACTACTCTAGCTAATCCCAATATTCAATTCCTTGACGTTGATGACATAATCCCCCTAATTGATAAGCATATCCCTGAATTATGGTTGGGAATTGACACAGATTTACTTCCTTATTTACGAGTTTTACAAGATGAAATCTTGGGTGATCAAACCACAAACGACAGTACTCAGGATGGCGTGTTAACTGGAGCAGCAGATGACAACATATTTGTCGGTTTGAAGCTTTATAGAAATATAAAAAAGTTTAAAAAAATTCGGGGAGCGGTACAGGAAATTCCTGAGCTTGAGGAATTTCCTCTGGTTGCAATAAAAGCGAAAAGAATAAATAAAGTATTAATTCTAGGAGAGGGCGGAAGTGGGAAAAGCACAGGATTGCTGCGCATCGCTCTGGAACTAGCGCGTTCTGCTGAACAGACTGCAAGAAAAAGTAAAATACCCGTCTTGATTAAGGCGGTTGAGCTCCAAAGAGCAAAGCCGAAAGACCTTATAGAGTTTTGTGATGTGCACACAAAAAATTTGTGTGGGAGTAGTAAATCGACTTTCACTATTGATGATCTTAAAGATGGTAATTTGGTGATAATGATTGATGCCCTTGATGAAGTGACGGAGAGCAATAGGAGTTACTTAGGAAAACTTATGAGTGAGTTTTCTACGCAATACCCTAAATGCCAAATTATAGCTACTTCAAGACCTTATAGATTTACCCAAGAGCTTGAGGAATTAAAAAGCTTTGAGGCTTTTCATGTATCACCAATAAGTTGGAAACAGACGGCAAAGATTTTTAATACCGTAGCAAAAAATCGTAAAGTCCCCCGACCTCAATCGCAAGAACTCCTTAGGCGAATTGAAAAAATCCATGGGATAGAACTGAATCCACTTTTGGTTACTGTTCTTGCAGCCTCAACAGATTTTTCAAAGCACGATATTCCTGCAAATATAACAGAGCTTTTTAAGAAATTTACTGAGCTGATGCTAGGAAGATGGGATGAAAGAAAAGGGCTTAAGCATCAATACCAAGCTCCGTTAAAAGATTTTGTCATAACAAAAATAGCTTTGCACCTTCATGTTAGAAATGAAACATCAATATCAAGGAGGCATGCCGAAGAAATTGCCACGACGGAAATGACCAAAGTGGGCCATGAAGCTGTGACCAGTATTTTATTGACAGAGATATTTGATCGTTCTGGATTATTTAGAGTGTTGGGTGAGGAAATAGAATTTAAACATCATTTGCTTCAAGAATTTTTTGCTGGAAGAGCCATTGATAGTCGGGAATTTGTCTACAAAGTTTTGCCTGATGAGTGGTGGAAGCGGGCACTGGTTTTTTATTTTGGGGAGCATCCTGACAATATAGAAACATTGGCATCCGCTGTTAAGGTGCTTGAGAAAGAAGGCACCGCTCACAAACTTCAAGCCACGACAACTATTGGACTGGCATTGCAAGCTTGTTACCTTTCTCCTGTGGATGAAAAACTGAGCGTTTGGAAATGGGTGGTTTCCAGCCTAGTGAGCTCAGAAAAAGGAGAAATTGAAGCTTTTGATCCTGACAATACCAGACCACTGCTGGATTTTGTGAGCTATTACCTTTATGCGAGGGACTCTGTAGCCCTATCCAACATCAAACAAAATTGTGAATCAATCATAGAGTGGGCCGATAATGGATCTTCCTCTGACAATGAAGAAAATAATAGAAAGCAATTTTGGCTTGTCGTCAGTTTGATTGAAACTGGCGATATATGTGAAGCAGAGAGGGTGCTTAGTAAGTGTAACTTAACTAATGGTTACTTACTCACTGCTATCCATTTAGGCTGTTTTCTTACTTCACGCATACGTCCGGCTCTGGAAACAGAAAAGAAGAAGGCCGGTGAAATCTGTTTAATGCTAAGTAAGAAAATTGCTCCTTTTCGCGATCAACTTATGCGTGAGGTAAAATCTACACTATTAGAAGCTAAGCAAGGAAAAATTGAAGTTATTGACGATGAGGAACCATCAGTGATCGTATAAGGCTTGATCTTCGACCATCTGCATCAGGAATTTTGACCCACCACCGATCACTTCTTTTTCAAGCGCTCGCTCGACAATGTCCCTCTGAAACAACACTAGGTAAACAAAGTGCCGTAAATCAGCGTTTGCCTTAGTCTGGGAGACTGCAACTTTAATGCGTTATATACGTGACAAACGCACAGAACATCCTCGGCGCCATTGGCACGGTAGTCTTGTTCTTCAACAGCTACGCGCTTCAGCCGTTTCAGGGTGACATTTTCGGAGGCGATGCCCTGACCGCATCGAATGACGCCATCAGAACCGCCAATGCGAAGCGTGTGGTGCGATCAGCGGATCGGCCTCGCATTCCTCTGTGTGAGCTTCGCTATTCAGACTATCGCTGTCTTTCTCTGACGGCGGCCGAATGGGAAAACAAGTTTCAAATCACAGTACCGAAAGACGTTTTGTAAAGCTAAGAACCTACAAGAAAACCCAATGGGGGGCTCAGAAATGAAACCGCGAATTACCGTTCTCACTCTCGGAGTTGAAGATCTCGAAAAATCTTTGGTCTTTTACCGCGACGGACTTGGGTTTTCGACGGATGGAATAATCGGAAAAGAGTTTGAACATGGAGCGGTTATTTTCATCGACTTGGAAAACGGGATGAAACTCGCCTTGTATTCTCGATTAAATCTCGCACACGATGCACAAATTAATAAAACTCCACCAAGCGCTACTGAGTTTAGTATCGGTCATGTTGTGCGAAGTCGGCAGGAGGTCGATTCGGCTATGATCCAAGCACAAAAAGCCGGGGCTAAAATTATTAAGAAAGCACAGGATACCTTCTGGGGAGGATACGGAGGGTACTTTGCAGATCCTGATGGACATCTTTGGGAGGTCGCCTGGAATCCAGAGATCAGCGTACCAAGTTGAGCTTTAACCGATTACCAAAGATTTCAGGCCCAGCACCCTCTGCCACCATCAAGCCCCCATCTTGGCCCGCAGACGTCCTAACATGCCCAGGAAATTCCCCGCCTGTATTTTTTCCTGAGGGTCGCTGATCGGCGCTACCGTCTGACGATTTTGCAGTACAGGCTGGTTGCGCAATGCGTGGAAACGCTCCAGCATGGATTCAAGGTTACGCACCAGGATGCCCTTGCTGACGGGCTTAGGCAGGAAGCGGGTGATTTGCGCCTGGTTGATGAGTTCAATCAGACGCGAAGTGTCGTTGAACGAAGTCACCACGATGCATTGCGTCTGTGGATTGAGCTGTTTGATGGTTTTGAGTATGTAACCGACATTCGTTGCCCCCAGCATGAGGTCTGATACGACAACCGACACATCCTGTTTAGCCAGCTCTTCCATCGCGTGCTGCGCATCGGCAGCCCAAATGATTTCACAGCGGTCACCCAATGTCTCGTGCACTGTCTTGGCGATGGATTCGTCGTGATCTATGATCAGCACGCGCGGCTTGGCCCCTGCCATATCAACGGGAACCTCGGTATGCAGTTGCACTTCATGCAGTTGCACTGCAAAGCTGGCCTCGGCGATTGCGGCTGCATCGGCTACCACTTTCTTCACTTCTTCGGCATCCCACGGCTTCATCAGGTAGCGGAATACTTCTCCTTCGTTCACGCTGGCGATGGATGCATCCAGATCGGAATAGCCGGTAAGCAATATGCGCATGGTGGCGGGAGATGCCTCGCGGGCGAGGCGCAGCAGTTCGGAGCCTTGCATCACGGGCATACGTTGATCACTGACGATAACATGCACTCTTTCATCGCGCAGTGTCCTGATGGCTTCATGCGGATCGGTAGTCATGTGTACCTTGTAACCGCTGAAGAACAACATGCGCAAAGAACGCAGAATGCGTTCTTCGTCGTCGATCAGCAATAATGTGGGTTTGCTCATGATTTTCTCCTTGTGTTATGCCACAGCCTCAAGCACTGCGCGCTGATGCGGCAC
>WNFP01003542.1_pt1 | contig 28605 bp, 28 predicted proteins | sample 5400201 | NCBI WGS metagenome assembly WNFP01 (sample SAMN13153355, study PRJNA577476) | soil metagenome | isolation source: 115 cm saprolite under Madrone tree | place: USA:California | collected 2016-06-14 | reverse complement strand
TCGAGCCTCATGGCATTCTTGCCGCGCACGGCTTGCCACTCCGGACGTGCGTCTATGACTCCCAAGAAGTCGGCAAGTGTGGCGAACGGCTCTGCCACGCCGCGTCGTGCCCCGGGAGGACCCGACCCGCTGCTGCCTGCCGTGGTCAAGTTGAACGCACCCAGGGATCGCAGGTCTTCGTCAGGTTCGTAATGAACGATGCAATGTAGTTGCTCCATGCGGTCGTACTCGCCATCCTCAAAGAAAGAGAATTGCCGGACGAGGTCGATCCTGTACGTGTCCGGTTCACCGAAACCATAGATCCCAATCTCATAGAGGATGGTGTCGTCCTCGACTCCTTCGACAGGTTGCCTGGCGAATTCTTTGAAGACTCCATACACCGCATCGGCGTCTGGCGCATCCAGTCGAATCCCGGCCCCATTGAGCATCTCTTTCAACCCGGGAAGCGCTTGATCCGGTGTCACGCCATCGGAACGCGTGAAAACGCCATGCCTGTGCACCCGGTGCGTTCAATCGCCCGCCTGACGTCGCCGGCGACAATCAGACGAACGCTCTCGTTTGGAAATCCGAAGACCTGATGGCCGCCAACCATGCCCGCATCGAGGCAAGCCTTAACGATGACCGGACCTGCCATCAGTGTTTTCGACACGTTCAAGACCTCCGGCGGCTCAGGGAAATGGAGCACCCAGTGGGCCATTTCCACTCCGTCAAGGCCCGTAACGAGCGCAGGCAGCCACTGGACGACATCCTCCTTTGCGCTGTTTCCGTCTATTACGTCTCGAAGCTTTTGGGAGCAAAGCCGGAAAGCGAAGGTATTGGCCAGATAGTCCACCTGCACTCCCTCGTCCAGCACGAAGTTGAGGACCTTCCAATCCGTCACCTCGCCTTCTTCTAGCAGCCGATTGCCCAAATCTACGTCCTCGGGTGCTTGCGCTACGGCAAGTCCCGGCTCATCCGCGAAGTGCAGATAGAAGAAGCTGCCCAAGCTAGAGGGGCGATATACATTCGCATTCGTTGCCGTCGGGATCGTCGACGTAGAAGGTTCGCACGCCCTTGAGCACTGGATGGATTCCGGAGCGAACCTCAACTCCATCCGCGGTGAAGCGAGACTGAAGTTCGTCGTATGCCGACGCTTCAACGCGAAACGCCAGGTGGTGAAGCACGCGCTTCGCCTTCTCGCGCGGGAATGCTGAAGAAGCATCGGGGTGCGGAACGAGCACGATCATCTCCGGCACTCCCTCCCCACCGCTCCCGGCACGCAGGAACTTGTTGGGCAGCTCCGGCGGCGAGATGACGTCAAGTCCGAAGAGGTCGCGGTAGAAATGCAGCGCCGCATCCATGTCGCGGACCCACAGCACGATCTCCGCGAGACCGGCGACCGGACCGCTCAAGCCGCCACCACTTCTCCGATCGCAACCAGGTTGATGTCGCGCACGCGAGGTGGCACGGAGCAGCCGGGTGCCAGCAGCAGGCCGCGGCCTCCTGTGTCCGCGATCGCGCGCCTCGCCTCGGCCTGGACCTCCGAAGGCGGCCCATAAAGCAGGCTCTTTCGCTGGCCCAGCCCCCCCATCACCGCGCGTCCGCTCAGGTTGCGGCCCTGCGACAGCGTCGGAGTGCCGAGGTTGTGAATCGACCAGCTCACCACTTGCGTCGGCATTTCGTTCACCAGGTCGAAATGAAGCTTTGACCCGCACAGGTGCACGGCATTGAACCAGGCCCCATGCGGAAGCTGGCCCAGCACCGCAAGGTCAGTCGGCAGCACGAGCTCGCGATAGACGTCCTCCGGCATGGCCTCTCGGCTGGCATAACCGGAGATCGCGTAGAAGATGCCGGCCGCCCCCGCCGCGACGGAACGCTTGGAGAAATCGACGAGCGCTTCGGCGATGCGGTCCATTGCCGGCCGGACCAGGTCGGGATGCTTGCGCAGCTCTCGCACCACTCGGGACGAATTCTTGCCTACGAGGTAGCCGGCGACGGTGAGCGGGCTGAACACCGTCTGGATCACCGGCACGCCGAACCCGAGATCCTTGGCCACCAGGTGGATCGACTCGACCTGGTCGTCCAGCGCCTTGCGGTTGACCAAAGCCACGGTGCTCCACGCGTCGAGGTCGGCGACTGCCTCGTTCTCGAGAACCGGCCCTTTGAGACGGTGCCCTGCGGGCTTGTACACAGAGCCGAATGCCTCCGCAAATGAAGACGCGCGCGGCTGGAACTTCACGAAGTCCCAACCGAATTGACGCGCTCGCTCGACGGTCACGGCGGCGAGATCCGCCGGCGACCATTCCTCACGATACGTATGCCCCCAGGCACCAAACGGCGGCCGGTCGGCCACCCCCATCGCGATCGCAGCCTCGACCCTCTTTCGGCCATTCATGGGTTCGAGTTTAAGCTGGACCCCATGAGCGATGAGATCGCGATCCAGGCCGCACGCCTGCGAGAAGCCGCGGAGGAGCGCCCGATGAAACTCCCCGTCAACCGCCGCGTTGACGAGCGCCATCACGCTGTGACCGAGGACGGGCTGTCGGTTTGGTACACGATCCAGGTCTCGCCGCACAGCCGGATCCAGGAGGCGATCTTCGAGCGCGCTGATCGCATGCCTTCCGATGAGGAATGCAACCGCTGGCTCGCGCTCCTGATCGTCGGGGCCCACGTAACGGAAGCGCGTGGGATGCCGGGCTCGACGACCAGGCGCTTCGAAGCCTTCGAACGCAGCCCCGAGCTCGAGGCGCCGCTCGCCTGATGGGCCTCGAGGCCGAAGTCATAAACGAACTGCGCCGCGCGGTCGGGCGCGAGCACGTCATCGCTTCCAGCAACGACCTGCGCATCTTCGAGCGCGATGCGTCCATCGAGGGCGCGGCGCCTGATGCCGTGGTCCTGCCCGCGAACACGGCCGAGGTCTCCGCGGTGATCAAGATCGCCGCCAAGCACCGCATCCCCGTGGTGCCGCGCGGCGCGGGCACCGGGCTCTCGGGCGGGGCGGTGACGATCCGCGGCGGCATCGCGCTGCAAGTGACGCGAATGCGACGGATCCTCGAAATCGATCCTGTCGCCCAGACGGCGCTTGTAGAGCCGGGCGTGGTCAACCAGGAGCTCTCGCTCGCGGCCGCCGCGCACAGGCTCTTCTACGCGCCAGACCCGTCGAGCCAGAAGGCCTGCACCCTCGGCGGCAACGCGGCCGAGAACTCAGGCGGACCTCACTGCCTCTATTACGGGGTCACCACCAACCACGTCCTCGGCATGGAGGTCGTACTCGCCGATGGAAACGTGCATTGGGTCAGCGGCGACGCGCCCGATCGCGTCGGCCTCGACCTGTGCGGTGTGCTCGTCGGTTCGGAGGGAACGCTGTGTGCGATCACGAAGATCAAGGTGCGGCTCCTGCGCCTACCGCCCAGCGTCGCCACGCTGCTGGCAGCGTTTCCGACCATCGAGACGGCCAGCCAGGCCGTGTCCGCCGTCATCGGGCGCGGCATCGTCCCAGCGGCGCTCGAGATGATGGACCAGGTCACCGTCGGAGCCGTCGAGGCGCACTATCACGCCGGCTATCCGACCGACGCCGGCGCCGTCCTCCTCGTCGAGGTCGACGGCATCGCCGAGTCGACGAGCGAGCTGATGGCGGCCATCCGCACCGTGCTCGGGGAAAACCAGGGCTACGCGATGCGCGAAGCCCAGACTCCTTCCGAACGCGACCTGTTGTGGGCCGGCCGTAAAGGCGCAATCGGCGCGCTCGGGCGCATCAAGCCCAACTACTACCTACACGACGGCGTGGTGCCGCGCTCGCGGTTGCCGCAGATCCTCTCGGCCGTCGGCGAGATAGGGGTGCACTACAAGCTCCCCGTCGCGAACGTCTTCCACGCGGGCGACGGCAACCTGCATCCCAACATCCTTTTCGACCTGCGAGACACCGACGTGTGGCCTCAGGTTGAAAGCGCGGGCGAAGAGATGCTGCGTGCGGTCGTGGAGCTGGGTGGCGCGCTTTCGGGCGAGCATGGGATCGGACTCGAGAAGAGCGCTTTCATGCCGTGGGTCTACAGCCCCGACGACCTCGATGCGATGTGGCGCGTGAAGGGCGCGCTCGACGGGGCCGGGATCATGAACCCCGGCAAGATCTTTCCCGACCCCGAACACAAGCGCCCGCATCTTGCCGGGCGCACGGGGCTTGCGGTCGAGGCGAAATGGTGGTGACGAGTCGGACCGTCGAAAAACCAGCCACAGCTGAAGAGGTGGCACGGCTGCTCCACGAAGCGTCGGAGGCAGGTCGTGCAGTTTTCCCAGTCGGTGGTGGCAGAGCCACGCAAATGGGAGACCCGGCATCGCGAGACGGCATCGAGATTCGCACGACCGCGCTCGATCGCGTGCTCGAGCGCTCGCAAGCCGACATGGTGGTCAGCGTCGAAGCCGGCATCACGCTCGAGTCGCTCCAGGCTGAGCTTGGAAAGGGCGGCCAGTTCCTCCCCCTCGACCCCTTCAACTCTCCCGGTCACACGATCGGCGGCCTGCTGGCCACCGGCTGGACCGGTCCGTTGCGCCTGCGATTTGGCTCGCCGCGCGATTTCTTGATCGGCATTCGCGTGGCGCTGCCCGACGGCCGTTTGGCGACGGCCGGCGGGCGCGTGGTCAAGAACGTCAGTGGCTACGACCTCATGAAGCTGCATTACGGCGCACTGGGAACCATGGGCGTGATCGTGGCCGCCTCGTTCAAGGTGTTCCCGAAGGCGCTGCACGATGCCAGCGTCGAAGCGACTCACGAGTCCATGGATCAAGCGTGGGCCGCCGCCGAGCAAGCGCTGGCGATGCCGATGGCACCTGCGGCCCTCGAGCTGTTCTCCACCGGCCGTGTCTTGGCCCGATTTCTCGGCAGCCCCGACGCCACCAGAAGGATGGTCGCCGAGCTCGGCTGGTCGGAGGCGAACGGCTCTGTATGGACTGAGCATGCGAAAAGGGCGCCCTCGCTGTGGGCGCGCATCGCCGCTCCCCGGCATCAGCTGCGCTCGGTCCTCGATGAGCTCCAGGCCGACCAGCAGTGGTGGGCCTCACCCGGGGCCGGTATCGCCAACTGGGCCATCTCCGGCAGCTCCGATGAAGTGCGCTCGATCCGCGCCCTGGCCACGGCAGCGGGTGGCTCGCTCGTTCTGATGGCCGGGCCGGACGACTTTCGACACGACGTCGGCGCCTGGGGCACTCCACCTGCGACGCTGCATCTGATGCGGCGCCTGCGCTATGCGTTCGATCCCAACCAGGTGATCAACCCGGGGAGGTTCGTCGTATGAGCAACCCCACCACGACCCAGCCGTTCGCGGGTCTGAGCGATGACGACCTCGCGACCTGCGTGCACTGCGGCCTCTGCCTTGACGCGTGCCCGACCTTCCGGCAGACAGGGCTGGAAACAGAATCGCCCCGCGGCCGCATCTATCTGATGACGCAGTGGAAGCGCGGCACGCTTCCTTTCACCGAAGATCAGGCGAAGCACATCGACCTCTGCCTCGGATGCCGCACGTGCGAGGCCGTATGCCCGTCCGGGGTTCCTTACGGACGGATCATCGAGGCCGGGCGATCGGAGGTGGAGCGGATTCGGCGGCCGGCGCCGAAGCACTGGCTCGCTCGAACCGCGCTGCGACAGCTCGTCGCCAAACCGCGCCGGCTGCGCACCTTCGGCGCGATCACCAAAGCGGCGCAATCCCTGGGTCTGACATCGGTTGTCCGCTCCGGCCGCCAGCTGCCCAAGCTGCGGACACGATTCCAGCCACCGCCCGGGGGCATCGCGCCCGCGATCGGCGAGCGGAAATTTCGGGTCGCGTTCCTCGTCGGATGTGTGATGCCGATCCTCTATCCGCAATCGCACGAAGCGGCGGTGAAGCTGCTGCAGATCGCCGGCTGTGAAGTTTGGTTTCCGCGCGCGGAGAGATGCTGCGGCGCGCTCCTGGCCCACAACGGCGACCTCGAAGGCGCGGAACGCTTGCGCGACATCAACATGCAGGTCTACCGCGACTCCAACTTCGACGCCCTCGTCGTCGACTCGGCCGGATGCGGATCTCACTTGAAGGATTTCTATCCAGAGCTCAAAGGGCGCGTGAAGGATCTGACTGAGTGGCTCGTCGAGGTCGGGCTGCCAGCTCCTCAGCGCGAGGTCAACGTGCGCGTCACGTACCAGGATGCATGCCACCTCGCGCACGCTCAGCGAATCCGCAAACAGCCTCGCGACCTCATACGGTCATTGCCGGGTGTCGAGCTGGTCGAGATGAGACACCCCGATATCTGCTGCGGAGCCGCGGGTCTGTACAGCACGCTCGAGCCGGCGATGTCCGCTCGCATCCTCGATGAGAAGCTGGACGACGTGGCAAGCACCCGCGCGGAGCTGATCGTCACCGCCAACCCCGGCTGCCAGATGCAGCTCGAATCCGGACTTCGAATGAGGGGCTCGACGATGCGCGTCGAGCACGTGGCCGAGCTAGTGCTCCGCGCCTTTCTGCATTAGGCCGATCTTCTTCAGCCGCGGCAGAGCCTGGGTCTTCGTCACGTCGACATCGACACGCGCCACCGCGACGGTGATGTTGTCCGGCGCGCCGAGCTCTCGGCACCTGTCGATGACGCGCTTGGCGCCTTTCTCCAGGTCCCCGTCCTTGAGCAGCAGCTTGCCCATCTCCTCGACGCTGACCCCCGCGCTTTCCACCCCATCACTGCAAAGGACGATGGCGTCTCCTTCCTCGATCTTCATCTTGTCGCTATAAGACTGGATCGATTCCCAAACACCGATCGCGCGTGTCAGCCGGTGCTTGAGCGGGTGCGTGGCCGCCTCCTCGGGCTTGATCACGCCGAGGCGAACCTGCTCGGCGGGCCATGAATGGTCTTGAGAGATCAGCGTGGCGCCGCCGTTTCGAAACAGGTAGGCCGGGCTGTCGCCAACATTGAGCACACCGACCTCGTCACCCCTGATGGCTGCAACAACCATCGTGCTGCCCATGCCTGACCATTCCGGGTTGTCGCGGGCCGCTTCGAAGACGGCCGTGTTGGCCTGCTTGCACGCGCGCTTGAGGCGATCGAGGTCAGGACCTTCGTCGCCATCCTCCGCGAGCACGCTCGTAAGGGTGGTCACGGCGATGCTGCTGGCCATCTGCCCGGCGGCATGACCGCCCATCCCATCACAGACGACGAGAAGTGTGTCGAGGCCGGCCTTGTTGCGCCAAACGACCACGGAGTCCTCGTTCTCCTCGCGCTCGAGACCGGGGTCGGTCGCCGAGGCGACCTTAAGACGCATCGGAGAGATTGTTATCCGCCGAGGACGGAGAAGTGAACCGCGTTCTGTCCGATGGTGATGCGGTCACCGTGGTTGAGCTCCTTCTCCTGGATCGGCTCGCCGTTGACGAGCGTGCCGTTGGTGCTCCCGAGGTCGACGATCCAGAACTGCTCGCCGCGCCGCTCGACCCGAGCGTGATGTCCGCTCGTGGCCGGGTCGCGAAGGATGAGATCGTTGTCCGGCGAGCGCCCTAGGCGGAGCGCGGTTTCGCTCGCGCGGTGGGTGTGGCCTGCGTCAGGGCCTGCTTCGATCGTGAGCTCGGCCTGGGGGCCGGCGCCGCCCACCGCGCGCATGGGGCGGGTGGGGCCGCCCAGGACGGGTGTCTCGCTTGCGGGTGGCGGCGTTGTCGCGGGAGGAGGCTGCCATGCGGGCATGAGCGTGGTCGCGTCGTGCGCAGCGACGGCGGCCGCCGCCGCGCCTGGCGCAAGGATCGTCTCAGCGACATCCGGAACCGGAGCCGGCGGAGCCGGCGGTGGCGGTGGTGGTGGTGGTGGTGGCATTGCGGCTGCGGGCGGCTCCCACGGTGGAGGGACTGGAGGGGACGCCGCCGGTGATGGCGGTGGCGGAGCCACCGTTTGCGGCACGCGTTGGGCGACCACAGGCGGCTCCGGGAACGTCGGCAAAGCGGGAGACTCGGCCGGTGGCGACCACGACGGCGCCGCAGCCTGTGGTGGGGGCGCGAATTGTGGCGGCGGCGGCGGGGGCGGGGGCGGAGCCGATGGCACCGAGGGCGCGGACCAAGACGGCGCCGCGGGCGCCGCCGGCTCTTCAGTCCTCGGCATGTCCCACGACGGAGTGGCGCCGGGTGGGGCACTGGGCACTTGCTGGCCGGGCGCTTCCCACGACGGCGCGGGCGCGCCCCATCCCGCCGATTGAGGGCCGCCCGGCGTGGCCGCAGCAGGAGGATCCCACGATGCAACCCCTGGCTCATTGCCCCAGGACGGCGCGACCGGCGCGGCTGGCGCTGCCGGCTTCGGCGCATCCCATGACGGTGGCGGAGGTGGCGCTGACAGGCCAGGAGCGGGCGCGGGCGAGCCCCATGTGGGGGCCGGCGGTGCGGCCGGCGCGGCGGGACCAGGTGCGCCCCAGGATGGCGCGGGTGACTGCGGCGGTGGCGGAGCTGGGGGAGCAGCACCCCAGGTGGGAGCCCCTGGAGCGGTGGGTGCGGCGGGCGGAGCCGATGATGCTGGTGCACCCCAGGTCGGTCCGGGTGCTCCTGCGCTGGGTGCCATCCCTGGTGCTGGTGGCGGCGGCGGAGGCGCAGGCGGAGGCGGCGGGGCCGCGGCAGCCGGCGGTGGTGCGACGGGCGCGCCCCAGGCCGGCGCCGGCCCGGCCGAACCCGCTGTGTTGCCCTTCGCCGCCGGCTGGTCCCAGCTTGGCGCCGGAGAGGCGACCACTGTTGGAGCAACGGCAGCCCCAGGCGTTGCCGAAGGGGGCGGAGCCCACGTCGATACGGCCCCTCGAGTGCCGGCGGCCGCCGGTGCCGGGGTGGCCGGGCGAACCGGAGGACCCGACTTCTTCCGCTTCCCGTGGCGGCGGCGCGCCCTCAGGTAGAGGACGCCCGCGATGAGCGCCGCCACCGCAAGAACGAGATCCGCATAGACGGTTTCAGTTGGCATACGGTGGGGGGCCTCCTTGGTCCCGAGTCCGTTTATGGATCAATTGCGAAAACACCTACCTGCGGACCCGCACTCTATTCGCGTGTCGACGCGTCAGTGCTGAAGTATGCCACCCGTACTCGCAACTCGGCGCCGCCTTAAACAGTGCCGCTGACGACCACGCGTCCAGATGCGACTCCGGGAACCGTGACGTCAGCGTCGAGAGAGTGGCGACCGGCGCCCAAAGGCTCCCCGGTGACGACGTAGATGCGCAGCCGCCTTCCGACCGGCAAGTCGAGGTGACGCGGAAACGGTGCGCGACCGGCGTGCGTCTCCACCTGGATGTCGTGACGAGCCAGCGGCACTCCATCGAGACGCAGCCCGCTGATGCTCGCGACGACCGCGGGCCGCGTCCGGTTCTCGAGAACGAAACTCATGCCGTCCCTTTCCGCGTGCAAGCTCGCCAGGTCCACAAGTCCCTCCGCCAGGTAGCGAGGGAGCTCGGGCCTGGGCCGTGCGGAGGGCAGAGCCGACGTCACGGTGAAGCGGAGTTCTGTGCGATCGATCACTCGTCCCGACACGCTGAGAGAGGCATCGAGCCGGTAGTCGCCCTCGACCTCGAGCGCGACGCTCAACGTGGTCGCGTTGACTGCAGGCTCGGAGGCAGTCGGCACTTCGACGTCGGCCGCGCCGGAGAATTTTCTCTGGATCGCGTCGGCGATGCGGCTCACTCCCCGGCGCCCTACGCGTCGCTCCCGCATCAGCGTCCAGCGCACGACACCGGTTCCCGCCACATCCGGGTCGTCGTTGACGATGACGAGCCGCGCGCTGAAGGGGACGGTGGGGCGTTGGATGATTCCGAATGGACGATCCGCATCGAATGCGAGGGGTTCGACGATCAACCGCGTCGGAGCGAATGCCTGCGCGAGAGCGTCCAGTGCCGGCTTCGGATTCCGCGCGCTGTCCATAAGACCGAAGCCAATGCCAGCAAATGGATCGACGAGGTGGAAAGCGAACGCGCCCCAGCACGATTCGAACTTGCGCGTTCGAAAATGCTCGGCTGCCATGCGCACGACAAAGCTCTGGAACGCTTGGGACTCATCGATGAATGATTCGAGGCTCGCGAACGCAGAGGGCAGACCGACCCCCCGCTCTGCCCAGTTGACGGGTTGGAATCCCGCGTAACGCCAACCGGCTTCGTCGTCCGCGACCGGCCACGTTGCGCCTATCGACTCCCACGCCGGTGAGTCGGCGGCCGGGAGCGATTGCGCGCCGAATGCGCTAACCATCACCGGCTCGGCCTCGCTGACGCTTTTCCACGAACCAGTCGCCCATCCGAGAAGATCGTGCTGGTCGACCTCACCCGAAGCTGCAAGCGCCGGACGCGTGGTGTCCAGGTGCTCGAAAGCGACGCGCAGATCCTGATCGATGGAGTGGTTCTGCCGGACGGCATTGACATCGCCGAGGTCGGAGTTGCCAGGGAGCCACGGCGGATCGTCGTGCGCCACCCACATCGCGACGGAGGGGCGGTTCCGCAGCAGCTCGACCATCTCCACTTGCTGCTCGCGCGCCGCGGATTCGAAAAAGCGGGTGTCGTCGCCACGCGCGTGATACGCATAGGCGCCATACAGCGGGAGCTCTTGCACCAGGAGCATGCCGGCCGCATCCGCAAGCAGGTAAAACTCGGCAGGCAGGACGTTGGCGACGATGCGAAAAGCATCGAGGTTGGTTTCCTTGGCGATGCGAAGGTCGGCATCGAATCGCTCCGGGGTCAGCTCGTCGAGGCGATATGAAGGCGCGTAACAGGCGCCGCGCAAGAACATCGGCCGGCCGTTGACCGAGAGACTCCAGCGACGGGGACCAATGTCCCATTTCAGCTCTCTGAACCCGAATGTGTCTTCGACGCGCGTCGACTCGACGCCGCCGACAGCGCGCGCCACCATCTCGACGCGGTACATCGGCTGGGCGCCAAAACGCCACGGCTCCCAACGCTTTGCGGCAGGAAGGGCGAGCTGCATCGACACCGTCTGCTCGCCCCCGCCGGCAAGGCGAACGTCGCGATGTATGCGCAGGGGCGCGGACTCCTCGCCGGTTGCCGAAGAGACGGCGACTTCGATTTGCCCCTCCATCTGGCGGCCGTCGAGATTGCGAAGCCGTGCCTCTACCTCGAGGCGGCCGTCGCCCGCCTCGAAGCTCGGCTTCAGGCGCATCCAGTCGATCGCGATCGGACCGATGTACTCGAGCCCAACCGGGCGCCAGATGCCGACCGGCACCTCCCAGCGATATGGCTCGGGCAAGCTCGAGTACGCGGATGCCGGATAGGGCCTCAGCTCGCCGTCATTGAAGGCACCCATGATGTGCCGCTTTTTTTCGGGCTGTGTCTCGACGGGCGATTCACAGCAGATCACGAGCAGGTTCTCGGTCTTGAGATACGGAGTGAGATCGAATCCGAATGGCGCGAAGTACCCGTAGTGCGAGCCGAGAAGCTTTCCGTTGAGCCAGGCGTGCGTGGCGAGAAAGGCCCCACCGATGCGGAGCAGCACCCGTCCCGAATGGTCGGGACGCTGGAACTCGGTGCGATACCACACCGCCTGGCTGCCCTCGTGAGCGGCCAGTTGGCGCGGCACCTCGATCGGCTTCCAGTCGACGCCGCGTCCGATGGTCAGCCGTTCGGCCTCGCCCTCGCCGAGCGACATCCACACCGCCTCCCAGCCGCTGAGCTCGCGGATGCCTCCTGGCCGCTGCGACAGCGGAAGGAAGAGGCAGTCGCTCAATGGGAGGTCCGACGGGTGTGGCGGCGAGAGATTCGGTGACCAGGTGGCTCAGCTGCAAGGAGCCGACGAGCACCGCAGCGCGCGCATCGCATAGATGCGTAAGCGAGGAGCGCAGAAGGCGACACCGCAGATGGGCCGCATGGGCGCCGAAGATCCGCCGTCACTGCCCGGCGGGCCTCCCACTAGTCTTCACGTTGTGCACGAACGCGCCATCGGCGGTCGCGCAGAAGATGACTTCACGCTTCATCGCCTCGGCGAATGGCGCCTCGCGACCGCGTTCGATCAGGGCCAGGATGCTGCCGCCGAAACCAGCGCCCATGATGCGCGCGCCCAGGCAGCCTTCGACACCCCAGGCTCGCTCAACCAGGGCATCGACGGTTGGGGTCGACACCTCGAAATCGTCGCGCAGGCTTTGATGGGACTCCTTGAGCAGAACTCCCAACCGCTCGAAGCGGTGTTCTTTGAGCGCATCGACGAATGCATGCACACGAGCAACCTCCGACTCGACGTGACGCATGCGCTTGGGGTCGCGTGCCTCCGCCTCACGGCGGCGCTCGTTGTATGGAGTCTCGGCGAGGTTGCGATGCTCGCCCGAATCGATGACCGCGATGACGAGCTCCTCGGGAAATGGCCGGGGGGGCATCGAGCTCGATGCCGACCGCGCGCAGGTACTTGAGACCGCCGCCGACGTCGCTTTCGATCGTCCAGTCCCGAGCACCGCGCCCGCTGACGCGAGTGTGGCGATCGACCGCCGCGGGCAGCACGACACCGCCCAGGTAGTCGACGTGCTCTCCGATGAGGTTGACCCGTCCGGGTGCGCGGCCATGCCACGCTCTGGGGCGCTCCCGCTTAAGCTCCACGGAGCTCCGCGGCCTTGTCCTCTGCCCTGGCATCGACGATGAATGCGCCGGCTCCAAGCTCCGATCCAGCCAGGTACTTGAGCTTGTCGCGAGTGCGATTCGGTGGGTAGAACTCGACGTGGAAGTGATGGTGGTTCAGCACTCGGCCAGCAGGCGTCTGGTGCATCGCCATCACGTAAGGAAGCGGACGGTCGAAGAGCCGGTCGTACTTCTGCAGCAGGCCCTTCAGGATTCGCGCGAACGATTCATCCTCATCGCTGTCGAGATCGAGCAGTCCGGCGCGATGATGCATCGGCGCAAGGTGAACCTCGTACGGCCAGCGCGCGAAAGGTGGCACGAATGCGATCCAGTTCTCGTCGCGGAGGATGGTGCGCTCGCCGCCTAGCTCGCCCTTGAGCACATCGCAATACAGGCACCGCCCGGTTTCGCGCATGTGCTTGGCCTCGGATCGCAGCTCCCTTTGCAGGACGGGAGGAATGAACGGATACGCATAGACCTGGCCGTGCGGGTGGCTCAACGTGACGCCGATCTCCTCGCCTCGGTTCTCGAAGATGTAGACATAACGCACGTTGGGCAGGCGGCGCAGCTCGCTCGTGCGGTCCCGCCACACCTCGATGAGGTCGCGGATGTGTTCGACGCTCTGCTCGCCCAGCGACGAGTCGTGATCCGGTGTGTAGCAGACGACTTCGCACCGGCCCTGCTCACCGGTGAAGGACGGGAAGCGATTCTCAAATACTGCGATGTAGTAGTCGGGCTCAGGGATCTCGGTTTCGGGCTGCCCCGGCCGCGTGGGACACAGCGGGCAGTGGTCAGGGGGCGGGTGGTATGTGCGGTCCTGCCGCCAGGGGGCGACGGTGACCCACTCTTCCAGCAGGGGATGCCAGCGGAGCTCGCTCATGGTTTTTCGTAATAGATCAAATAGCGACCATCTGTCTTTGGCACAACTCGCTTCTTGAGTTGCTTCTGTTTCTTGCTTTCACGCCGAGGTTTTTCGGGAGCGCTCAACACCTGGCGCGCCGGACTACCCAATTGCACGCCTCACGGCTTCGGCGGCATGTTTGCGTGGCATCGAGCGAGAAGTCTAGGGCCGACCTTACGGCTGGTACACTGACCCAGAAGTTCAACGCCCGTGGGGCAAAGGAGGTGAGGCGGAAGCTTGGATAAACCGAATCGTGGTGCCAACCGCCTCGTTTGCCAGCCGGGAGCTCGGGAGGAAGTGAGCCTCTAGGGCCCCCTTTTCCGAACCCGACTCCTGGAGTCGGAGGCGGAAGCACTGCGAACGTCGACACAAGGAGCCGGACATGTAATCCGGCTCCTTGCTTTTCACCGCTACGATTTTGCGTGTGAGCCTCGACTTCTCCGAACGGCTGAAGGCGATGCCCGAAGGCTGGCTCCACGCGATGGGCATCACCGTCACGCTCGCGACCCAGGACGAGGTGCGCTGCGAGCTGACGATTGGACCCGAGCACCTGCAGGGCTATGGAATCGTGCATGGCGGTGTGCATTGCGGAATCATCGAATCGCTTGCATCAATAGGCGCCGCGCTTTATGCGTTGCCGCGCGGGCAGTCCGTGGTCGGTCTCGAGAACAGCACAAGCTTCGTGCGGGCGGTGCGCATAGGCGCCAAGCTCCATTCGGTCGCGACGCCGATCACGCGCGGCCGGCGCACACAGGTGTGGGAGGCGCGCGTGCTCGACGAGGAGGAGAAGGTGGTGGCCACCGGTCGCGTTCGCCTGCTCTGCATCGAGGCCGACCAGCAGCTGGCCGGCGAGACGGTCACGACCCCGCTGCACCGCCAGTAGTCCGGTCCGAGGCGCCAGGCGCCGTCAGTTACCGCTCAGGTAGCTGAAGATGATCTGGTCGATCAGCTGCTCGATGGGGGCCAGGTCGTCCGTGTAGACCTGACCGTGGTATGGCGAAAGTCTGAGCTTGCCATTCTGCAATGCGCTGGCGGCCGCATCGCGCGTCAGCGGCCCCGACTCCAGCTGCAGGTTGTGCGTGACGTCCTCCACATTGATCGGCAGCGTCGACGCGTAGACGACCGTGTTCGTGTAATTGGGATCGTCGAGCAGCATCACGCTCGGAAAGACCGACGCCATGGTGCTCGCGAGCGCGTCGACCAATCGATAGTCGGTTGCGGTTCGCCCGACGTTGACGGCCACAACCCCTCCCGGCTCGATGTGCGCCTTCACCTGCTTAAAGAACTCCTTGGTCGTGAGGTGAAACGGAATGTACGGCTGCCGGTACGCGTCCAGGACGACGACGTCATAACGGCCCGCTTGAGTGTCGAGCCAGTACCGCGCATCGGCGACGACCTCATGCGCGCGCGCCTCGTCGAGGTGGAAGTAGCGGTGGCCGGCCGCGAGGATGTCGGGATCGATCTCGACGCCCGTGATGTCGACCTGGTCGCCAAAGGCAATTCGATACTGCCGCGCCGCGGTCCCGGCGGCGAGGCCCAGGAAGGCCGCTGACCGCGGCTTTGCCGCCGTCGCCTGTGCGGGCCGGAACGCATCCGCGAGCAGCAGGTAGTCCCAGTAACCGTGCGTCAGATCGGTCTGGCTGTCGTAGACGGAATGAATCGCCTGCCCCTCATTCAGGATGAGCTCGGTCGTCGTCGCGACCTGGACCACCTGGATGTAGTTGTAAGCGGACTCCTTTTCGTAGAGGAGCGTTCCGACCTCAGGCGGCTTGACTCCACCTGGCAGGAAGATCCACGCAAGGAGAACCGCGATCACGAAAGCGGCATAGACACGCCGCCTCGGCCAAAGTGCAACCGCGGAAATGCCGACGAGCGCGAGCCCAAACGCCTCGATGGTTGGGCGCGTGCCGAACGTAGGGATGAACCAGAACACCGGCAGGAAGGTGCCCAGGATGCTGCCCACCGTGGACAGCGCGTACACGCGACCCGCGGTGTTGCCGCCGGTGGCCACGTCTTTGAGAAGGAGCCGGATCGCGAACGGGCTAACACAGCCGAGCAACGTGACCGGCACCGCGAACAGCAGGACGACAGCGAGAAGGGTGCCCGCGACCAGCCCGACCGAAAGGGCGCGGAAGCCCTGCTGTGAGAGCAGCAGAATCGGATAGCTCACCAGCGGGATCACGCCGATCCACAAGCCTGCCCATGCGGTGATCTGGAAGAGGATGTCTTCGCGCGGATAGCGGTCCGCGAGCCGGCCGCCGATCGCATACCCCGCCGAAAGGTAGACGAGGATCAGGCCGATGAGCACGCCCCACACGTAGAGGCTGGTCCCGAAGTACGGCGCGAGCAAGCGAGAGGCTCCGAACTCGATACCGAGCGACGCCATGCCTGACACGAACACGAGCGGCAGCAGCAAGCGTCGTGACAGGCCAGTGCTCAAAGCGGCGTGCTAGAGGTTAGCTAAGCGGCTGCTCTGACGCCCATTTGCGCGTGCGCTCGTCCATCGGCACGGGCAGCTGCACATTGACCTCTGCGTAGAGATCCCCCGGCTGGCCGCCCTTCGGGTCTGGGAGCCCAAGCCCGCGCAGCCTGATCTTCTTTCGGTTCTGCGTCTCGGGTGGAACCTTGAACTGCACCGTGCCGCCCTTGAGCGTCGGCGCCGACACCTCACCGCCCTGGAGCGCGACGTTGAGCGGCACCGGCACCGACACCCGCACGTCCTTGCCCTCACGCGAGAAGACCGGGTCGGGCGCAACCTGCACGGTCGCGCGCAGACCAGGAACGCGGAGCACGGTTCCTTCCTTGACCCCCGCCGGCACCTTGACCTCGACCCGGCGGCCCCCTGGAAGCTCGACGGTACGGCTCGTGCCGCGGTAGACCTCGCCCAGGCTCACCGTGATGGGCGCCTCGACGTCCAGAGGGGCCGGTCGAGTGCGTGTCCGGGCAGAGTTGCCGAAGATCGAGCTGAAGATGTCCCCAAAACCGCCGCCCTCGCCGAAGAGGTCCTCCATCTCGTCAGGAGAAACCGTTCGGTACTGGACATCGGGCCTGCCAGCCTGCGGCCTGAAGCCGCCCCCGGGGCCCCTGCGCCCACCGTCCGGCTGGACTCCGGCCTGTGCGGCCGATCTCCAGTCGGCGCCGAACTCGTCGTAGAGCTTGCGGTTCTTGGCGTCGGAGAGCACGTCGTGCGCCTCCGAGATCTCCTTGAACCTCGCCTCCGCCTGCTTGTCGCCGGCGTTCAGGTCGGGGTGGTGCTTGCGTGCGAGCTTGCGGAAGGCAGACGTGATCTCCTTCTGCGTGGCCGTCCGCGGCACGCCGAGCACGTCGTAGTAGTCCTTCGTTTTCGCCATGTGGCTACTTTTGTACCCGCTTCAGCAGGGCTATCAATCCCGGCCGCGGCGCGTACCCGAGGCGCTCGTTGATGTGCAGCATGGGGGCGTTCTCGGAGTCGTTGTCTGTATAGACATACGGCACGCCCAGCGCGACGGCCTGCGCGAGCGACTGCAGCTTGACGGCGCGCGCTATGCCGCGGCCGCGATGGTCGGGGTGGCAACAGGTGTAGCCGGTCCACACCTGCCCGCGGACGGGCGGAAAGCGTAAGTACGACATCGCCACCGGGTTGCCATCGCGAACGGCGATCCACCATTTGTCGTGCGGCCGGTCTGGCGACCTAAGCCGGTCCATGAAGTTCTCGAACGTCTCCGGGAGGATCGGGAAGGTGGTCGGGATGTCCTTTCTGGTCAAGCTGTCGAGTGAGTGCAGGGCCTCGAACCTCATCTGGGCGTCCCAGCGGGCTACGGTCGTGAGCTCGTAACCCGCACGTTCGGCCTGCGCCCGTTCTTGCTCGGCTTCGCCGACAAGCCTGGCCCCGTGAAGACCAAGGTCGAGCTCCCATACCTTCTCGAGGCGGTCTCGCCCATAGCCAACGCGACCGAGAGCCTCGAGCATCTCAGGCTCGTCTTCCGCCGCGTAGGCCTCGAGCATTTGCGAACCGCCGGCGGTCGCTTGCTCGGTCGCCCAACGCCACAGGTCCGTGAGCAGGTCGACCTCCAGCCTGGATCGATCGAGGGCTACGACAACCTCGCAGTGGCGCTGCGGGTCCTGCTCCGGCGGTCCGTGCATCCAGTGGACGAATGCGATCGGCTTGCGCGACATCTCCGTGATGAAGCCAACGTATGTCCAGTCTTGGCGCGGGTGCGCCCACCGGTATCGCGTGAGCACCGGGTCCACCACGAACGCCGGGTAGGCGGCGGTCATCAGGTCGGCCGCAAGCTCGGAGTCGTCGAGGGTGGTGGGCCTGAACGTGGGCTCGGTCACATCCCAGACACTACAGAGTGATCACACTTGGGACGATCGCGGTCCGGCTCACCTCGAGGATTCCGACCGAAGGCTGCGGGTGGTCGCGTAGGTGGCGGGCGACCTGCAGCCAGGACCACTCGAACCATCCTGGGTTCTGCTTGAGCCTCAGCCCGGCGGTCGTCGGGTTCCACTGATGCACGCCACCGGGGTTGAACATCAGCGTCCCGTCGATAGTCTCGATGAGGGATCTGTGCGTGTGCCCGAACACGATTGCGTCCGCGTTCGCGAACCGCGCGCGCAGCACGCGCGCCAGCCGGGAGTGAGGGTGGTATGCGCCCAGGCTCAAGGTCCACAGCAAGGTCTGCGGCTCCTCGATCCAGCGGCTGCGGTTGCCATGGACGATGACGATGCGTTTGCCTTCGACAGTCACGTCTTTGCTAACCGGCCAGCCGGTGCTCTCCGGATCGTGGTCGCCGCGAACGACTTCGACCCGAGCGAGGCCCGAAAGGGCGGCGATGGTCCCGGGGCCGTTGACGTCCCCGGCATGGATGATCAGGTCCACACTGCGGAGGACTTCGAACACGCGATCGGGGAGGCGATCCATGAACTCGGGGCAATGGGTGTCGGCGACGACCCCGATGCGAAGCGTCAAGCCGCGGCTCGGATCGCGGGCCGCAGCGTCAGCAGCACGACCAATGGAGCAAGGCTGAGAAGCGCCGCGATCCCGAAAACCGCCGATTGCCCGACGGCGAACGCGAGCGCCCCCAGAGGCGGACCGAACACACCACCGAGATAAAACGGAAACAGGATCTGGCCGAGGACGGCGCCGCGGCTGTTGTCAGGGCCGCTGCCGCGCCGATTGACGTCGCGTTGAGTACCGTGCGGTGCCCAAAACGCTGAATGGCCAGACCCCAGAGCGGCGAGGCGATGGCCTGACCAAGACCGACCGAGGACAGCACCACCCCGACCGCGGTGACGGCGTTGGCCGGGGCCAGCCTGGCGATGTAGATGGGCACATAGGGCAGGACCGTCCACAGGCCGACCTGCGTGATCGCCGTGGCCAGGAAAAGCCGCCATACCAACGGCTTGCTCAGGATTTCGTCCAGCGCGCCGCGCAGGAGACTGAGCACGCGAAGGTCGGCCGGCCGCTCGTGCTCCGGGTCGCGCATGACCACGCTCAGAAGAATCGTGATCACGACTGACAGCGCGGCATCGACCAACAGCATGCCCCGCACATCGATCACGTGCACCAGCCCGGCGCCAAGGATCGGACCCAGCGCCCGCCCCGCCGGCGAGCCGGCACCGACGATACCGATGGCGAGGGCGAGCCTCTGCTTCGGCGTCGTCGACGCCTGCACGGCGAGCATCACGCCGGTGTTGCCGAGGATGAAGCCATTCAGCGATCGGAACACGAGGGCGACGACCGGCGAGGTCGCCAGCGCCCACCCCGCGAACACGAGCGCCTCGATGGCGGCGCTGCGGACGATGACGAGCTTGCGGCTGTACCGGTCGGCCAGCACTCCCCAGAAGGGCGCCAGCGGCAGGGCCAGGATCCAGCCGAGGCTCGACATCGCCGCGATCCAGTTCGGCACCTGGGCGGCCGGCACGTGCAGCTCGCGAAGGTAGAGCGGCGTGTAGGCCGTGAGCTGGGTCCAGGACATGCTTTCCACGCACGTGGTCGCCGCGAACAGGACCGCGATCGCGGCCCATCCGGCCGCGGTTCCACGTCTTGAGGTGGTCCGCATCGCGTGATTCAGCTTAATTCCAAGCTCAAGTTGCCAGTTTTGGATTGGTGGTTGACAAATTAGTAAGTCTTGGCTTCTAATCTGAGCCATGAAAGACCTGCAGCGTGAAATCGTCAATCAGGTTGCCTCGGGGACGATCTCCCCGGAAGAAGGCGCCGCCCGCCTCGAAGGGCTCGAGGCCGGCCCCTCCCCGGTCACGACTCCCACCCGGTCAGCCGGCCCGAAGCAAGTGAAAGTCGTGTCGCGTCTCGGCAACACCGAGGTGATAGGCGACCCAAGCGTCAGCTACGCCGTTGCGGACGGCCCGCACCGCATCCGTCAGGACGGCGACACGATGCTGATCGAGCAGTCCGGATTCGGCGACGATAGCTTCGAGTTCATTCGTCGCGCGGGTCGTGCCAACGCGTTCGGCCAAACGCTGACGATCCGGATGAATCCCACGCTGCCGCTGGTGGCCCGCGTGCAGGCCGGAAACGTCCGGATCGACGGCATCCACAGTGCTCTCACTGCGGAGGTTCAGGCAGGTAATTGCAGGGTCAACGACTTCCGCGGGCCGATTCGGCTGGGCGTCGTCGCCGGCAACGTAGAGGCTTCAGGCCAGCTCGACTCGGGCGCGAGCTCCATCCGCTGCAACATGGGAGAGGTCAGAGTGAGCCTCGCCCGCAGGTCGAGCGTGAGCATCACCGCGCGAACCACGATGGGCGATGTCGCCATTGAAGGCGAGGGGATCACCCACTCTGGCAGCAACCAGGCCATGCTCGGCGACGGCGCCGGCACGCTCGAAATCGACTGCACTCTCGGCAGCGTCCGCGTGGCGGTCGAATAGCGTGGGACGCACACCGACGCGCAGGCCGCCGCTCAACTGCCCCGTCTGCAACGACCGACTTGCGCTGACACGTCTCACCTGCCCGGCTTGCGACACCGAGCTGTCCGGCGGTTTCTCGACGTGCGAGTTCTGCGTGCTGACAAATGACGACCGCGAGGTGCTTCGGGTCTTTCTGTCATCGCGTGGAAACATGAAAGAGCTGGAGCGCCATCTCGGAGTCAGCTACCCGACCGCTCGGGCTCGATTCGACGCCCTGCTCGGCAAGATCGGCATCGACCGTCCGGCCGCCTCACCAGCGCCGACGCGTGTGGAGCTCATGGAACAAGTTGCGCGCGGCGACATCGACATCGAAGAGGCGCTCAAGCGCCTCGAGAGCAACTGAAAAGGGGGAGCGATGATGAATCCGATGGACCCATCGAACTTTATGCCCGAGGACTCCGCCCGTCACATCGCGGAACAGCGACAGCGCATGCGTGAGGCGGATCACGTCGTGGGGTATGCGCACTCGAAGACGGGAACGCTCGCGCGTTTCCTGCAGCGGCTCGCCGATGGGATCGATCCGACCGGCGAGGCGCGGCGCGCGGCCCCGCGTCGCTGAAGCTTTAGGCTCCTAGGCTCTCCGGAGTCCAGCGGCTGCTGCGCCGGCGTTGGCGGCCTGGGTTGAGTCAGCCCCCGCCTCGAGGGCCTTGACTGCACCGGTCGCAAACAGGTGGGCGCGAGCGGTGTCCAGCTTCATGTCGATGTTTGCGAGCGAGTACCAGGCGCAGTAGGCCTGGCGGCCTGCGTCGACCGCCGCCGGCGGGCTCGCCATGGCAGCGGTTGCCCACTTCACCGCGGTAGCGATGTCGTGTCCCGTTGACAGAGCGCGGAATGCGCCCTGCGCGGCGGAGTGGCATGCAGGCGCCTTGGCGCCGCCACGCTTCGCCCAGGCGAACCATTCCGCGTAGGCCTTGTCGTCGTTGGTCGGAATCTGGCGGGTGATGTTCACATCGACGTGCTTCTGTGGGATCACCGCCCAGGAGGCGTGGGCTGGGTCTGCTGCAGCACCAGCCGCCGGTGCGGGCGGAGCCGGGGGTGGTGGAGGCGGAGGCGGTGGAGGAGGTGGCGCTGCGGCCGCGGGAGCGGGCGCCGGGGGTGGCGGCTGGACCGGCTGAGATGCAGCCGGCGCCGCCGCCGCCGGGATTGGCGCCGGTGGTGTCGAACCGAGGTGGATCTGCGGGGCCCACGCTGGGACCGGCACCGCTCCTGGCCAATCGGTATCGAACGGTGAGGGGGCGACAGTCGATGTAGCCGGCTGAACCGGCGGAGCCGGCGCGGCCGGCGGAACGGCTTGCACCGGCGGCATGGGTGGGGGCGCCGGCGGGGGAGGCGGCGCTGGCGCGGGGGGCGCGGCGGTTAGGGGCGGAGCGGGTGGGTCTGGCGGCATCGCCGGCATCGGCGGTGGAGCCGCGGGGGCCGGAGCCGGCGGGGGGATCGGGGGAGCAGTCACCGGCGGCGGGGTGGTCGCCATGACGGGTGGCGCCGGCTCCTTGATAGCGGGCGAGGTATCTGCCTGAACAGTGTCGGACGGCGACCAGACTGGCATCGCTTTCTCGGTCGGCGGGTCTGCCGGCCAGGCCTCGGGCACCGGCGCCGCGGGCGTCGGTGACCCCGCCCCAGACCAAGCCCGCATCGTGGTCTGTGTCGGCGGGTCCGGGGGCCAGGCGTCGGCGCTTGCGGATGGCGCAGCAGGAGCCGCCGCCTCAGGCCAGGCCGCCGATGGGGGCGCGGGGGTTGGGGCCGGCGCAGGCGGAGGCGTCGGCGCAAGCGAGGGCATCGCCGCAGCTAGTGGCGTCGGCGCAGGCTGTGGCGTTGCCTCGATCACGGGCGGATCCGTCGCGAGGACAGGCTCTTTAGGTGTAGCGGGCTCGTTTGTGGTGGCAGCTTCGTCTGCCGCCGCCGGCACCTCAGGTTCAGCCGGCTCTGGCATCGTCTCCGCCCACTTGGGCGCCTCTTTGGCCATCGGCACGGCGGGCTTGGCATCCGGGTCAATCGGAGCCTCTGCCTCGGTCACGGGCACCGCCGTCTCGGGCACGGTCTTGGCCCATTCAGGGGTCGGCTTCTGCATCGGCCGAGCGGCCGCCGGCTTCTCGCCATCCTCTTGGCCCTCGGCGGCCTCCTCCTCCTCCTCCCCCGCAGGCGAGGTTTGGGCCCACTTCGGCGCGGGTTTCTGCATCGGCAGCGCGGGCTTGGGCTCTTCCTCTTCGTCCCTCTCGGCATCGTCGAGTGCGGCCTTCGCTTCGCGCGTGGCGGTCGTCAGCTCCAGGGTCGCGGGAGCACGGGTATCTTCAGCCTCCTCCTCCCCGGTCTCCTCCTCCCCGGTCTCGGCGTCGGGTTCGGCGACCTCTGCCATCCCCTTCGCGGCGACTGCCTCGTCTTGCGGTGGCACTTCGGGTTCGGGCAGGTCCGGCAGCATCGACTCCACGTCGCCGGATGTGCCGGAGGCGTCATCGGAGTCAGCCGGAGGAGATTCTTTGTCGTCCACGGGGCCCAACCGAAGTCAGTCTATCGTCGGCGCACCGAGTTGGAGAAGTGTGCGGCGACGCGGGACGCCCGCCCCCCGGTCAGGCAAAAACGTTCGTAAGCGCGTCTTCAGCAATCGGATCGGGCTGCTGCTCTGCCCAGTCGGCGGCATCTGACGCCTCTTGGTCGCATTCCGCCTGGAGCCGGTCCGAATCGTCGGCAGTCAACCAGCCCCGCTCGATGAGCCACGAACGGAATCTCTCGATCGGGTCGTGCTCGGCCGCGTCCGCGATCTCATCCTTGGTGCGGTACTTGAGCTGGTTGTCCTCGGAGGTGTGCGAGTTCATGCGCCACACCTTCGCGTCGATCAGGGTCGGCCCCTCGCCGCGCCGGGCCCGCTCGACCGCTTCCTTGCACACCGCGTAAGCGGCTGGAACGTCGGTGCCGTCTACGGTCACCCCAACCATGCCGTAGCCCCGGGCTCGGTCAGCGATGTCCGGGTTGGCCATCTGCAGCCGGATCGGCACCGAGATCGCGTAGCCGTTGTTCTCGCAGACGAACACCACCGGCAACTTGTGCGTGGCGGCGAAGTTCACGCCTTCGTGAAAGTCACCCTGGCTGGTGGCGCCGTCGCCGAACGTGCACAGCGTCACGGCGCCGTCGCCCGACAGCTTTGATGCGTATGCGATGCCCGCAGCCTTCGGGATCCACGCCGCGACCACCTGCGAGACCGGCGCGATCTTGAGCTTGTGGTAGCTGTAGCAGCCGCCGGGAATGTTGCGGCCGGCCGACAGCGGATCGCCGGCTTTGGCAAAAACCGCCAGCATCCATTCCTTCATCGTCAGCCCGCGAACAATCGCATTCGCGAGCCCTCGGTAATGCGGTACGAGCCAGTCTTCCTCACCGATTGCCGCGGTTGACGCGACCTGGATGCCCTCGTGGCCTCGACTCGAACCGACGAACGGCGCACGACCTTGCTTGACCAGGATATGCATCCGGTTGTCGAGCGCCTTCGCCATCGTCATCCAGCGATGGATCTCGAGGTATTCCTCGTGGGTGGCGGTGTCGCGCCGGGTCGTCGTCGCCATCAAGCCGTCTGTGCAGTAAGAGCGCGAGCGATGTCGACGACCTCTTCCGCCGTCAAGCCCATGTGCCCAAGGTGCTCGTAGTAGTTGCGATGGAAGTCCGAAAAGTCGGCCCGCTCCGCGCGTTCCTCGCGTATACGCTTCACCTCACCCAACACCTTCGCCACCAGCTCCGGCTCTGGCTGGATCCCGGCTTCGCGCAGCGCGTGCTCGATGACCACCGCCCCTGAGTGCTTGCCGTACACGTAGTCGACCTTCGCGCCCATGTCGGCTGGTGGGATGAACTGATAGATCGCGGGGTGGATGAGCATGCCGGCCGTATGGATGCCCGACTCATGCGTGAACACGTTCAAGCCGATGCCCGGCTCTGTGGGCTGGACTGGGATCCCGGTCACGCGCTCCAGGTGACGCGCCAGGTCGCGCAGCTTCTCGTATTTGAACTGTGGGATCTCGATGCCGAACAGGTAACGCAGCTGCAAGAGCACCTGATGCATCGGCGCGTTGCCGGTGCGCTCGCCAATGCCGTTGACGCTGGTCGTGAACACCTCGGCGCCCGATCCGAGCGCCATCACGGTGTTCCAAGCGCCGAGACCAAGGTCGTTGTGAAAGTGCACCACCAGCGGCGCGTCCGGCGCCGCGGCTTTGATGCGCGGGATGTATTCGCGCACCGCGAACGGCGAGTAGCAGCCCACCGTGTCGGGGGTCGACGGCCGCGTGCCGCCCGCCCTCAATCCTTCGCGATGGATCTCCGAGATGTACTCGACGTCGGCGCGGCTGCCGTCCTCGCCGCCGAACTCGATCGACGTCGCGCCCTGCTCACGCGCGTAGCGGATCGCGTCGCACATCATCCGCAGGTTGGCGGCGCGATAAAACCACACGGGAAGCTCGAGCCATTCCGATTCGGGAATGCCTTCGCGATGGAGCAGCGTCTTGCCGAGCTTGTACTTCACATGCAGGTCGGACGCCGACGTGAAGATGAAGTACGTGACCTCGTCTCGCTTGTAGCCGAGCGAATCGATCACGCGCATGGTGGCATCGATGTCGCCGGTGGTCGAACGCATCATGCAGACGACCTCGAGGTCCGGGCGGATCTCTCCACGTTTGCGGCCTTCGAGGACCAGCCTCATCGTCTCGCGCTCCCCCTCCGAGACCGATGGAAAGCCGACATCCATCACGTGGACGCCGATGTCTGACAGCATCCGGGCCAGCTCGTACTTGTCCTTGGGCGTGATCGCAACGCCCGGCATCTGCTCCCCGTCGCGAAGCGTGTCGTCATAGACGCGAATCTTGTCCGCGGGCGGGAAAACCAGGTCGTGCGAAAAGCGCTTGGGGTCGCGGGCGAGCTCTTCTAGAGGTTCCTGAAGCACGACCTGCCCCACGAAATCTGGCGATTTCGCGGGGACCCCTGCGACAGGCTTACCGTCCATCAGCGCGCTGCGGCGACTCGTCGTTCCTGCAAACGCTGGCGCACCCACGGCACCAGACCGCCCATTTGGAGAAGCTCGTTCATGAACTTCGGGAATGCTTCGGATCGATACTCGTCGCCCTTGGTGAAGTTGCGGATCACGCCCTCCTCCAGGTCGACCTCGAGCTCGTCGCCGTCCTCGACCGCCTCGGCCGCTTGGGGCGACTGCATGATCGGGTAGCCCATGTTGATCGCATTGCGGAAGAAGATGCGCGCGTACGAGTCGGCGATGACGAGCGAGACGCCGGCGCCGCGAATGGCGACCGGCGCGATCTCCCGCGACGAGCCGCAGCCGAAGTTCGAGTCAGCTACGAGGATGTCGCCCGGCTGCACCTGCGCCGCCCAGCCTTCGCGACCCGGCACTCCCTCCATCGCGTGCTTGCCCAGCTCCTTCTCGTCGAGGGAGTAGATCGCGTATTTGGCCGGGATGATCTGGTCGGTGTCGATGTTGGCGCCGAACTTCCAGGCGCGGCCGCGGATGACTTTGGGCAGCGTCACGCGATACTCGCCGGCATCTTCTTCAGGACCTCGCGCGGGTGGGTGATGACACCGGTCACTGCGCTGGCGGCGGCCACAGCGGGGTTGGACAGGTAGACCATCGCTTTCGGGTGGCCCATCCTCCCGGGGAAGTTTCTATTCGTGGTCGAAAGGCACACCTCGCCTTCGCCGAGGACGCCCATATGCCCGCCGAGGCAAGCACCGCATGTCGCCGTGGTCCAGGCCGCCCCCGCCGCCAGGAAGGTCCTGATCAAACCTTCGCGCTCGGCCTGGATCGCAACCTGGTGCGACGAAGGCGTGATGATGAGCCTGACGCCGTCGGCGACCTTGTGGCCTTCAAGGACGGCGGCCGCCCGCCGAAGGTCGGTGATGCGCGAGTTTGTGCACGAGCCGATGAACACCTGGTCGAGTCTGGTGCCCTCAACCTCGGACAGCGGCGCGTAGTTGTCGGGCGACATCGGCTTCGCGACGCCGAGCTCGACCGCTGCGGCGTCGAACTCAAATACCTTCTCGTACTCCGCGTCGGCATCGGACGACACCGGCGTGTACGGTCGCTTGGCGCGGCCTTCGAGATACTCGCGCGTCACCTCGTCAAACTCGAGGATGCCGTTCTTGGCGCCGGCCTCGATGGCCATGTTGGTGATCGTCAGCCGCGCCTCCATGTCGATGTACTTGAGCGCTTCGCCCACGTGCTCCATGGCCTTCGACCTCGCGCCGTCGACCCCGATCTTGCCGATCACATAAAGGATGAGGTCCTTAGCCTCGACCCACTCCTGCAGACGGTTGTGATACACGAACTTCAACGTCTCGGGCACGCGGAACCAGAGCTCGCCGAGCGCCAACACGCACGCGAGGTCGGTGGAGCCGATACCGGTGGCGAAGTTGTTCAACGCGCCGTAGGTGCAGCTGTGCGAGTCGGCTCCGACGACGAGCTCGCCCGGCAGCACGAGGCCGTGCTCGGGGAGCACCGTGTGGCAGATGCCGCCCTGCCCCACCTCGAAGTACCACTTGACGCCCATCTGGTGTGAGAACTCGCGGGTGAGCCGGCCGAGTGTGGCGCTGGCAGCGTCTTTGGCCGGCTGGAAGTGGTCCTGGGTCACCGCCACCCGGTCGGGATCCCAGATCTTCTCCGCCCCCATCTGCTCGCGCATGATCTTGCCGGCGGGAGGGATGGTCAGGTCGTGGCCCATCGCGAAATCGACCTTGGCAAGGATCAGATCACCGGGACGCACGCTCTCGCGCCCGCTCCCGCGCGCGAGGATCTTCTCCGTCATCGTCATGCCCATCAGTGCTTCCTCAGTCCTTCAGCCTCTTTGCAATCGCGTCGCCCGCCTGTGACGTCGACAGGTTGCCACCGATGTCGCGCGTACACTCGCGGGCGCGAATGGCTGATTCGACCGCACCCTCGATCGCGTCTGCCATGTCAGGACCACCCAGGTGTCTCACCATCATAGACGCGCTCAAAATCGCCCCAATCGGGTTCACAAGTCCCTTGCCGGCGATGTCCGGCGCCGTGCCGTGAACAGGCTCGAACAGCCCCCGGCCGGTCGACGGGTTGATGTTGGCGGATGGAGCGATGCCCATCCCGCCCACGAGCTCGGCGGTGAGATCGGAGAGGATGTCCCCGAACAGGTTGCCGGTGACGATGACGTCGAACTGGCCTGGGTCCTTGACCAGCTGCATTGCGGCGGCATCGACGAGAAGATGGCGAGTCTTCACGCGCGGATGCGCCGCGGCCACCGCTTTCCAGCGGTCCTGCCACAGGCCGCCCGCGAATGTCATCGCGTTCGACTTGTCCACCATCACGACCTCGCGCTTGGCCATCCCGAAGGCATGCTCGATGATCCGCGTCACGCCCAGATATGTGTTGATGTCCTCCTGGGTCGCGATCTCGTCCTTTGTGCCCCTCTTGAAACGCCCGCCATGGCCGACGTACAGCCCCTCGGTGTTCTCGCGCACGATCAAGAGGTCGGCTCGGCGGCGATCTTCGTGCCGCAAGGGTGACAGGCGATCGTCGTATAGCCGCGCCGGGCGGAGGTTGACGTACAGGTCGAGGTCGAACCGCAGCCTGAGCAGCACGCCATGGAGGTAGTTGGGATCCGAAACTCGGGGGTCACCGACGGCGCCGAAGAGGATGGCGTCGGCCGCCGCGAGCTGTTTCCATACGTCATCGGAGATGGCGACGCCGGTGCGCAGGTACGAATCCGCGTTGACGTCGAATTCATCGAACTCGAAATCGGCGCCGGCCGCGCGCAGCACCTTGATCGCCTCTGGGACGACCTCCTTCCCCGCACCGTCGCAGGGCAGGACCGCAATTCTCTTAGGCACGAGCGGTGGTCGCTTCCTTCTCGCGCAGCTTGTAGCGCTGGATCTTGCCCGTCACGGTCTTGGGCAGCTCGGAGACGAACTCGATCATGTGCGGGTACTGGTAGCGCTGCAGCCGTGACTTGCAGTGCTCCTGGAGCTCGGCCGCGAGCGCGTCGCCGCCGGCTGTCCCGTCCTTCGTGATGACGAAGGCTTTGATCTTGGTGAAGCCTTCGACCTCGACGCCCACCACCGCGCTCTCGGCCACTGCCGTGTGCTCGAGCAGCGCAGACTCGATTTCGATCGGCGACGCCCACAGCCCCTGGACCTTGATCATGTCGTCCGAGCGGCCTTCGTACCAGTAGTACCCGTCGGCGTCGACACGATAGCGATCGCCGGTGACGAACCACTCGCCGAGGATTGACCGCTTCGACTTCTC
>WNFP01000539.1_pt1 | contig 28612 bp, 20 predicted proteins | sample 5400201 | NCBI WGS metagenome assembly WNFP01 (sample SAMN13153355, study PRJNA577476) | soil metagenome | isolation source: 115 cm saprolite under Madrone tree | place: USA:California | collected 2016-06-14 | reverse complement strand
CAGCCATCCAGTACAAAGAAGATAGCACGGTTGCCGCCCGAAGTCAAGGAAAAACCGCATAAACACTGGCGATTTCTGCGGTTGGCCTTTAATAGTGGTTTTCATTAACTGACAGACGTACCTTGCTACACTTGCTACAGTTTCGGCGGGGAGTTAGGGTTCGACGAAAGGCAGTGTTTATGCGGCGAAACGTAAACTCTTTGTTTTCAGTCTTTCGAGTGTAGCGAACTAACGTATACCAACAATTGCCGCCCCTCAAAACACGACAAGTCGAACCCCGTCTCCCACCCCAACTAACTTTGAACCGCAGGGCGACGCTTCATTCCTTGTTGCATCTCTTGCCTTCCTTCGAGTTCCCTTTTTACTGAACCGAGGAGACGCAGAATATCAGGAGCGCCCCAACGTTATGCGAACAAAATCAATTGATTATCTGAAATTAGTTGAATTTGGATCTGTAGGATTTCATACAGGCTCACCGAAATGCCAAAGCCGTTGAATCAGGCATGCAGATAGAAGCAAGAACTCCAGCCGTAACTTCGGTCCTTCTGGGCCGGGGAAGACCGTACCTTTTAGATCGAACAGAAGAACCAGCGCTGCCCCAGCAGCAAGGAAAGCGCCGGACCACTTCTTGAAGAATTCGTGCGTAGCTCGAAGGAACTCTGTTACCTGTCGGACATGGGCAGAAGGGCGGGTGATGGTAGCGGCCCCTACCGCACAAAGCATTGCAAGGAGCACTAAGGCCACGCGATGCGCCAGCCGTTGGGAGCTCGTATCCACCATATCTAGAAATCTGACGTGTTCGAAGGTAAACATGCCGAGGCCTGCGCCTCCCGTCCGGGTTAGAAACATTGTAGCTGCGAACCCGAGCACCACTAAAGCTGTGATGAATGCCGCAGCGTCGGATGCCCTCCAGTGCCGAGTGTGGATATGATTCCGGCCGGCGGGCGGCGCACACTCTACAACACTTACTCTGGAATCGTTAAAACTCATAGCGAATGATCGCACAAGAGCTATGCCTCTGATTCCCGCTAACCGGACCCAGTCGTCATTTAGTAACACCTATTCCCCAAGTAGGTCCTCACACGAAGTTACCGATACCGATCAACCGTTGCGAGCAGCCTTTAGTAAGTTGTCTGATTGAATTGGAGTCTTAGGGCGGTCCCAACTCGCACGTTCAATAAATGGCACACAAGGTCTTCTTCATTACCGCACCATTCAGATCAACAAGCGCCCTACCGCGATCGTGGAGTCACCCCTGAAGTTTTTCAAGGCACATCGGCTTGCGCGCTGGCGTGTGGATTCCCCGTTGCAAGAGTTTTTTCCTTTGCTTATCACTTGGTCGAGCACACTTCTTCGTCGGGGTACGAACCGGGTATAGTGCAGATGAATTGTCAGCCAGTAGGACTCCGCGGCTGGCGATGGTAATCTCCTCGCCGGCGGCCAGCTCCGCAGCAGCCGGCGAAAGCTGCGTTTTCGCTTCAGGAATGTTTACTTTCCTCTTTAATGAGAAGGAAAAACGTTAGCCACACTATCATTTCGTAATTCGCGGGTTTCTGCCTATCATGAATCATGATGAGCATCTGTTGTCGCGCTGTACTTTTCGATCTGGACGGCGTGTTAGTGGATTCCACCCCAGCGGTGGCGCGGGCGTGGGCCGGGTGGGCGCGCGAGCACGGATTCGAGCCCGACGAAGTTGTAAAAAAAGCGCACGGGCGTCCGAGTATCTCTACCATCCGCGAGCTTCTTCCCCACGCGGATCACTCTGCGGAGGATCGTGAAATGGAGCGCCGTGAAATCGCCGACGTCGAGGGAGTCGTTCCGTTGCCCGGCGCGATGGAGTTGCTGCAGGCGCTCCCTCTCGAACGCTGGGCGATCGTGACCTCCTGCACGCGGGCATTAGCTAGCGTGCGCATCGGCGCAGCAGGACTGCCGAAGCCGAAACATCTGATCACCGCGACCGATGTGAAGCATGGTAAGCCGGACCCTGAACCGTACCTAGCAGGGGCACGGATTCTCGCTGAACCTGCGAGCGAGTGCATTGTTATAGAGGATGCTCCCGCGGGAATTCGTGCCGGCAAAGCCGCGGGAGCACGCGTCTTGGCGTTGCGCACCACCGCGAGCGACGCCGAACTCCAGCAAGCGGGCGCCGATTGGATCGTCAACGACTGCGCCGACCTTTTTCGGGATTCCTCGGCCGCGGGCGAAGAGTTCTTACTCTTCGGCCTTCGAACAAAAAAGTCCGGCGGCTCCTCATAAATAGATAGAATCTCGGCTTTGTCGAACCACGAAATACGAGTTTGTTCTAGGGAGAGAAACAATGATCCGTGCGAAAAACCTGAGCGTGTTGCTGGCGCTGGCCTTGGCCATGACTGGGATTGCCACCGGGGTGCGCGCGCAAGACAGAGATGCCAAACCCGCTGATAAGCCCGGTGAAGCAGTCGCTGCCGCGCCACCCAAGGAAGAATCTTCCGTCACGGATCACAGTATCAAGATCAGTGGCCAGGTGATTTCGTACAAGGCCACGGCGGCGACGATTCTCTTGAAGAACGAAAAGGACGAACCAACCGCGCTGGTCTATTACACCGCCTATACGCGAAGTGGCGAGAAGGATTTGAGCCAGCGTCCCATCGCCTTCGTTTACAACGGCGGGCCGGGTTCTTCCTCGGTGTGGCTGCACATGGGCTCATTTTCGCCGCGCCGGGTGATCACCGTAAACGCCGATGCGACGCCTCCCGCTCCCTACAAGCTCTCCGAAAATCCCTACTGTCTCTTGGACAAAACGGATTTGGTCTTCCTTGACCCTGTGGGAACGGGCTTCAGCCACGCCGTGGGTAAGGCGCAGGACAAGGATTTCTGGGGCGTCGATCAGGACGTGAAATCCCTGGCGCAATTCGTCAATACCTACGTCAGCCGCAACAGCCGTTGGAATTCCCCGAAATTCCTGATCGGTGAAAGTTACGGCACGTTCCGCTCCGCGGCGCTTTCAAATTATTTGCAGTCGCATGACGGCCTCTACTTCAACGGCATCGTGCTGATCTCTTCCGTGCTGAACTTGGGAACCATTTCGTTCAATCCTGGCGAGGATATGCCGTACATCTTTTACCTGCCCAGCTATGCAGCCACCGCCTGGTATCACAAAGTGCTGAAGGACCGGCCCGATAATCTGAATTCCTTTCTAGAGGAAACGCGAAAGTATGCGCAGACGGACTACGCGGATGCTTTGATCAAAGGTTCGAAGCTGGGTGAAGCGGAAAAGGCCGCCGTCGCAAGAAAGCTTTCCCGCTTTACCGGTCTCGGCGAAGACTACCTTGTCAAAGCTAATCTGCGGGTGAACCTGCCGCAGTTCATGAAGGAACTGCAGCGCAGTCGCGGCTTGACCACCGGACGCCTCGACGCGCGGTTTTCAGGTTGGAGCTACGATTTGCTCGGCGAATTTGCCGAATACGATCCGCAAGACACTTCGATCACCGGGCCGTTCACCGCAGCATTTAACAACTATGTCCGGGACGAACTGAAGTTCGGACAAGACAAGGTCTATCACACCGGCTCGGACGATGCCGGGCAGAACTGGGACTGGAAGCATCGCGGCGGCGACAACTTCGGATTTCCCGGTTCACCGAATGTGGAAGGTGATTTGATTCAGGCCATGCTTACTAATCCGCATCTGCAAGTCGAAGTGGAAAACGGAATTTACGACTTGGCGACTCCCTTCTATGCTACCGAATACACCATGGAGCATCTCGGCCTCCCCGACAAGCTCCAGAAAAACATCCGCCTGCAGTATTACGACGCGGGACACATTATGTATCTCCGCGACGAAGATCTCGCCAAGCTCAAGACCAACATCGCTAGCTTTATCGATGGTGCTGCCAAGCCGTGAGCAAAAGAATGCACCGACTGGCACGAAGATAGTTTAGTCCTCGTTGCGGCCGCGCTTCTTGTCCGGCCCAGCCTGCCCATCCGGACAGTTACCCTCAAGAAATTACACGTGAACCCATCCCTGACCGCAGGTACACCTGCAATACAATAGTAAAGAAGAAAGGCCTCATAGGTGCGGTTCGCGCGACTGGCATTCTGTTTCTCGGGCCTCGCAAGCACACAGGTCAATTCATGGGCATACCTACACAAACCATGTCGCCGCAGACAGGGCCCGCGCAAGTGCCGGCGCCGACATCGGCACCCGCAGCGCAAAGGACGATTCACACCGCCCAGCTCGTCACTGCCATGTTGAAGTCCAGCTCGCACGTCAGTGACTTAATTTTCTCGCCGGGCCGCGCGCCTCAAATCGAGGTCAGCGGCCAGCTCACGCAGCTCAAGTATAAAGGCCTGGAGTGTCTGAGTTCGCAGGATACGCGCTCGATTGCCAACGACATCATGGGAAAAAACGAGACGCCTATCCGCAAGCTCGAGGAGGACGGCTCCGCAGATCTTTCCTACGGAATCGCGGGCGTGGCGCGTTTCCGCGTAAATATCTTCAAGCAGCGCGGAAGTTGCGCCATTGTAATGCGCGTCGTTCCCGACAAAATCCCCGGATTCGAGGAGCTGAATCTGCCGGAGGCATTGAAGGAAATTGTGGATCTGCGCAACGGCATCGTGCTTGTGACGGGTCCAACCGGTTCCGGGAAATCTTCAACTCTCGCAGCCATCCTCGACAAGATGAACGAGGAGAAGGCCTACCACATCCTCACGATTGAAGACCCCATCGAGTTTCTTCATCGTCACAAGAAAGCGACGATCCATCAGCGCGAACTGCACTCAGACACACCCACCTTTGCATTGGCTTTGCGAGCGGCGCTCCGGCAGGCGCCGAAAGTCATTCTCGTAGGCGAAATGCGTGACCGGGAAACGATTGAGATCGCCCTGGAAGCTTCGGAAACGGGGCACCTGGTCATGTCCACGTTGCATACCGTTGATGCATCGAAGACCGTGGAGCGCATCGTTGGAGTTTTCCCCATGGCCGACCAGCAAGCCATTCGCACCCGGCTCTCCAAAGCCTTCCGTTTCATCCTTTCCCAGCGCCTCCTTCCAAAGATGGACGGCCAGGGACGCGTCGCCGCCGTGGAAATTCTCAGGTCCACGATGCGTACGCGGGAGTACGTTGAAAAAGGCGAAAGCGAAGGCAAGTCACTTCTCGATGCCATGCGCGACGGCAGCACCGAGGGCATGCAGCACTTCGATGGCGAGATTGACAAGCTCATTCGCGCAGGGATCGTCGATTTCGAAACCGGAATAACCTATTCAACCAATGCTGGAAATTTGCGTCTGGAAATGGCGGATTTCCTCGACGAGCGTGCTAACCGGCCTGCTGCGAGCAAGCCGGCAGCACAGGATCCCAAACGCGCCACAGAGATCGAAATCGAAAGATAACTTCCAGCAGAACATCGACTTTGCCAAACGTCTCCTCAACAGCCTTTGACCTGTTTGGGCTGTCGGAAGCATTCTCTATATCTCAGGCCATTCCCTGAACCCTACGGCCTGATCGAAGCAAACCCTTGGGGTGTATCGCCGAGCGCTTCTACGGACTCTTTGAACTGGACTGATGGCTCGCGGGAAACGGTTGCTCAAAGAGCGGCTCTACGAGTTGCTTGAAGTGCTCCACACCATGCGCGCGCGTACCGGTGTTCGGCGCATAAGAGCGGATTGGCGTCTGTCCGCGCTTCCAGCCAGGCACTGGTTTTCTGGTTGGCCTTCGTATTTTCCAGACTCCTCTTGATCGCATCGGAAACGGCAATGCCCTTCCGCAATCGTGCGCGTGCGCCTCGTAGATTGTCGAATATTGCGTCCACAATCCCGTGCAGATAGACTCGCACCTCCGATGAGTGAATTCATTGACAAGCTGTTAATGCATGTGCCGCATGTACTCCGCGTGATCTTGCGCATCGCCTTTTATTTCTCCCTGCTTGCCATATTTCTGCCGCGCCTGACGTCAAGAGTGTTCCACGCCGTTGAGTCCCTTCTCTCCCACCTGGCCGAACGCAAGACGCTGGCGGTCATTGCCCTTTTCTTCATGGTCATCGGCGTCCGGCTTGCGGTTCTGCATCAGCTGCCGGTGCCAGTCCCCGGAATTCATGACGAGTACAGCTATCTGTTACTCGGTGACACGCTGGCCCACGGCCGTCTGGCCAATCCGCCTCATCCCATGTGGATGAGCTTCGAAACATTTCACGTGAATTGGTTTCCGACCTATTCGTCCAAGTATCCGCCGGGGCAGGGAGCGGTCCTAGCGCTCGGCGAATTGCTGGCACATCCATGGATCGGCGTGCTTCTGAGCGTTGCCGCAATGTGCGCTGCGATTCTCCGGATGTTGCAAGCCTGGCTTCCAGCGAGGTGGGCCTTCCTCGGCGCGGTGTTGGTCGCGCTGAAATTCGGAATCGCCAGCTATTGGATCAACAGCTACTGGGGAGGCGCCATCGCAGCCACCGGTGGCGCGCTGGTGCTGGGTGCGATGCCGCGAATTGTGCGCCGCGCGGGTACGCCCGATGCTCTGCTGCTCGGCCTGGGAATCGCCATCCTGGCGAACACCCGGCCCTATGAGGGACTGCTCTTCTGTATCCCCGTGGCCGGCTGGTTCCTCTGCTGGCTGGCAGGAAAAACAAAATCTCCCGTGGCGCTGCGTACGCGCATCGTCAGAGTTCTCGCGCCCTTGGCCGTTGTCCTGACATTGACTGCCGGATTCATCGGCTATTACAACTGGCGCTTAACCGGAAGTGCCCTTCTCTTCCCGCATGTCTTGAACACACGAACCTATCGAACGACAGGTCTATTTCTGTGGGACCATCCCAACGAGCCGATTCAATATAACAATGAGCAGTTCGAAGATTTCTACAACGGCTGGGAACGCGAAGACTATCAAAACACGTGGCCGGACGTTCAAAGGGTTTCCCTTGAAAAACTGACCCGCAGCGGCAGCACCTACTTCTGGTGGGGTGCTCTGCTGCTATTGCCAGGATTGCCATTCGCTTTTTTTGACCGCAAGATGCGCTTGCCCATTCTGATCTTTCTGCTGGGGACAGCCGGATTCCTGGTATTGATCTGGTCGATGCCTCACTATGCCGCGCCGTTGACGGGTGTGATTTTTCTGCTGCTCATCCAGGCGATGCGCCACCTGCGCACGATTCGTCTTGGTGGACGCCCACTCGGCCTCGCGCTTTCGTGGGCCATCTTTTACCTTCTGGCAACCGATGTTGGTTTCTCTATCGCGCGCCACGTCTGCGACCAATTGGAATGGACCTGCCAGGGAGACCCCAGTCGCGCGGCCATTGGAAAAAGACTTTTTCAGACTCCAGGCAAACATCTGATCATGGTGCGCTACCAGGAGAATCACAATCTGCATGACGAGTGGGTTTACAACGGAGCAGAAATCGATACCGCCAAGGTTCTCTGGGCCCGCGAACTCGACCCCGTCCAAAATGCAAGGCTCTTCGCATATTTCAGGGATCGCCAGATCTGGCTCGTCGAGCCCGATACCGACAATACAAAATTAATTCCCTATCAACAACAAGCGCCACCTGCTCAGAAGTAGGAACGCTAGCTACACGCTCCAAACGTGTCCTAGCGGATCGGGAATTTAAACGTTTCACGAGTCCCCGCTCACCGACAGCCTCAGCCCCGGCATTCGAGACTATTTCAGGTCGTAGTCGCCGATAAACGTCTCGCGACTGATGCCCAGCATGCTGAGAAAGAAGGCGGCGAAAATCACCTGCAAACCGAGGAAAAGCCACATCGACCAGAAGAGAACTTGGCGGACCTCATGGAGCTCGCCGAAGTCGCTCGCCGCCCATTGCCAGGTGACCCACGCGCACCCAGCAAACCCCATGAGGAACAGACTGCTACCCACGAGCAGACCCGTCTCCAGAGTTACGCGCTTCAGAACACGTCGCAAAGATACCGAGTGCCGGTCAAAGCGCTCGGCATAGCTGAATACTTTTGCGAATGCTCCGATCGAGAGAATCTGCGCCCCAAGAAGCGTGAAGATAACGCCGAAAATCATCGTGTGAATGTCGAGCCCCACGTGGGGAGAAATCTGGCGCGGCCCCGGCAGCAGCCAAAACACGAGAAAGAGTCCAGTCAGCACGAGCGCGGTGCCCGGGAGCAGGAAAAGCCAGTTCGGCGCGTAGAGCAGCATGAACCGCAGGCTGCGCCAGCCGTCGCGAAAGCTGCGCAAATGTGGCGCGCGCCCGCGCTTGTCGGGCCACAAAGTGATGGGAATCTCTGCGATGCGCGCCCCAATTTGCGCGGACTTGATGACCATCTCGAGCGCAAACTCCATCCCCGAACTTCGCAGATCCAGGCGGTCGTAGAGACTGCGTGTGAATCCTCGCATTCCGCAGTAACCGTCTCCGATGTGCGCATGAAATAAAGTATTGAGCAAAGCGGTGAGGCCGGGATTGCCGAAGTACTTGTGCAGCGGCGGCATGGCGCCGGGTTTGATTTCGCCCCGGAAGCGGTTGCCCATTACGATGTCATTGCCTTCGTGCAGTTTTTCCACGAATCGCGGCACATCGGTGAAGTCGTAGCTGTCGTCAGCATCCCCCATGATAATGAAAAGCCCGCGCGCGCCGGCGATGCCAGCGCGCAGTGCCGCCCCGTAGCCGCGCTCCGCGACGCGAATCACACGCGCCCCGTGCTGTTCCGCAATTTGAATTGAACCGTCTGTCGAACCGTTGTCCGCAACAACCACTTCCCCGGATAGTCCCGCCGCCTGGAACGCCCTCACGGCCTTGTCCACACAATACGCCAGCGAATTCGCTTCATTCAGGCACGGAATGACCACGGAAACTTCGACGCCCTGCGACATGTCGGTTCGCGCAGACTGCGCCCTTTCAGAAGTCAGAATCGTACCCATAGGCGGCACCATCATATCGCGCTCTTTAAGACATTTCACCAGCCGATCCCTAAAGGCCCACGATAGTTACGGAATCCGCGACATCACTGGCCGTCAATTATGATGCCCGCGCAGGCTTAACTCGCTTTTGGCATGCTCTTTGGGAGCGCGTGCACAGATTGATCTTAGGCTGCTGGACTTGTCAGAGCGGTTCCAGGACAGGGCTACGGTGGAGACAGTGGTTTCTGGATCGCGGAGCACCCTCCGCTGCCGCTGGGGCAGAGTCAGCATGCCATCGTGCGCTGGGCGGATCCCGGGTATTTCGCCGCCCTTGGGATTCCCTTGCTGCGCGGGCAAACATTCGATGGAGACCGGCGTCCGGACAACGACAAGCAAGTGATTGTCAGCGAAACATTTGCTAGACAGTACCTCTTTGGTGACGATCCAATTGGGAAGCATCTGCTCGCGATAGGCCGCAGGTCTTTCAAAATTGTCGGTGTGGTTGGTGATACGCGCTTCCACATCGCCAAACCCGCCCAGCCAATGATGTACTTTCCCCTTTACGGTGGTGTACCAAACGAGGCAACGCTTGCAGTCCGCTCGCCCCGGGACGTGACCATGCTAGCCTTGCCCATCCAGCAAGCAGCCCAGCAGCCGGACCCAGAGTTGCCTGTCTCCGACATCCTGACCATGGACCAGATCATTGGAAAATCCACTCTTGATGCCAGTTTTGAGGCGACGCTGTTGTTCGCATTCGCAGTGTTATCTCTGGCGCTAGCCGCCGTCGGTTTGTTCGGAGTTCTTTCCTATATGGTTGCCCAGCGCACTGGGGAAATTGGCATCCGCATCGCGCTTGGCGCACAGCGAGAAAAAGTGCTCAGCCTCGTGCTCCTGGACGGGCTGCGCCCCGCTTTTTTCGGACTCGGGTTCGGACTGGCTGCCAGCGTTGGGGAGGCGCATCTGATTCGCTCCATGTTGTATGGCATACGCCCGCTCGATCCGACTGTATTTTTGTTGGTCATTGCAATATTGCTGTCGGTCGCTGGTGCTGCATGCCTTATTCCCGCATGGCGCGCTTCGCGGCTCGATCCGATGGAGGCTCTCCGAACAGAATAGAAACACTAATTATAACCTCCTAAATGCACGTGCAGAGCTACAAACCCTACCTCGCCGAAGGTCGTGTAATGTTTCCCCCCGACCACAATCGCGGGTTGGCCCTCGCCAAGTCTCTGACAGCGGCACTCCCCGGAAAACCAACGAGTAGGTCGTTTGTTGTCTGTCACCAGTAACGGTGTCGCGCTGTAGAAGCACCCTTGGCTCGCACGAGATCACAAAGAAAAATCTCGTCCTTGATAAGCTACCCTCCATAATCGTCTCGGCGTTTCTCAATTCGCCGGCGCTTGGGCGCACACGGCTAACGGGAAACTGACCTAGTTGCCGGTGGGCTCGTGCCTTGACCATGCCTTGAATTGCTCGGCGATCTATGGGAACCTGCGATAGTTCTTGCTTCCACCCATCGAAGATGCCGACATCACAAGCAGAAACGCCGGAAAACGAAACAAATTCGCATGCGCAAAACGCCCTATCCCTGGATCCCTGGGAAGCCGCGTACTTGCGTTTCGAAACGCCCGAGGAGGAAATTCAAAAATTTATCGGGCGCCTCAATCGATTGGGCGCTCCTCAATGGCCGCGCGACGCCGAAATTGTCGAGCTTTTTTGCGGGCGTGGTAACGGCCTAATCGCATTGCAGCGTCTCGGTTTCACTCGCATAGAAGGCGTGGACCTCTCGCCCCGGCTGCTGGCGCAGTTCAAAGGCTCCGCGAAATGCACGGTCGCTGATTGCCGTATGCTTCCCTTCACCGATCGCAGCAAGGATATCCTCATCGTTCAGGGCGGCCTGCACCATCTCCCCGCGTTGCCTGATGATCTCGATCAAACCTTTTCTGAAATGCAGCGCGCGCTTCGAAAGGACGGCCGCGTCATGTTTGTCGAGCCGTGGCGCACTCCCTTCTTGACCTTTGTGCATTTAATTTCCGAAATCCCTCCGGTCCGCCGGATTTCCCGCAAGATCGATGCCTTTGCCACCATGACCAAATATGAAATCCGCACCTACGAGCAATGGCTGGGCCAACCCGAACTCATTAAGAGAATTGCCCGCGCTCATTTCGTCCCGGTGCATGAGTATTTCGGCTGGGGCAAATGGAACTTCGTTGGCACCCCGCGATAAAACATTTCCGAACCAGTAGCATTCGAATTCACCACTTCCAGCTTGCATTTTCCTACCCCCCCGATATGATGGCTGCGATTCGCGAACCCTCGAGACCTCACATTGTCTGGCACATCGGAAACCTCTTCGACAGCTAGCTCCCTGCCCGTAGTCGGCCGCGGCCGCCTGCTCCAGGTTCTCGGCATGTGGTTTGGCATGGCCGCGGCCATCGGCAATACCATCGCTGCCGGCATCGTTCGAACGCCCGGCGACGTCGCAAGGCTGCTCCCCAACGCTTGGATGTTTCTCGGAGTTTGGGTCCTCGGCGGACTCTATGCGTTTTCCGGCGCATCTTCCATGGCTGAGTTGGGCGCAGCAATTCCCCGCAGCGGCGGCCAGTACAATTTCTCTCGGCGTGCGCTCGGCGACTACGCCGGATTCATCGTCGGCTGGAGCGACTGGCTTTCCACCTGCGGCACTGCCGCGGCCGTCGCCATCGTCATAGCCGAATATAGCGGCGCGCTTTTCCCCGTCCTCAGTGGAAACTTGACCGTCCTCGGCCACATGCGAATCGAGTTGATTGTCGCCGTCTTCGTGATTCTCGGATTCTTCGTTCTGCAATGGCGGGGAATTCGTTGGGGCAGCAGCGCGCAATTATCTACCGCCGCTCTTAAGACCGGCGCTTTCCTGATTCTCGTGATGGCCTGCTTCCTGCTGGGCGGCCCGGCTCATCGTGCCGCCCAGCAGTCCACAACTTCCTCTCTTGCCTTACTCTCAGGATGGCCACTTATCGTTGCGATCATGCTCGGGCTTCAGGGAGTTATCTACACCGTCGACGGATGGGACGGCGTTATCTACTTCGGCGAAGAGGTGCGCAATCCGGGCCGCGACATCCCGCGCGCCATTTTCGGCAGCGTCTTCTCCATCATGGGGATTTACTTGTCCTTGAATCTCGTGGCGCTTTACATCCTGCCCATGAACGAAATTTCCGGAAACAATTTTGTCCTGGGAACCGTCGCGGATCGCATTTTTGGGAAGCTTGGCGACCCCATCATTCGCTCGATCATGGTGATCTCCATGCTGAGCTGCCTCAATGCCAACCAGCTTTTCTGCTCGCGAACCCTGTACACGATGAGCTGTGACGGATTATTTTTTCGCCGCGCCGCTCGAGTCAATCCGGGTGGCACGCCGGTGATGGCGCTGTTCCTCAGTACGGTTGTCGGCGTGCTCTTCCTGCTGACCGGAACCTTCGAGCGCGTCATCGCCATGCTCTCGTTTTTCTTCGTTGCGAATTATGCCCTGTCGTATGCCTCGTTGTTTGTGTTACGCAAGAGGGAGCCGGAAATGGTGCGGCCGTACCGGGCATGGGGTTATCCGTGGACGGCGGGAATTGCCCTGGTGGCCTCAGTTTTGTTTTTGGCCGGGTCGATCTTAACGGATCAGAAGAACGCGCCGTGGGCTCTCGCCACACTGGTATTGAGCTATCCCGTGTTTCGCGTTTTGAAGTGGGTCACTTACCGCGCGGAGGCAAGCGCAGGAGCAAACACTTAGCTCACTTTTTCCGCGATGGACTTGCCCTGCATAAACAGCAGCAAGTAATCTTTCCCGCCTGCTTTGGAATCCGTTCCAGACATGTTGAACCCGCCAAACGGATGCGCGCCTACCATCGCGCCGGTGCACTTGCGGTTCAAATAAAGATTGCCCACGTGAAACGTCTCTTCGGCCTTTTTGATTTTTTCCGGATTCTTCGAATACACCGCGCCGGTCAAGCCAAACTCCGTATTATTCGCGATCTCCAGCGCCTGGTCGTAATTCTGCGCCTTGATCACCGCCAGCACGGGACCGAACACTTCCTCCTGGGCCAGCCGCGACTTGGGATCGACATCCACAATAATCGTCGGCTCGATGAAGTAGCCGTCGCCCGCCGCGCGTTTTCCGCCGATGAGCAGTTTCCCTTCCTTCCTTCCGACCTCAATGTAATCCAGAATCGTTTTCATCGCCGACTGGCTGATGACCGGACCCATGTAATTGTCTGGATCTTCGCTCGGTCCGACGGTGATTTTCTTCGTGCGCTCCACCAGCTTCTGTACGAACGTGTCGTAGATCTTTTCGGAGACGATCGCGCGCGAACACGCCGAACATTTCTGCCCTTGATACCCGAACGCCGCCTGCACCGTGCCCTCCACGGCCGCGTCGATATCGGCCTCTTCGTCCACCACGATCCCGTCTTTGCCGCCCATTTCCAGCACCGTGCGCTTAATCCACATCTGCCCGGGAACGGTCTTTCCGGCAAGTTCGCTGATCCGCAGCCCCACTTCCTTCGAGCCTGTAAATCCGATGTACCGCGTCTTCGGATGCTGTACGAGCACATCGCCAATGACGCTGCCCGGTCCGGTAATGAAGTTCACCGCTTCCTTGGGAATGCCAGCCTCATACAGAATGTCGATGAATCTTGCGGCGATGGTCGGTGAATCCGCCGCCGGCTTCAGGATCACGGTATTCCCCGTAACCAGCGATGCCACGGTCATTCCCGCCATGATCGCGCACGGAAAATTCCAGGGCGGAATGACGACGCCGACGCCGAGTGGAATATACACAAGGTAGTTGCGCTCACCGCGGATCGGCGTCAGTTTCTGCGGCTCGCCCAATCGCAGCATTTCGCGGCCGTAGAATTCCAGGAAGTCGATCGTTTCGGCGATATCCGCATCCGCTTCGACCCACGTCTTGCCTACTTCGTAGCACACCAGCGCGTTCAGCTCGAACTTGCGTTCCCGCACCATCTTCGCCGCACGAAAGAGACACTTCGCGCGTTCCTGGGCGGAAACTCTCTTCCACGCGTCAAAGTATCTGTGGGCGTCTTCGACCGCCTGCCTAGCCATCTCCTTCGTGCCGTTTTGAAAAACGCCAATGACCTCCGACGGCCGCGAGGGGTTGGTGGAGGTGCGCTTGTCCGTGGTGGTCACCTTCTGCCCGTTGAGCCACATCGGGTATTCGCGGCCAAATTCTGATTTTACCTTTTTGAGCGCCTCTCCCATGCGCGAGCGGTTTTCTGGCTTCGTAAAATCAATAAAAGGCTCGTTGGTGAACTCGGAAACGTGGACTATCTGTTCGGCAGTGGCCATGGCGGGTTCCCTCCTCGAGGTGCAAACAGCTCATTGTACTGCGTCCTGAAAGGGTGCGACAAGCGCGTGACCGGCGGAAAATCATGGCTACTCCTCGACGTTCCTCGCGGTGTGCGAATGGGGAGTTCCAAACAGAGGCAAGGGAGTACCGCACCCCTGGTGTTTGGCAAAGAGCGCGGAATCAGTTGAAAAGAAAAGACTTGATTAGCTAGTTCAAAAAAAGCGCAAGAGTTTGAAAAGGAAAAACTTGAATACAGTGACGGGTGATGAGGTCCAGATTGGGAATTGTTCGCATACCGCACCGGCTGTCTCGCAAGAGTGGCAAACAAAGGAGTTCCGGGATACGGAACTTGAAAGAGTGCGGAAGAGCCCGACAAGAGGGAGATACAAGATCTGGCCGACCATCAAACCGAGCGTACGGTCCAAATGCGCACGCCGCGGGGTCTTCCGAACCTTCTGAGGATTCCCCGCCTGTGTTTCTGCCGCTTCACCCAGCTCTGCTTTCTCGTCCTCTTACTGCGGAGGCGGTTACGGGTGACGAAGTCATGAATCAGCCGCATGCCTGGCAAACCTATTGATCGCTGGCTCCAAAACGACCGCGTTGCCTGACGACCCCAGCGGCATCGAACGCACTTTGACCCGCCGCCGCCCGCCGCCAAGGAGCGAGCCGATTGCTAAGTGTGCGCATTAGCGTTAGGCTCGCAACTAACGCTCGTCACCTTCGATGTTCCTCCCAGCGGCCGACCCGAGAATCCCCGCTTCCGATATCCTGACCTGCGAGCCTCACCTCCAAGAGGGGTAGGCAGCGTGTCGCGTATCTACCGGACGATCTGAGAACTTTGTTTTTCCGCCGCGATTCAACTAAGATTCAAACTGGCCAGCACGTTTCTTTTGTTCAGAGGTGAGCTCTCGAAGCAGAAATTTTTCGTCTTTGAGTTCTACCATGATGGAAGACTTATCCCGTTACCATTACCCGGTCAGCACGCTGTTTGCCCGCTCAACGACCTCCGACGACTGGGATCGCTACCGCCTGAGCGAGGAACAGCTCGAATTTTTCCGCGAAAATGGATACTTAAAAGGCATTCGCATTCTGACCGACCAGCAGGTGGAAGCTCTGCGTGCAGAATTGGAACAACTGATGGATCCGGGTAATTCCTGCCGGCACGTATTCCACGAATATCACTCCAACGAATCGACGGATCCGAACCGCGTCGTTTTTCACGCCCTAGGTGCTTGGCGCGCTCTGCCCGGCTTTCACGATCTGCTTTGGAACCCCGTGTTCCTGGTGCCGGCATCCCAGTTATTGGGAGGCCCGGTGCGCTTCTGGCACGACCAGCTTTTTTGCAAACCGGCACGGCATGGCGGTGTGGTGGCCTGGCACCAGGATTATTCGTACTGGACAAGAACGAGGCCTCTGGCGCACCTCACCTGCTGGATTGGCTTGGACGATTCAACCCGTGAAAACGGCTGCTTGAACTACGTTCCAGGAAGTCACAAATGGCCCGACTTGCCTAAGCCCGTTCTGACCGGGGAAATGAACGGGATCCGCGACACCCTGCCCGAAGAGCTGAAAGGCAAGTTCGAGCCTGTTGCCATCGAGTTGAAAAAGGGCGAAGGTTCGTTTCATCATGCCCGAACGATGCACGGCTCGGGCGCGAACGATACGCCCGCACCGCGCCGCGCCACCGTGATTAACGTTTTTCGTGATGGGGTCATGTCGAATTCGAATGAACCACTGCTCCAAGGCGTCCCCGTAATTTCTAGCGGGGACAGGATGGAGGGACAATTCTTTCCCCTGTTGTTTGATCGTCAGTTGGCAGGGTCCAAGTTGTGACGATCATGGAACACCACAGTTTAGTGACAGTTCGTCCGACGAGGCGGCCTAAGCGCGGGCGGCGCGCATCTGGGCGACTCTGTCGTTGAACTGCCGCGTGAGATGCGGAACGATGCCCAGTTGGCGCTCGATCAGCATCAGTTGGGCGCGATGGTGCATCTCATGCTCCTTCGCGCCAAGCAGCCTCTCGAACAGCGTCTTCTGCGTTTTCCCGTCCGGCTCGGTTATCGTTTCTGCGAGGATTTCCGGTGTGAGAGTTTCCATCCACGCCGCGAACTGCCCCCCTTCGGTTCGCAGGAGATCGAGAATCTCCAGCTTGGATCTGGTCTTGGCTTCCTCCGCGTTGAACCGGTCCATCATGCCGAAAAAGTCGAAGCCAACCAGAGTAGTGAGACGCTTTTTGTGGACTTCTTCCCATATCCGCGTGGCGATGGCGACGTGCGTCAACATCCGCGCGACGGTTCGCACGTCGGGCGCGGCCACGAAGCCGTACCTCGATTCGGGGATGTCCTCCGCAACCTGAATGGTGTTCTTGCGTACCGTACGAAACGCACTGGCTAACTCTTTGGCGCCGTAAGAAGTCATAAGTCACCTCGTTCTCGGATTCATCCGCCCTGAGTGGACGGGCTGCCAACTTCGATGCGCCGTTGCCACGACTCGTCACTCACGATTTTTTTGTGCGGAACGGGCCGCGGGAGGAGGCGAAACTCTTGCAGGCGGTGCCACGCGCCAGATATCACCCTTAGAAAGCGCGCCTAGAGTCACAACAGTATCTTCTCGGTCGATGAGATGATCGAAAGTAGGTTCCGGCTGGTGGAGGTTATCATGATCTTGGGTATGACGACATTTACTTTCGCGCGCGTGCTGGTGAGTTTGATCGGGATCTTCGCTGGATATGTGTTGGTGTGCGGGCTGCTCGCCGCGAAACGGCTGGACGGGGCTGTTTCTAGTCACTAGGCTCACCAGCGCGACGGGGTGCCTTTTTCCACCGTCGCATGGAGTCGGCATCGTTTCGTTGATCGTGCTGGCGGTTGCGATCCTGGCACGCTACATCTCTTGATCTCAGCGGCGCGTGGCACCGGGTCTATGCGGCACCACCGCAAATTGCCATCTATCTGAATCTCTTCGTCTTGATCGCGCAGATTCTCCCGAAGGTGCCGGCTCTGAAGGCGATGGCAGCGACGCAATCCGAGCCGCCGGCGTCATCAGGCGTTCGCGTAACCGAGAAGCGGTACAGTTCTCGCCGGAGACAGGGCAGTTGTAGGCAAGTTACCACGAGGCCATGGCAAGAGGCACAACCTGGAATGGCTGTGCCATGCCCACCGAGAAGATGGCGACATGAAGTTGGGGCTGCGTGGGTGGACGCTCGCGCCCTCCACCAGACGGGTTATGGCTCGAACCAGAATTTGATCGTAACGGTAATGTGATGGGCGACGGGCTTGCCACGCTGTGTGGCTGGTTCGTAGCGGTACTGCTTGAGGGCATCCATGGCGGCGGTGTGAAAAGAAGCCGGTCCTGAAAGTACCTTCATCGATTTCACTTGTCCCGAGGGGTCTACGACGGCGTCCAGCGTCACATTGCCGGTAACAAAATCCCGTAGGGCATCGGGCGGAGCAATCGCTCGGACCGACTTGGTCAATTTCGGCGGCACGATAGGAGCTTCCTCCGAAGAAGGTGTTGCCGAATCCGGAGGGGCTTCGCTCGATGGACGCCGCACGCCGCGCTTTGCGGCGGAGAGGCCTGCCGCTGATTGTTCCTGAACCGCCGCCACAGCTGCTCTGCCGGGCGCGGGCGCCGCGGGCACGGCGAGTGTGGCATGCCCCGCCGCTCCCGCGGGCGCGGATGGCGCTCTGTCATGTGAAGCGGCGCTCGGCTGAGAAGCGGCGGCCCTGGCCCTTGTTGTCGACTGTGGGTCGGCTGCCTGCTGAGGCGCGAGGCTCACCGTAGGACCTGGGCGAGCGGCGATGCTTGAGGCCGCGCCGGCAGAAACTCTCTTCGGCTGCGACCGCCACGATAGCCGATGCTGGTACCACGCCGCGCTCGCAGCGACGAGCAATAGCGTCACAAAAAGTAGACCGAGGCGCAGCGTTCGCCGGCTTATGGCAAGTTTCTGCTTGCGTTTCGAATGACGCTTGACTGATGCCAATGCCTCTTCAAAGTCCAGTGCCGGTTTCGGCAAAAGATCCTCTTCGGAAAATGAGGTCTCTTCACGGTCTATCGGCAGTGCCGCAGATCCATGAGGAGCAGTAACGGCGACGTTTGTGGGAACATCGAGAGTCACCGCGGGCGCGGATGAATTCCCTGCCCCACTCTGCGTTTGCAACAATTTCAGTTGCATGCGCAGCGCCTCGACTTCGTGCTTCAATGCTGTGACTTCGAGCGCGCTGGGAGCGCGTACCGGCGCTCTAGGTCGGTCAGCGATGGCTTCCACTTCATGCGCGAACTCGGCCGCGTCTCTTTGCTGCGCGTTTGCTGGTGGGAGTTCCGGCATTTCGGGAAAGTCGATGCCCCAGAATCCGTGTGAGGGTTCGCTGAATTCCACTTCGACGTAACAACTCGTCGGCCGGAAGTCGCGCTTGCGTATCACCTGCGCCACAACTTCGCGCCCGGTTTCCTTGTTGGTAAGAAGCAGCAATTGCCCGATGGCCACCGCTGCGGAGAGCCGCATCACTCCGCCATTCTCAAAGGCCAGAACCGTGCTCGCCTCTTCCGTGAGCAGCTTCCGCTGGCCGCCACTGTCTCCCGGGCGCGCGCCGGTCGCCGTCACCGGCACTTCGTGAGCTATCGGAATCTTCATTGGATAGGTCTGGCCGCTTGCCCGAACCGTTGTCGAAGGGCTCGCCGGCGGCGAGGTGGTCGAACGACGGGTGTTCATTGAAGAAGCCACAATAGGATTGTCCCTCGTGTGCCGCGAGTCTAGGCATCCCCAGAAAAAAGCTCAAGCTACGGAGAGCCGTCCACGCAACGGCCCAGCCAGCTCTCTATTTTTGCAGCCAGCGATCCTGCTGGCCATAGTACAGACGTACAGCGAACTGCAGGCTGCCCCAAAGGACAGCACGTTCCGAACAACTCAGCAGGACGGCACTTCAGAGGCCGATTATGGCGCCGCTATCGTCCACGTCGATGGAGGAGCCTCGCCAGACTTTTGGAAGGCCGGGCATAAGCATGATGTTGCCGGAGATCACCACAACGAAGCCGGCACCCGCGGAAAGCGAGGCGTTGTTGACGTTGAGCGTCCAGCCAGCCGGTGCGCCAAGGCGCTTCGGATCATCGGATAGGGAATACTGCGTCTTGGCCATGCAAACGGGCAATTTTCCGTAGCCCCATTCCGTGAATTGTTGCAGCTTGGCTTTGGCTTGCTCGCTGAAATTCACGCCGCTCGCGCCATAAATGCTCTTTGCGACTCTCTGAATTTTCTCTGTGAACGGTTCGCCCGGAGAATAAAGCGGATGTGCGGCGGGCGCGGGATTCTTCGCAATTGCTTCAACAACTTTTTCGGCGAGATCTTTCGCGCCGGGGCCGCCTTTGGCGAATCCTTCGGAGAGCGCGCTGTCGACTCCGCGTTCCGCGCAGTAAGCGGCTACCCGATTCAGTTCGTCGTCCGCATCGGTCGGGAACCTATTGATGGCCGCGATCGTTGGCACCCCAAATTTTTGCAGGATTTCGATGTGCTTGCCGAGGTTGGGCAGGCCACGTTCGAAATCAGCTCCTTCGCCCTGGTTGCGTATGCTCCGCACGGTGGTGACGAGAACGGCCGCTGCCGGGGTGATGCCCGATTGTGGCATGACGATATCGAAATATTTTTCCGCACCGAGATCGGAGGCAAAGCCGCATTCGTTCACGACGTAGTCGGCCAGGCGCAAACCCATTTCCTGGGAAATGACACTGCTCGTGCCGTGGGCGATATTGCCGAAGGGTCCGGCGTGAACAAAGGCGGGCGTGCCGTCGGTGGTTTGGACCAGATTGGGAAGAATGGCTTCTGCGAGCAGCGCCATCATTCCTCCGGTCGCGCCGAGGTCGCAAGCGCTGACCGGTTTTCCGTCACCGGTGGCAGCGACGACGATGCCATCGAGGCGCCGGCGAAGATCCTGGTGATCTTTCGCGAGGGCGACGATGGCCATGATTTCCGAAGCGGCGGTGATGATGAAGCCGGTTTGGCGGCCGCTGCACTCTTTTGTGCTGTCGAGCGAAACGGCGATGCGGCGCAAGGCGCGGTCGTTCATGTCGATGGTACGGGGCCAGGTGATACGCTCGGGATCAAGATGCAGATCATTGCCGTGGAAGAGATGCGCATCGATAAGAGCGGCGAGCAAATTGTGCGCCGAGGCGATGGCATGAAAATCGCCGTGGAAATGGAGATTGATTTTCGCACTCGGTTCGATTTGCGAAAGGCCGCCCCCGGCGGCGCCGCCCTTCATGCCGAACACCGGGCCGAGAGACGGCTCGCGCGAGGTGATGACCACTCTCTTCCCGATGTGGGCGAGACCCTGGGTAAGGCTGATGGAGGTGACGGTCTTGCCTTCTCCCGCAGGTGTAGGCGTAGTGGCGGTGACAATGATTAATTTTCCGCGGCGCTTGAAGGTGGGATCAGAGAGCAGCTCGAGCTTGACTTTTCCGCTTTTTGATCCCAATTGTTCAAGATATTTCTCTGGAATTTCAAGTTTGCGCGCGACAGCTTGAATCGGAAGAAGAGTCTCTTGCATAAAAGTCTTGAGTCACCAGCGCGAAGATTTTGGCGCGGACGGAGAGAGTAACACACTTGCGGCGCTTGGCATAAAACCCAGCTTGCCGATGTCGCTCCCTACAGGCGGGAAACTAGTGTGGCACCTCCAGAATTAATTTCTGAACCCGCCAATTGAGAAGTTCAGCGACGTACAGCTCGTTTTCCATAGGGCAAGCGATTTCGTGAACCCAACCGAACTGGCCGAGCTGCTTACCGGATTTGCCGAAGACGCCGAGAACTCTTCCGTCGAGGGTCAGTTTATAGATACGTCCGGGGAATCCATCGGCGCTGTAGAGGATTTGATTTGGCCCGGGCGTGATGCAAATGGCCCAGGGCGCGCCCGGGGACATGGTGCCGGTAGTTGCCGTGGGCTTGTTGCCGATGGCAGGACGAGCGTTGGGATCGACGGGGACATCAATGGTGAACTGGCGGAGAAATTTTCCACCGGTATCGAAGACCTGGATGCGGCGGTTGCCACGGTCGGCGACGTAGATGTTGTCGTGCGCATCGACAGCGATGCTGTGCGGGGTGTTGAAGTGGCCCGGCTGGTCGCCGGGTTCGCCCCAAGACTTGAGCCAGTTGCCCTCTTTGTCGACTTTGGCGATACGCGAATTGATATAGCCGTCGCTGATGTAGGCGTTGCCCGCGGCGTCCCACGCGACGTCGGTGACTTGACGGAACATGCCGTCGACGGGAGGAAGCGGCGGCTTGACGTGCTTGAGCGGCTCGGTACCTTCGTCGGAGGCTTCCTGCTTGCGGCCGAAAACCATGACGACGCGGCCTTCAGGGTTGAACTTGATGACCATGTCGGAGCCTTTGTCGGTGGCCCAAATGTTGTCGTCCCTATCGACCTTGACGGTGTGGGCGTAGGACCAGGCGTAGAGATGGTGGCCCATCTCGCGGAGGAATTCTCCGTCGGGCGTGAACTCGAGGAGTTGCGCAGCGCTCGCGCCATAGGCAGGGCCGGCGGTATTGCCGCGCGTGAAGACGAAGATGTGGCCCTTCGAATTGACGGCCACACCGGTGGCTTCACCGAGATGCAGGTTGGGCGGAGGCTTCAGGAAGTCGGGGACAGATTGGAAGCGGATTTCGGGCGGTTGTTGGGCGAAAAGAGGAGCGGCCACGATAAAGAACAAGAAGAGAGAACGTTTCATCGGACTCAGCCTCATTACTCCGTCCCGCATCATACACGCGTTTAGGGACTCAGTCGCCCGTCAAGGATTTGTACTGGGTTTTAGTGAGGGGGACGACGGAGAGGCGGCCGATGCGGACGAGCGGAGAATCACTGAAGAGTTTGTTGGATTTGATTTGAGCTAAGGATATTGGCTTTGCGAGCTCTTTTTCTGCTTTGATCTTGACGGCTGGATTTTTGGAATCGGAGGCGTCCACGGAAACGACGGTGGCGGTGCCAACTGCGCTCTTGCGATCTCCGGTTTCGTAAATGATGAGGCGCGTGCCGGGAGTCATCTCGCGAAGATTTCTTACGGCCGTTGGATTCGATACGCCGTCCCATACTGTGACCCTGTCGCGCTGGAGATCGGCGAAGGAGTATTCGGAAGGCTCGGTCTTGAGCAGATAGTCTGATGACATCGACACTCACCTCACGCGTTTGATGCTCCCTATTCTACATGACCTGCGACCAAGTCACTTGTTCTTCACGCGCGTAAGCTGTGGCAGAAGAGCGCCGATTCTGCGAATGCTCGATGCGCCCGGAAAACCGCTTGCGTCTTGTTTCTTCCTTTTTGCGCTGACGGCCCACCAGGTGCTCACTCTTTGGCACCCAGGGGACGAAAGAATTCCCCAGCGGCCTTGTTTGCGCGTAATTGCTTTTCCTGTTCACGAGTGAACCGCGAGCGCTTTCGTTGTTCGTAGGCATAGATGCCAGAATTTTTTGTGCTACGAACGGCAAGACGTTGAGGCCTGCCGGATGCATCAGACCCATTTTCTTGAGCTGCTGGACGCGTTTGATATTGACAGCTCCCCTGGTGCGAGTGGGCCGGCGAGAAGTGAAGCGAATCGCGTACCTGGTTTCGTTGATGCTCTTTCGAATTCTTTCGATCCAAGAAGAGAGCAGCGTCTACCGATTCCGGCCAGGTGATGCTGGGTTTTCCCGAACTCTTTCTTTGGAAGCCGACAAGAAGCTCGTGGAATTTGTCATGGTGGGCTTCGAGCCCAGCACGGAAATCGGTGGGCGTTGGGAAAAACGCGGGTTTTGCCGACATATGGTTTGAAGACTAAACCAGGAAGTGGACGTAAGGGAGACTAAAGCCGAACAGTTCTCGGGATGCTGACCCGCGCGAGCGGTTCAGCCGGTCAGACAGCCGTATCGCTGCCAGGCGGATGCCAAGAGCACTAAGGGCCAGAAACAGAAGCAGCTTGAGGTCAGAACATCGTGGGAAATCATACCGGAAGAGAGCACAGCCAGGATGGCTGTGCCACCTAAGAGGTGAGTTCGGCGGCCGCTGAGGCGAAGACTTTGGTATGCGCGTCGATGTCGGCCTCGGTGGTAGCGGGGCACATTAACGCCATGTTGTGGAAGGGCGTGAGAAGGACGCCACGGTTGAGGGCGTAGAGATGGAGGAGGCGCTCGAGTTCGAAATCAGCTGCAGCGGCGGATTCGCCGCCGTTGCGCGGGGCCTTCGAAGCAAAGGTGTATTCGGCTCGGGCGCCGAGGCGGATAACGTTCCAGGGGAGGCCGGCGGCTCGAATGTTTTCGGCAACAGCATCGGCGAAGCGCTTCGCGAGCGAGATCATGTGTTCAAACGCAGCGGGCGTGAGAATGTATTCGAGCGTGGCTCGCATAGCGGCTAGAGACAACGCATTCCCTGCCAAGGTTCCGCCGATGCCGCCGACGTCGCAATCTTCCAGATGGATGCGCGCGGAGATACACTGGGCGACTTCTTCGGACACGCCGAAGGTGGCGCCGGGGATGCCGCTGCCGATGGCTTTGCCAAAGACCAGCATGTCGGGATCGAGTTTCCATTCGGCGGTGCAGCCACCGGGGCCGGCGCAGATGGTATGGGTTTCGTCGGCGATGAGCAGGGAGCCGTAACGGCGCGCGAGTTCCTGGGCGGCGGGCCAAAAACCGTCTTCGGGGAGGATGATGCCGACGTTGGTCATGGCGGGCTCGGCGAGGATGCAGGCGACATCATGATGCTTGAGGGCATCTTCGAGGACGTTGAGATCGTTGAATTCGACCACGCGGGTGGTTTCGGCGGGATTGACGGGGGGGCCGATGTTGCCGCGGCGCGGGCCGACGACACCGTTTTCAAGCGCGGCGAAGGATTCGTCTACGGTGCCGTGATAGCAATAGTGGAAGACGAGGATTTTCGAACGCTGGGTGATTTCGCGGGCGATTCGAATGGCGAAGCGGTTGGCGTCGGTGGCGGTGAGTGTGAATTGCCAGTATGGCAGACCGAAGCGACGCTTGAGATCTTCGCCGACCCAAAGGGAATCTTCGGTGGGGAGCATGAGGGTGATGCCTTCTTCGGCCCGGCGGGCGACAACGTCAGCGACGATTTCGGGTGAGTGTCCTGTCATCGCACCGGTGTCACCGAGGCAGAGGTCAATATATTCGCGGTTGTCGACGTCGGTGATGTGCGCGAGTTTGGCGGATTTGACGAAGACAGGGAAAGCGCCAGCCCATTTTTTCATCCAGTTCATCGGGACGCCGCCGAGGAGTGAGGACTGAGCGCGGTTGTAGAGGGCGGCGGATTTGGGATGGTCGGCGAGGAAGCGGCATTCTTCGCGTTGTTGGAGAGTTTTCAGTTTGGTGCGATCGATGGTGGTCATTCATCACCCGCCTGAGCTGAATGGGGTGTAGCGATGCCACGCCCCCACAAAGAAGTAGAAAATCATCGCAGGTCGCGGATAATTTCGCGGGCGGCGTTGGCGCCGGAGGCGCCGGTGAGGCCGTTGCCGGGATGGGTACCGGAACCGCAGAGAAAAAGGCCACGGATGGGTGTCTTGTAGCGTGCCCAATCGAGAACAGGGCGCATGGTGAAAAGCTGATCGAGTGCCAGCTCGCCGTGGAAAATGTGGCCGCCAGTAAAACCGTAGGATGTTTCGAGATCCTGGGGCGTGATGATCTGGATGCCTTCGACCAGGCCGGGAAGATTCGAGGTGTAAGCGGCGAGAGCTTTGATGACGGCATCGCCGAGATCCCTGCGGCGGGTATACCAGTTCCCCTCCCTCAGCTTGAATGGCGCGAATTGGACGTAGGCGGAGAGAACGTGCTTGCCGTCGGGGGCGAGCGAGGGATCGAGAATCGTGGGAATAGTAACGTCGAGCCAGGGCATTTTCGAAAATTCACCGTACTTGGAAGCGTCGAAGGCGCGCTCGAGGTAGTCAATTTCCGGGCCGATGTGGATGCGGCCGGATAGGGCTTTGAGATAGCTTTCGTTGTCGGCAAGCGCTGGAAACGCAGGCAGCCCGCCGAGGGCGAGATTGACCTTGGCGACCGTGCCATTGGCGCGGAAATTTTTCATGCGGTTGGCAAAGGTGGGATCGAGCTGCGAGGGATCGACGAGATGGAAGAAGGTGCGTTTTGGGTCGACTCCGGAGACGATGGCTTCGACGGCGATTTCTTCGCCGTCGGCGAGAACGATCCCGGTGACGGCGCCGTCTTTGATGAGGATGTGCTGAACTTCGGCATCGGTGCGGATTTCAGCGCCCACCTGTCTTGCCGATTCGGCGAGCGCGCATGTGAAGGCGCCAAGACCGCCCCGCGGAAACGCGGCAGAACCTACGGGATGGGCATCGGCGGCGGCGCGCAGAAGAAGGACGGCAGTCGAGCCGGCGGACCAGGGACCGAGCGCTGTGCCAAAGATGCCGCGAGCGGCGATGACGGCGCGAAGCAATTCTGTTTCGAAGAATTCGGCGACGAAATCTGCGACGGCCATGGGACCCCAGCGCAGAAGATCGAAGATGCCGGCCTTTCCAAGGCTGCGAACGCTGCGGCCAGTTTTTAAGAGATTCCAAAAATCTTCGGGAGTGGGCTTGTCGATTGCGGGAGGCGTGATCGAAGCGAGTTGTGTGAAGAAGCTGGCGGTTTCTTCGAGCGAACTAGCGAATTGTGCATATTTCGAAGCGTCTTTGGCGGAGAAGTTCCCGATGCCAGCGGCGGTCTTGGCGACGTCGTCGTAGAAAAGGAGCGCCTTACCATCGGACGTTGGAGCGAAGACGCGCGGGTCGGGAGAGAGAATTTCACAATCGAATTTATCGAGTTGTAGATCACGCGCGACATCGGCGCGGAGCGGGCCGAGTGTGTGCGCCAGGGTGGAAGCGCGGAAGCCGGGATGAAATTCTTCCGTGATGGCACCGCCACCAACCATTTCGCGGCGCTCGAGGACCACAGGTTTGAAGCCGCCCTTGGCTAGATAAAAAGCGGTGATCAGAGCGTTGTGCCCGCCGCCGATGAGAACTACGCGCTGTCCGATGGGCATGATTAGTTGGACGCCTTTGACGCGGCCGCAGTGGGGCGCGGCGAACTGCCTTTCCATTCTTTAAGGATGACCTGGCTGGCAATACGGCCGTTGGCGCCCATGATGCCGCCGCCAGGGTGCGTGGCGGAGCCGCACATATAAAGGTTTTGGATGGGCGTGCGGTAGTAAGCCCAACCGGCGACAGGGCGCAGGAAGAAAAGCTGTTCCAGAGAAAGCTCGCCTTGAAAGATATTGCCCTGGGTGAGGCCAAATTCGCGCTCGAGATCGAGCGGGGTGAGCACCTGGCAGCCGATGATGATGTCTCTGATGTTGGGTGCGTACTCCGCAATGGTATTGATGACATTGTTGCCAAAGGCTTCGCGCTGATCGTCCCAAGTGCTTTCGGCGAGCTTGTACGGCGCGTATTGCACGAAGCAAGAAAGAACGTGTTTGCCGGGAGGCGCGACGCTGGGATCGGTGAGGCTTGGAATGACCATGTCAATATAAGGACGACGCGAGTAGTGGCCGTACTTGGCGTCGTCGTAGGCTCGCTCCATGTAGTCCATGCTCGGCGAAATAGAAATGGCGCCGCGAAGATGCGCACCTGGCCCGGGAAGGCACATGAAATTGGGAAGCGCGTCGAGTGCGAGATTGACCTTGCCGGAAGAACCACGAAATTTGTAACGGCGCACGCCTTCGAGAAAATCGGCAGGCAATTCGTGCGGGTCGAGAAATTTTTCAAAGGTGAGGTGCGGGTCGACGCTGGAGGAGACGACGTTGGCGGAGAGCTCTTCACCATCCTGAAGGGCGACGCCGTAGGCTCGGCCGTTCTTTGTGAGAATTTTGCCCACGGGCGCTTTGATGCGAATTTCGACGCCAACTTCCCGCGCGGCGTCTGCGATGGCGTTCGAAATAGCCCCAGTGCCGCCGCGGCTGAAGCCCCAGGAGCGAAACGCGCCGTCGATTTCTCCCATGTAGTGGTGCAGGAGAACGTAAGCGGTGCCGGGCGAACGAATGCCGAGGTATGTGCCGATGATTCCGGAGGCGGACATGGTGGCTTTGAGGACGTCGGTTTCGAACCATTGGTCGAGGAAATCGGCGGAACTCATGGTCATGAGCTGGACGAGGGTGTAGCGCTCGTCGGAGGAAAGTTCGCGGAAGCGCTGAAGGAGGAAGTGAAGCTGCTTGAGGTCTTTCGGATTGAGCGTCGTGGGATCGGGAGGAACCATCGAGAGCATGGGCTTCATGAAGCGGCACATGGGCGTCATCATCTTGGAGAATTCGTCGTAAGCTTCGGCGTCAAGGCGGGAGTGGCGGCGAATGTCGCGGACGGATTTGGCGTGGTCGTTCATGCGCCACAGGTAGTCACCACTGGGCATGGGAGAGAACGTGCCATCGAGGGGCAAAATTTCCAGACCGTGACGAGGGAGATCGAGTTCACGGATGATTTCTGGACGAAGGAGCGAGACAACGTAAGAACATTCGGAAAAAAGAAAGCCCGGGATGATTTCTTCGGTAACCGCGGCACCGCCGAGAACATGGCGTCGTTCTAGAACGACAACTCTCTTGCCCGCCTTGGCGAGATAGGTAGCGTTGACTAGGCCGTTGTGGCCGCCGCCGATGACGACGACGTCGTAGTGCTGACCCATTCGGTAAGACTCCGATTCAACTCCGTCGAGCGCGACCTGGAAGCGGTCATTGCAAAATGCGACTGCCAAGGGGTCTACAAAAAAAACTGTTGGAAACGAAGATTAAACATTCTACTGAGAGGAGACTTTGGGCACAAGTCGCGGAGGTAGTTTGTGCTAGTTTGCCTAGTTTGCCCGAGATGAAACCTTTGGTTCCCTATCTGACTGACAAGGTATACCGAAGCTTGCTGGGCAGCCCAGGCCAACTCCAACGCGTCGGTGGCTTTCAATCCGTGAGGTTGATATTTCGGTTCTCAGTTGACATAGCTAAGACTTTTCTGAGATACCGGTAGTGGACTCAGCCGGTCTGGCCACCAAACGCGACAAGACTGTTGGCCGCCCGCGCTCCGTTGTACGGCAGGGCGACAACTGTTCAAAATTGAACAGACTCGCTTTTGTTGCCATACCTACTATAGGCGCGTAAGGGTGTATGCTTCGGCCGCTGATCTCTTTGTGAGCGACTTCCATGGTTCCGGGTGAGTATTTCCATGTCGAGCCTGACTCAGAACAAAATCCCGTCGGACCCGAGAGGTTCCCGTCCTGGGAGCACGGATTCTCACCGATCGCGTCCTATCCACATCCTTTTCGTCCATCGCGAAGCAGACACGGTGGAGTGCTGTCTGCAAGAGCTCAAGAAAGCGCAATTCGTTGTTAGTGCCGATACCGCTTTGAGCTTAGCGCAGTGTACCGAACAGCTCCGCTCCCAGTCTTATGATGTGGTCGTTGCCGAGTACCCCAGTCCTAGCTGGAAAGGATCGCAGGGTTTGCAATTCCTGCGTCAAACCGTGGAGG
>WNFP01003176.1_pt1 | contig 28678 bp, 17 predicted proteins | sample 5400201 | NCBI WGS metagenome assembly WNFP01 (sample SAMN13153355, study PRJNA577476) | soil metagenome | isolation source: 115 cm saprolite under Madrone tree | place: USA:California | collected 2016-06-14 | reverse complement strand
TACTCTGGTTAACGACAAAGTGCCTTTCATCAATTTTCCTGCGCGCGAAATTAACTGCAAGCTGGTGTACTACGGTCCAGGACTGGGCGGAAAAACCGCCAACCTGCAGTGGATCTACGACCATACGGGACAAAATCAGAAGGGCAAAATGGTGTCTCTGGCGACGGAGACGGACCGCACGCTGTTCTTCGACTTCCTGCCATTGGATTTAGGGACGGTGCGCGGGTTCAAGACGCGCTTTCACCTGTATACAGTGCCGGGACAGGTGTTCTACGAGGCCAGCCGCAAGCTGATCCTGAAGGGTGCGGATGGCGTGGTGTTTGTCGCAGATTCGCAGGAAGAACGGCTGGACGCGAATTTCGAAACGATGGAAAACCTGCAGGAGCATCTGAAAGAACACAACCTGAATTTCGCGACAATTCCTTACGTGCTGATGTTGAACAAGCGTGACTTGCCGAATGCCATGTCCGTTGCGGACCTGACGAAGCATTTGCAGAAAAAAGGCGAGCCGGTTCTGGAAGGCGTGGCGATTCAGGGAGTGGGCGTGTTCGAGACGCTGAAAGAAGTCGCCAAGCTGGTGCTCGCCGAATTGAAAAAGGGCGGGTAGGCCACTCCAGGCAAGTTTTTCCGACAACTCCCAAAGTAAACAGTGTGAATTTTCAGCGCGGAAGGATTTGGCGTCTACGCGAAGTTCGCGAGCGCGGCGGATTCCGATTCGAACGTGGGGATGGCTTCGATGAGGCGCGTAACCGTGAGTGCGTCACGGACGCGGCCGGGGCCACAAACGAGGCGCAGCACGCCACCTTCGCGCGCCAGCTTGATGGAGATGCGCACCAGCGTGGAGATGCCGGAGCTGTCGATCTGCGGGATGCCGTTCAGGACTACGACCACTCTCTTTGCGCCACCCTTAACCACGGATTCGAGAGCGTCGTGGAGCTGCTCGGCAGGCTCGCCAATGGTGAGCCTGCCGTGGACTTCCAGGACAGGCACTCCAGCGGTTTCGCGGACGTTGATTTCCATGGGCAGCCGGTCAGTCATGGCAGTGCGTCAATGTACTCTGCATTTAGGCGGCGATGGTGATTCGCCATGCCGGACGGCATTATACGCTGGAGCGTAAGTTGTACAAAGAGAACCGTTTCAGAGGTAACGGCCCGCGTATCTGAAAAACAAATCCTGGGAATGAAAATTTCAAACTGTGACCAGGTGCGCGTACGCGTATAATGCTGGGCGTCAAAGTAGCGGGTCCCCGGTAGTAGAATCCAGAGCCAGCGGAGCAGACACATCTATGAAGCGCGTAGGATGGAAGTGTAGTTTCAGCCTTCTCCCGGTGCTCGGGGCCATCCTGTTCACTGCAATTCCCCTCTCCGCGCAACAAACGCCCGCCTCTTCCGTCGCTCCAGCAACGATGATGGCCTCCTTCGCGGTGCCGGAAACCGCCAAAACAGTGAGCGAAAAACTGGCGCAGCTGGACAAGGACGTGAAAGCGGCGCAGTCCTCCGCGGACAACGCCTGGATGCTGGTCAGCGCGGCGCTGGTCTTGATGATGACGGGGCCCGGGCTGGCGCTATTTTACGGCGGCCTGGTCCGGCGGAAAAATACTCTAGCAATCATGATGCAGAGCTTCGCGCTGATGGCGCTGATCACGGTGCTGTGGGCGCTGGTCGGCTACAGCTTGTGCTTTGGCGGCGATGGACATTTTATTGGCAGCTTCGAGCACGCCTTTCTGCGCGGCGTGGGCGCAGACCCGAATCCCGATTATGCCGGGACGATTCCGCAACTGACCTTCATGGTCTACCAATTGATGTTCGCCATTATCACGCCCGCTTTGATTACCGGCGCAACCGCCGAGCGCATGAAGTTCAGCGGTACGGTCCTGTTCCTGACGCTCTGGTTCCTGGTTGTCTATGCACCGCTTGCGCATATGGTCTGGGGGAAAGGCGGGCTGCTGAACGCGTCGCTTGGCGGGAAATTCCCGACGCTGGATTTTGCAGGCGGCACGGTGGTGCACATTTCTTCCGGAGTTTCCGCGCTGGTGTGTGCGTTGTATCTCGGCAAGCGCACTGGATATCCCAAGCAGCCGATGCCGCCGCACAGCCTGGTGCTGAGTTTTATCGGTGCCTGCTTGCTGTGGGTGGGATGGTTCGGATTTAACGCGGGCAGCGCGCTGGCGTCCAATTCGCTGGCATCGAGCGCGTTCGTCGCGACACACTTTGGGGCGGCGGCGGCGGCGCTGAGCTGGAGCGCGGCAGAATGGATCAAGAACGGCCGCGCCAGTGCGCTGGGCGCAATTTCCGGCGCGGTAGTAGGACTAGTTGCGATCACGCCGGCAGCCGGGTTTGTGGGCCCGATGCCAGCTCTGGCCATCGGTATTATCGCCGGGGCGGTGTGCTATTGGATGGTAACGAAGGTGAAGGCCCTCTTCGGGTATGATGACGCGCTGGACGCCTTCGGGGTGCACGGCGCGGGCGGCACGATCGGGGCTCTGCTCACCGGCGTTTTCGCTCAACAGGTAATTAACCCGATATTTGGAGCAGGCAAGCCCGTCGGCGGGCTGGATGGGCATTGGGGCCAGGTTGGAAACCAAATTGTGGGAATTTTGATCGTCTGGATTTTTGCTCTGGTAGGAACGCTGGTGCTCAAGATTGTGGATTTGCTGACTGGCCTACGCGTGCCGGAAGAGCACGAGATCGAAGGATTGGACATTACGCAACACGGCGAAGAGGCTTATAACCTTGAGTCGTAGGCAAAGCAGGCAAGGGAGCGTCAGGCAGGGGGCGGAGCGGAAACACCCATGATGAAAATCGAAGCAATCATTCAGCCCTCGCGGTTTGAATCGGTGAAGGATGCGCTGCGCGAAATCGGCATCGAAGGGATGACCGTGACGGAAGTGCGGGGGCATGGCCGGCAGAAAGGGCACACCGAGGTATATCGCGGGCGTGAATACACCGTGGACTTGCTTCCAAAAATTAAACTGGAGATGGTGCTGCCGGACGCGCTGGTGAACCGCGCCGTGGACACAATTTTGAAGACCGCCAAGACAGGGAAGATTGGTGACGGTAAGATATTCCTATCGCGGGTTGAGGAAGCGATCCGGATTCGCAACGAGGAGCGCGGTGAAAACGCGCTCTAGCCATTCACTCTTGGCCGCCCAGCAGCCGATTTACTGACCGCAGGACGCTCAACGTGACTACCGCTGCACGCCCCCGTCGTACTCCGGGCATCCTACCCGAAAAGAACATGCCAGGTTCCCCAACGCCCTTGTCCGTGCTCGGCCCGCAGGCCGAGGCCGAACGTCAACGCATCCGTCAGCAATTTGAGGCGGGTACAAGTGCGCGAGAAACCTTGCGCGCGTTGTGCGAACTGGCGGACCACAACGTCCAGCAAATCTTCGGCGAAGTCCTGCGCGTCCACGACCGCGATGCGCAAGGACTTTGCCTTCTTGCGCTGGGCGGGTACGGGCGGCGCATGCTCTTCCCCTACTCCGACCTCGACATTCTTTTTTTGCTGGGAAACGAGAAAGTAGAGCAGGAATCGCGGCTGCTCATTTCTGAATTTTCGCGGACATTGTGGGACATCGGATTCCGCGTCAGCTCGGCGGGCCGCACTCTGGAAGAGTGTAAGCGAATCGAAGAGGATAATGCGGAGTTCCACCTGGCATTGCTCGATCGCCGGTTCCTGGCGGGAGACGCCGCGCTATTCGAGAAACTGGACGCGAGAGTTCTGCCTGCGTCGGAAAAACAGGCGCGGCCCTTCCTGCTGGCGCAAATTCACCGGCTGACCCGGGAGCGATTGACGCGGTATGGAAATACGATTTTTCACCTTGAGCCCAACGTGAAGGAATCGCCGGGCGGCATGCGGGATTATCAGGCCACTATCTGGCTTCGACAGATCGTGGAAGAAAAAAAAGGGATTCGAAACGTCACCGCGTCGGAGGAGGAGCTTTCCACCGCGGCCGTCGATTTCCTGAGCGCCATCCGGTGTTTTCTGCACTACAGCAACGGCCGGAACGACAACACGCTCACCTATGAACTGCAGGCGGCGGCAGCGGAACGTTCGCTGGCCGTGGGTGACGATGTGGCGCGAACACCCGCCGAATGGATGCGCCAGTATTTTCGCCATGCCCGCACGTTGAACCGGCAACTCTTGCGCTATCTTGAGCAAAAGGCCCCTGTGCCGCTAACGTTGCGTCAGCGATTATTCAATGCGGCGCGCTCGGCCAAGCTCGAACCGGCAGGCGGCAGGTATTCTTCGGTGCGCGACGGGTTGCTGGAAGTTGTGGATCTGCCCTCGCTGTCGGACCGCGCAATTACTTACTCGCTCTTCGCGGAGGCGGCTCGCACAGGCACTCCGCTGAGCCGCGAAGCGGAGCGCAGCATCGGTTACATCCTGACGCATCCGGAACTCCCTCCGAAGAACACGCAGATTTGCTGGGCCACGTTGCGCGAGATTCTCGGCTCCGATTATCCGGGAGTGGCGTTGCGCTCAATGCAGCGCCTGGGACTGCTGACGGAAGTCCTGCCGGAATTCGGAAAGATCGACTCACTGGTGGTGCGCGATTTTTATCATCGCTACACCGTGGACGAACATTCTCTGCGCACCATCGAGCACCTGCAGGAATTGGCGTCGCCGCCGGATGAGCGGGGAGCGCATTTCGCGCCGCTCTGGAAGATCGCCGAGCGGCGGGATTTACTCATCCTGTCGCTGCTGCTGCACGACGTGGGCAAAGGAACGCCGATCGAGAATCACGTCACCGGCAGCCTCGCTGCGCTCGACAGCACCGCCAGGAGATTGCAACTTTCGCCGGAAGAAAAAGAAGAAGTCCACTTCCTTATCGAACACCACCTGGACATGTCGGCCACCGTGCAACGGAGAGACATCTTCGATCCCGCCACCGTCTCTGCCTTTGCGCACTCCGTCACAACGCTGGAACGCCTGCAAAGATTGTGCCTGCTGACGTATGCGGACATTCATTCCGTCAACCCGGAAGCGCTGACGCCGTGGAAAGCGGAAATGCTATGGCAGCTTTTCGTGGCCACTTCCAATCATTTCAGCCGCACGCTGGACCGCGACCGCTTGCATGCACCGGATGAAGGCTCGCTCCTCCAGCGCGTTAAAGCCAAAGCAGGCGACGCCACGATCGAAGAGATCGAGCGGTTCCTCGAAGGATTCCCACGGCGATATCTCGCCGTGCATTCGGCGGCGGAAATTGCGGCGCACTTTGAGCTTTACCGCAAGCTGGGCACCGATCCGGTGCAAACGGAGCTGCTCGCCACGCGCCACGGGTTCTCTCTGACATTGCTTACTGCGGACCGCCCGGCGCTCTTCGCCACGATTTCGGGCGTGCTGGCCGGCTGGGGCATGAACATCAACAAGGCGGATGCCTTCGCCAACGCCGCCGGCGTCATCCTGGACAGCTTCCACTTTGCGGACCTGCACCACACACTGGAACTGAACCCCAGCGAAACCGAGCGCTTCCGCAGAAGTCTCGCCGACGTCGTGAACGGAAAAGCGCCGCTGGAGCCGCTATTGAAAAGCCGTGTGAGCGCCAGCCGTGCGCGCGCGCCCAAAGTCACCGTCGAAACACGCATCAACTTCGACGATGCGTCATCCGCGCACAGCACGCTGCTTGAAATCGTTACGCAGGATCATCCCGGATTGCTCCACGAGATCGGCTCGGCGCTGGCCCGCCTGGGGTGCAACATCGAAGTCGCGCTGATCGACACGGAAGGCCACAAGGCTATCGACGTGTTCTACCTTACCGGGCAAGGCAAGAAGCTCACCACGCAAAAGCAGGAACTCCTCCGCGAAGTTCTCCAGGGCACTTTGGTATAGTCCGCACTCCGCAGAATTGGTTTACTCGGTAGGCGGTCCTCTTCTACTTGGTTATCTTTGCGATGAATGCCGAGTAAGGCTCCATCGGCAGTTCTGCCGCCATCCCCTGCAGGGGCTTGTGGAAACTTGTCAACAGCACGCTGAGCCTCGGCTGCACAAACCCAAGCGAGGAAAGATCGAGCCCTACGTTCTGGTCTTTAGCCGACATGTTCAGCACCACCAGGATTGCTTCGTCCTTGTAGCGCCGCACATAGCTCAGCACATTCCGGTCGTTTTCATTAAGTGCAACGTAATCGCCTTCGAGCAACGCCGGTTCCTTGTGGCGCAGCGCAAGCAATTGGCGGTAAAAGCTCAGCACGGAACTTACATCCTTCATTTCGCCCGCGACGTTGTGGGTCTTGTAGCCCGCCGGAACCGGCAGCCACGGCTTGGCTTTGCTGAATCCGGCATTCTGGCCCTCGTTCCACTGCATCGGTGTGCGTTCGCCATCGCGGCCTTTTTCCAGCGGCCATCCGAGCTTCCCAATCGGGTCTTGCACGTCGTCTTTGCTCTTCGGGTCGTTGTTCTCCATGCCAATTTCTTCACCGTAATACATGATCGCCGTCCCGCGAAGCGTCAGGTACAGCGCCGCCATCATCTTGGCGATGTCGTCGTTGTGCGTTCCATCGGCGTAGCGTGTGTAGGAACGCACGATGTCATGATTGGTGATCACATAAACGGGCCAATGACCGGCGGCATTCACGGCGGCGATGTGCTTGCGGTATTGATCCGCGGAGAGCCCTTTGAACTCCGTCATCATCAAGTCCATCGGCAACTGCAGTTCGTCGTTGTGCTCGCCGTAGTAATCCTTCAGCTCAGAAACGTTGGAGGTCCACGTTTCGCCGATGAGGACAGAGCCAAACTCGTCAGCGGCGCTGCGCAATTTCCGCATCACGTCGTGGACTTCCGGCAGTTTCTTGTTGTACTTCTCCTCCATGCTCGGCCGCCCGAACTTGTCCGTGCCCGGCAGGACCGGATTGTCCGTAAGTTTTGGATCCTCGAAAAGAGTGTCCACGGCGTCCAGCCGGAATCCTGCCACGCCGCGCTTGTACCAGAAGCGCGTTACGTCCAGCATGGCTTTCTCCACCGCCGGATTCCGCCAGTTCAAGTCTGGCTGCTGTGGATAAAAGTAGTGGTAGTAATACTGATTTGTCTTCAGGTCGAGCTTCCAGGCGGAAAGCCCAAACGTGGAAAGCCAATTGTTGGGTGGCTGGCCCGGAGCTTTGCCGTCACGCCAGATGTACCAGTCGCGATGTTCCGAAGCTCTCGACGATTTCGAATCCTGGAACCATTTGTGCTGGTCCGAGGTATGGTTCACCACGAAGTCGAGAATGATTCGAATGTTGCGCTTCTTTCCCTCGCTCACCAGCCGGTCAAAGTCCTTCATCGTTCCATACATCGGATCAATCGCTTCGTAGTCAGACACGTCATATCCAAAATCCACCTGCGGCGACGGGAAACACGGCGTGATCCATATGGCGTCCACCCCAAGATCCTTCAAATAGTCCAGTTTGGACGCGATGCCGTTCAGGTCGCCAATCCCGTCGTTATTGCTGTCCGCAAAACTTCGCGGATAAATCTCATAGAACACCGCGTGGTGCCACCACAGGTGCCCTTCCGCGTCAACCGGCTTTGTCTGTGCCGCCGCGACAAGAGCTGCGCTCAACCAGCACAGCCCAGCCAATACAAACCGGATTACTTTTTTAGACATTCCGAATCGACTCCTCGCCCCCGAACTTAGATGCGTTGCCTTTCGCTGTGGCGGTTACGGTTTCTTTGCCTTATGTTCCCCGGATTTTGCTCTGAAGTCTAACGTTACAGTCTTCATTTGGGGCGCTTTCGAACTGCCCTCAACAAAAGAAACCCGAAGTTTCACCGATCCATCCGTCATTTTGACCAGCTCAGCGCCCTCGGCAGCCGTCAACTGGTTTCCTCCCCAAACGGAAAGTTCATACGTGTGTCCCACGCTTCCTTCCATCTTGAGAGAAAGCAAATCATGCGGGCCTGTCCAAGTTTCCGAGACAATCCTGAGGCTCTCACTAGCGCTGCCAAGCGCTGGCAGTTCTGACGCGTAACTCACTCCAAAATCATTCCGCAACCGTATGCGGAGGGTGTTCGGCCCGCCGTTCACACCGAAGTGGACCAACACATGCTGATCGGTTCCGTTCGCTTCAACCTTAAATGGGATGGCCCGCCCATCCCATTCCGCGCCCACTACCTCCGCTCTCACGCTCACGGCGGGTTCGAAATCCACTGTGCAATCAGCGGATCCCTTGCGGCCGATTTCCAGCGTAATTGCCTCCGCACTTTTCTTGTAACTCAGGTCCAAGGTGTCTGCGCCCACTGCAACGCCGCGAATCGAAAACGCTGTCCAGTCCGCGGGAACATGCGGAGCGAACGTCAGCGTGCGTTTGGCCGCGTCCGTGTGCAACCCAAACATTCCGCGCAGTAATGGGCTTACCACCATCGCCGCCGACCAAATCTGGTGCGGCGAGCTCGTAGCGAGCGGCTGGTAATAATCTCCCGAAAGCACTTCTGTAACGTGTCCCAGTGAGCCGTCCAGCGCGAGCAAAGCATTGGCCCGCAAATTGGCATACGCCGGAAACGTCTGGTGATATCGATACTCCGCGACCGACGCCCATCCCGTAAACAGGGGCCACACCGAACCGTAGTGGTAGCCTCCGCCGCTGAATTTCGGAGAAGTCGCGGAAATAATTCTCATGCCCCAGTCCGTCTGGTGGTCAAGCCCGGCCAGTTGCTGGATCATGGCCACCGCATCCGCCTCGCTGGCCAGGCCAAACCACATCGGCACCGTCGCAAGCACGCTCGGCTCGTCCATTTTTTGGTTGTTCTTGTCCAGCGCAAACGCAAACCGTTTTTCGCCCGCGATCCAGAAACTTTCATTTACCAGCGCGCGCTGCTTCTCAAAATCCTTTTCTAGCGCCTTGCTCATTTCCTGCTGACCTGTTACGCGCGCCAAATTCGCAAGTGCCCGCAGCGCTTCCGCCCCCAGCCCGCTTTGGTAATACTCCGTCTTCACCGGTAGCAGCGGCCCGCCCTCCACCCAGCCGTGCCCGACGCCAAGATTCTGCGGCAAGCCTCGCGCGTCATACGTGGATCTCAGAAACTCATAGGCCTTCCGCAGGCTCTCCCACTTTTCCTTTGCAAATCCGGCGTCGCCGCTCTCCGCGACGTAATCATTCACCGCGATGATGTAGAGCGGCGTTGCGTCGGCGGAAGCGTAGGGATAGGGATACCCTTTGAACCAGTCCACGAAATTCGCGCCCTGCGAAATTTCGTGCGGAATCTTGCCGTCTTCGCGCTGATACTTGCTGATGAACCCGAGCGCGGCGCGCGAATTCGAAAAATCGCCCGAGGCATTGAGCGCGAAGGAAGTCCAGAACGAGTCGCGCCCGAAAAACCACGCAAATCCCGGCCGCTGGCTCTCGCCCGAAGTTCGGTATCCCGCCACGAGTCCGGTGCCCAGGTAAGGATTGTTCACCATGCCTTGCACCATGCTTACGCGCGACCAATCATAAGCTCGCTGCAACTGCTCATCAGGTAGTTCCACGCTCACGGTCTTTCCCAGATAGTCTCGATAGTATTCCGCGGACTCCTTCAAGAGTTCAGCGTAATTGGACGTCAGATGCGCATACGTCTTCTCCGCTGCCGCCCGTCCTTCCAGCGACGCCGCAATCACGATCAACTTCTTCTCTTTGCCTTTCGCCGTCGGCCCTAGCCGGAACGAACTCTCCTGCGATTCCGAATAATTTGTCTGGAATTCAGCGTGCGGCTCCGTGGCCGCCGGCGAACCGACCAGCGCCGAGAATTTTCTCTGCTCCTCGCCAAAATAAAACGCATGCTGCGCGGCCGACCAGTCCAAATAAGTCGCTCCAAGCGCCGCCGGCCACTCCAACTGAAAATCCCGGTGAAAAGCGGCTTCAATCTCCAAAGGTTGTTCCGTTTCCACCTCGAAAACGATCACGGCGCCCTGTTCCCGCACGGGAACGAAAAATGTTTCCCGCACGCTGAACGTATCTCCCCCGTAGAGAATCGTGGCGGACTCCGGCCGCACTGTAACCGTCCGCGCAAGTGCCTCCGCTGCGAGGACTCGCCCTTCGGTATGAAATTTCAGGTGAAACTCGCGGAAAATCTTCAGCGGGTACACCCATGCTTCCATGCGGCCGGATTCATTCGCCAGCAGTCCCGCGCGAGTTCCGGTGATTGGCAGAAATTCCCACGGGCGCAGGGCGTGCGAAAGCTCCAGTTCGTGCCTCTTCCCCTGCACCTGCTCGCTCCAGCCTGTGGGTACTCCGATTCCCAGAAGCATTGCCGCCACAATGTACGCGCCAAACAATCGCGGACGCATCCACAGAAATTGTTTTTGAAAATGAACAACTGTTCCGGCTGTGGTGTGCATTCTGGCGGCCCCCGCTGCGTGGTGTGCTTGCATTGCCTCGTTGGCCTTACTATAAAGGAAAGCGCCGGATTCTAGCACGGCGCTCGCAAGGAAAGGTATCGCTACTTTTGTCTTTCACACGCCGCGCGTTTCTCCAGTCACTCAGCCGTTCCGCGATGGTGCTTCCGCTGGAGAAAGCCCTTGCCCTGGCGCTCCCGAAGAAGTGGTTGCCCCGATTATTTTCTCAAGGCAACATTTCTCCACAAACCGCCGCCGCTTCTCCCTCCAGCGATCCTGGCGTTTCCTTCCTCAACGTCGCTCGCGAATCCGGCCTCAACGCCAAAACCATTTTCGGCGGCGAGCACAAAAACAAATATCTTCTTGAAACCACGGGCTGCGGCGTCGCGTTCTACGATTACGACAACGACGGCTGGCTCGACATTTTTCTCGTCAACGGCGCTCGCCTCGAAGGATTTCCCTCTGGCAAGGAGCCCACCAATCATCTTTTCAAGAACAATCGCGACGGCACATTTACCGACGTCACCGCCAAAGCCGGCTTGCTTCATTCCGGCTGGGGACAAGGCGTGTGCGTCGGCGATTACGACAACGATGGTTTCGACGATCTCTTCGTCACCTATTTTGGAAAAAATGTTCTCTATCACAACAACGGCAACGGCACTTTCACCGATGTCAGCGAAAAAGCCGGCGTCGCTGGCACCGGCAAGCGCTGGAACACCGGCTGCGCTTTCGTCGACTACGATCGCGACGGCCGCCTCGATCTCTTCGTCGCCAACTATATCGATCTCGATCTCAAAACCGCGCCCGTTCCCGAATCCGGCCCGTGCCTCTACAAAGGCGTGATGGTTGCTTGCGGCCCGCCGGGACTCAACGGCGGAAAAAACATTCTCTACCACAACAACGGCGATGGAACGTTTTCCGATGTCAGCGAGAAATCCGGCATCCTCAAAGCCAATGGCACTTTTGGCCTCGGCGTGCTCACCGCCGATCTCGATAACGACGGCTGGCCGGAGATTTACGTCGCCAACGATTCCACCGCCAGCGCGCTCTATCAAAACAAAAAAAACGGCACCTTCACCGATGTCGCCATCGAAGCGGGTTGCGCGCTCAGCGCCGACGGCAAACCGCAAGCCGGCATGGGCGTCTCCGCCGCCGATTACGACCTCGACGGCAATCTCGATCTCGTGAAAACGAATTTCGCCGGCGACACCCCTTCCCTCTACCACAATCTCGGCGGCGCGAATTTCGAGGACACCACGTATCAGGGCGGCCTCGGCAAGCACACCCAATATCTCGGCTGGGGCTGCGGTTTTTTTGATATTGACAACGACGGCTGGCCGGACATTCTTATCTGCAACGGCCATGTCTATCCCGAAGTCGAGCAGCTCAAGACCGAGGCCGGTTATCCACAACGCAAGCTGCTCTACAAAAATCTGCGCAACGGGCGCTTCGACGATGTTTCCAATGACGCCGGCCCCGGAATCTCGGCGCCGGTCGCCGCACGTGGCTGTGCTTTCGGTGACTTCGACAATGACGGCGACCTCGATGTCGTGGTCAACACCGTCAACGATTTCCCCCAGCTTCTGCGCTGCGATTCCCACACGGCGAATAATTGGATCAAGATCAAGACTATCGGCACGAAATCCAATCGCAGCGGGATCGGCGCGCGCATCAAATGCGTCACACATCTCCCCGGCGACAAGAAGCTGTATCCGCAAATTGACGAAGTCCGCAGCGGCGGCGGCTATTTTTCGCAGAACGATCTTCGCGTCCACTTCGGCATCGGCAAAGCCGAAAACGTCGAACTCCTCGAAATCCGGTGGCCCAGCGGCTTCGTCGAAACGCTCAAAGACATCAAGCCCAATCAAGTCATCTTCGTCAAAGAAGGCGAAGGCATCGTCCGCACCATGCAATTCGACTCTCCCAAATCCCCCAAGCCTCCGAAGTAAATCCTCTTGCCTTTGTAGGTGCCGGGCTTCAGCCCGGCCTTCTGCTCCTCGGCGAACTCGCCCGTGTAGGGGGCACCCTTCTCAGGCCGTCCGCCTCTTGCTTGTCTCATTTCCTCCTCATTTCCTCTTTCCTCCCACACTTACAAACTGGCTGACCTGCTATTTTTGTGTGACCATCTACCTTCGCCCCGGAGAACTTGCAGTGAAATCCAAATTTGTCTTGATGATGTTATTACCCGCCGCTTCCCTAGCCTTCGCCACGTCTACGTCCGATCTCCCCTTCGGCCGCTGGACTCGCGCTCGAAACGAACCCATCCTCTCCCCGCAGGGTTCCACATGGGAATCCGCCGGCACCTTTAATCCCGCAGTCGTTTTTCACAACGGCAAATTCGTCATGCTCTACCGCGCGCAGGACGCCTCCGGCACTTCCCGCCTCGGCTACGCCGAAAGCACCGACGGCCTCCACTTCACTCGCCGCCCCGATCCGGTCCTCTCCCCCGAAGCCCCGTACGAAAAAGACGGCGGCGTCGAAGATCCCCGCCTCCAGAAATTCGGCGACATCTACTACCTCACCTACACCGGCTACAACAAGAAAGACGCGCAGCTCTGTCTCGCCACCTCGCGCGACCTTACCCATTGGGAACGCAAAGGCGTGATCCTTCCAGCCTACAAAGGAAACTGGAACAAAGCTTGGACCAAGTCCGGCGCCATCGTCCCCGAAAAAATTGACGGCAAGTATTGGATGTATTGGCTCGGCACGGCCGAGCCCGGCCCTCCGCCCATCCTCACCGAGCGCGGCATCGTCTTCATCTACAACGGCGCCGACGACCAACTCGTCTATCGCACGGCCGTCGCCATCTTCGACCGCCGCGACCCCCGCAAACTCCTCTTCCGCTCCGACCAACCCATCTTCACCCCCGAAAAACAATGGGAAAAGGTCGGCCAGGTCCCCAACGTAGTCTTCGTCGAGGGAATGGTTTTAGTTAAAGGAAAAGACGAAGGAATGGTTCGTCACGGTGGACGCTATCTCTTCTACTACGGCGCCGCCGACAAATACATCGGCGTTGCCGAAGCTCTCGCGAAGTGAGTGTCCCTGACCGGCGCACCAAACCCGTCATTCCGGGCGCAGCGAGGAATCTCCCTTCGATTTTGTCTTTGGTGCGCCTTTCGCTCGCCAAAGCCAGCGTTTGGTAGAAGGCGGCGAGGAAATACCAGTCCTGCTCACGGTTGCATGTCTTCGACACCACGGAAGATCACTGACAAGAAGACAGTGGAGCCATCGATTGCAATTGAATTATTGTTAGAACGCATAATCGCTAGCGGCGACGTGCCGAAACAAGAAGCACTGGAATTCGTGAGAAGAATGTAGCCAGGATTTCCCCCTAACCTCCATCGAATCATATCGTTACAAAATCCATAGGAGGCAGGGGTCGCGCTTACCCTTCCCGCCCGCAAGTTCTTTGTTTGCTATACATTCGATACACCCCAAGGTTTCCAGTCTGCTCACGCGTGGTCCATCGCCCAAATCTAAGGTTTAGGGGAGAGAGGATTGACGGGCGTGCCGGATCCTTCCTTGAGCGTATGAACCGCATCGACGGCCAGGTTTTCAAAGCGTTCGACCAGGCCGCTGGGCCAGCGCACCTGCACCCAATCGATCTTGGTGGCGGATCCAAGGCCGAAGTGGACGCGCATATCATTATTGGAAATGTAGCTGGAGCCGCTGCGCACTTCGTCGACAAGCGTGCGCGTCCCGGCTTTCACGGTGATCTTCGCGCCGATTCCGTCGCGATTCGATTTCGTGCCGCCCGATCCGGAAGAAAACGACGTTCCCATCGCACGAAACGCAATCCAGTGATTGCCGTTGCGAACGTCGTTCACCAGCAGCATCGGCGGCGCATTCATGTTGCTGATCACCGCGGACAAGCGGCCGTTATTCCACAAATCACCCACCGCCAATCCGCGCGAAGAGCTCACCGCCGTGATTCCCGGCCCGGCATTGACGGAAATATCGGTGAACGTTCCGTTGCCGTTGTTGTGATACAGAATCTTCGGCTCCCTGAAATTGCTGCCCAGGTGCTGACTGTCCACCTCGGGATAAACGTGGCCATTGACGAGCAGCAGATCGGGCCAGCCGTCATTGTCCGCATCGAGGAACGTCACACCCCAGCCGAGATACTGGGTGTTCAACCCGAATCCCGCCGGAAAAGTCTTGTCGTCAAACGTGCCGTCGCCGTTGTTGTGGTAAAGCGTGGAGGTGTCGTCGGAAAAATTTGTTTTGAAGAGATCCAGCCGGCCGTCGCCGTCATAGTCACCGACTGTCGAGCCCATGCCGGCTTGTTCGCGCCCGTCGTCGTTGAACGCGGCACCCGCAACAACAGCAACATCGGTGAATGTGCCGTCGTGATTGTTGTGGTACAGGATGCTAGCGGTGCTGTCGCAGGCCACGAAAATATCCGGCCAGCCATCGTCGTCGTAGTCCAGCGTGGAGACGCTGAAGGAGTAATGGCCGTTGGTCTGATCGATGTGCGCTTTCTTGGTGACGTCTTCAAACGTGCCGTTGCCGAGATTGTGATAAAGAATATTTTTCGCCCACGGCAAGCCGCGCGGCCCGCACATCACCGGAACACCCTTCCACATACAGGAAGGCTGTGCCCCCGGCGCAAGCGCAATGGCCGATTCGTAGTCAACGTAGTTGGCGACCATTAGATCGAGCTTGCCATCGCGATCGTAATCGACGAAGGCGCAGCCGGTGCCCCAATATTTTCCGGTGCCCGCGACATGCGCTTTTTCGCTGACGTCGGTGAACGTGCCGTCGCCGTTGTTGTGGTAAAGGACATTTTTGCCGTAGTAGGTGACGTACAGATCTTCGAGGCCGTCGTTGTCATAATCGCCGACGCACACGCCTTGGCCCCAGCCGGTGTGAGTCAGCCCCGCTTTTTCGGTGACGTCGGTGAATGTGCCGTCGTGATTGTTGCGATAGAGGTGGCTCGTCGGCGCTTTGCCCGATGGCAAAGCCTCCAGCTTCGTGCCATTCACGACAAAAATGTCCGGCCAGCCGTCGTTGTCGTAATCAAAAATGGCCACGCCCGTGCCTGTTGTTTCAATGATGTATTTTTTTGTGTTTTCCCCGCCGAAAATCACGGGCGCAACGAGCCCGGCCTTCTGCGCAACGTCGGTGAAATGCACAATCGGCTTGGCGTTTGCGTTCTGAGACTTACCAGCGCTGACGCTCGGAGAACTCACGGATTGCGTTAGAAGGCTAGCGCAAAACACAAGGAAGGAGAGAAGCCGGAGAAAAGAAGAGTCGGGAATCATCAATCTCTAATGATAGCAAGCTCTGGTCGGAGATGAAGTCTACTGGAAGAGAATCTCCGCAAAGAAGCTTGTGGAATGGTTCGTGAATGCGAACGTGCTAGTATTTTTGAGAACGCGCTACGGACATGTATCGAATGAAATTAGCTCTCGCCCATCGCCAAACGGCACTCTTCAGACTCTGCGCTGCGCTGCTGTTTCTTTGCTGCGTTGTTCCAGCAAAGGGCGCTGCCCAATCCGCCGGTTCTGCGAAGGCGGATGCAGCTTCGAGAGCGAGCGTGACATATCAGCATGGCATGTCGGCGTTGCAAAAGGGCGACCTGGCTTCCGCGCGCGCGGATTTCGAAAAAGTTGTGCGGCTGGCACCGAGCAGCCCGGAAGGACACAACTCTCTGGGCTGGGTTTTGCTCGCGCAGGGACAGATCGATTCCGCGATCGTGCATTTCCATTCTGCGGTGAAACTGAATCCTAGTTTTGCGCTGGCGCACATGAATTTCTCCAGCGCGCTCTCCCGAAAGGGAGACACGGCCTCCGCACTTCGGGAAGCGAAAGAAGCGGTGCGCCTGGCTCCGAACGATTCCGAGACTCATCACATTTTGGCGCGCACGCTCGATTTTTCCGGGGATCTCGACGGCGCCATCGGCGAGTTCCGGCACGCGATCGAACTGGAGCCGCAAAGGGCGGAATTGCACGACGAGCTTGGTGCCGTGCTGGTGCAAAAGTCTGAGGCGCAAGGCGCAGACGCGGAATTTTCCGAGGCGCTCCGGCTGCAGCCGGAATTCGCCCAAGCGCATTTTCATCTCGGCGTCTTGCGTTATGAGAAAAAATCTATCGAGGAGGCCGCGCAGCATCTTCAAACAGCAGTGCAACTGAATCCCGGGGATCCCGGCGCTCACTATTACCTTGCGCAAATTCTGAAGAGCAAAGGCGACCCATCTGCGGCGATCCGCGAGCTGCAGGCTTGTGTCGAACTGAATTCAGATTACCCTGACGCGCAAAACAGCCTGGGCCTGCTGCTTCAGCACAGCGGCCAGATGGAGCAAGCCGTCAAAGCATTTCGCCAAGCGGTGAAACTGCAGCCGGAAAATCCGGACGCGCACAACAATCTCGGGCTGGCTTTCTTGCAAAACGGCGATGGCAACGGGGCCATCGCTGAATTTCAAACCGCAACCCGTTTGCGGCCCGACGACAGCGGATACCTGGGGAACTTGGGGGCGGCGCATTTGCAAGTTGCGGATTTCGACGCCGCCATCTCTGAATTTGAGGCAGCGCTTAAGCTTTCCCCGCAGGATGCAACGCTGCACTACGACCTGGGACTGGCGCTCAAGCTGAAAGACAAACTGCCGGAAGCCATGGCCGAAATGCGCAAGGCGGCGGAATTGGATCCCGGGCAAGCGGACGTGCATTACACGCTGGGAGTAACGCTCTGGCAGCAAGGGGATTTTGCAGCAGCCGCGGAGGAACTCCGCGCAGCGATTCGCGCCAAGCCGGACTATGCCGAGGCGTATTACACACTGGGAACTGTTTTGAAACAGAAGGGCGAGCTGCAAGATGCTGCGTCGGCTCTGCGCGAAGCGATCCGGTTGCAGCCGGACTTCGCAGGCGCGCACACGACTTTGGCAGCGGTGCTCCGCCAACTCGGAGACGCGGAAGGCGCCGCGGCGGAAAGCAAAGCCGGAACGGAAATCGCAAAGCAAAAGACGAGCGAACAGGCAGCGCTCTTCGCGACAAATTCGGGGCGACGCCTTCTTAACGCTGGGGATCTCGATGGCGCCATTTCGCAGTTCCGGGCAGCGATAAACTCTTCGCCAAGCTATGCGGCGGCGCATTTCCAATTGGGCATGGCATTACGGCAGCAGGGAAAACTGCAAGAAGCGCAAGAGGAATTTCAGAGGGCGGCAACGCTCGATCCGAGTCTGAAGCCGCCGACACCGAAGAAGAATTAGAAGTCCGAGGACGGAGCCATCGCGAGAGCGGAACCTGTTGAAGTGTAGTTTGAAGCAGTCCGGCTTACGCGGGACTTTTGCGCAAAGCGATAATTTCCGACCCGACGGGGACGCCCTTGGCGACTTTCACGCGGATTACCGCTTCGAACGGTTTGAGTTCACCCGAGTTCGAAACAGAGAGGCGCAATAGCAGTTGTTCAAGGGAGTCTTGCTGGCAGACATACTCGACGGCAGCCTGCGTGCCGATGGTAGTAGCGCCCGCGAGAATCAGGACGGAATGCGCAGGATTCAATCCTCGCTTTAGCGCAATGACCGAATAATCTTCGGCCAAGGTCTGGTCAGGTGGAGTCGGGAGAAACTCCTTCGGCTCGCCCGATTCCGGATGAAAATTGACGATTTCCATGGTGCCGGTGCGCGGCCCGGAAGTGATTTGCTTGAAGGCGAATTCCTGCGTGTTTGGCAACTCGAGGAGGGTCAAATTTTCCGAAGGCGAGCCAATGAAGATGAGATCGTTGTTCTTGGCGTCGTCCAGGGAAAACAGGCTGCCGCGCTTGACGCGAATTTGCTGGCGAAGTTTTCCGAAAACAGTATCGAGAGCGTGCACCGCCAGCACTTCGCCGACTCCCGTATAGTGATCCAGGATCACCGCGCCTGAATCCTTGGCACGATTGTAGTAGCGCATGCCAATGTACGGCCGGCCGACAAAGGCCGCGTTGCTGAAGATGACCCAGGGCTCCTGCGGTCCGGTGAGAAAGCCTCTCCAGAAAACGTGATAAGAAACCGGCACGTCAGGGCTGTCGCCAGCTACACGGGCCTCCGTGGTCCTGCGGTTGAGGAAGCGGTCCGTCGCAACAGCGACAGCGGAGGCGAGAACCACGGAAAGTGCCACGACGGCGATGATCCACGTCCGCGAGGTCCGGCCATTCACCTCTAAACTGTTTGGCGCATCGTGAGAAGTAACCGCCTGGTTGCGTCCAGCCCCGTGGGAACGCGGATGAAACGTGAGGGCGTAGGTGCCTTTGGGTAGTTCCACCATGACCTGATCGTCCGAGCCCTCAGAAGCATAATACTCAGCCAGCTTGGTACGGAGACGGCCGGCCTGCACTCGCACGGTGGAGTCTACGTGGGGATCGAAGTCCTGCTGGCGCCCGAAGACCTCTGTCGCGATTTGATACTCCTTGGGAGAGGCGCCAGGATGCTCCAAGGATTGAGCTGCCAAATAACGGAGCAGCTTGCAGAGAGACTCGGAACCGTGCAGGGCATGGCTGCTGAGAAGTTTGTCGATTTGCTCGTGGACCAGGGCTTTCTCGGTCATGGGAAACCACCGCGAGGGATTGTAACACCAAAGTAACACCTGCACATCTCTTTGTGAAGACACAGCTTATTTGGCGTAACCGTATCAGACCCTTGGAGACTATCCTGGTAACGCAAAAAACTGATAGAAGGCATCACAAATACACGCTGACTCCGGTTTGGTGTCCGCGCCCTCCGCAAGAGGCTATTGTTTAAAGGGCTAAAGAGGGATAGCGGTCGGGCTTGGCTTAGTGAGATTTCGGTCGGGGAGTTTGGGGGCTGTTCACTGCTAACTGGTCGGTTGGTTCGGTTGCTGCATTTCCCATTTTCATATTGAGTTGCGCTGGATGACGAGAGCATGACCGGCGCAGCGATGCGTTATTTGCCGAACAAGCCGACGAGCGCAGTGCATCCGCGGCTCGTGGGGCAATGATTGGATGCGAATTGGCAGGGTCTTTCAATCAGGAAAAAGCGGTCAGGAGGGGTGTAATGAGAAGGCTAGCGACGGTGGGCTGGATACTCGTTCTCAGTCTCGCGGTGGGGTTTGGAGCAAGCACGGCATCGGGTCAGGCCGTGTATGGAAGCCTTGTTGGAGCTGTGACCGACCCGCAAGCGAATGTAGTGGCGGGCGCTAAAGTCACGGTAACCAATATCGCAAAAGGAACGACAGAGGAATCCGTCACGAACGAAAGCGGGAACTACTCTGTCACGCACCTGATCCCGGATAGTTACAAGGTGCACATCGAAGCGCCCGGATTTAAGGCCTACGATATTGCGAGTGTTCGCGTGGACGCGGACACGACTGTCCGCGCTGATGCAGCGTTGCAGGTTGGCACGGTGAGCCAGACCGTTGAGGTTACAGGGGAAATTCCACAGCTACAGAGTGACAGGGCCGACGTGGCGACAATCTTCACAGACCAGCAGGTTGAGAGCATCCCGATTTTCAACCGGAATTTCACTACATTGCAATTGTTGGCGCCTGGGGCCCAGCTGCAAGCCTGGGGGCATGCGGCCAGCGAGAATCCCCAGGCTTCACGGCAAATATTGACGAACGGCCAGCATTTTGCGGGAACCGGCTTCGAACTGGACGGAACGGACAACCAGGATCCAATCCTGGGGATCATCGTAATCAACCCGAACCTCGACTCGATCAACGAGGTCAAGATTACTACGCAGGATTACGATGCGGAATTCGGAAAGGCCATTGGGTCCATCGTAACTTCCCAAACCAAGTCCGGCACTAACGAGATTCATGGCTCGGCCTTCGATTTTGAGCGGTCGAATTCCAATTTTGCCCGCGACCCCTTCGCTCAGGCCACCACTGGCGTACCGAGCGGAAATTGGAACCAGTTTGGCGGCACCTTGGGTGGCCCGATCCGTAAGAATAAAGTCTTCATCTTCGGAGACTACCAAGGGCAGCGGGCCCACGTGGGAGGGACAGCTCGTGATCGTGTCCCTAACGCGGCAGAACGGGGCGGCAATTTGAGCGATTTGGGTAGGGCGATCTATGACCCGTACCAGACGTCGGATCCGGCACACTGCAATCTCGTGCTTACGGGTGGGCAGCCCACGCCCGTCGGGATTGCGAACCGCACCCAATTCCCAGGCAATATAATTCCAGCCTGCCGATTGTCGACCCCGGCCCAGAATCTCCTCAAACTGATTCCGACCGGGGCTACCCTTGCCGATCCAACGTTGAACAATTTTGCCGGTTCGGGCAGCAACGTTTTGAACGCAGACAATTTCGACGTGCGGTCCGACTACGTTCTCAATTCGAAGACGCAGGTTTTCGGACGGTACAGTTACCAGAAATTCCTTCGCTCGGGACCGGGCTTGTTTGGAGCAGTCGCCGGCGGTGCAGCGCTTCCGGCAGACTCGGGGGGACAATTTGCGGGGGCATCGCACGTCAAGAACCAGAGCCTCGCTGCCGGCTTTGATTACACTCTTAGCCCGACTTTACTAACCGACTTCCGGTTCGGATACATGCGCTACAACGTCGCGGTGGCCCCCGGAGGCGTAGGCACCACGCCAGCGAAAGACGCTGGCATCAACGGACTGAACATTGATCCCCTGTATTCCTCTGGAATGCCGTATTTCCACATAGTCGGTGCAGGAGGTGCGCCGGACTTCAATTTTGGATACTCGCTGGGCGCGAATCAGTGCAACTGCCCACTTACGGAACAAGAGCACCAGTACCAGTTCGTGAATAACTGGACCAAGATCCGCGGAAACCACAGCTTTAAATTCGGAGCGGATATCCGACGTGCGTACAATCTGCGTATCCCCAGCGACAAGCATCGCGCCGGCGAACTTACATTCTCCGGGGACCAGACTCAAGGTCCGAACGGGGTTGGGGGAGCGGGATTGGCAGCATTTCTTCTGGGTGACGTAACCTTCTTCGAGCGCTACGTCAGCGTGTCCACTGACGCTACCGAGACTCAGCCGCGACTTTTCTTCTTTGGGCAGGACACGTGGCGAGTCACAAACAAGTTGAGTGTAAACCTTGGACTCCGGTGGGAAATTTACAGGCCGGAGTCTGTGGCTGGCACCGGCAAGGGCGGCTGGGTTGATGCAGGCACGGGCGAGGTTCGCATCGCCGGCACGCAAGGCGTAGACCTGAGAGGCAATACAAGCACGAGCTTTACCCACTTCGCCCCTCGCCTGGGCGTTGCTTACCAATGGAATCCGAAAACGGTGGTCCGGCTAGGCTATGGCCGCAGCTATGACATCGGCGTTTTCGGGTCCATCTTCGGCCACGCCGTTACGCAAAACGTGCCAGTCCTGGCGAGCCAGCAAACAAATACCACTAACGGGCAGGACTTCAATACGGCCTTTTTCCTCTCGAACGGGCCCGTCGCGGCGAATCCGGCGACAGCGCTGGGCGGGACTCTGGCGACGAGCAACTGCAACGCCGTCACAGATCCGAGCGGCGTGAATCCAGTGACTGGCGTATTCACAGCTGACAAGGCGCAATGCGTTGGAGTCAACGGGCGGCCACTTTTGCCGGATGGCCTCAATGCCTTTGTACGTCCCTTCAACAACAGGCTGCCAAGTGTGGATGCCTGGAACGCCACGGTACAGCGACAGCTGACACCCACAATTAGCGCCACCGTTGCCTATGTTGGCAACAAAGGAACGCATACCATTGGTGGCGGGCCAGACTATCCATTCAACAATCCGAAGCTGGCGGGCTACAATCCCGCCCTCACAGGTGCCGCCGCAACCCTTGCGCAGAATCAGCGGAGGCCCTTTTACTCGAAGTATGGATGGACGCAAGGCTTCCGTTACTTCGGGAACGACTTCAATAACAAATACAACGCGCTCCAGGTAACGGTGGAAAAGCGCTTTGCGTCCGGGTTGTCTTTCAACGGAAACTACACTTGGCAGCGTGCCCGAGCGGACCTCGATGGGGGAACGGCAGGCTTTGACAAGAGCGTTAACTACGGTCCGAACGACAATTATCGCAACCACGTGTTTATCTTTACGCAAGTCTACCAATTGCCCTTTGGCCATGGAAAGAAGTACGCCGGAAACGTCGGGAAGGCGGCTGATTTGCTCATCGGTGGTTGGGAGTTGAATGGCACGACGAATTTTTCGAGTGGGTTGCCCTTCACTCCCAGGCTTGACTCCTGTCATGCGTCCAGCGACACCGGGCCTTGTCGGCCGGACCTTGCTGGCGCGGTCAAGGATGGTACGCGCTCCGGGCATCCAGACGTTGCCGGGTACTGGTTCCAAACCACGAGCGGGGTTAAGCTTGTAGCGGCCGGGCAGTCTAACGGGTCGTGGGCTCAGCCTGCAGTGGATACGTTCGGAAACGTTGGACGCAATTCATTGCGTGGACCGAAGTATTTCGACTCGGACATAGCCTTGTTCAAAAACTTTAGCATCACGGAAAAGGCCAAGGCTCAATTCCAATTCCAGTTCTACAACATATTTAACCACGTTAATCTCGCGAATCCGGACAATTGCGTGGATTGCCTGGATTCAAATACCGGTCTAAATACAGGTGGCAAGATCACCGGTATTGCGGCCAACTCCCAGCTGCGATCGTTGACATACGGGTTCAAGCTCAGCTTCTAACAAGGACAAAAAGACGCCTTACCACCCCGACGGGGAGCCCTTACGGGCTCCCCGTTTTTTGTGCTCTAATCGCTTGGTAGGTGTTGCCGGGAAGTTCCGAATGGCGATGCTCTCAATTCGTCTCAGTTCCTTGTTGGCTGGCGTGCTTGCCGCCTGCGCCGTGCTGCCTGCGGAATCGCAGGTTCCACAGGCTGCGCCAAGGCAGGATGGTTCAAATCGAGGTATATCGTCAGCGCCGCCGGAGGCCAGCATCGAGCAAGCGGCACGTTTGATGCAGCAAGGAAAGAACGACGAAGCGCTGCAGCTCCTTGAGAGCATTGCGGCAGCGGAGCCCTCGCGGCGCGGAATTGCGCGGCAAATCGGCATCGCTTATTACAGAAAGAGCGACTTTCTGAAGGCCGTGGCGAGCTTTAAGAAGGCGCTAGAAGAAGACCCCAGCGACAGCGAAGCGGTGCAATTGATGGGGCTGTCGTATTACCTGGCCGGGAGGCCCGCGGAGGCCATTAGGCCGCTGGAAAAAGTGCAGACGTGGTATCCCAGCGCGAATGTGGACGCTTCTTACATTCTGGGGATTTGCTACATCCAAACGAAGGATTACGCCAGCGCACGGAAGTCTTTCGCGAAGATGTTTGGCGTGCCAGCGGACTCGGCGGCCAGCTACCTGTTCACGGCGCGTATGCTGCTCCGGCAGGATTACGATCCGGTCGCAGAGGAATACGCGAAGAAGGCCGCGGAGCTCGATCCCAAGCTGCCACGAGCGCATCTGCTGCTCGGCGAACTTTATCTGTACAAATCACGCCTGCCGGAAGCCGTCGAACAGTTTCAGAAAGAACTGGAGCTCAATCCGGGAGACGCCGCTGTCTATTACAAGCTGGCGGATGCCTATACTCGAGTCCAAAAGTACGAGGAGGCAGAAAAGCTTTTGCAGCGGTCCATCTGGCTGGATGCGACTTCAACTGGGCCGTACATCCTCATGGGCAAGATACTGGAGAAAAAAGGCGAGACTGCGCTCGCCGTGCGTGCGTTGCAGCGCGCCCTGGCCATGGATCCCAATAACCCTATTCCACACCATTTGCTCGGGCAGGCTTACCGGGAACTGGGCAGGACCGAAGAGGCGGAACGCGAACTGAAATTGTCGGAACAGTTGCAGGTTCAGAAGGACGCAAAACCTTGAGCCGAGCGTTTCGCCCCAAGAGAGAATTGCCGAAGCGGCCTTTGCCAGCGCGAGATGACAACTACTCTTAGTGCGCAGCCGCCGCGCTGCTGCCCTGTTCATTGCCGAGTTTTTGTACCAGCTCCGCGGGCAGCTCGTGTAGCAGCTCCAGGAACACTCCGTTTGTCCAGCCAAAGCCCACAATGTTCATGTGATAGCCGGCGGTCACCTGGGTTTCGGATGAGCGGGTGACGGCGTTGTATTTTTCGCGAATGGTTCCGTCGCGGCGGAAATTTTCCGCTACGGTGGAGAGAAATTCGTAGGAGACGCGGTCGGCTTCCTTGTTAAATCCATATTTTCGCAAGCCTTCGTCGGCAATCAGCTGGTCCGGCGCCCAGGCATAGGGGAAGTCCCACTGGCCGCCCGTTTCGTGCGGGCTCATAACCAATCCGCCGGGCTGCTCAAACGTGGGGAGATGCTTCACCAGCGCCTGCGCTTGCTCCGGCGTCGCGATACCCGCCCACAGCGGGAAGAAGGTCGTCACATAGTCGTAGGACGATTGCGCCTGATGCACGAAGTCATAGTCTACAAACAGGCCGCGCTGGCTATTCCACAGGTACTTCTGGATGGCCGCTTTGCGCTCTTCCGCGCGCTTCTTCCACTGTTCCGCATCTTCTTTGCGGCCCAGAATTTTACTGATCTCTTCGAGATCCTTTTCGGACTTGTAAAGCAGGCTATTGAGGCAGACCGGAGCAAAGTGATGCGTTCCTGCTCCGTACGCGCCGAAGCGGAAGGAAATGTCATAACCGGATTCTCGCATGGAGCGGTCGCCCTTGTAGAAGTCCGCGCTTAATGCCACGCCTGAGGCAACCGTGCAATCCGGTTTGGCCATCGTGCGAGCGACGTCGCATACTTGAAGAGAATAGGTCGAACCAGCGCTCGGCGAGGCAGTTTGCCCGGGCCCCTTTCTAACCACCAGAGTTTGGTCCACGTCTGGATGAGCCAGGATGTAGGCCACGACTTCGCGATAGTGCCCCGTTTCATCCTTCACACTTTCGGGCGCGGGGCCATCTCCAAAATCGAAATAGCGGGAAAGCCCCGTGGACCCCGCGAGGTGAGGTTCCGCAGCCCACAAACTGTGATCCTTGACAGCCAGTTGGTAAGCCTTCTCAAGCCACTTGCGATCTTCGTGGCCCGCGGCCTTCTGCGCATTGTAGACGCCCAGAATCATGGAGGTCAGGAAAGGAGGCTGAGACCGCGTGAGATAGTAGGTACGGTTGGCGTTCAGGACGGCGCCGTAATGCTCCACCTCGAACAGAAAATTGTTCACCACGTCCCGGGCAAGGTCGAGCCGGCCATCGCGGAGAAGTCCCACGATGATGAAGTAGCTGTCCCATCCATACATTTCATTGAATCTTCCGCCGGGGACAACGTAGCGATTCTCCAGGTAGAGCAAGCCGGGAGGATCGATGGATTGAGCCGCGCTCGTCCCCAGATGACTTGCGGACGGAGGCAAACTTTTGACCTGAATCTTGCAACGTATCGCTGAAGGTGGCGCAGTCAGAAAGAGAACGGGATAGGGTATTCCATCCGGCAGAGATATAAGAGCGAATTGGATCGAGCCCCGTGCCTGCGTCCTTGCGCGACTGCTGGGCCGGAACGGCGGCAGGAGTCACTAAGAGGACCAAGGTAAAAAGAAGCGGCCGCACTCGCTTGGCAGGAGGCCAACGCAGGAATGTAACAGACGAACCAATCCTTCCGGGGTGCATGCATGGGTGAGGATAAACCGTCGCAAGTCGTTTAGCAACAAGAGTTTGCACAGAAATGAAGGCGCCGCTATCTTACCTTTCTCGACGTTGCCACTCGCCCGTGTCACGGCCAAGTCCGGACACTCACCCACATCGACGGATCTGCTCAGCGGCACGCCATCCATCCGTACGAAGGCACATTTCCCAAATGCTAAAAGGCTTGGAGGCTGGCTAAACGCCCAGGAGCAATCGATTGAAGTCGCGGAGAGATTTGGTGGACGTGACCGGGATCGAACCGGCGACCCCCTGCTTGCAAAGCAGGTGCTCTCCCAGCTGAGCTACACGCCCACAGTAGGAGTAACTCTGATTCTAAAGCACTTTCCAACTTTCCTTCCACTCCATTTCATGGTTTCTAGCCTCGACCGTGCACGTACCGTGCACTTATCGCATCATTGCACCCGAACCGTGCTCATTGGTTGTGCCGCAACTGTAGGATTTGGTTCATCTTGAGAATGGAGGTTCATCCTGACAATAAAGCGGTTCCTGTTGAAAACGAACACCGAGTCCTCTCGGACTGATAGCAGACACTGCCCATTTTGTAATGCTTAAGACTCCTTTGGCATCTTTGGATTGTTCGACGCATTTTCCACTCGCAGGGCTTCTGAAACTGCCTGGCACGTTCTGGTCCTTTCATGGATCTTTTGAAAGATTTCAACGAGTTCAAACACGGATACAGTGATTAGTCCAGGATTCTTTTCAGGAGCGTCTTGCGTTCGACTCCTTTGGACATGGGTTGAGAAGTCGTGAGCGATGGGATATTCCAATTGCGGCACCCAGCGTGGCCTATAGCGAAGCCGCATTGGATTCAAGACTGGCCGACCTAAAAACAAGGAAAGGGCAACATACAAAAGTTGAGCGCGAACCTCGCTCCTGAGTGTTGAGAACAAGATTCCGGGATCGGACTCAACATTAAAAGGAATAGCTTTATACCCGAGTTTTCTAAAGCTTGCCACGTCGTTTTCTATCAGCGCTATAGCGAATAAGACCAATGTCCGGAAGAACACCGATTTCTCCTTCTCGGACGTGTGAAACAGTCCGAGGCGGCGGTAGATTTCGGACTGCAGTTGACAATAGGCCGGAGCAGCAGCCTGTTGGGTCCGCTCGCATAGGTTCGCACCGCACCTCCCGCACACCCGAAATGAGGAGAAGGACGGGCGATCGGAGGCGAGCAGTCTACCCCCGTAGTGCAGGAATGCAATTTTTTTGCAAACTGAACACGAATCGGTCAAGAAGACAGAATGCTTGAGGCACACCATTGAGCAAGTAAGGCGGGACAGCGGCCCAAGATAAGGGAAATCGGAGATACACCGAGAACAGAATTGCGGACCCGCTCGACGACGACCGGAGAGTGGACGGCACCAAAGTGATTCTTTGTCTCGAACAGCCGGCAAAACCTGTATCGATGGTTCTAAATATTTGAATGAGAGACTCCGATTCGTAAGCTTCTCAACCATCTTTTCTAGTTCGAGGTCACGTGAATAGTCGTAGTCACGTCTTCCATCTAGCTTGAACCCCTCGCTTCCAAGCATCTCGGGCAGCCCGGTTCCATTGATAACTGTAAGACGCCAAAGATAGGAAGACAGGAGTTCGTCATTAAACGGTTGAATGCGTATTGGTAGCACAACAAAGTGTAGAGTCAAAGTTACCAGCGGTGGAAGAAAAATTGTCAGGCCCGCCGAACCCCTGCGCTACGCATTGTTCAACTTTGGTTGAGCAATTTCGCAGGAGGGATTGCCACACCAATTACTGCGTGACTGGGTCGAGCAGTACTCGGATCATGTGACCGCGATTCTCGGATTGACAAAGAAACGAGACTATCGCACGGATACTCTCATAGACGTGAATTGATATATGCTCCACGGTCGCAGGCGACCAGCATGTCCAGACCCAAAACATGGCTTTCCGAAGCTCATTCCATCTATAAAACCGTCCAGCAAACTGAGGAGGATCGAAGGTTTGATTGGCAGGACCTCGCGGCCTTATTCGGATTAGGGCGGCGCGCCGCCTATAAAATCCTTTCCCGCCTCAACCCGCAGAAGATCGAATCCGGTGCCATCACGGTCTCTCGCGCTGACCTCCTCGATTGGCTTGAGCCGCAAAAACGAACAGTAGAGCAGAGACTCGAGGCCACGCGCTTGTTGCAAGCGGTTCTTCGCGCTCAAGAGCTTGAAGAACAAGCGATTCGGCAGGCGTTCCTCGAGAAACTTCAGACGGAAGCCCTCAACTGGACGCTTACCCCGACGCTTGCCGGTACAACGGTAAGCACACTTCCGGAGAATGTGAAGCTGGGTCCGGGAAAAATCGAAATTGATTTTTCGGCCGGGCATCCCATCGACGCAGCAGTAGCACTCTATGCGCTAGGCATGGCCTTATTCAATGATTGGCCTCGTTTTGTTGCGGTGACGGCGCCCCAATCTGCAAGGTAAAGTTTGGGAGGTTTGAGGAAATCCCGCTGCACTCTAGGGACGGAGCCACCCGAACGCGCAAACTCGTCTCAGTTGATGAGCCTCTCTCATACCAATGTGCCGCACCCAGACAGCTTCTCCGACTCCTTACCGAAACCGAATCGAAGTCTCACTTCGTCCTTTCTCTTCGCGCAGGCCGCTCAGCAAGAGCCTTGAAGCTTCATCCTATCTTGTGTGAATTCGCAAAGGTCAACTGAAAAACAATTGTTCGACCCGAAGTTTCAGCTGACACGCGGTAGCGCGTATGTCATGCAACGGGCCGGTTCCGAACGTCCGGGGGTATCCACTGGACTTCCTCCAGCAACGACAGGGAGATTTTTTCCCGACCTTGCCGGATCGTCTCGATCGCAGCTCGCCGGATGAGCTTTGAAAGTTCGCCGATCG
>WNFP01000536.1_pt1 | contig 28678 bp, 24 predicted proteins | sample 5400201 | NCBI WGS metagenome assembly WNFP01 (sample SAMN13153355, study PRJNA577476) | soil metagenome | isolation source: 115 cm saprolite under Madrone tree | place: USA:California | collected 2016-06-14 | reverse complement strand
ACCGTTCGTGTGGGCGGCTGCGGCCCCGGCGGCTTGAAGAGCAGTTGGCGCGCGTTCGACGCCGGCAATTCCGGCACGACCATGCGGTTGCTCTCTGGAATTTTGGCGGGGCAGCCGTTTCGCTCGAAGCTCACAGGTGACGGATCGCTGCAGAAGCGGCCCATGAAGCGCGTCATCGGGCCATTGCGGGAGATGGGCGCGGACATCCGCGCACGCGACGATAATTTTGCTCCGCTCGAAATTCGCGGCACCCGGCTCAAGGCCATCAATTACAAGTTGCCCATGGCCAGCGCGCAGGTAAAATCCGCCGTTCTCCTTGCGGGACTGTTTGCGGATGGTGTAACCAGCGTAACCGAGCCGGCGCGGACGCGAGATCACACCGAACTGGCCCTTGAAGAATTTGGCGCCTCCATCGAAATAGACGGACGGACGATCCGAATTCACGGACCGACCGGCGCAGGCGGAGGAGCCAAGCTCGGTGCCAAATCGCTCGATGTGCCCGGCGATTTATCATCCGCAGTGTTTTTCATTGCCGCGGCGTCCCTTTTTCCCGATTCGAACGTGCTCCTTCACAATGTGGGCTTGAATCCCACGCGCACGGCGATTCTCGACGTCTTTGCTTCGATGGGCGCCGCCATCCAAATCCTGCCGCCCAAAATCGCGCATGGTGAAATCGTCGGCGACCTTTCCATCAAAGGAGCGTCGCTCAAGGGCGGCGTGATTGCCGGTGAGCAGATTCCGTTGGTGATTGACGAGTTGCCGATGCTGGCCGCGCTGGGCCCGTACACCGAAGAGGGAATTGAGATTCGCGATGCGGCCGAACTCCGCGTGAAAGAGAGCGATCGCATCGCCGCCCTCGCGGAGAATTTGCGACGGATGGGCGCGTCCGTGGAAGAGCGGCCCGACGGGTTAAAGGTGCAAGGCCGCAGCGCCGGAAAATTGCGCGGAGCGGAAATTGAGCCGCGCGGCGACCACCGCATCGCCATGGCGTTCGCCGTCGCTGGCCTCGCTGCGGAAGGAAACACGGTCATTCGCGACGCGGATTGCGCCGGCGTTTCGTTCCCTACATTCTTCCGGGAATTGAACCGCTTGGCGGAACGTTAGCAACCGAAGAACATCAACGCATTTCCAAAGGTCCGGAGCCGGCCAACACAGTCCCTCTAGCGTTGCGCTCAGTGTTCTTCTGATTTCTCCGGTGGCGGAGGCGCCTTCACACGCGGCGGTTTGGGTGGCGCGGGAATATCCGAGCTCGTCCGGCGCAGCGATATCGAGCCATAGCTGGTCTTCAAAATAATTTTGGGTCCGCGCCCGCTTCCATACTTTCCTTCCAGGTGCGAATCGCCCGAACCTGTTCCTGAAGTCAGCTTGAGCGAATCCGCCTGAAACTCGCTGTCAATATCTCCTGAATGGCAATCCGCAACGATGTCGAAGCTGGCGGATTCCGGCAGGCTCAGCGCAATCCCCGCGGAAGCATTGCTGATTTCGATGTCTTCCTTCGGCAAAAACGAAAACCGCACATCCACGTTGCCGCGGCGATTGTCAATTTTGACTTTGCCGCCGGCGTTTTCCAGCGTGATGTCGTCCTGTGTGCGAAGGTTCAGGTTGCCCGGAGCGTCAAAAATCTCCAGGTGGCCGGGACTGGCCTCCATGTGTCCGGCAAGCTGCGAGAGCGTGAGGTCGGTGCGCCGCGAAATAAACCGTACTCCCTTTGCGACTTTGTCCGCGCGAATCGACCCGTAGAATTCGCCGTCGATAGTCAGTCCGCCCGTCGCACCCGATACGTTGATTTCCCCGCCGTGCCCTGCGATCTTGATGTTGCCTTTCGTGTCGGAAACCTTGACGTCGCCCTTCCGCGTATCAACGCTGACGTCTCCGCCGGTGCCGCGAACCTCGACGTCACCCACGCCATTTGTCACACTGACGGGCTTCGCCATGTCCGTCACCGTGATGTCACCCTTCTCGTTTCGAACCGTCAGCGAAGCCTTCTTCGGGACCGCCACGTCGAGATCGAAGCTGACTCGCGAGTCGCCTACGCCCTCCCCGGTCGGCCGGACCTCATAGCCGTCGCCATTCCGCACAATTTCGATGCCAACGCGATCGGCAAATTTTTGGGCATCGCCCTCATTCCAGGCCTTGGCATTTTTCTTTCCGGAAGTTCGAATTTGCGCATCGTCCGATGGGCGCACGCTGATGTTTCCTCGACCGTTTCGAATCGTGATGCGGGCATCCGCGGGAACGGGCTTGGGGGCGACGTCCAGTTCGAACTCAAAACTGTTTCCCCACTCCCGGACGCGGCCTGGAAGATTTTCTCTTCCGAAGTCCACAGCCACAACGATGCCAAGCAGGCTGAGCAATCCCAGAACAAGGAAGATTTCGCCCGCGGTAATCGTGGAAGCTCCCTGATCACCTGAGCGGCTGGCAGCCATGCGCTCATACAGTTTGATCGCTCCCCAAAAAATCAGGATGAGCGGCCACCAGTATCCAATCACGTCACGAATGCTAACGCCCCGGTAGTTGTGAAGGAGCAGCAACAATCCGACGAAGAGCAGGAGAAGGCCGGGAAAAAGTGAGCTGCCGCGCCGCCGAATGTTCGCCATAGAACCCTATTGCCCCTGTCCCTGGCCGGGCATCTGATTTTGTGGAACATTCGGCAAAGAGGAAGGCTTGCTTGAAGAAGCTGCCGGGCCCGCCCCAGAAATGTGGCCATCGGCAGGGGAAAGCGCCGCGGCCAGGCTGATTACCCCCAGCACGACAAGAATGACTGGAAAAGTTCTGCCGAAGGAAAACTCGCCTCCTCGCATCTGATCGAGGAGAAAAAGCACGCCGACAGTAATAATGGCCGCCGGGCCCATCAGCCCGCGAATCGTACATCGGCGGCAAGCGCATCGTATACGGTCACTCATCGAACAAATTCCTCCTAAGAACGCCGGTCGAGCCGGTTGCGCATCATCAAAACGCCTGCCCCAATCAAAACCGCCGGCCAAAAAAACTGGGAAATCCGGTACCACGGAAACCAATCAAAATTGTGGAGCAGCAACAGGACGCCCGCGCCAATCAAAAGGATCGGACCAATGGGACGTTCCTTGGTAAAGGCATCGAGCGGGTCGGACAAAGTCTCGCCCATCTGACGCGCTTTCGCGGTGCGGTAGGCATCAACGGGCATGTAAATCCAAAGTCCGCCGATGCAAATCCACAAAGCTGCTGCCGCTCCGCCGCTCATCGCGCCGTCAACACCACTGATGAAAAGGACCAGAAAGATCGCCAGGTGAATCATGCCTTTGCCATATTGCTCGTTGTAGAAGGCGCCCATTCCTGGGAGAAACCCCAGCAGGAAAGCCAGTACTGGATTCGATCTGGAGTAACTCGGTGACGCCCCAGGCAAACCGGAAGCGGGCATCTCGTATTGCGATGACGCCGGCGGAACTGCAACAGCCGGCGCCGGAGCGGGGATGCCTACGATGCCCGCCAGGCACTCTTCGCAATAGAGCACGTCGCGCACCGGGCGAACACACGTCGAGCACATGGCCTTGCCGCAATTGCGGCAAAATCCCACAGCGTCCACATCGGAATGGACGGCACACTTCATGGCATTCTCCTCTCACCAATCGAGCCGCTCAGAAGGGGACACTCGAGCGCCAGTACCCGCAGGTTCCTGCCGATTTCGTCGGCACGGTTCTGCTGCTTCGGCGCGGACGGATTCGTCTTGTCGGTGCGGCCAGGTTGTTTGTCGGGAGATTTTTGCGGAATGGTCTGCTCCCTGGTTGCGGGATTGTCGTCGCTTTCGTTCCTGAGCGATTGAATTTCATAAACGACGCGCAGATCGCTGACGACCTTGACGCTCCGCGCGTAGGCTCGATGGATCTGGCCGTCGGCTCTGTGATAAATCGTGGCAGGGCGAAGATCGGCCAGCTTTGGCTTGGTGAAAGAGAAACCGGAAGCCGTCAAAATAACGATGAGCGTCGCGGCCACCGAAGCCATGCTGTAGACAAACCGCGGCGATCGCAGACTCTTCAGCCACCGCCTCAGGTTGCGCCAGCTCGGCGCTCCAAGCGTGGCCGCCAGAATCGCGCTCTCTAGTTCCGCAGGCGCTTCCACCGGTTCCAACGCATACAGGCTGCCCAGCGTACGTGCGACAGCCGCGACCAGCGGTGCGCAGCGCTCGCACGTATTCACGTGCTGGTTGAAGGCTGATTGCTCGGCGGGCTGAAAAAGTCCGTCGAGGTAATCGCTCAAGCGCGCCTCGGTTTGTTCGCAAGTCCAGTTCATAAAATGCTCTGCGTTCGCTGCGAAACTCCAATTTCCCTTATGACGGCCGCACTCCCATGTGCTGCAAAACCCGTGCCAGCTCGATGCGTCCGCGATTGATTCTCGATTTTACCGTTCCTTCCGGTACCGATAAGACTTGTTGAATCTCGCTATACTCCAATTGCTGCAGGTCGCGCAAGATCACGGCCTCGCGTAATTCCGGCGAAAGCCGGGTCAGCGCTGTTTGCACCTGGCCGCTCAATTCGCCGAGCAACGCCTGTTCATCGGGCCGCCGTCCCGCAGATTCCTTGTTTTCTACCACCGGCATGGCGTCGTCCAGGGAATCCGTCACGCGGTCCCTCTTCGTTCTACGATAATGGTCAATCAGGAGATTCCGAGTCACGCTGGTCATCCACGTTGCGAAACCGCCATGGGCCGAACGATAACTTCCCAACGTGCGGTATACCCGGAGGAAAACATCTTGCGACAGATCCTGGGATTCCGTTCGGTTTCCCGTGAACCGGTAGCAGATGTTAAAGATGCGCCTGCCGTGACGACGCACAAGTTCCTCCCAGGCCGACCCGTCGCCCTGGAGGCATTGCTGGACCAGTTGGGCATCCTGCTCCAACGTATCTTCAGCCTCATGACCTGCTACGGTGCAAGGCGCGTCTGTGAGCCGGCTCTCTTCTCCGAAAAGCCGTCTGGCAGCCCGTCTCGGCCTGCCAACTATGGAACGTAAAATGCTCCCCGGATGTTCCCCTCAGGTTCAGACCCTAATCGCCAACCGTTCTGTCCGGCATCTTACTCACCGCTTCCCCTAGACACAAGAGAATCAATGATCTAGAGGTTTCCGTGTTCGAGCGGACGCTCCATGAAGGACGAAGCGCTGAGACCTCGAGCAAGGGAGTCGACCGGGGACTGGCCAGTCCTCTCGCCAGCGAATTACCGGAAGTCTATCCGTAAGCTGTAGACGACAAGTAGGTTACAGAAATACATGAACGTGTTCAGTTTTCTCTTGACAAAGGCTATCCTGAGGATTAATATTTGAACATGTTCAGATTTCTTGACGGTGCCGACAATTCGGCCACCAAGGCAGTTGGTGAGAAAACGCGGGAATTGATCCTAGATACTGCGCTCAAACTGTTTCGTGGCTGCGGATTCGAAATCACCACCATGCGGGATATCGCCCGCACCGCCAAAGTCGCCACCGGTGCTGCGTATTACTACTTTCCCAGCAAGGAAGCCATCGTCTTTGCCTATTACGACCAGGTGCAGCGCGCCCATGCGGAAAAGGTGCGCGAAGAATGGAAAGGGAAGTCGAGTCTTCGAGAGCGTCTGGGAGTCGCATTCCATTCGAAGCTGGAAATTCTCGCCGATGACCGCCGCTTTCTCGGTGCGCTCTTTCGCTACACTGGAGATCCGGAACATCCACTCTCGGTTTTTGGAAAAGGCACTCAGATTCAGCGCGCCGAGAGTATGGCCATCTTTCGCGAGGCCCTTACTGGAACTGGCCTGAGCGAAGAAATGCGTCAACTTCTTACTCCAGCACTTTGGTTGGCGCATCTGGGGATGATTCTGTTCTTCATCTACGACGAATCGAGCGGCCACGAGAAAACACACAAGCTCGTCGATGGCGTTCTTGATCTCTTGACGACAGCGATGGAGTGGACCCAGTCGGCATTTGTTCGGCCCTTTGTCCAGCCCTTCCAAACCAAGGTGCTGCACTGGCTGCAAGATGCGGGCTGGACGGGAGAGCTTTAGAAGCGTTGGCAACGAAGACCACGGCAAACTCTTGATTTCGAATTCGAGGAGGAGCGATGAACAAGACGCACCAGCCACCGACACACTGGTATCCAGGGACCGTTGCCGGCGTTCGCCCGTCGGCCTGGTGGTATTGGGGCCGCGCCGTGTACGTCAGCCGGCGCGACTATTGGAGAATCACCAAGAAATTTCTCGCCGTTGGGATTCCGCTCGGAGTCATCGGAGTTTTGCTTCATTACTCACTGGCGTTTTGGGCGGCGCTGGCGCTGGCGGAAATTGGATTGGTGTTGCTAGCGTATTCGTTGTTCGGTTTGTACCGCATGTACGGCCATCCGGGTGTGCGGTATATCCAACGGCTCGTCGAGCTGGGCGATGTAAAAGGCAAAGTGAACGTCGCGGACTTGCACATCGGGACATACCGCCACGCTTTCTTGCTTTCGGACGTGCTGCCGGAAGCTACCATTCATTCCGTGGATTGCTGGAACGTGGAAGGCGAGTCGCCCGAAGAGGCAGTGCAGGATGTCCGCGACCTGGAATTGCCGCCAGCCGGCAATCCGCGCATTGTCCCTTCCAAGGCGGACCACTTTGCCGTGCCGTTGCCGGATGGCTCTTGCGACGCGGTTTGTTTTGGCTTCGGCACGCACGAAATTCCCACCGGCGGTGCACGCGAAAAACTGTTCAGCGAGGCGACGCGCATCTTGAAGCCCGGTGGAAAGGTGCTGCTCTTCGAACACGGGTGGGACGCACACAACTACGTCATCTTCGGCCCGGTGATCCATCACGTGACCAAGCGCCAGGATTGGGACAGGTTCCTGCACGAGCGTTTTGACGACGTGAAATATGCGCGCAGCAACCAGGCCGTCGATCTCTTTGCCGCAACCCGCCGTTAAGGAGCAAGTCGATGGGCATCGAGAGCAGAGAAGCGGACGTCATCGTCATCGGTGGGGGCATCGCGGGACTTGGTGCGGCCGTGCGATTGAAAGATCGTGGGCTGGAGCCGCTGGTTCTCGAAGCCGAGTCACGCGTCGGCGGGCGCATGACGACGGATCGCGTCAATGGATTCGTTGTCGATCGAGGTGTGACGCTTTTCGGGAATGCCTTCGGCTCCATGCGCGCTCTCGTGAAACGCCTGGGTCTTTCTTCTCTGGTATGCAAAGCTAAATTCAGCGTAGGGATCCAGGATGCTGCCGGCTGCCGCGGCTACCGAGCCGGCCGATTCGATGATTTGCTTTTTGATGGCGCAATTTCATTGCGGGCGCGGCTGGCGAGTGCGCGTTTTGGACTTGACCTGCTCGGGCACCATCGCGCGCTCGTGCACGGCTGTAGCAATCTCGCGGATTCGCTCGACGGAGAAGATGCGCGAACGTATTTCCAGCGGATTGGCGCAGAGGAAATATTCGAACGCATCTTCCTGCCGGGGCTGAACGGTCCCGTGGGTGGAGCTGTGGATACTTCGTCGCGCGTGATTCTCATGCAAGTGCTCTGGAACTTGCTCGTCCGCGGGCAGTGGAACCTGACCGATGGAGTGGACCGCATTCCTGAAGCCGCGGCTTCCGAAGTAAGGGTTATGACGGAAGCGCGAGCCCTGCTTGTCGAGCAAACAGATTCAGGTGTTCAAGTCGAGGCCGAAGTAAAAGGGAAGCAACAGACATTCCGCGCGCGCGCCGTCATCTTTGGTGTACCCGGCCAGGTCGTTCCCACAATTTGTCCGGAGCTCCCTGAAGACACTCGCGATCTGCTTTCCCGCACGCAGTACTCCAGAATTGTGAACGCGGCAGTCGCTCTCTCGAAACCGCCAAACACTCCTTATGCCGGATATGCGTTCACGGAAGATGTTGTGCCCGGCGCGGAAATTGAAATGGAGCACCTGCGCGCTCCCAATCGTTGCCCTCCGGGCACCGGGATGGCAGGAGTTTTTCTCTGGGACACCGCTCGCCGCAAGCGATTGGATGCCGACGACGATTCGCTCAAGCAGCAAGCCAGCGACGTTGTCGAACAGAATTTCCCCGAATGCCGCGGCAAAGTGCTCTTCGTTCACCTTGTCCGCTGGAACATCGGGATCGCGCAGTTTCCCCCGGGCCGCCTGCGCGAAATGACGGCCCTCCGGCGGCAACTCGCCACTTGGAATACTCCATTCGACTTCTGCGGCGACTACCTCGACGGCCTCTCGAGCGAAGGCGCCCTCTCGACCGGCGAAGAAGCCGCCGAGCGAACAGCCACGAAATTGAAATCTAATTGAAGAAAGTCCAGCCGGCGCAACTTGACGGCGATGGCCGCTCCCGTTACGCTGACCAGCGCATGCCATCAAAATCGAGGAAGCTTCTTGTCGTCCTGATCGGGCTGCTGGTGCTGGGGTTTGTGCTGTACCGCTCAAGCGGAATGATCAGCCTTGCGGATTTTAGCGGCGCAAAACTTCTTCGCGCCGTCCGGAACGCCAATCCCTGGCTGCTGGTCCTTTCGATTATCGCGATTTACGCCTGTTACGCTCTTCGCTCCCTGCGGTGGAAGGTTTTCCAGAACAATCTTGGTCCCTCACGTTTCGGTCCGATTTACGCCATGACGCTGGCGGGCTTCGCGGCTATCTTTCTTCTCGGACGCGCGGGAGAGCCGGTACGGCCGCTGCTGCTCTCGCGGAAGGAAAAACTTCCTATCGCGGACTTGTTTGGAATTTACGCGCTCGAACGATTGTTTGACCTGGCGAGTGCCGCGGTCGTTGCCGCGATCGCGTTGCTGCTGTTTCAATCGCGTGCTCATGCAGGTGAGACTGCCGCCAAGCTGGAAACCGCGGCAAGGACTACAGGCTCGCTGCTTTTCGCTGGCGTCGCCGGTGCGGTCGGTTTTTTGCTGTATTTGCGGTTACATGGATCCGCGTTACTTGAGCGCCGTTTGCAAGGTTGGATGAGCGCGCACGGATGGCGCGCCAAGATCGCCGGAATCGTTTTAGGTTTCGCGAGGGGCGTGCAGGCCATTCGAACTCTTCCAGATCTCGCACTCTCTTTGTTTTACTCCGCCGCGCACTGGTTCCTCGTCCTCCTGGTTTACCTCTGGGTGTCGCACAGCTTTGGGGGCACGCTTACAAGTCTCACGCTTGGCGACGCCATGCTGGTGATGGCGTTCACGCTGGTGGGGTCGGCCGTGCAATTGCCGGGTGTAGGCGGCGGATCGCAGGTGGCATGCTTCCTTGCTTACACGGCGGTGTTTGGAGTAGAAAAAGAAGCCGCCGCGGCCGCTTCGATTGTCATGTGGCTGATTACATTCGCAGCGTGTAGTCTGGCGGGCGTACCGCTGCTGGTGCATGAAGGGTTTTCGCTCGGGAAATTGCGCGCCATGGCGGAGCACGAAAAAGAAGCGGCGATCGAGGATGCCGCAAAGCAAGGAGACCCAGCCCAGTGAAGTGCCCCTTTTGCGCGAACATTGACGACAAGGTGATTGATTCGCGGGAGGGCCGCCTCGGCGACACCATCCGCCGGCGGCGCGAGTGCCTGAAATGCGAGCGGCGCTTTACGACTTACGAGCGCATCGATGAAATTCCGTACATGGTGATCAAAAAAGACGGACGGCGCGAGCGCTTCGAGAGGCAAAAGATTTTGCAAGGGCTCCTGAAAGCTTGCGAAAAGCGGCCCGTGGCCACGCCAAAGCTAGAGGGAATCGTGGATGAAATCGAAGGCGTGGTGCAGGAATCCACGGAACGCGAGCTGACCACCACCGAAATCGGCGAAATGATCATGCACCGGCTGAAGAAGCTCGATAAGGTCGCGTACGTGCGATTTGCTTCGGTGTACATGGATTTCAAGGACGTGCAGGAATTCATGAGCGAGCTGAAGAATCTGCTGAAGGATCGCGTCAAGAAATAATTCCCGTTCTCTCGAGGAGTTTCCATGAAGAAAACCGCTGTGACTATTTCGTGCGCCTTGATCACGTTGGTTTGTGTTCTCACGAAAACGAATCCAGCGGCGGGGCGGGGAAAGACGGCGGCGCAGGCGAAAGAATCGCCCGTTACGGATGCGCCCCTTCCGCAGGTGGACAAGGAAAAAATTCGCGCGCATGTGAAATATCTTTCGAGCGACGAGCTCGAAGGCCGAGGCACCGGGCAGCGCGGCGGCGATCTGGCCGCGGACTACATCGGGAAACAGTTCGCGTCGTACGGGCTGAAACCAGCTGGTGACAACGGCACTTTTTTTCAGCAAGTGCCGATGGTCGGCGTTAAAACACTGGCGGACACGACGTTTAAGTTTGTGGAAGCCAGCGGAAAATCCTTCGAAGCAAAAAATCTCACCGAGTTTGTGACCAACAACGAAAGCCAGACGGAAACGGCAGACATTGATGCGCCGATCGTGTTTGTAGGCTACGGAATTAAAGCGCCGGAGTACGACTGGGATGATTACAAGACCGTTGACCTCAAAGGCAAAGTGGCGCTGCTCTTCGTGAACGAACCCAGTTCCGACGATCCCGATTTCTTCAAGGGCAAAGCAATGACGTACTATGGCCGGTGGACGTACAAATTTGAGGAAACTGCTCGGCGTGGCGCAGTGGCCACCCTGATCATTCACCGCACGGACCTGGCGAGTTACGGCTGGGAGGTGGTGCGTAATTCCTGGGGCACCGAGCGGTCCTACTTGAAGCGCGACGAAACGCCGAAGCTGCAAGCGGCCTCCTGGATTCAACTGGACGTGGCAAAAAGAATTGTCGCGATGGTGGGGCTCAATCTCGACGAGATGTTTGAGCGGGCGCAGATGAAGGACTTCAAGCCGCTGCAACTGCCAATTCATCTGAAAGCCCACGTAAAGAGCCGGTTGAAGCCGTTCGTCTCGCGAAACGTTCTGGCGATGCTCCCGGGCACGGATTCTGTGCTTGCCAAGGAAGCGGCGCTGTACACCGCGCACTACGATCACCTGGGAATCGATCCTAGTTTGCCGGGCGACAAAATTTATAACGGCGCGAACGACAATGCGACGGGTTGCGGAATCCTGCTGGAACTGGCGCGCGTGTGGGGAGCGATGCCGATTGCGGCGCCGCGCTCGATTCTTTTTGCTTCCGTCACGGCGGAAGAGCAGGGGCTGCTCGGTTCGGAATATTTGGGAAAACATTCGCCGGTACCGCCGGGAAAAATCATGGTGGACTTGAATTTCGACGATGTCCCGCCACTGGGGACTCCGGAAGAAGTGGAAGTGAGTGGCGCGGAGCGGACGACGTTTTATCCGGTGGTGCAGGCGACGGCGCGGGATTTTGGTCTGGCGATCCGGCCAGACCCGCGGCCCGAAGCCGGACACTATTACCGTTCGGATCATTTCAGCCTGGCGCGTGTGGGCGTGCCGTCGTTTTCGATTAATGAAGGGATCAAGTTCGCGGGCCATCCAGCGGAGTGGGGTGAGGAGCAGGCCAAGGATTTCACCGAGCACCGCTATCACCAGCCTGGCGACGAGTACAGTCCCGACATGGACTTTAACGGCGATGCGGTGATCGCAAGATTTGGATTTGTCCTCGGATCGAAAGCGGCCTGGCTGCCTGCGCTTGCGGGTTGGGTCCCCGGAGACGAGTTCGAGGCCGCGCGAAAAAAGAGCATTCCATAAGCAGTCCCGCCTCCGATTGCTCCTCACCTCTCTAAATTCGACAGAAGTATGCCACGCGGGAATGGGAAAAATCTGGCAGCCCGGGTCCAGGCGCATCTGTTTCCCGGAATGATATTTGCTTGACAGATGTTGCGGTGAGTTATATATGTCCAGTCGTCTATACAACTGGACGGGGGCGTCGAGTGGCTGCGGTCGTGTTGGACAGGCAAAGCGTGGTGCCGCTGTACTACCAGATTCAGCAGGGGCTGAGCGAACAGATCCGCTCGGGCAAGCTGAAGCCGGGAGAATTGGTGCCTTCGGAGCAGGAAATCGCGGCGCGGCTGGGGGTCAGCCGGATGACCGCGCGGCAGGCGCTGAAATCCTTGTGCAACCGGGGACTGACGTACAGCCAGCGCGGGAAGGGCACGTTCGTCTCGCGGATGAAACTGGAGAAGAATTTCCGGCAACTGTTGTCGTTCAGCGAAGAGATTAAGGATCGCGGGTCACAACCAAGATCGAGAGTGCTGGCGTTCAAGCGGATGCTGCCCGAGGGAGACGTGGCGGAAGCGTTGCACCTGCGTCCGGAAGAAGAAGTGATTTTCTTGCGGCGCGTGCGCATGGCGGATTCGGCACCGCTGTGTATTGAAGCGACGCATCTTCCGGCGAGGCTCTGCCCGGATTTACTGGAAAAGTTCGACCCCAGCGGATCGCTGTACCGTGCACTGGCGGAGCATTACGGGTTGCAAATTCACCTGGCCGACGAAGTGGCGGAGGCATCGGTGGCCACGGCGGCAGAAGCGAAACTGTTGCGCGTCCGCGCGAAGTTGCCGGTGTTCCGGTTCACGCGCACGGCGTATCTGCATAATGGACAACCCGTCGAATTTGTGAAGTCGACCTACAGGGGGGACCGTTGCAAGGTTGTGAATCGTTTGAGCAGGCAGTTGGAAGTGGTGAGTTAAGTTTAAGGGGGTGGGTGATGAAAAGGTTGGTTGCTTTGATAGTGGTGCTGTTGCTCGCGGGAATGTTTGGAGCTGCCTGGGCGCAAGAGGTCACAGGCTCAATCGCGGGGACGGTGACGGATTCTTCGGGGGCTGCGGTTGCGGGAGCCAAGGTATCGATCAGGAGTCTGGACAAGAGCGTGGTTGTCCGCGAGTTGACGACGGAATCGAACGGCCAGTATCTGGCCGTGTATCTACCGATTGGCCGCTATGAGTTAATTGCCGAAGCATCTAATTTCAAGAAGTCAGTCTATTCAAACATTGTTTTGAACGTCGCGGACAAGTTGACTATCAATCTTGCCCTCGAGGTGGGGTCGGTGAATGAATCAGTATTGGTCGAAGCGAACCCGCTGCAGGTTGAGCTTCAATCTGCCACGGCGGGAGGCCTGATCAACGGCACGCAAGTTCGCGAGCTGTCACTGAACGGCCGCAACTGGGAGCAATTGGTGACCCTAACTCCAGGCGTATCTGATAGCGGCAACTCGGACACCTTATACGTAGGCGCGTTTGCTCCCCAGGGAACGAACCTGGTTACGTTTTCCATGAACGGTGGGCGTAGAGAACAGAATAACTTCATGATTGACGGTGCGGACAATGTGGACCGTGGCTCCAATTTGACCTTACTGTCGTTCCCCAGCGTGGACTCGATTGCGGAGTTCCGGGTGATCCGCGGGCAGTACGACCCAGAGTATGGACGCGCGGCGAGCGGACAAGTAAACGTCATCACGCGCTCGGGGACAAGCATGCTGCACGGGAGCGCCTACGAGTTCTGGCGCAACGATATGCTTAATGCCAGGAGCTTCGCCAGCCTCTATCCGACCATACTGGCGCACAAACCGTATCTCCGCTATCACGATTTCGGAGGCACCATCGGGGGGCCGGTGTGGATACCCAAAGTATACGAGCACAAGGACAAGACGTTTTTCTTCTTTTCGGAAGAGGTGCGGAGAAACTTGACGTACTCCAATGGAGCCGCGGAAGTTCCGACCACCGGGATGCTGCAGGGTCAGTTCGCGCATCCCGTCTGCGTAAGCTTCGACGCGAACAACGCGTGCACGGCGACCGGAACCTCGATTGCACCGACTTCTTTCGATCCGATTGCGCAAGCCTACATCAAGGATGTGTTCTCGAAGTACCCAACGCCGAATGCCGCCACGGCGACCGATCCGTTTGCATTCACGTCCACACTCAGAAACATTTTCAATTTCCGCGAAGAGATCATCAAGATCGATCACATCGTGAACAAGAAGCTCAGCTTCTCGGGGAAAATCCTTCGCGATACGATTCCAACGCAGGAAGCCATAGGACTATTCTCTTCCGGGCCGCCGATCCAGGGTGTGGGCACGACTTCGACCAACTCCCCTGGCCATAACTATACGGTACGAGCCACGATTGCACTCAGTCCGACTTTCTTGATCGAGCCGGGTTACTCCTACTCCTACGGCGCGATCGTGAGCCACCCCATCGGGCTCGTGACTCAGCAGAATTCGCCCGACGTAGCTGCCGCAGTCAAGCTGCCGTTTACGCCGACGCTGACGCGCATCCCCGCGGTTACCCTGAGCGGTGGCAGCGGGCCGGCGAGCTTCGGCCCATATCAAGATTACAATCGCAACCACACGGCTTTCGGCAACGTGACAAAAACACTAGGCAGTCACAGCATCAAGTTCGGCGCGATCTACTATCACTACAACAAGAATGAAAACGCCGGCGGCAACAATGTGGGAACATTCGCATTCAACGTGAACGGGATTCCCGGCGGAGTTGGGACTTTTAACCTGGAGCAGGCGTGGGCGAACTTCCTGCAGGGCCGTGTGGGGACGTTTTCACAAAGCTCGCTCGACCTGACGGCGAACATCATGGACAACCAGTTCGAATTTTACTCGCAGGATAACTGGCGCATGAAATCCAACTTGACGATCACCTATGGCTTCCGTTACTCGTTTTTCCGCCAGCCGACGGATGCCAATGGCATGCTAGGACAATTTGATCCGGCCGTCTACGATCGTGCGAAGGCGCCTTGCATTCTTTCCAACGGTAACCTGGATACCAGCTTGAATGCATCTGGCCAGATTGTCAGCGCATGCAATGCGAATTTCAGTCCCCTCAACGGGTACATTTTTGCACACCCGCCTGCCGGGGGAACGCAGTCGCCTTTTGGCAGCAAAGTGGGCAAGGAATACAACCGGGGCATCGCTCCTCGCCTCGGACTCGCGTGGGATCCTTGGAAGGACGGGAAGACCTCGATCCGGGCTGGGTTCGGAATGTTTTACGATAACGGCCAGGAGTTCGGGAATGCCGAAAACGACATTTTCTTGGGTTCCGGGTTCAACACCAATCTGAGCGTGACAAACACCACTACTCAGAACCCCACCGGGGGTACGCGGTCGTTCTCACCGGCGGCGCCACAATTGCAGAGCCGTGTCCCAATTGATTACAAATATCCATACACAACCCAATGGAGCTTGGACGTTCAGCGCGACGTTTTCCACGGCTGGATCGTTGACGTCGGCTATTACGGCAACAACGGCATCCACTTGCCCGGTTTCCTCGATATCAACCAGCCGGCACCAAATACCTACCTAAACTGCACCTTCGCTACTCCGTGTATGAGCGGGGCGAACAGCATCACTTTTAATACAACGGTCAATGGACAGCCGGTGGTGGCGGTTACCGCGGCAAATACGAACAAGCTAAATGTGCTTCGCCCGTTCATCGGATGGAATGGCGGCAACGCTTTTGAGGAGATATACACTTCGAATTACCATTCCTTGCAGACACAGGTTCAGAAGCAGTTCAAAGGGAATACGCTGGTCAACCTTTCCTACACCTGGTCGCATTGCTTGACGAGTTACCAGGCCGACCGAAGCACCGGCCGCATCATGCCGGTGCAGGGCGACTTCCGCAGCAACTACGGCCCGTGCATTGCCGACCGACGTCACGTAGTGACGGCCAATTTCGTCTGGGACATTCCGTATTTCCGGGAGCAAAGGGGTTTCGCCGGACACGTCCTGGGCGGGTGGGAACTGTCTGGCATTCAAACCTTCCAGACCGGTCTCCCAGAGACCGTGGCGGCTAACCAGGCGATTGACCCGACGGGAGCGGATTGCCTCGGACCGTCGCCTTGCGTCTTGCGAGCCAACCAAGTGGGAAATCCAAACGCCAACGAGCCCAACAGCTTTGAAAACTGGTTCAATGCAACAGCCTTTGCAAGTCCGCTGGCGGGTCAGACAACCGCACCTTCGGAAGGACCGGGAGCGGTGCGTCTTCCTGGCTTCTGGCGAACGGACCTTGGGATGTTCAAGAACCTGAAATTTACGGAACGGTTCGGGGGGCAATTCCGTTTCGAGACCTTCAACACCTTCAATCACCTGAACCCGATCTGCTGTGCGTCGTTTACGATCGGCAATGCAAACTTCGACAAGATCCGCTCCGCACGCGATCCTCGAATTTTGCAACTGGCGCTGAAATTCAACTTCTAGAACGAAGACACAATCACCTGTAGGTGCGGCGCTGGCGGGATTTTCGCCAGCGCCGTTGCCGTTTCTTGCGCGCTGACAACGGTGTGGAGGCAGGCGGGAAGACCGCGAAACTTTCGATTGGACGAAATGTATGGTACTTTCCGGCCTGTCGAGGCCGCATGAACAGGCCTATTGGAGGGACGTACGCCATGATCTTGGGCATGACAACATTTACTTTTGTTCACGTGGTGTTGAGTCTGATTGGGATTCTCTCGGGATTTGTCGTGCTATTCGGGCTGCTCACCGGGAAAAGGCTGGATGGGTGGACAGCAATCTTTTTGTTGACCACCGTAGCGACGAGCGTGACCGGGTTCCTGCTTCCGGCGCATCACTTCATGCCGTCCCATGGAGTCGGCATCATATCCATGGTGGTGCTGGTGATGGCCATTCTCGCGCGGTACACGTTCCACATGGCCGGCGGTTGGCGGCGGGCCTACGTCGTGAACGCCATGATTGCCCAGTATCTGAATGTCTTTGTGCTGATCGCACAAGCGTTTCAAAAAGTGCCGGCGCTTAAGGCGATGGCGCCAACGGGGTCTGAGCCGCCTTTCTTGGTGTCGCAGGTCATTTGCATGGTGGCATTCATCGGGCTCACGATTGCCGCCGCGATCAAGTTTCGCAATGAGATGGTCGGCACTGCTTAACAGGTGGTGGGTTCTACACGCGGCTGCTGCACAAAATCTGTCGGTAGGGTTGCATCAGCGCGGCCAGACCCCGGCAGTGAAAGACCGGACGGTGTGAAAGCCGAGGCGCTCGTAGAGCTGGACGGCCGTGCGGTTGTCCGAAGTCACAGTCAGGGTCAATTCCCGGAATTTCATCGAGAGAAGGGCCTCGGCGGAAGTTTGCATGAGCATGCGGCCGAGGCCATGGCCCTGGTAGCCGGGCAGGACGCAGATTTGCGTGGTGTGGCCGACGCCGGGGGAGACTTCGCTGGTTAGAACCGCGGCGACGAGTTCCTCGCTGCCGGGTTCGTGAAGAACAAACGATGCGCCGGGCACAAATTGGCCGCAACCGGGAAGCAAAATGATGTTCTTCAGGAATTTTAGGGCACCGGAGCGGCTGCGATACTGGTCGTTGATTTCGCCATCTACGTGATTTGCATACGCAAGATAAATCAACTTGGCGCAAGGCTCGAAGTAGCGATCATTCCAGCGGTTGAGGCGCATGCCGGCTGAGGCGCCGGCCTTTGCTTCGTGCACCTTTTGCAGATCCAGCAGCATGAACTGGCGCGTGTAGAGGTGAAATCCCTGGTCGAGGAGCGGTGAGTCCACCGGACCGCTGAACGGCATGAGCTGGGCCTCGATGCGCGCGAGGTGCGGGATGCCCCGCATGGAGTAGAGCATTTCCTCAAGCAAGCGGCGGCCGATGGATTCCTGGGGGAATTTGGAGGAGACGTACAGGCCGCCGATCAGGCCTTTCTGATCTTCGAGGACATAAAAACAATAGCCGGCGGCAGTGCCGTTGTCGAAGGCGACGCAGCCAGCCAGGGCGCGCGCGTCCAGGAAGCGCTTGATGAGTTCGAGCGCGCCGCGGTAGTCCCAATGCAGTTCGTCGCGCCAATGGCGCGCCTCTTCTTCGAGGAGCGGCTCAATCTGGCGGACAGTGGTCTGTCGCAAATCGACGATGTTCATGGATGAAGGAAATGCGCCGCGGCCCCCGCCACGCAATCCCATCATAAAGGAAGTAAAGGAGAGAGAGAAATGGAAGGAGGTAAAAGAGGGGACACAGCGAAGTGTGCCGGCTTAAGGAGCAACGGAAAAGATGTGTTAGGATGCAAATCATCGAATTTGCATCGTGAGGTGGAAATCCGCGGCGACCGCCGCCAGTCAAGTTGCGCAGACCACGAATGCACATCCTCTACGAAATCCGCTATCCATCCAGGTGGTATACCAAGCTGCTGATGGCTTTAATGGCGGTGGTGTTTTTTGCGGTCCTGGCGACGACCGCCATCGCGGGATTCCTCGTCTATCGCATCGTAAAGCCGCAGCGCACCAGCACGGAAATCAACATGGCGAGTTTTCCCGGTCGGCCGGAAGTGCTGAATTTCGACGTGCCGGAAGGAATTGGAATTCGGGAGGGGTGGTTCTTCCCGGGTTTTCGAGGCGCGGCCACGATAATTTTGTGCCATGGCTACGAGTCCAGCCGCGGAGAATTGTTGACGCTGGAATCGACGCTGCAGGATCACCAGTACAACGTATTCATTTTTGATTTTGCCGCGCATGGCGCGAACGGAGGCATCAGCACGCTCGGCTATCGCGAAGTGGAGGAAGTACGCGCGGCAGTGGATCTGCTGGCCAGGCGGCCGGATTTGGACCCGGCGCGGTTTGGGGTGTGGGGTTACAATCTGGGCGCTTACGCCGCTTTGCGCGAAGCGGAAAGCGACAAGAGAGTTCGCGCGCTGGTGCTGGACTCCGTGTATGACGATCCGAAGCAGATGGTGAAAGTGGGTGTGGAGCGCAACGGACTAGGCGGGTTTCCCTTTATGGTTCGTGCATCGGAATTCAGCTTCGGATACCTGAATTATGCGCATCGCGATGACCCGCCAATCTCGCTGAAATTGCCTTCACTGAGTGGCGTGCCGACACTTTACATTCAGGCACTGGACGATCCGGAGCTCGCGGAGGCCACGCGGCAGATGTTCTTGAAGGCGCCGGAGCCGCGCGAGCAAGCCATTATTCCGCACGGAAATTTTGCGGGCATGAGCGACGAAGAAAAGCGCAGTTATGAAAACCGCGTGGTGTCTTTCTTCTTAGTGAGGCTGCCGCCTGTCGTGCGGGCCGTCCGCTGATTTTCTAGGTGTGACGTGGGAGACGAACCAACCGGATGTGGTGGTTCCGAGAGGGACGTCAACACAAGCAAACCCCTGCCTCACAAGCCGCTCACAGTTGTAGGAGCCTGACACAACGTAAACATCTGCATGGGGATTCTGGTCCCAGTCGGGAACTTCCCGCCGTAAATAGAAATTCAGCCCATATCTTAGGCTCCGTCCCATTCCGTGGTAAACAGAAGTTTGCTCGGGAGGGACATTACTGGAATAAAGCTGAGCAGCCAGGTCTTTCGCCGAAAGTGAATAGACACCTGCAATCGGTTTACCGGCGATCACGAAGAGAAACAAAACCGGGACAACACACACCAGCGACACTAAGTTGATCTCCGACCGACTCCGGCCACACAAAAATGCCGCCGCAAGAATAGTATTTGCCATGGAAACCATTCCAAACGCGAAACTCAACGCTAGTTTTACCTGCTGGGACGGCAATGCGGCGTTCGGGAACAGTTTGGCCGCAAGTACAGAAATGACCAGGCAAAGAAAGGCGAATCCGGCAATGCTTGCGCCAAACGATCTGTTGTGTTCGATTGCCAATTTTCGGCAGGACCAGGCTAGTAGCAGCGCTAAGGCTGGAACTGCTGGCAAGATGTAACCCGGCAACTTCGATTTCGAAAGAGTGAAGAAAAGTATTGCGAACAGGGACCAGCAGAGGAGGAACGCAGTATGAGGACTTAGCATTCTACTTTTCGCATACCGCACTGCTCCTGCCACAGCTGTCCAAACCAGGATGCCGGTCCAAGGAAGAAAGGCCGCCAGTTGAACGGGCAAATAAAACCAAAACGGTTGGATGTGCTGGAATTCGGGCGTCAGGTAGCGTTGGAAATTGTGCTCAATGATGAAGATGCGGAAGAAATCGGGGTTGCGGCGGGCGCAGAGGACGTACCAGGGAAGTGCGGTAAGGCAGAAAGACGCGATTGCCGCGGGATGAAGGAGGCGGAAGGCGTCGCGCCAGCGTTTGGTGAAGAGCGCCCAGAAAAATACAGCGCCGCCGGAAAGAACGATGGCGGCCGGGCCTTTTGCGAGGACGGCTAGGCCGAGAAAAAAACCAAACAGGAGCAGAGCCAGCCAGGGAGTGCGCGGGAGGATCGGAGTGTTCTCGTTGCGGGTGAGGCCGAGGACGACGGCGGCAGAGACCATGGCGATTGTGAGCATGGCGCTAAAGGGCATGTCCGTGGCGGCGGCGTGAGAGAAACCGATCATGCCGACGGTAGTCGGAAGCAGGAGCAGCAGCCAGCGAGCGGCTTCCGCGCCGTAGAGACAGAGCGCCAGCCAGGCCAGCGCCAGCGTGGCGAGTAGAGCGGAAATTGCACTCGGCAGTCGCGCGGCAACTTCGCTCACACCGAAGAGTTTGAACGAGAGCGCTGCACCCCAATAGAAGAGCGGAGGTTTCTCGAACCAGGGCTTGCCGTAAAGGCGCGGCGTAACCCAATCGCCCGTTTCCGCCATGTCGCGCGCGATCCAGGCGTAGCGCGGTTCGTCCGGCCCGACGAATCCGATGGCGCCAAGATGGCTGAAATAGCAGACGTAAAGAGTGACCAGGATGAGGCCGGCCCAGCCAATCCGGGCGGCGGTGCTAGTGGGTGCGTTTTCGGCGATGGGAGCGGTTGATTCGGTCACGGAAAGGTGAGTCTAGCATCGAACTACTATCTTCCAGCGACGGACCTCTTGCATACTGTCGCCCGGCAGGAAATGCGCGCGAACTCCGGAATGCCATGAGGGAACGGATCGAATACACGGCGGTGTGGGTCATTCTGAAGGCGCTGGGCCTCCTGCCCCGGCGAGTGGCGCGGAGCTTTGCCGCACGAGTAGTGAAGCTTACCTATGCGCTGCTGCCGAGATTGCGGAAAGTTGCGGAAGTGAATTTGCGAATCGCGTTTCCAGATTGGAGCGATGCGCAGAGAAAGACAGTCGAACGCGGGATGCTGCGGAATCTTGGCTGGATGGCGGCGGAGTTCGCGTGGTTCCCGAAGCATTCGAAAGAGAATATCGAAGACGTTGTGGTGCTCGACGGCCATGAAAATTTCCTGGAAGGACAGAGGCGCGGGAAGGGCGTGCTTTATTTGACAGGCCACATCGGCGCGTGGGAGCTGTCTTCTTTCGCGCACGCGCTGTACGGATTTCCTCTGCACTACATGGCTCGCCGGATCGACAATGCGAAGATCGATGCGCTGGTGAACAGTTACCGCTGTTTGTCTGGCAACCGGCCGGTCTTCAAGAACGAATCGGCACGCGTGATGCTCAAAGTGTTGAAAGAAGGGGGAACGGTGGGGATTCTCGCGGACCAGAACACCATGCCGCAAGAAGCTGTGTTCGTGGATTTTTTTGAAAGGAAGGCCAGCACGACCACGGGAATCGCGCGCGTGGCGTTGCATACGGATGCCGCCGTAGTACCGGGCTATGCCGTTTGGGATGAAACCATCCGGAAATACCGGTTGCGCTTCGAACCGCCCGTAGAGTTGATTCGAACAGGTGACGCGGAGCGAGACGTCCTGGAGAACACGCAAAAATTCACCAACGTGATTGAAGAGATCGTCCGCAAGTATCCGGAGCAATGGGTTTGGGTGCACGGGCGGTGGAATACCAGGCCGAAGGGCGAGCCATCGCTTTACGATTTCCAGCGAGGTTGATGATGAGACGAACTGCTAAGGAATTGGCCGAAGCGATTGGCGCGAAGCTGGAAGGCGACGCAGCCGCCGAAATTAACGGAGTGGCCGCCCCGGAACGCGCGGGAGCGCGCGATTTGATCTACGTGGAATCCGCGAAACATGCGCAGCGAGCCGCGGCTTCGGCGGCGACCTGTGCGATTGCGGCTGAGGGAATCGCCTTAGCCGGCAAGACGATATTGCGCAGCGCGCAGCCCAAGGTCGCTTTCGCGCGAGCCGCGGAGCTGCTCCTTGGACGAGCCCCGATTGCTTCAGGAATTCATCCGACGGCGATCGTTGCGCCTCTGGCACGTGTTGCCGCGGGAGCGGGCATAGGGCCGTACGCCGTGATTGGCGAAGATGCGCATGTCGGCGCCGGAACGCAGATTGGCGCGCACTCGGTCGTCGGGGCGGGCTGTTGGATTGGTGAAAATTGCCGGATTCATCCGCGAGTCACTTTGTATGGTGGCATGCGGCTGGGAAATCGCGTAGAAGTTCATTCGGGAGCAGTGATCGGGGCCGACGGTTTCGGCTACGCATTTGGCGAAGGGAAGTACTGGAAATTTCCGCAGGCGGGAATTGTCGAGATCGGCGATGACGTGGAAATCGGAGCGAACACCACCATCGATCGGGGCTCGCTCGACGACACACGGATCTCCGAAGGTGTGAAACTGGACAATCTCGTCCACGTCGGCCACAACTGTCAGATCGGAGCGCACACGGTGGTTGCGGCGCAGGCTGGTCTCTCTGGTTCGTGCATATTTGGCAAGCGCGTTGTGGTTGGCGGGCAGGCGGGCTTTGGCGAACGCTGCAAACTGGAGGATGGGTCGGTCATTGGCGGGCAAAGCGGCGTGCTTGGAGGAAAGACCATTCGCAGCGGCGAGACCGTTTGGGGAACGCCGGCCCGCTCGCTAGGAAAATTCAAAGAGCTTTTCGCATGGTATGGCCGGCTCCCGGAGCTGGCCGCGCGCATCAAAGGAATTGAGGAAAAGCTTGGCCGAAAATGACAAGAAGTCCCGGGCGCAGTGGCGATTGATCGTCGTTGGCGGGCACACGCGCAGTATTGGCAAGACGCAACTGGTGTGCGATGTGATTTCCGCATTTCCGCAGGCGAACTGGATCGCGGGGAAAATCACTCAGTACGGCCACGGCGTCTGCGCCCAGAACGGCGAGAATTGCGATTGTGCGCCCGATGAACACGTCTGCGCGATCAACTGGGAAACTCAAGCAAACACTGGAACAGACAGCTCTCGTTTTCTGGCCGCCGGCGCGCGGCGCTCCTTTTGGCTGCGGACGAAGCAAGGATTCCTCGCCGAGGGCCTGCCGCTATTGAGGGTGGCAGTCGAACAGACGATCGAGTCCGGAGCGACGGAACTGCCTTCCATAATCGTGGAAAGCAATTCATTGCTGCAATTCCTCAAGCCCAGCTTGTATTTTGCCGTTCTCGATCCCACCAGGGAAGATTTCAAGGATTCAGCTCGCACGGCGCTCGACCGCGCCGATGCGCTGGTGCTCCGAGGCTCCGCGGACGCTTTTGCCGGACCGGTACCTGTCTGGACCAGGTTTCCGGCCCGCCTGCTGAAGGAAAAGCCATCCGTCATGCAACGAGAAGGCGAGCCCCTGCCTGAGCCGCTGCATGTGCTTGTCCAACGAGTGCTTGAAGGTCCAGCAAATATTTCGATTTGACAGCTCGGCGTAGCAAATAGCGCATCTTAGCCGTTGACCGTTACCGCGAAGGCGGCGATAATTTAATAGTACTCGTAAAGCTGAATCGTGAACTCGCGCGCCGCTTCTGTGGGGAGCGATGCACGGCGATTAAGCCGGTTCTAATCTTGGCTGTCGAGTCGCGCTGGACGCGCCGGCTTGGAGTTCTGCTCTTGGGGGAGCACTGATGGCCTCATTCGTTCGAATGGGAGAAGAGATTTCAGTAGCGCCCGCGCCTGTGCCTTCGCAGCAACAGGAGTGGTCGGAGCGCCTGGAAAGAACCATCGAGCGTGGCGCAAATCATCTCCTTTCCCTGCAGGCTCGAGAAGGCTTCTGGCAGGGCGAACTCGAAGCAGACACTACCCTCGAATCGGACTACATCTACTACTTGCATGTTCTCGGAAAGGCAGATCCCGAGCGCATCGCCAAGCTGGCTAATTACGTCCGGCGCCGCCAGCTCCCCGATGGCGGCTGGTCTATTTACCCTGGTGGACCTTCCGAGCTGAACGCCACATGCAAGGCGTATTTCGCATTGAAGCTGGCGGGCGACTCCACGGAATCGCACCATCTTGTCGAAGCCCGCGAGACAATCCACCGTCTTGGCGGCCTCGAGCACACCAATTCCTACGTACGCTTTTATCTGGCACTCGTCGGCGCAGTCGGATGGGAACTCGTTCCTTCGATTCCGCCGGAGTTGATGCTCCTGCCGAACTGGTTCTATTTCAACATTTACGACATGTCTTCCTGGACGCGCGGCATCGTGATTCCCATGGCCATCCTTTCGACGCTCCGGCCGGATTGGCGCTTGCCGGAGCGCGCCCGCGTGGATGAACTCTTCAAAGATCCCACGCGAAAGACCGCGGCGTTTGACTGGAGCGAACAGCTCATCTCCTGGAAAAATGTTTTCCTCGCGCTCGATCGCGGATTGAAGCTCTACGAAAAACTGCCGTGGAAGCCGTTGCGCCAGCGCGCCCTTCGTGAAGCCAAGAACTGGATGCTGAACCACATCGAACGCACCGAGGGCCTCGCCGCCATCTATCCGGCGATGATGAATTCGATTTTCGCCCTGATGGCCTTGGGGCACGGCCCGGACGATCCGCTTACTTGGCGGGAAATCCAGGAATTTTCTCGCTTTGAAATCGAAGACGGCGACACCATTCGCATGCAGCCTTGCGTTTCGCCGGTCTGGGACACTTGCATCGCCATGGTTGCGCTCGAAGAAGCTGGCTTGCCCCCGGATCATCCCGCGCTCGTGAAGGCTGCGGACTGGATGCTCTCGAAGCAAGTTCTCGGCCCCGGCGATTGGCAAATCAAGAACAAAGACGCCGAACCCGGCGGCTGGGCGTTTGAATTTCGCAACGATTTTTACCCCGATGTGGACGACACGGCGTTTGTCCTGATGGCGTTGCAGCGCGTGAAGTATCCCGACACCAAGCGCATGGAAGGGGCGATTCGCCGCGGCATTCAATGGCTGCTCAGCATGCAGAACCGCGACGGCGGCTGGGGCGCGTTTGACCGCGACAACGACCAGAAGTTCCTTTGCAACATTCCCTTTGCGGACCACAACGCAATGATTGATCCCTCCACCGCCGACGTCACCGCACGCGTGGTCGAGTGCCTGGGCAGGTTTGGCTGGCCCGCCGAACACCCTGCCATCCAACGCGCCGTGAAATTCCTCCTGAAGGACCAGTCCGACGATGGTTCCTGGTTTGGCCGCTGGGGCGTCAACTATATTTACGGGACCAGCGGCGTCCTCCGCGCCCTGGAAACGGTTTCGCTGACCGCGCGCGATTATTGCCAGCGCGCGGTGATCTGGCTACGCACCGTGCAGAAGGCTGACGGCAGCTTTGGCGAATCCCTAGCCAGCTACGAAATGCCCTCGACAAAAGGGCAGGGCCCGAGCACCCCTTCGCAGACAGCTTGGGGCTTGATCGGTTTGCTCGCCGGCACGGAAACTGGCGATGCTGCCATCGTCAAGGCGGTTTCCTACCTCGTCGATCAGCAAAAGGATGATGGATCCTGGAGCGAGCCGGATTTCACCGGCACTGGTTTCCCCGGCGTCTTTTACTTGAAGTACCACCTCTACCGCAATTCCTTCCCCGTCTATGCGCTCGCGCGCTACTCGAATCAGTCGCGCAGTGCCGGCGAGTATGTGGCGCTGAAGTTCCAGCCCAGCGAATTCCGGCTGCGCAGCGGGTTTTAAGTCGCATGATGCAGTTTCCTCTGCGGCTTACTGCGGACCTCGCCTTGGCCCGCTTCGCGTCACGTGTCTGGCCCATCCAGTTTCTGGATGCGGCGGAAATTCTGCATCACGAGTCCAACCACCCCGTTTCTCATGAAAAGATTCGCGAGATCAATTCGAGCCGCTCGCCCGTGGTTTGGATCGGAGGAAGCGAACCGCTCGATCATGCCGGCATTTCGCATCTGGTTCGCGCCATTACGCAGACGGGTCACTTTGTTTTTCTCGAAACCGATGGAACACTTCTTCGCCGCCGCATTCACGAGTTTCAGCCAGTTTCGCGGCTCTTTCTGACGGTTCGCTTGGAATCAGGTGCCGAGCGCGGCGCTTCGAAAAGTACTCGGACGAGCGCGTTTGAACTGGCGGTTGAGGGCATTCGTGCGGCGCGGCTCTCCGGCTTCTTGATCTGTGCGCACGCGCGCGTTCACGAAGAGACTGAACCCGCAGCATTGACCGGGTTGGTCGAGTTCGCGCGATCGCTCGATGTGGATGGAATCGTGATTTCTCCGGTGAACGAGGGATCGAACTCTCTCGATCGAGATGCGGCAGCCCTGCGGATGAAGACAGCTGAAACGCGCAAGTTGATTGGAAGCCGGTGGTGGGAGTCTTTTTCGCGCCTGGTAGAACCTGTCTTGATTACAGCAAGCCTCGGCCGCGCCGAAAGGAGTGAGGAAACCGGCGCCCCACGCGAGCAGGAAACACATGCAAACGACGAAGGCGTGAGAGTCGTATGACCACTCTCGTCACAGGCGCGGCGGGCTTCCTCGGCAGCCACGTGGCGCGGCAACTCGTGGCGCGAGGAGACGAAGTGCGGGTCCTTCTGCGCGCTTCGAGCACCAATCGCGCCATCGCCGATTTGTCGCTCGAATATGTGACCGGAGATTTGCGCGACCCCGCATCGCTTGATCGGGCCATGAAGGGCGTCAAGCGCGTTTTTCACGTCGCCGCGGACTACCGCTTGTGGGCCAGGCGGTCCCGCGAGATTTATGATTCAAATGTCGGCGGCACCAAAAATCTTTTGGAAGCTGCAAAGCGCGCCGGCGTCGAGCAGCTGATCTACACGAGCACGGTCGCGACCATCGCCGTTGACCGCCCGCAACTTCCGAACGAATTCACCGACGCCAGGCTCGAAGAAATGGTCGGCCACTACAAGCGCTCGAAATGGATGGCGGAAAGGGAAGTGCTGAACGCCGCGAAAAACGGATTGCCGGTGATCGTGGCGATGCCCACGACGCCCGTGGGCCCGTGGGACTGGAAGCCGACGCCTACTGGAAAAATCATCCTCGATTTTTTGAATGGCAAAATGCCCGGCTATGTCGAAACCGGCTTGAACTTTGTCGGCGTTGAAGAGTGCGCCGCCGGCCACTTGCTCATCGCCGAAAAGGGCCAAGCCGGCGAGCGTTATCTGCTCGGTGGAGAAAATCTCACTCTCAAGGCCATGCTCGACATTCTCGCGCGCATAACCGGCCTGAACGCTCCCAGTTTGAAAATCCCGCACGGACTCGCGCTGGGTGTAGCCTATGCAAATACCGTCTTTTCGCGGCTGCTCGGGCGCGAGCCTGGCATACCCATTGAAGGCGTGAAGATTGCCCGGCATATAATGTTTGTGGACAGCTCGCGCGCTCAGCGCGAATTGGGATTTACGTCAGGCCCTGTGGCAGCGGCGCTCGAACGCGCCGTCCGCTGGTACGATGCCAACGGCTACATCGCCAAGGGCCGTGCCAAGCGCATTGCCCGCGCCGCCGCCTAGGTTTTGATGGAAGAGACTCTAGCCTGGGCGACCTGAGTGTGTACGACTTTGTAGGGGCGCAGCACTGCTGCTCCCCAGGTGGCAACACGTAAGAACTATGCGCATCCTAGTTACATTCGCCGTCGAAGCCGAGTTCGCCCCATGGCGCAAACTCAGAACGATTGAGCCCATGACGGTCGAGGGGATCAAGATGTTCCGGGCTCAAATTGGCAGGGCTGCCGTGGATTTTGTGGTGACAGGCATGGGAATGGAGAATGCGCGTCGAGCCGCTGAACTGGCAACGTCTGTTCCTCACACGATCTGTATAGCGTCGGGGTTTGCCGGCTCCTTGAAGACCACTCACAAGATCGGAGATATTTTGGTTGCGCGTGCTGTTCAACAGATTGGCAAATCACAGACAATTGAGTGTGCGCGCAACTTGTATACCGTTGCGTTTGCCGATCAAGCGGTGGCCGCGAAAATGTTCTTGACCTCAGACACAGTAGTTCGAACGGCAGAAGAAAAGAAACGCCTGAGTCCATTCGGGGACGCCGTGGATATGGAGAGCTATGCAATTCTCTCAGTGGCTAAAGAAAAGGATTTACCAGCAATTGCCATCCGTGTGATCAGTGATCGTTTCGATGAGGATCTCCCGGTAGACCTGGATATGACGGTTGACGAAAAAGGGCGTGTAAAGGTCAGCGGAGTATTCCGCCATGTTGCGTACCACCCCCTGCAGTTGCCAGCCTTGATTCGCCTGGGACGCAAGAGCAGAACGGCTGCGGAAGCGTTGGCTCATTTTCTTGAGTCGTACATCAAGAAACTGTCTTTTCACACTCACGGTTGGCCTCCGCCGGAGCTCCAAGAGGTAGCCGCCCGATGAGCCGCACCGGAGCAACGCTCGAATCCATGAAGTCCCTCGGCCCCATCCCCAAAACCATGCGCGCCGGTGTGTACCGCGAAAAGGGAATCGTTCGCGTCGAAGAAGTCTCCGTCCCCGAAGTCGCCGACGGCGAAGTCCTCATCAAAGTCGCCGCCTGCGGTATTTGCGGCACCGACATCAAAAAGATTTACCACGCCTACGTCCCACCGCCCCAAATTCTGGGCCACGAAATCGCTGGAACCGTCGTAGCCCTTGGCCGCGGCATCACAAAGTGGAAGCTCGGCGATCGTGTCATGAGTTTTCACCATATCCCCTGCGCTAAATGCTTCTATTGCGAACGCCGTCTCTTCTCGCAATGCCAGCAGTACAAGACCACCGGCCTCACCGCCGGCTTCACGCCGAACGGCGGTGGCTTTGCCGAATACGTAAAAGCCATGCCTTGGGTAGCTGATCGCGGATTGGTCGCCTTGCCCGACAACGTCAGCTTTGAGGAAGCCACCTTTATTGAACCGATCAACACGATTTTGAAAGCAGTGCAAAAAGCTCGCGTGGCGGCAGGTGAAACAGTCCTGATCGCTGG
>WNFP01000535.1_pt1 | contig 28690 bp, 26 predicted proteins | sample 5400201 | NCBI WGS metagenome assembly WNFP01 (sample SAMN13153355, study PRJNA577476) | soil metagenome | isolation source: 115 cm saprolite under Madrone tree | place: USA:California | collected 2016-06-14 | reverse complement strand
GTCTGGCCATCGACCAGTACGGAGATTTGATATTGGGTATGCAAGTTTTTGCCGTCCGCGCAATGGCAGTTGGGCCGCCCACAGGCACGTTTCCGTTCCACGAAGGAACCCGGCAGCATCTCGCGAAGCTGCCCGAGGCCGCGCAGGAGTCGACCACGCAAACGGAGGTCGGGGTCAGCATCAGTGGGCATATCGATAGGATACTACTCCCAGTGACTGACACCATTATGCAGTGTCAGATATGAGGAAGTCAAGGGCCTTTTGAGATTTGCAAAAATGACAGGGAAATTGCCGGATCCCGAAAACCATGCAGCTAAAGGCTTTGGACCGCCTCAGAGCTGGGCTTTGCGAAATCGCCAGGATGTAGAGGGAGGGTTCATTCGTCACGGCCTCCTTCGCCACCAGAGCGTTTCTCGCGTTTGCGGAGGCGCTGGATAAAGCGGACCGGCGTGCCAACGTAGTCGAACTTGGCGCGCAGCTGGTTTTCGAGGAAGCGCTGGTAGCTGAAATGCAGCGGCTCTTTCTGGTTGGTGAAAATCAGAAACGTGGGCGGCGCGATTTTCGCCTGCGTCATATAGTAAATGCGCACGGGCCGGGCTTTCGGCGTGGTGCCGCGCTGCAAGTCGACTTCATCCTTGAGCCAATTGTTGAGGACCGGCGTCGAGACGCGGCGGCGGCGCGCTTCCCAGCATTGATTGATGAGCGGAAAGAGCTTGTCCGCGCGCTCTCCGGTTTTCGCGGAGAGAAACACAATTGGCGCGTAGCTCAGGAATTTCAATTTCGCGCGGATCATTTTTTCGTAGTCAAACATCAATCGTCCCGCGTCGAAGTTTTCCGGTTTGTGCCGTTCGCCGAGAGCGCGTTTCGATTTGCCTTTTGCCGTGGCCGCATCGCGTGATGCGGCATCGCGCGCAGCGGCGACAGCGAGATCCCATTTGTTGATGACGATAACGACGGAGCGGCTGGATTCCTCCGCATAGCTGGCGATTTGCGCGTCGCCCTGCGTTACGCCTTGCTCGCCGTCGACGACGAGCAGGGCTACATCGCAGCGCTCCAACCCTCGGCGGGCCATGACCACGCTAAGCTTTTCCGCCACTAGCGTGGTTTTACCCTTGCGTCGAATTCCGGCGGTGTCTACAAAGCGATAGGCGCGGCCCTCGCGGGTGATTTCCAAATCCACGTTGTCCATGGTGGTCCCCGGAATGGGGGAGACGATGGAGCGTTCTTCGCCGACCATGCGGTTCAGCAGCGTGGATTTGCCGACGTTGGGACGGCCAATGATGGCGACCTCAATGACGTCGGGGAGTTTTTCTTCCTCAACGGAGGCGAACGACTCGCTGGTCGGTGCGGAGGGCGCAGCATGCTGCGCCCCTACAACGGAGGGGAACGCGGCGGCTGGATAAAATTTGGCGAGGGCGGCGTCGAGGAGGTCGTCCACGCCGGTGCCGTGCTCGGCCGCAATCGGAAAGATCGGAACGCCGATGCGATGGAAGACGCCGGCATTCACTTCCTGTGACATGGCGTCAACTTTGTTCACGGCAATCACAAAAGGTTTGCCGGTAGTGCGCAGGAGCCGCGCCAGCTCTTCATCCAGCGGCGTAAGCCCCGCCTGACTATCCACCACCAGAACGAGCAGTGCTGCCTTCTTGATCGCCACATGTGCCTGGCGCAGGATTTCCTGCGGGATCAGCGCCTTAGCGTCCGGAACGATGCCGCCCGTATCAACCACTTCCAGCGCCCGGCCGCGCCATTCCGCCTTGCCGTAAATACGGTCGCGCGTAATGCCCGGCTCGTTGGTGACGATGGCACGGCGCGTCCCCGTCAAACGATTGAACAACGTGGACTTGCCCACGTTGGGGCGTCCGACTATGACAAGCGATGGGAGAAGTTCGGGCATTTGTTCCTGGGCCGGACGCACAAAGGGTGCTGCGGCGAGCTGTTCAACCTTCCAATGTAGCGCATTCCGTGTTGCGCCGAAAGGAGAGTGCTCGGGGAAGGCGTTCTGCGCACGATGAACGGGCGAGCGTCCAGTTAACATGAAGACCCCCGTATCCCTCCCCCCTGTTTTCTGTAAGTGTTGCATCTAAAGGGCTTAGCGTTTCCCGTAAGTCCTTTGTCTGCAACACCTACGAGGGTGCCAGCAAGTGTTGCATCTAAAGGGTTTAGTGATGGACTGTGAAGGACGGGTGCCGTGGTGATAGAGGCCCCGCCCCCCCGTATGTTTTCGTAAAAGATTGAGAGGACAGGGGTTAGGGGGTGGTGGCCGGCAAAAAGATTGATTCCATGGGAGTTAGGGGATTGCCGGAGGGAAGCAGGGGTTAGGCCAAGGAAATTGCGGGATTGGCGAGAATGGCGAACGGCAAACACACAAAACTGTAGCATTAAAAAAATTCAAATGTCAAGTACTCACTTAGATAATCATTCGAATGGAGCTGTAAGACGTTGAAAGGTTGCAGGTTACGGCACAGCGCCTCCGCAGCATTAGATTTCGTAAGCGTCAAACTTGTACTGCTTGAATAGACTTTTTACCGCTTCAAGAGCGTCAACGCAGCTCGCGTTCATAGCCAGAGCAAGGCCGAATGCTTGCTTAGAGCTGGGTTGAATGACACCCGGAGGTTTGTCGAAAATCCGCTGCGCCGCAAATCCTCCGGTCGGACCGTGAATACTGAGCTCTTCATACTCGTTAACACGATGACGCATCATTTCCCAATTCGGACCGCTTATGTCGGCGAACACCCTATTCAAACTATTTAGAATAGCTGCTTGCAGGTGTTGGACACACTGAGATTTGACGCCAAAGGCGATTGAATACAGACCAAAAGCTTGCAACTCATAGAATGCTTCGATGTAGGAAGGCTCATCCCTAAAGTGAAAATCAAGCTGCTTGCAGATGTCGTCAAGATTTCTTCGTCCAAAGATCGCCCTGTGGTCCCTTACAAGGCAGTTCGCAAAGTCAGCGGGTTCAATTTTTGTCTTGAAGAACATGGCCCCAGTTTATGGTTTCGAATAAGGGTGTCAAGTTGGCAGGGTTAAATAATTCCGTACGTACTCAGCGGAATCAATAAGCAGGTTCTTGCTGACCGAGCAGGTCTCTTCCGAGCGGGCGGCGCGATAATACGGACGTGCTCTCGGCCGTACCTAGCGGACCACATGGGTTAGCGATGGTCTGGGTCAGCGTGGGTGGCGCGGAGTTCGACGGGTTTGCCGTGGGGGGTGTGGCGGTAGGCCTCGGCCCAGGCTTCTTTGCGGACGAGCAGCGACGAGGTATCCGTGAGACCTTTGGCGGTGAGCAGGCGCTCCAGAGCGGCGAGCCAGTGGTCGTAGTAATGAGAGCCATCGTCGGGCTCGCCGCGGTCGGCGGCAGCTTTGAGTTCGGCGGCGAGGGCGGCGGCCCATTCCTTCCAGGTGAAATGGCCTTGTTCGGAAAGTTTCACGGCTAACGCGAACGCTTGGGCTTGCCAAGGTTCGGCGAAAACCGGACCGCCGGCATCGCGAGGAAGTTGCGGCAGATCGGCAAGGACCTGGGGTTCGCGAATTGGATCAAGCCGGGTCAAGGTAGTCATCCCACATATCGAGATAGACGGAATCTTTTTGGGGAGCTTGCTCGCCCCACAGTTCGCGCGCGGCGAAACGCACGGAGTAGACGTGCTGGGGCTTCTCGCCGAGGAAGTGGGCGTTGGTGTCCGGAAAGACGAAGACGCCATGATCGCGGTCGATCATGCCGAATTTTCCGCGGGCGTACCGCGGCAGCCGGGTATGACCGACAGGATTGATGTTGCGCGCACGCACGCGCTGGCCAGCTTGGAAGCGAGGGGCTACGGGTACATTTCGGCTTGCATTAATGCGATTTGCGAGCATGGCCGCAGTTATCTTGTCTGGGGTCAGCGGCGGAGTCGCTTTGCCCGTGCCTGCCGCGGGCGCGCCGCTTTCAATCTCGGCAGTTGTAACGAGGCCACTCTTAACCAACAGCTCGACCTGCCCCGCGAACCACTTCTCATAGTAGGTCATGCGCAGGTATTCGGCTGGGCGGATAAGCTCTCTGGAATGACGCGCCGCGTCGATGTTCCACTTGCGCCAAGCACCCAGGGCGATGTACATCGCGAAAACGCGTGATTCCCAAGGCTCGTGGAATACGGGCTCGTTTTTCTCTTGCTGGATTGGGCCCATGCCGTGCATACCGCCCATATCGTGCACGCCGTTCATGAGGAGACTCCAGCCTGAGGAGGCGCAACTTTAGCCACGCCCACCATCGAGTCGCGGGTGACGAGTGCGGCGAGCTGCGCTTCGTTTAAGTGGGCCGTGCCTGCGGGGCGCTCGGGTAAGACGAGGTAACGCAGTTCGGCGGTGCTGTCCCAAACGCGGACTTCGATGTCGGCGGGCAAATCGAGCCCGAATTCGCGCAGCACGCCGCGCGGGTCGATAACCGAACGCGAGCGATAAGGCGCGGACTTGTACCATACCGGCGGCAAACCGAGAACCGCCCAGGGGTAGCAGGAGCAGAGCGTGCAAACGACCAAGTTGTGCACCTGGGGAGTATTTTCGACGACCAGCATGCGTTCACCCTGCTGGCCGCCATAGCCGAGTTCGGCGATGGCCGCGTCGGCGTTGGTAAGCAGACGCTGCTTAAAAGCGGGATCGGCCCAGGCGCGGGCCACGATACGCGCGCCATTGCGGGGGCCGATCTTGTGCTCGTACGCGTCAATCAGGGTGTCCAGCGCAGCGCGGTCCACCAAACCTTTTTCGACGAGGAGAGATTCGAGGGCTTTGACGCGTAGGGCAAGATCGGAAGGCACTGCCTGATGCTCGTGATCATGCTGATGCGCGTGGTTCAGATCGGGGGTCATCGCTGCTCCGACTGCCGTTGCCGCTGTCGTCAAGAAGTCGCGACGGTTCGTGGTCATCTGTCCCTCCTCGGCAGTCAAATAAAGACCGGAGCAACGGGCAAAGGTAACGGCAAGGGATTGCCGGGACGCGACTAAGCTAGTTGAGCGATGAGGAAGTGTCAAGCAGGGCGAGGAGGAACCAGGGAGTAGAACTTGATCTCGGCGCGTCAGAGGTTCCAGGGCTGGTTCAGGAAGAGGAGTTGACAACCATCCATATTTCTGCAAATATAGAAATATGGACATCGGGACAGGCAAGAAACGGGCGGAGCGGGTGGCGAAGTACGCGGACATGTTCTCGGCGATGGGAACGGAACTGCGGCTGCGGATTATGCAGTTGCTCTTGTCGGCGCATCCCGAGGGGTTGGTGGTCGGAGAACTTCAGGGTGAACTGGAGATTCCGAATTCGACGCTTTCGCACCACCTGGACAAGCTGAAGAATGAGGGGCTGGTGAACGTACAGCGGGAGAGCACGTTTTTGCGTTACACGGCGAATACGAAAGCGCTGCAGGAACTCTTGCAATTTCTGTATTCGGAGTGTTGCACGCGGAACAAAGCGCTGAAGCCTCAAGATATTGTGGAAATTTGCAAATAGGAGAACGGCATGGACGGCACAGACATCAAGGAAATCGTTAAAGAAAAATATGGCCAAGCAGCCTTGCGAGGGAAGAGCGGCAGTTGTTGCGGCACGGCTGACGCGAACGGGACGGGTTGCGATCCGATCACTTCCAATCTGTATGACGCGGCTCAGATGCAGCAAGTTCCCGGGGAGGCGTTGCAAGCATCGCTGGGGTGCGGGAATCCGACCGCGCTTGCCAAATTGAATCCCGGTGAAGTGGTCCTGGATCTGGGCTCCGGCGGCGGCATCGATGTTTTGCTTTCCGGCAGGCGCGTTGGGCCGACCGGAAAGGCCTACGGTCTGGACATGACGGATGAAATGCTGGCGCTCGCGAACGAGAACAAGCGGAAGGCGGGAGCCGAAAACGTGGAGTTCCTGCGGGGCGAGATCGAGAATATTCCACTGCCCGACAATTCAGTGGATGTGATCATCTCGAACTGCGTGATCAATCTTTCCGCCGACAAGGACCGCGTATTGCGAGAAGCATTTCGCGTGCTAAAGCCGGGCGGACGATTTGCCGTTTCCGACGTGGTTACGCGCGGCGAAGTCGATCCACAAATCCGGCAAAATATTCTTCTGTGGGTGGGCTGCGTCGCCGGTGCACTGGAGGAGAATGAATATCGCGACAAGCTGTCGGCCGCGGGTTTCGAGCAGGTGGAGGTTGAGCCGACCCGCATTTACCGCGTGGAAGATGCGCGCGAATTTCTCACGGAAAAAGGACTGGATGTGGACGCTCTCGCGCCGCACGTCGATGGCAAGTTCATGAGCGCCTTCGTGCGGGCCACGAAGTCAAAATCCGCGAAGACGACGGAAGCTTGTTGCGCTCCAACGTGTTGCAACTGAGGACAAAGCTCCACTCTGTTTGGTCCAAGGACGAATGGAATGCAAGGGCGCTACAATGTTCTATTCCTGTGCACCGGAAATTCCGCGCGCTCGATCATGGCCGAAGCCATCCTCAACGGCAAGGGCAAGCCTTTTTTCACAGGCTACAGCGCGGGAAGTCACCCTTCGGGAGTCGTGCGGCCGGAGGCGCTCAAGATGATTGAACTGGCGCACCTGCCCGTGGAGCGTTCACGCAGCAAGAGCTGGGAGGAATTCGCGAAGCCCGGCGCGCCGAAGATGAATTTTGTCTTCACTGTTTGCGACAATGCAGCGCGGGAAACATGTCCCGTCTGGCCCGGGCAGCCGATGACGGCACATTGGGGCGTTCCCGATCCGGCGGTAGTGAAGGGTACGTCTGAACAAGTCGAACGCGCCTTTCGCAATGCCTACCTGCTGCTCGAACGACGGATTAGCCTGTTCCTGAGCCTGCCCTTCTCAAAACTGGACAATCTGGCGATCCAAAGAGAAATCAATCGCATCAGCACTAGCTAGTCTATCCTGAGGTGGGCGTCTCCGTTTCGCAACCAAGAGCGTTTGACCACTCGCGATTCTCTGGCAAAGTGGTTGCGCGGTGTTGTATACACGCCATAGGAGGAGACAATGAGCAGGCTTATCCAGGAGGTCGCGGCGGTCGGCATGCTGTTTTTGCCTCGCAGGAGTTGCGTACCAGAGCACTGAAGAACCGAGGCAGACCTTCCAGCAATATTGCTGGAGGCGGTCTCGAATAGGTAAGACCTCAAGCCTAAGGGCCTGAGCTACAGGGCTAAGAGCTGACATACGAGTGAGTTAGCGGCTGGAGCAGTGGCGGGGCAGGATTTGCAATGTGTAATATTTGCAGATCTCCATGCGTACTAGTCTATGGAAACGCCGAGACCAGGCCGGATGAACGCGCCGGGAACAAGGGAACCGACGGAGGCGATAACCCGTGCCAGGGCGGGTGACGCTGAGGCTTGGGGCCAGCTTTACCGGGAATATGCACCCGCCATATTCCGTTTCTGCAGGCGTGCCCTGCCAACGCGGGAGGATGCCGAAGATGCCACCATGGAAATATTCATGAAGCTGAAGGGCAAACTGGTGCAGTACGACGCGACGCGGTCGTTCTCAGCCTGGCTGTATAAGGTGGCGGCGAATCACTGCTGGGATACGCTGCGGCGGCGCAAGATTCGGCAGGGCAAGGAGACGGACGATCTGGAAAACGTGCCGTTGGAGCATCCCGACCCCAGCCAACTGGAGCTGCTCATCGAACAGCGCACCAGCGAAGAAGTGCGCAAGGCGCTGGACAAGATGGGTGGGCGAGCGCGCATGGCGCTGGTCATGCGCTATTACTCGGACATGAGTTACGACGAAATTGCGGATGCGCTGGGAGTGCGGCGCGCCTTTGTGGGCGTGGTGCTGCTGCGTGCCCGGCACGAACTGCGACAAGCGCTGGAAGGCAACGCGGCGCTGGCGGCGGGAGGGGCTTCATGAGCGAAATGCCTGAAGGAAAAATGAAGCATTTGGACGAGATGACGCTCCTGCTGTACATCGAGCGGCAACTGGATCGCGCGCGCGGGCTGGAAGTTTCCGCGCACACACAAGAATGCGAGGCGTGCCGCACGCTGCTACGGGCGCTGGAGCGCGAATCGCGGCTGCTGACGCGCGCGATGCTGGAAGAAGACGAGCCGCTTCCTTCGCGTCTCGCGCACTTTCAGGAACGTGCGCGCAAGTCGATGCAATGGATTTGGGGATTGGTTTTCGGACTGGCGGCCACGGGAGTTTACGCACTCTATACGGGATATATCCAGCCCTGGCAGCAACAACTGGAACAAGCGGGATTCGGCGGATCGAACCTGCTGGGCTTGCTGATTTTTCAGGGCACCATGTGGAAAGGATGGCAATCCATGATGACGTTCCTCGAGGTACTGGCGATGGTGACGCTGGCGGGACTGGGAGCCATGTTCTTCCGGCGGCGCATCCGGCGCGGTTCGGCGCTGGCGCTGGTCTTCGCGGGGTTCTGCACTGTGCTGGCGGTGCCGTCGGGGGCGTCGGCGACGGAGATGCGCCACGAGGAACGGCTAACGATCGGCAAAGACGAAGTGATTCACAGTGACCTGTATGCCGCCGGAGGACGAATCCGAGTGGAAGGCACGATCGAAGGAGATCTGGTGGTGGCGGGCGGTGACATCGAAATTTCCGGTCATGTTCTGGGCGACGTGCTTTCGACCTCGGGAAACTTGCGCGTTATTGGCCAGGTGGATGGAAGTGTTCGCAGTTATGCGGGAAACGTGTCGGTGAAAGGAACGGTCGGCCGCAACGTGATGGTGGCCGGCGGCGATGTGAATATTGACCGGGATGCCAAAATCGGAGGGAGCCTCACTTCCTTTGCCGGGCATGAATCCCTCGATGGGCACGTGGGCCGGGATCTATTGGCCATGGGCGGGCAGGTCACAATTACCGGCGATATTCAGGGATCGGCGAAGATCTGGAGCGGAGAGTTGATAATTGATTCGTCGGCGCGCGTCGGCGGCCCGATTGATTTTAAGAGTGACAATCCGCCGCAAGTTTCCTCCGGGGCCAAGCTGGCTTATCCGGTTCATTACGAAAAGCCGAAGCACAGGGACGATTACCGCACGGTGCACTACTACATCTGGCAGGTGATCTGGGCGGCGGCTTACATCTTGTTCGGACTGGTCCTGTTCGCGTTGATGCCGAAGTTTTCAGAGGATGCGGTGAAGTCGGCGGAGAATTACGGCGCCTCGGCGGGGCTCGGCGTCCTGGTCGGATTCGGGCTGCCGATTGCGGCGTGCATTGCCTGCGTCACGGTGGTGGGATTGTTTGTCGGGCTGGCGACGCTGTCTCTTTGGTATGGGGCGTTATATTTCGGAGCGGTGATCATCGGAGCGGTGGTGGGGCAATGGCTGATGGGGCGCACTGACGAACTTTGGCCATTGATTGGGCGAATGGTCGTTGGAGTCGTCATCGTGCGGCTTTTGACGATCGTTCCGCATGTGGGCTGGGTGTTCAAGTATGGGGCGGCGTTATGGGGGATTGGAGCGATTTCGCTGGCGGTTTACCGGCGCTTTCAGCCGGTGATCGCGCCTGGCGTGCCATCTGTGCCCTATACGCCGCCGATGCCGCCGAATACGACAGTAGGCGGACCGCTGCCGGCCTGACAAGAATAGGAAACGTTCCGACAATTTGAAAAAAGAGCGGGCTCCCCGACAACACCGGGGAGCCCGCTACCTTTTGCGGAGGCGGTGATGACGCAGACTAAGGCTGGCGTACCTTGGCGGCGAAGAAAACCGGATTTGCGTTATTGCCGACGTTCTGCAGGTAGAGGACGCGAAGTCCCACGGGCTTAGCTGCGATCAAGCTGGAGGTGTTACCGGTCACGCCATCTAGATTGGTAACACCATCCGCGCCCAGAGCACCGTTGAAGAAAGCCTGGACGCCTTGCTGAGGAGTGACGAGAGTTCCGAAATAGGTGGGCAGCGTATCGATAGCCACGGTGCTAGCGGTGGCTGAAAAGACATTGGCACGGAAGCGCGACCAGCGCAGGATGACCGTGTCGACAGTGGCGATGGCAAGCGTGGGCGGGTTTGCCGCTGTGAAAGCGGAGACATGGAGGCTCACGGTCTGCCCCTGGTGGATGGCCGACGTGGTGGTCTGACCGCTAAAGTTTTGGAGTTCGGCGTTGCAACAGATGCTCACGAGGAGGCCCTTGGTGTCGACAAAGAATGGATTGACAAGGGGGTTTGTAGAGAGATTTACGGTAAGGAGATCGCCAACGTTGAGTCCGCTAATAAGCGAGTTGGTGGCGAGCAGAACTTTATCGGTGACGGCAACAGTGAATTGGTTAGTAGCGTTAACCTTGTAAATTATACCTTCGACGAAGTCCTGCTGGGTTTGATTCAGCGGCTCGAATTCCTTGAGATCGAACGTTCCATCCGATTTTAGGAAGGCGTCGACGCTGGCGATCTGGCCCTTGGCGACGCAAGTAGTAAAGGTGGCTCCTGGAGCCACGCAATGCGCGTTATCGGGGCTGGGGTCGAAGAACGAGGCCGAAGTGCTGTTGGCGATAAGCGTGCCGCGGGTGTTTGAGGCAATCGTAACTTTGGTGCCGCTGAGACTGACGACGCCGGTGAAGTCCTCGATGAGTTCGAGCTGATTCGCGCCGAGATTGGCATTGGTGCGAGGCAAGGTGAAGGCCGTGAAGACGCCCGGGTTGGGAGCGACGGGATTGAAATTGACGGACAGAGTGCTGTTCGTGAGCGAGATGGCATTCTTCAGGTTCAAGTCGAGCTCGATGCCTTGCTGACCGCCGGAGGTGGCGTTAAACGTGAACGAGGCGACTGAGGGCGTGCCAGCGGCCGAGAGAGTGGCAGTACAGACAGCACCGGCCGCACACGGCGTGCCGTTTGCAGTGATGCTGGAAGCCGTGTCGTTCAGGAAGGTGATCTCCTGGCTGGTAAGAGTAACCTGAACTGTGTAGGTTCCCGGCGGCACATTGGCGACGAGGGCGCCGAGGAAGGCCGTGTCGGATTGCAGCCGCATCAGATCAACGACAGTTGTGGCAGGCGTCAAAGTCACGGCGGCGCCACTCGTAGGAGTAAGGGCAATCCCGACAATGGAAACTTTAAAAGAAAGGATCGATGGATTCGCCGGCAGTGTATCGGCGACCAGGGTGAAACTTACCGTGGCATTGCCACCGCCGCCGCAGTTGCTGGTACACCTATTTTTGGGACCGCTGCAAGAGGACAGGGACAACGCGGTGACCAATAGAACAGGAAGAAGCGAAAGAGTTTTGCTGCGATTCATGTGGCCCCCCACGACAGAATAGTATGCGTTCACCCTCCCTGGAAGGGAAACGTTCACAGATTCCACTTTGGAATGTAACGCGGCGGGAGTGACGCGAGACAGGCAAAAGGAAGTGGCGTGTTCAACTCTTAAATGCCCTGAATCAAAAGGGATGCAATGCGTGCCCCCGCGGAGGGCATGCTGTCGGCGGAGCATTGGGAAAGGATATGCTATCGTAACTGGTCTCCGGATTTTCCCAAGCGGGAGTGAAGGCGGATTTCTGGCAAAGCGCGCATCCAATTCGGTGGAGGAATCCACGGTAATGAAGCTCAAGCGAGCGGCGCACACCGCCCAGCGCGAGTATACGCCGCTCGATGATGACCCGGCGGACGCGGAAGGCGCGGCCCGCACCGCCACTACCGAATCGGCGAAGCCTTCGATGCAGGAAATTTTTGGCCCCGGAGGATTCCTCGAAAAGTGCATGAAGGGCGGGTTTGACCCAACTACCGTCAGCTCTGACTATGAGCACCGCCCCGGGCAGCTGGAAATGGCGGAAATAGTGCACGACGCGTTTGAGAAGCATCATCACGCTATCGTGGAAGCGGGCACCGGAACGGGCAAAACTCTCGCGTACCTGTTACCCGCGATTTGCAGCGGGCGGCGCGTGGTGATTTCCACGGCGACGAAATCGCTGCAGGAACAGCTCTACCAGAAGGACATTCCTTTCCTGCAGAAGCACTTCGCGCCCAACCTGAAAGTGGCGGTGATGAAAGGGCGCGCGAATTTTGTGTGCATCTCGAAGCTGAACCAGATGGCGGACCAGGCGCTGCTCAAGGGCATGGAGGAACTAGATGCGTTCCGGCAGATCAAGGACTGGGCGAAATTTACGGAGACCGGCGACCGCGCGGAGCTGACATTTCTGCCCGATGATTCTGATTTGTGGACCAGGCTCGATGCGCGGCGCGACACCTGCACGGGCAAGAATTGCCCGTCGTTCAATCCCTGTTTTGTGACGGGCATGCACCAGCGCGCTCAGGAAGCCGACCTGATTATCGTGAATCATCATTTGTTTTTCGCGGACCTGGCGCTGAAGCAGGACGATTTCGGCAGCATTCTGCCGGAATACTCGGCGGTGGTGTTCGACGAAGCACACGAGATGGAAGACGTGGCCAGCGATTATTTCGGGCGGCAGATTTCCAATTTCCGGTTCGAGGAGCTGGCACGCGACGCCGATCAAACGATGCGTTTGCTGCAACTTGCCACGCCAGCGCTGCTGCGGAAGACGCAACGAATCCGGGAACGCAGCCGCGGCTTTTTCGAACTATTTCCGCCGCGCGAGAGGCGATTCTCGTTCCAGAGGAACGAGCGCGAAGCGTTTCTGGAGCAGAACCGCGAAGCTTACGACGCGCTGGCGACATCGCTGAAAAGCATGGAGGCGGAATTTGCGGCGCTCGCCGCCAAACCGGAAGAATTGACGCGCATCGCGCGGCGGAGCTTCGAGCTTCGCCAGGAACTTTCATTCCTCTTTGAATCGAACGAACGGAATTTCGTCTATTGGTACGAGCGCCGGAACAAAGGGGTATTTCTTACGGCCACGCCAATCGACGTCAGCCAGATCCTTCGGGAGCGTCTTTTCGAAAAGTTCGACACCGTTATTTTAACTTCGGCAACGCTCACAGTTGGCGGGCGCTTCGATTACATTCGCCAGCGGCTGGGAATCGACCACGCGAAGGATCGCGCGTTGCCACCGGAATTCGACTATCCCAAGCAAGCGCTGCTGTATCTGCCGCGCAAGATGCCAGACGTTCGTGACGCGGGCTTTCAGGCAAAGGCCGCGGATGAAATCGTGCAGTTACTGGAGCTGAGCAAGGGCCGGGCGTTTTGCCTGTTCACCAGTTATTCGCAGATGAATGATTTATTCGAACGGGTGCGTTCGCGGGTTTCGTTTCCGCTGCTGTTGCAAGGAACCGCGCCGCGCTCTGTCCTGTTGGAGCGATTCAAAAATACGGAGGCGGCTGTGCTATTTGCCACCGCAAGCTTCTGGCAGGGCGTGGATGTGCCCGGCGAGCAGTTGTCCTGCGTCATTGTCGACCGGCTGCCGTTTGCAGTGCCGAGCGACCCAATCGTGGCGGCGCGAGTGCGCGCTTTGCAGGAAGATGGGCGCAACCCGTTCGGGGAATTCCAGGTCCCGCAGGCGGTGCTGGCGTTGAAGCAGGGATTTGGACGCTTGATTCGGACGAAGACGGATCGCGGCGTGCTGGCGCTGCTGGATACGCGGCTCCAGCGCATGCCCTATGGTAAAATTTTTCTGGAGTCGCTGCCGCGATACGGAACGACGCACGAACTGGCCGATGTCGCACGCTTTCTCGGTGCGAATCATGGCTCGAAGCGGCTAGGGGCCCATTCGGCAAGTCCCTCCTGAAGGGCACGATTTCAGAGCGACGGCAAGCGTGCTGCGCGAAATTGGAGAGACATGTTTCAAGTCAGCGTGGAAGAGACTTTTTCAGCGGGACATGCCCTGCGCGGCTACCGCGGCAAGTGCGAGAACGTGCATGGCCACAATTATCGCGTGCGCGTGACGCTGGAAGGGCCGCAACTCGACTCGATCGGGCTCCTGGTGGACTTCACGCAGCTCAAGCAGGTGATCCGAGAAATCATGGGCAGGCTGGACCACCAGTTCATGAATGATCTGGAGCCGTTCAAGACCGTGAATCCTTCGGCGGAGAATGTGGCGAAGTATTTTTATGATGAAGTCACGCGGCAATTGAAGGATTTGCCCCCGGGAGCGCGGGTTACCGACGTGGTTTTGTGGGAAACAGACACGAGCCGTGCGCAGTACCGGTCCGGGTCTTAACTGACGGAAACGGATGAGCCGATGAATCGGGCGCTTTTGATTATCATGATTCCGGCCGTGCTGGTGGCGGCGGGTTACATTGTGGTGCTCCGGAGCATGGGAATAGCTCCGGGATATCCGCGGCTGATTATCGCCGCGGTTTTTTTCTTCGGCGCGATTTATTGGTTTTCGCGCCGAAGCGGGCAAAAAACGAATTCCAGCCGGACCTAGATCGCGAAGAGCGGGCTGGGATGCAGTAGGAAAAGCCGCGGCCTTTCGGCTTCGCTCAGGGCAAGCAAGCCGCTGCACTCCAAGACTGGCGGCATAGAGCCGCCGCTGCAAAAATGGTTATCACGGAAATTTTCAAGTCGATTCAGGGCGAAGGCACGCGCGCGGGCTTGCCTTGCATCTTCGTGCGCCTGACAGGTTGCAACCTACGATGCACTTGGTGTGATACGGCGTATGCCTTTCATGGCGGGAAAAAGATGAGCGTCGGGGAGGTTTTATCGCGAGTGGATGAACTGGCGGAGCGCTTTGCGGAAACGCCGGGTGTACAAGTTTCCGTTCCACTTGTCGAATTGACCGGCGGGGAACCCTTGCTGCAGGAAGAGATTTATCCGCTGGCGGAGAAACTGATTTCTGCTGGATATACGGTCATGATCGAGACCAGCGGCGAGCGATTCATCGGAAGCTTGCCCCAAGAAGTGATCAAGATTGTGGATGTGAAGTGCCCCGATTCGGGCGAACCGGATACGTTTGAGATGCGCAATCTTGAGGCTCTTTCGGGAAACGATGAAGTGAAATTTGTGCTCTCCACGCGGCGCGATTATGAATTCGCGCGCGATTTTACGGCACAGCATGGGCTGACGCGGCGGGTGAAGCAGGTTTTGTTTTCACCGGTGTTCGAGGATCCGCAAGGGAAGTGGCAAGGGCTCGAGCCGCGCATGCTCGTGGAATGGATTCTGGAAGATGGATTGCCAGTACGACTCGGGCTGCAACTGCACAAATTTATTTGGGATCCCGCGACCAAGGGCGTTTGACGAAAGTGAAGCAAAGGAAGTGAATGAGGTAAAGGAAGTTAAGGATACAGAACACAAGGGGAGTGGCCAAGAGTCGTGATAGAGACGGACCAGCGAAAAGCGGTGGTGCTGTTGAGCGGGGGGATGGATTCGTGTGTGAGCACGGCGATGGCGCGCGAACGTCATGGCATTGCGAACATCGCCTTGCTGCACGCCGGTTACGGCCAGCTCACGCAAAGGCGCGAACGGCGCGCGTTCGATGACATCGCAAATTTCTACAACGTGCGCGAACGGCTTATCGTACAACTCGGCCACTTTCGCGCGATTGGCGGGTCCGCACTCACGGACAAGAGCATCTCCGTTCCAGAAAATGACTTGGGCGCCCCCAGCCCGCAGGGGAGCGCAATTCCTGTAACGTATGTGCCTTTTCGGAATGCGCATTTTCTTTCCGTGGCAGTGAGCTGGGCAGAGGCGATTGGCGCGGGAGCGATTTACATCGGAGCAGTCGCGGAAGACAGCTCCGGCTACCCGGATTGCCGGCCGGAATACTACCGGGCGTTCCAGGAATTGATCCGCGTGGGGACGCGGCCGGAGACGCAAATCGAAATCATTACTCCGGTCATTACGTTGAAAAAAAGCGAGATCATCAGGCGTGGCATCGAACTGGGCGCGCCGCTGCATCTAACTTGGAGTTGCTACCAGAATGAAGATACCGCTTGCGGCGTATGCGATAGCTGCTTGCTGCGGTTGCGCGCCTTTTCGGAAGCCGCCGCGGCGGACCCCATCCCCTACCGCCAAAGCGTTTCGGCCGGACGCTGAGCCTGCCCGTCACAGACAGGCTTGGATTCGGGCGACCTGAGAGGGATAATGGGGCGCATCTAACCGGGGGCATTCCGGGAGGGGCTCCGCTATGAAAAAGGAGAATGGAGCATGAAGAGTTTTCATAAGTCGTGGGTGCTCGCCGCCATCCTGGTTTCCGCGCTGGCCAGCGTATTCGCGCCACAGGCTGCGGCCCAGGGGTCGATCAGCGGGACAATTATGGATGTGAATGGGAAGTCTTGGGCCGAAGTTACCGTTCGGTCTGTAAGCGACCAGGGCGCAAAGCAGGAGACCAAGACGGATAGCGGAGGCAAATTCAGCTTGCCCAACGTGCGTGCGGGAATTTACGACGTGTTTATTGTTTTCCCGCCGCCCAACGACAAACAAGCGCCCTACCAGGTCAAGGTCAGAGTGCAAACCGGTGAGGACGCCAAGGTGGATCTCAATTTCCAGGAAATCGTCGCCAAGCAGGGCGCCGCGGCTCAAGAGCAGGTGAAAAAGGCGGAAGAGGCGAAGAGCAAACTGGAGGGCCTCAAGGCGCACTTCAACGCAGGCAACGCGCTCATCGATCAAGAGAAACAGGCGAAGATTGATTTGACGAAGGCGCCCCCCGATCAGCGCGATGCCGCCAAGCAAAAGCTGGCGGACCTTTCGGACCAGGCGGTCAAGGAATTCCAGGAAGCCGCGAAAAGCCTTGTGGAGAAAGATCCCAACGCGCATCTAGTGTGGTTCAAGCTCGCAGAAGTTTACGATACCGCCGGACGCAATGCGGACGCCGCACAGGCGTACCAGCAAGCCATCGCCGCCAAGCCCGACGTTCCTGGCTATTACAACAACCTGGGCAACGTGCTGGCACGCGCGGGAAAGATCGATGAAGCCAAAGCAGCCTATACGAAGAGCGCGGAACTTGACCCAGCCAACGCGGCGACCGCGTGGCGCAACTTTGGGATCAGTCTGTACAACGCGAATCGTCTTGCGGATGCGATCGAGCCGCTGCAGAAGGCCACCGAACTGGATCCCAAGAGTGCGCAGGCCTGGTACCTGTTGGGCGCCTCCCTCTTAATGAAGATGACTACGAAGAAAGTCGGCGACAAAGAAGAAGTTCAGCTTGCGCCCGGCACGGTGGAGGCTTATCAAAAGGCGGAAGAGCTCGATCCAAACGGGCAGTGGGGTCAGCAAGCCAAACAGGGCCTAACGGACTTGAAAGCGCTCGGTGCAGGCATCGAGATGAAAGTCAATGTGAAGAAAAAGAAGTCTTAAACAAATTCGAGTTTCTTTTCGGGGCCGGTCCCGCTCCTCGGGTACCGGCCTTTATTTTAGCTTGGTGCGAGAGTCCTTCTACTGACGGTGCGCTCGGATCTAGTCTAATTTAGACTAGTTTCACCCGGGGTCAGAGGTGCGTAGCAAACAGCCGCAATCGCCGGTAGAATGCTTTCGATGAGCTATCCTCCCGCCCGCGATGGAGCTGCGGGCCGGGATTCTCCTGTAGGAGCCGTGCCCATGGTTTCGTTTACGGACCGGGCTGCCACGCCGGCCCATGTGCTGGTCCGCTTTCTTGATCGCGAATCGGTCTTGCTGAATCTCGAGACCGAGCAGTACTTCGGATTGGACGAGACCGGCACGCGCATGTGGCAGTTGTTGACGGGTTCCCCCAACATTGACGCGGCTTACCAGGAGCTCCTCGCTGAATTCGATGTCGAACCGGAATTGCTTCGCTCCAACCTGGCGGAACTCCTGAGCCGGCTCGTGGAGAGCGGGCTGCTCCAAGTTCTTCCTGCTGATGTGGGAACGGCTCCGGCGGTTTAGCGCGCTGAAGCGCCCGGCGCAGAAGCTCTTTCTGCGCGCCATGGTGTTGCTGCCGTTGGTGACTCTGAGTTTGCGATGGCGCGGCTTCCAAGCCACGCAGGCGGCGCTGCAACGATTCCTCTCCGATGCCAAAGCAGGACCCAACGCCGTTCTAACGAGCGAGCGCGTCGCAGTAACCGCGCACATGGTCAATGCCGCTGATAGGCACGGGTTGGTTCATCCATCCTGCCTGGCAAAATCTCTTACTCTCTGGTGGCTGCTTGGACGGCAGGGAATCTCCTCGCGCCTGCGCATTGGCATTCGGAAAGAAAACAAAAAGTTTGAAGCGCATGCCTGGGTAGAGCGCGATGGGGCGGCACTAAACGAGCCGGACGAGCACCACCATCACTATTCGGCCTTTGATGCGGCATTCTCCTCGCTGCCACCAGAAGAGTCTTGAGAGATCGCTCGGATTCGCAGCAAAAAACTGAAAACGAAAAAGGCCCCGCTTGCGGCAGGGGCCTTCGTGAATCGATCTGTCCCTTTAGATACTGGTGCGGTGAGAGATGAGCCGTTTGGTACGCTCGGCCGGTGCGGGCAGCTCAACGGTGAGTGATACCTCACTTTTGTTTCGCAGAACGCCCAGCTTCACGGTGCGGTCCTTTTCATCGCGCTTTGCGGAGAGTTTTTCGCGCAGCTCGCCAACGGTGCGGATGCGCTCTCCATTCAGCGAGGTGATGACATCGCCTGCTTTCACGCCGGCTTTTTCTGCAGGTGAGCCGGAGTTAACCTCGCGAACGAGAATTCCTTCCCCATCGGGCGCGCCGAAAAATGTGCCGAGCTGTCCGCTGAGATCTTCAGCGTCAATACCCAGCCGAGGCCCGCCCCCGAAGAGCATGTTGCCGTTCCACTCCATCGAAGGAATATCCGGGATTTCCGGTACGCGGAAAGCGAAGGTGCCGGGCCTTGGCATCGCCATTTTCATGGCGTGACGGCGCTCCTCTGACTTGCCGAGAGTCGCGCTAATCGTTTGCGTGCGCCCATCGCGCCACACCGTAAGTTGGATGGTTCGCCCCGCGGGAATTTCACGGATCATACGGCGAAATTGCGCCGCGCCTTCGACGCGCTGTCGGTTGATTTCCGTCACCACGTCATTTTCCTTGAGGCCGGCCTTAGCCGCGGGACTGTCCGGAACGATTTTTCCCAGGACCACGCCGCGCTCGGTAGAGAGCTTCAGTTCCTTGGCTTTGTCCGTCGTCACCTCATGAGTTTCGACGCCCAGCCAACTCGAACCGTCGTCGCCAATGACGATGTTCAGATCATCTCCCGCGATCTCCGGCCGGACCTCAATCTGGGCAGGGTCCTGATTCTCCAGAGCGAGAGCCTGCGCACTCTCCTCAAGCCCGTCCGCATCGTCCAACTGCGCCTCTTCATCTTGCCGGATGCTGAGTTGCGACTGCAATTTTGCCTGCAGTTCTTCGATCTTTTGCTGCAAGCATGCGATCTTTGAATCATCGGGCTTTTGCTGTCTTGCGGAACTTGCCGGTAGGGCAACCAACGCCAGCCCGAGGGCCGCTGCTCCACCGATACCAAGCAAATCTCGTTTGTTCATTGTTGTCCCATCCTCCTGAGCGGTTTAGACGCACGAAATAGAAAAGCGTCAGACTGTCGACCTCAGAATGACTATCCGGATTCCGCCGTTCACGGTGCGCAAATGAATCGGCGCCCCACCGCGGCCCAACTTGCCATGCATTTCCCGGGGACGCTGGCTACTCTCCATCGTCATGGGCAGTTCGGAATGAAAGTTTCCATTCAGGCAGCGAGCTTCGATATCCGCCTGAATGTCGGATGGCACAGCGAGGACCAGGGAGCCGTTCGTCGTTTCAGCGGTGGCGCCGATTTTGTCCTGAAGGTGTGCCAACTCCAGGTGCACATTGCCGTTGGTAGTGTGCGCATGAACGGCTCCGCCGGCTTCGAATACTTCGATGTTGCCGTTCACCGTGTGCAGGTCTTCCACGTTTTCGACGCCGGCAATTCGCAGCGTTCCATTCACCGTGCCGATATGCTCAACGCGCGCGCCGTGCGGAACGTGGATGGTGTAATCGACCGCCACCTCCACACCTTCATTTTGCGGATAGCGCGTGGCGATGGAAACTGCGTCCGGCCGGGCGTCAACTTCGATGGAAACACGCTCCAGATCGGACTCCTTCTGTTTCGCGATCTTTACTGCGTGGACTTCAATCTCGTTCCGATCCCAGCCCTGCACGTCCACGGTGCCGTTGACGTTCTGCAACTCTAGGGAACCGCCGGGCTGCAAAGGATAGGATTGATTGAATTCCTTGCTGATGGCAAAGCTGGGAACAGCCCAAATAACGGCTAGAAGCAATACACACAAAGCAGACGCGCGGAGAGCTGTACGAAGCATAACGTTCTACCCCCTTCGAGTTCGTGCTACCAACGAAAACCGAGGACTAGAAACTCGTATGCGCCGAGGCGATTGCCTCTCAGTGCAACTGAAAATTGAACGTCACGGTCGAAATCACTTCGACCGGCTGGCCGCAAGTCAAAGCTGGTTTTGCCCGCCACTGCTTTACAGTGGCAATTGCGGCATCCGCCAGAGCCGGTTCTCCTTCAAGGAGCTTCTGCACATCAATACTACCGTCCTTCTTCACCCGCACCTGCAACTTCACTAAGCCTTGCAAGCCGGCTCGTTGCGCGAGTGCCGGATACGAAGGCTTCGGAAAATTGACGAGCCGCTTCTTGAAGTCCTCCGGAGCCTCGGTCACGCCTCCTCTGAATTTGATCTCCAAACAGGTCAGCCAGTTTTCCAGCCAGTCCATTTTGGCGTCGGGCAGAGCTGGTGCTGCGGATGATGACGGAGGTGTCGGCCCTGCTCCGAACGGAAAAGGTTCCGGAACAAATCCATATTCCCTCATTCTATTGTTGAGGCGGTCGACCTGCTCACTAACGAGCATTTGGTGTAGGGCGACATCCGAATCCATGAACTTCAGGCGGATTTTACCGCCCGTGGTTTTCAATTTGAGCGGAGCACCGCCCCCGTTCAAAACAGCCATGCCATGCACTTGGCCGGAACTGTTTGCAGACGCCTGAATCGTCAAGTGCAGCGCAGGATCTGCTTCGATGTGGCCCTCGCCTCCGTTCATCACCGTGGCCTCGATGTTCGCGGCGAGATTCCGCGGAAGAAACACGATGATGTCGCCGTTGCCGGAAGCAAGCTGCGAAGGACCAGCGAGCCGAACGTTTCCGCCGCCGGAAGGCGCCTCCGGATTGATCCACGCCGTAATCGTTCCTCCGGAAGTGGCGGCCTGCAGCGCGCCGGCAACTCGCGTCAGGCAAATGCTGCCGCTGCTCGATTCCAATTCCATCGGGCCGGAAACGTACATGACACGAATCCCGCCTCCGCCGGTTTGTGCCCGTACCGAACCGCGCACTTCTCCGAAATCAATCTGGCCGCCGCCGGTACGTACGCTGACCAGGCTCCCCGCGTGCGCGACGGTGATGTTGCCACCGGCGGTTTCCAGTTCCGCCCGCCCACCGATTTGGCCGGCGCGGATGTGGCCGCCTCCCGTACGCAGGGAGGCGTCTCCCGCTATATTTCCCACGTTGATGTGTCCGCCACCGGTTATGGCTGTAAGGTCACCCGCGACATCAAGAACCTGGATATGGCCGCCTTCCGTTTCCAGTTTGGCAATGGAACGACCCCACCCAGCATCGCGGAGCCCGGAAGAACCGATGCGTCCCGTCTTGATGTTCCCGCCCTGAGTATGAAGGGCAGCGGTGCCACCGATGTCCGCCGTCGTGATGTCGCCGGCCTCGGTGTTCACATCGACGCTGTAGCCGTGTGGCACGGCGACCTCAAACTGCACCCAGAACTGGGCATCCGCGGAGCGCGCGGCTTGCGGCGGAAGCGTTCCGCTAATCTCCACGCCAGAAGTGAGCGACCTTGCCTTGAGGGAGTAAGAATCGAGCAGTTGCTGAGCGGTTGCGCCGCGGGCATTCGTTTCGATGTGTACGGTGTAGCGCACGACCGGCACGGTGCCAGCTTCGAGTTGGACGATGTTGACGGAGCCGAGATCCGTTGTCAGCCGCAGCGTTAGACCATCTCTAGTGCTCAATACGCCGTTGCGGACAGCGGTGGCATGCTGCGAACCTGGCTCAGCAGGTTGCGTATGTTCGATGGGCGCCGGTTCATTGGCAAAGACTGGCTGCGCGAGCCGCGCCATGGAAATGAGGAGCACCAACGCGCGGAACAACGCAACACGGCGTGCGACGGGAAAAACCCTTTTGTGAAAACGCATGTTCATCTTCGAACTTGGTTTCTAACCGTCTGACTGGTCACTGCGCTTCGCGCGGGCCAATTTGCCGCAGGGCGGCGGCGCTGCGCACCCGCACGTAGCGGCTGGGATCCCGGCGTTGCAATTGTTGCAGCACGCGAATCACGCGTTCCAGGGATGGGTCCTCTCCCGGGCGTCCAGGATTTACGTGCGGAGTCACATCGGGTGCGCGTGGCGCAGTGTCTTCCGCGTCGCTATGCTGCACCGATCCAACCAGCACGTTTACGGCTTCCACGCGCACGCCCGGATTGGCGTCATGCTCCAGCGCATCGAGCAGCGCCTGCTGGACGTCAGCATCCGCAGCCGCATCACGGAGCGATTCCACCGCCTTCATGCGCACCGCGGCGTTTTGATCCTTGCGCGCTGCAGTCATCAGAGCTCGCCGCACTAGCTGATCCCGCGTGGCTGCCTTCAGCGCTTCGAGACAATCGAGACGGGCCCCAGCGTCGAAACGTTCGCCATTTTCAACAACGTAAGTGAGCACGCCGCGCATTTCGCTGTCCTCAACGTTACCGGTTAGAACGATCGGCTGTTCCGCGTCGAGATGCACTTGCACATTCGGAGCTCCGGATTCCGTGGAAGGCGAGAAATTAATGCCGGAGAATTTCATCCTCGCCAGTTGGTCCGGCGTGAGCGGCGGCTTGGCCGTAACGCTCATGGCTTGACCGTTGCCGTCGCCGCGATTGCCGTTCTGCAACCAAGGAATAACCTGAGTTCCCACAATGATTCCAAAGAGGACCAGCAAGGCGCCGCTCCAGGCTGGACGCAAGGCCATCCAGCGGCGCACCCAACCAAACGGACGCCAGTGTTCCTGGATCGGAGGTGCGAAAAGGTCGTCGAGGGCTTCAGCAAGCTCGCTGCGGCACTGCGAAAGCAGAATACCGGAAGAATCAAGCTCGCCTGCGGGCTGCAGAGCTGCAACCAGGGCTTCGTTAAGGTGGTTCTCTTCGGCAAGCTGGCTGGCGCACGCCGTGCAAATCGCAACGTGCGTCTCGATGTGCTTGCGTTCCTTGTCGCTCACTTCGTCGCAAGCGTAAAAAACCAGAAGCGGGGCAACGTGTTCGCAGCTCACGTTCTTTTCAAAGACGCTCATCGCAGGCCCCCCAATTCCTGGCGGAGTTTGCGCGTGGCGCGGAACAGCGAATTCTTTACGGTTTCTTCGGTGGTGCCCAGGGCGTCACCAATGGCCCGCAGCTTCAATCCCTGATAATGCTTCATCTCAAAAACGATGCGCTCGCGTGGCGACAGACGCTCCATCGCGGTAGCAAGCCGCGCCTTGATTTCTTTGCCGATGAAAGTGCGCTCGGGGTCCAGCGTGGGGCGGTGTTCGCGCTGGCGCTCGAAGAAGTCTGTGATGCCCTCTTCGAGCACGCCAGAATTCAACTCGGGAGACTGGTCTTCGGGCCGCGCTTGGCGCCGCCGCAAGTGGTCCAGGCAAACGTTCGTCACGATGCGGTAGAGCCAGGTATAAAAGCTGCACTCGAAGCGGAAACGGTGAAGATTGCGGTAAACCTTGAGGAAAGCTTCCTGGTAAACGTCCCGTGCATCCTCGGGGCGTTTCATGAGATTGAGCGCCAGGCGCAGGACGTCGCGGTCGTGCCGGCGCACCAGTTCCTCGAAAGCGGCGCGGCTGCCCGCTTGCGCTTCCGCGACAAGGGCCCGCTCGTCGAGGTGGGACAATGAGATCACCGAGGCTAGGGCGGCGTCCGTGCTACCTAAGCGACCGTTATTATCGGCCAAAGCCAGAGCCCATCTGGAGAGCGGCATTTTTCGCTTTCTATTCGCGTGAATCGGCGTTGCCGCTTCTAATGCAACACCTTAGCGCAGATTCTAGCACTTTTGTTGAACACTGCGCGCCACACGACCACCCAATTTGGACGTACTTCTCCCCTGTGGGTGAGCACCGCTTCCCATTACTACAACGCCTTTCCTGTGGATTTTGTTTCCGGAATACCTAACTTTTAGACGCCCAAAAGCTGAATTTGGGGTCTTTGATCAGGCGCGCCCGCGCCTAATTCAAGGCCTGAACACCGTTTGCCGGACCGCGCCGCCGCCAGGCGAGCAAGGGCCAGGCAAAGAGCAGGGCCAGCGCCGTCAAAACCGCATAGCCATTTACACGATAAAACGAGTCCGGCTGATAGAGCAGTTCGGCGGCGCCGCCAAATAAGGAAATGCCCGCGACTAACAGAAAGAAGCCGAGTATGTTGAATCGTACAATGTAGCGCACTCCAAGAGCCAGGACGCTGAGCAAGATGAGCTGCCCAAGGAATTCCATCGCAAGGTCTCCCAGACTACCCCAGTCACCGCCCACAAGTGCCACAAGTGAAATTGAGCCAGCAAGGAGAAGCAAAATACGGAGAGCAGGCTGACGCACATGGGCCCCTACAAAGGAAGCAATCAGCGCCACGAGGCCGGTGCGAAGCCAAGCGTGCCGGACCGCCTCTCCCAGGATCGAAGCCGCAGGCAGAAGCACGTCAAAATCCTGGCCGAACGAAACTCCCAGCGACCGGTGCATGGTCGGCCAGTGAGTTGACGCAACCGCGAGGAGACGCTCGAGTCCCAGCAAGGCCGCCGCTCCCCCGGAGCCAATAAACAGAGCGTCACGGTAATAAACACCTGGCATCCCGGACCAGCTAGGCAAGCGATCTTCGCCAAAGGCACGAGCGGCGAAATACCAGGCCATTCCAAATAACAGCGCGATACCGCCGAAAGTAAACAGAACACCGAAGAGCGCCCCAAGAACAATAAAGCCAAACATCATCTTCAGCGCGATGGCGGTATTGTAGGCATTCAATGATCTGACAATAGGATTGCCCAGGAGGAACGTCACCACATAGCCGCCGAGTCCCCAAAGGGACCAGAACGCGATGGTCCTCCAGGGAATCGAGCGCGCCGTTTCTGACTTCAGCTTCATCAGAAAAACAATGAGGACCACGAGGCCGAGGCCCGCGAAGAACACAATCGGGATTACGTAGTTGAACAGCGTCCGAAAAAGCGAGAGTTCCTCTTGCTTGCGGCGCCATTCGTCGGGAGTCTTGATGAATGTCCAGTAACTTCCGCCCTTCTTTTGTTCCTGCTCTTCTCGCGCCCCCGGCTTGGGATAATAGGATCCACGGTAATCCGTGACCTCATCGCCCAGTACGGCAACTTTGATGCGCACGTACGCATGGCCTGCTGTTTCGGCTGAGGAGGCAGAGCCGGGGTCGAGCGGCGCTTTCTGCTGCCAGGTGAGCTCGTGGTCGATGCGGTGCCGGCGTTTGTCGGACTCTGCTTCGGCTAGGCTCCATTGGCTCAGATTGATCTTTTTTTCTTCTCGCAAAAATTTCTCGGCTTTGGCAGCGGCTTCTTCCTTGCTCAGCGACGCTCCAGGCGTGTCTTCGGCGAGCCTGTGGTGAACGGCCAGCAGAGAGCCGTCCGGCTTGAGCTTGATGGAAAACTCTTCTGTTTCGCTGTCCCGGAAGTAACGCACCTGCCAGAACGCTATGGGAACGCGTTCCGAATAGATCGCGTTGACTCCGGCGATTCCGATGCGCTGACGCAGGTATTCGGTCACAACAGGATCAGCGATGTCGACGAAAACGGTTGCGTAATGATACGAATTTGGATCAAGCCCTCGCTGCCGCATGATCTGGTCCGCGCGCGCTTGCGCCGTTCGCGCATTGACGGAGAGTTCCAAGTAATCGCCGATGGTTGGCGGTTTCATCCGCCAAATCAGCGCTCCTCCGGCAAGGAGGCAGATGGCAAGGAAAGCGATCATGCGCGGCGCCACCGGGGTATACGCTCGTGATCTGACTTCCGAAGCTACGACAGCAGGTTCGCCGGCGAAATCGATTTCCGGCGCGGGCGTCGCGCGATTAAGCAGATCCTCATCGCTTTCAAAACCTCTGCGCGCCAGGTAGGAAACGCAGGCAAACGCTAAGGGCGCCACGGCCGCTGCGGCGACGACGGCGCCGGATATCTTAAAGTACAGGCTATTCGAACGAATCAGAAACAACCCGACCAGCGAGGCATCCACGGTGTAATGCCAGATCAGCGTCGCCACAATTCCCCAGCGCAGCATCACGATCCCCGCAACGATTCCGATAATCCCTATTTCGATGCCGCGGACGTAGGCCGGCTCCTGCGGGTAATTGCTGTGCAGAAAACTCCAAAGAAAAGCGGGCAAGATCACAGCGACCCAGGGAGAACGCGTAAAGCGCATGAAAAATGGAATCGCAAACAGCCGGAACGTAAACTCTTCATTCATCGAAGCAAGGAGCCCAATGGCCGCGCCGGAAATCCAAGGAAACGCCGTATTCACAGAGTTATCGAAATTCAATTCCTGCGGCGCCCACGCCCCCAGATGAGTGGCGACGATGTAGAATGCGACGATAAAACCGATGTGCGCGGCTGCGAGACACAACCCCACGACCGAGGAGGAGAAGAACTCTTTTGAGCGCAACCCGCGCCGCGTAAATATTTTTCCCAAAGATAAGTGGTCTCGCTGGCAGCCGCGGTAGAGCGGCTCGGCCGCGGGCAGAACGAGCGTGATGGTGAGAGCGGTCACCACCGCCAACAGCAAAGCGCGCCCGATTTGTATGAGGATAAAGCTGGAGTACGAATGGTTCGTGTTGTAGTCCGCTCCCCAGAGCGGCCAGTTGTTCAAAGATTGCAGGAATAACATCGCGGCCGCGAGCAATCCCAGCTTGACGGCAGCGCCCCAACTGGTTTTGCCGCTCTTCGTCAACTGAATTCCCAGCCAAAGGGCGGTTCCCAGTAGCAAAAAATAGGGAAGCAGGAAAACAAAAGCTAGCGTGTCGTTTCCGGAGCGGAGTCTTTGATAGCTCCGTTCCCAGGCTTCGGGGACTTGCAGAAACTCCCTGGTCTCTCCGGGTTTGTCTCCCTGCAGAGTAACTTGCAGGCGGTACGGCGCGTCTTTCGCGCGGAAGCCGCGCTTTTCCCATGTAAAATCCCAATCGAGCCGGCTGGCTTTGTTTTTGGAGTTCGCTTCTTCGGGCAGATAGTCCCAGGCGCTCAGATCCATCCCCAGTTTCCCGCGCAGAAAGTTCCGCGCCAGGGCTTGAGCTGCGGCTTGCTCAAGCGATGGGCCTGCGCGCGCCTCGGGGACTTTGTGCACGTAACCCACCACGTTCCCCGCGGGACTGACGCTCACGCTGAATTCCTCTTCCTGCTGCGGACGGAAAAACCGCACATGCCAATACCAGATGTTCAGCTCCGACGACATCAGCTTGTTCGCTTGCTGCAAACCGAGCTGGCGCTCGAGGTAGACCTTGGAGTTGTCGTCGACGGCGAAAACAATTGCGGATCGGTAGCCGCTGACGTTCTCACCAAGGTCGGTGACGAACTTCTGCGCTTTTGCGAGGGCTTCTTCGCGCGAGACCTGAAAATTAACGGACGCTTCGGGGAACGCGCGGAAAAAGTATCTTTGCGCAAAGACGATGCCGAGGATTCCCGCTGCCACCCACAAAAGCAACGCGCGCTTCTCCGAACCGGTCAGACGGTCTCCCGCCAATGGAACCTCCCTGCTTGAGACACGAAACCCTCACTCTATAGATACGGACGCCACAGACGCAAGTTTTGCCGTTTCTTTATGTTCCCAGCGGGAATGATATAAAGAGGATGCGTCCAATGCACTCCGTACGCGCACCAATGGCGATGAACCTCAGCACCGAAGTCCGCATGATCAAAGGCGTCGGTCCCCAGCGCGCTGAACTCCTCGCGCAACGCGGCATCCACACGCTCGAAGACCTGCTCGGCTACCTGCCCTTTCGCTACGAAGACCGCATCCATTTTTCCAAGGTGAAGGACATCCAGCCCAACGGCGTGTACACCATTCGCGCGCGCGTCATGAGCGGCCAGGCCATCCGCAGTATGCGCGGCGGCCGCGACGCCATCTATCATCTCCTAGTCCAGGACGAAGCCGGTGGCTTGCTCCCTGTCAAATTTTTTCATGGTGGCTATCTCGAAGGGCGCTTGAAGCCCGGCCAGCAACTCATCCTTCATGGCAAAGCGGAAATCGACAAGCTCCGCCCCGCGCGCCTCGAGATGATCAATCCGCAAATCGAAGTCCTCAGCAACGAGGAACTCGACTCCACCGAAGTCGGCCGCATCGTCCCCATCTACGAAGCCATCGGCACCTTCGGCTCCCGCCAGATTCGCCGCGCGATATACGCCGCCGTCCAGCTCATCGATCACCGCATGCCCGATGTTCTGCCGGAAACCCTGCGCGTCCGCCTCGGGTATCCCACGCGCGGCGAAGCGGTCATCCACACGCACTTTCCCGAACCCGGCGAATGTCTCGATGCCCTGAACACTTTTCGTTCTCCCGCGCAGCAGCGCCTAATTTTCGAGGAATTTTTCCTCTACCAGCTCAGCCTCGCCCTCGATCGCAAAGCTTCTCGCAAGGAAAACGCCATCGCCTTCCGCCTCCGCGAAGACGCCATCCGCGAAGCCCTCAAGCGCATCCTCCCCTTCAAGCCCACCGCCGCGCAAAAACGCGTTCTCGCGGAAATCGCCGCCGACCTCGAAAAGCCCTCCCCGATGAATCGCCTCCTCCAAGGCGACGTCGGCAGCGGCAAAACCATCATCGCCCTCCAAGCCGCCGTAATCGCCATCGAAAACGGCACGCAAGCCGCTCTCATGGCGCCCACGGAAATTCTCGCCGTGCAGCATTTTCTTTCCGCGCGCCGCATCCTCGCCAAAGCCGGCTATCGCGTCGAGCT
>WNFP01000595.1_pt1 | contig 28738 bp, 14 predicted proteins | sample 5400201 | NCBI WGS metagenome assembly WNFP01 (sample SAMN13153355, study PRJNA577476) | soil metagenome | isolation source: 115 cm saprolite under Madrone tree | place: USA:California | collected 2016-06-14 | reverse complement strand
TGGTGACTGCTTCCATTATAGTGATCGTTACCGATTTCTTCCTGGCGAAAGCGCTGCAGATTATCCTGGGCACGACGACATGATGACTCAGACTTCAATTGACCGGCCAGATGCCAGAGACGCGGACAACCGCGTCAGCCATCAGGCTGCCGAATCGACCTTTCGTGAAGTCGATGATTCCGATCGCGCGATTCCGGCAATCGAATTTCGCAACGTCACCATGATCTTCGACGATCGTAAGATTCTGAACAATCTCAGCTTCAAGGTGATGAAGGGCGAGACGAAAATCATCCTGGGCGGCTCAGGCAGTGGCAAGTCGACGACCATCAAACTGGTCCTGGGTCTGCTCAAACCCGATAGCGGTCAGATTCTGGTTGACGGTGAAGACGTAACCAACTACGGCGAAGCTGAAATGATGAAGGTCCGCAAAAAAATCGGCATGATCTTCCAGGAAGGCGCGCTGTTTGATTCGCTTTCGGTTTACGAAAACGTTGCCTTTAAGCTCCACGAACAGGGAGTACCGGAAGAAGAGGTCGAAAGCGAGGTGCGTCGGATGTTGCGCTTCGTCAATCTCGAGGAGGCCATCGACAAGATGCCCTCCGAGCTTTCCGGCGGCATGCGACGGCGCGTCGGGATTGCCCGCGCGCTGGTGGGTGATCCGAAGATCGTACTGTTCGACGAACCCACCGCGGGTCTGGATCCGCCGACGGCACGCACGATTTGCGAGTTGGCTATGAAGCTGCGCGATCTGGAAGACGTCTCGTCGATTTTCGTCACCCACGAGATGAACAACCTCGATTACCTTACTTCGGAATACGCGGTGGTAGACGAAGCCGGCGAAGTGGTTTTCGAAAAAGAGGGCGAGAAACTTTGCCTGATTAATAGTAAAGTCTTGATGATACGCGACGGAGAAATCATTTTCAGCGGTACGGATGAAACGCTCCGCAACGCGGGCGATCCCTATATTCAGAAATTCTTGCGCGGACACTAAAGAGAAAGGATGAAGGGTGAAGAATGAAGGATAAAAACGAGCGATGATCTTCTGGACGTTCATCTATCCTTCCGCCTTTATCCTTTAACGTCATGCCAAAATCAACCAGGAACATCGGCTTAAGCGAGCTACGCGTTGGCTTGCTGGTGCTGATCGCTATAGCCGTGCTGATTCTGTTAATTCTGAACGCGTCGGGGACGCTCAATCCTTTCGCCAGCCACATACATCTGCGTTCCCGGTTCGCCGACGCTAACGGCCTGCGCGAAGGATCGGAAGTACGTCTGGCAGGTGTCGACAGCAAGATCGACGGCGTGCCGGCGCAGGATCGTATCCGCACGGATTCAACGGCCCAGCAGATGGCGCCCAGCATTCTGGGGAGTGAAATGATCGTCAACATTACTCCCGGCACTTCGCTCGGCCAGCCAATCAAAGAAAACGACTTGCTGACTTCGACATCCGGCAGCACCATTAGCGACCTGGCCACTAACGGAACTGAACTCGCTCAGAAACTAAGCAAGCTCTCAGATCAACTGAACGAGGTCGTCAAGAATGTACGCGAAGGCAAAGGCACTGTCGGACGCCTGTTCAATGACGAAGCTCTCTACAACAACCTGAACGCGACGATTCGTGACGCCGAAGAACTGGCGACACAGATCAAAAGCGGCAAAGGCTCCGCCGGCAAATTCATCTACGACGAAGCGCTCTACAACAACGCCAACGATATCGCTGCTAATTTGAAAAAGCTTTCCGGCGATCTGACCGCCGGTCGCGGCACCGCCGGCAAACTGCTGGAGAGCGACGAGATGTACAACAAGATCAGCCGCATCGCCGATCGCGTCAATCATTCAATGGATCAGATCGATTCGATCGTCGGCGACGTAAACGCCGGCCGCGGTACGCTGGGCAAACTGGTCAAGGACGAAGCTATCTATAACGACGCGCGCACGGCGATTGCCCGATTCAATACCACCGCCTCGCGCATTGACAGCGTAGTAGCCGGAGCTCAACGCGGCGAAGGCACGCTCGGCAAACTGATCACCGACGATCAGCTCTATTCGAATGTCAACAACCTCTCTTCGGAAGGCGTGAAGCTGATGTACGACTTTCGGCAGAACCCGAAGAAATATCTGACGATAAAGTTTCAGTTGTTTTAGCAAAGGACTTGCTGTCCCTAGAAAATTAAGTTGTGCTTTGAGGAAATTGAGTTGTTCCCTCTAGAAATTAAGTTGTTCGGCGATCAGCCGTCGTCAGTAGCTGCGGCGCCCGTTACCGAGCAACTCGAGCAGCCGAGGAGAACTTGCCTCAGTAAACATTTTTCTTCTTCCTGATCACCTAAAAACTAGATAGAACCCAAGCAGGTCTAAACTGGTTGGGTTCTATTTCGAGCAAGTCATGACGTTGAACCCCAGCGGGCTGGAAAAAGCCTCGCTTAAGCTGCCTCATCTGTTGTCGCGTTCCCACCGATCTATCGCCAGTTGAAGTAGCTGTTCTTCGCTTGCACTGGGACTAAGTCGCCGCTCAAACTCTACTAATCTCTCAACCTGTCTCTGATTACTCAAACATTTCACTAGCAAATTGGATCGAAGGCGTGTGAGGTTCGAATTAGTCTGTTGCCCAGAAGCCTCGCCTAACGACTGCGTCAGTCGTGCAGCTGTTTGCGTTGGCGGTTTGAGCAAACCAACCTCCTCGCGACGCGGAAATACCCTGGTTGCGGGTTGCTCCATGCTGGGCGCCGAAGTCTCTAAGTTCTTGCCGACTATGAGAAGGATGATCCCTGTCAATATCGCAATAACAACCAAAATGATAGGGACCGAGATGATCTCGGTTTGATTTCCAATTAAAAGCAACAACCCGCCTAAACTGAGAAGGCAGCCTACTGCCACTAGGAAGACTTTGACTCGAGAGTGATTTGGCATTATATAAACCCCGCAACGAGGCTTCGGTCTTCTCGACGAATTCCACTGGACGAGGCTGGCTGCTGACACCGGTGTGCCGTTCGGCGACGACCAACGTTTGGCCACATAGTGAGTCGAACAATCAACTCTTGAGGTTTTGAGAACTACTTGTCGGAGACAGCACCATAGCCAGGATCAGCGAGCTCGGCTCGCTCGCTCAGCAGGCTTGCTTCTTTATCGAATCAGTTGTGGCTGGAGAACTGAACCCTGCATGCATCGTCGGACTCGATCTGATTCTCGATCTAGCCTCAGCACCCTACATAGAACATTTGAACATCGTCACACTTAACCATGACACACTTGTTGAGCAGTTCTTAGATGAGAATGAAGTGGATTTCATTGATGGGTTCGGTGAACGAGATGGTGACGTGCGATGGTATAAGGACACGGTGTACGACGCCGGTAGTCCCAAAGTTAGAGTTCTTAAGCTGCACGGTTCTATCGATTGGTATTCATTCCCGGTGGATGGAAGGCTTAAGTCGGCTATCTTTCGTGGAACAGAGGTTGAAACAATCTTGGACGGTCAGGGTACCCACCTCATACCACAATACCGCCGGCCATCGTTCTTATCGGGTATTAATAAAGCTGTTGCATATCAACGAGGGATTTACGCCGATATGCATTTTCGCTTTCATCAGTTGCTCCGTGAGTGCACCCACATATTGATGTCCGGATATGGATGGGGTGATACAGCGATCAACTTCCGATTAGACACATGGCTCGACCAGGATCAGAAAAACAATATTATTCTTCTGCACGAAACCCCCGAAGAACTCGTTGAGAGATCACTCGTCATGGCAGTCGGCTATGATGCATGGAGAAAAAGCGGCCAGTTAACCCCGATAACTAAGTGGCTGAGCGAAACCTCGTTATCTGATTTCGAACACCACTTTGGTCCCCATCGCGCATAAAGCGCACCATAGCTGATATCCACTCAGTCTAAACATTCCCGACTGTGGCCAGTCAAGGTAAATCGTTTATCAATCAAGAAAAGTCCGCAGCAAAGAAAAGGGGGAATCTGAACGATTAGTACGAAGAGAATTTGAAGCAAAGGGGCTGTTCTTCTTGTAATTGATATAGTGAAAAGATTCGACATCGTAGTAACATGAGATGAGAAGACCTCATTAAAGGGAGCCGATTATGAGAACCTCCATCAAGATCCTCATGGTGTGCACGTTATTCTGCTTGTGCTCAACGCCTACCTATTCCCAGTGTGAGTACGGAGACGCATCAAATAAGTTCTGGAATGTAATGAAGGATAAGTACGGGGGCTTCAGGTATTATCGTTGGGAAGTGTTTCCCATTGGCAGTGTGTGGGGAATTGGCTCCATCTACTATGATCCGACGGTTAGCGACGATCTGCTTCGAAAATACCCGAAGCTAAGTAAATCGGCTAGGGGAAAATTACTTTCCACTCTACGCTGTGATTATCTTCTGGGAGATCCGGCACGACAACAAGTTGCTAATTATTTTACGTTTGGAAGGACAACTCGCCCGACTGAGAGCGAACTCTATGATTTGATTGCGTCAAAATCGATTCGGACCGAAGACATTCCTCTGAATAAGCTAGTTGATACGAGAGTAAAGCAAGTATTAGTAAAGTTCTCCGTCCCAACAATATTGAACCTCATCGGAATCAAGACAAAAGAACCTATTGATCCAGCGGGTAATTTAGCGAGCCCGACCCCGACGCCTACTCCTAAGCCAGCAGCAGCAACTTCTACACCCGCTGCTTCTGCTAGTCCTTCACCGACACCTAAGCCTGCGCCTAGCGCAACTCCTACTCCAACCCCGGTTCCTTCGGCTACCCCGAGGGACTTGTGTCCTGATCTAAACAATGGCCAAGGGAACATCGCTATTCCAGATAACAGCATCACTGGAAGGGGCTACAAATGTGTAGCCTTTTCTATTTCTAACGCGACATTTGAGATTCGCCAAATTAATAAACCTGAGTTTCTTGAGGGGATCGATAGGTTACAAGCGGCCTATGAGAAGGACCCAAAGAGTTTGAACACTCAGATGCGAACAATACTTGCGCTGATTCGAGATAACAACTTGTATGTCGTCACCGATGAGGTCTTGGTTTCCGGCATGACCTTGAGCTTTGACTCGAAGACCGACGCCTCGATTGGTGCCGCCTTGAGTAAGGCCATAGCTGGCGACGGCATCGCCATCTCTCAACAAAGAAACGGAACGTATTCAATTACTGTAGAGAAGAAGTTTATTTTTGCCAGAAAGGGATATAACCTTAATGACAAGGACTATTGGGGACCTAGACCACTGCCTGTGACTCGCCAAGACTAGGGATTTACTGTCTCTGTCTCACCAAAGTTCGTGCCCATTTAACCGAGGAGAGACCGTCTCCTGTTGTAAAACACAACGCCTGACTGAAAATGTGGCATCGATCGGACGTGCCCACCATCTTGCAAACTAAAAATCTATAATCGGCTCGTGTTGAATGATGTCTTATCGCTTCGATCGCTTTCGCGTGGTGGGGCGACGTGCCTTTGCACCATCTGCTCGAACCGCGCCTGCTGAACCAGTCCAAGTTGTTGGCCGATTCTTGATCACCACACCGCAAGGGCAGACGGAAATCGTGAGTCTTCTGCCGCCTGTAACTCTATCAAACTAAGCCTTCACACCCGGCTTAGCGCTCGCTTTACCTCCCACGACGACGAGAACTCTCCTGCGGTCGCCCCAGTGGAAACAAACTGCAAAATTCAAAATGTTTCCTTTTTTAGAAGCTCATCAGCGCCAGACGCCTTTGGTCGTTTGAAATGAATCCTTCAGGGGCAATCAGAGTGATACTTAGTCAATCTCCTTGAGTTTTTCGTACAGTTGTGCACGACTAATGCCGGCTAGTTTAGCGGCAACTTCCTTGCTTCCGTTCGCAGCGGCAAGGACCGAACGGAAGTAGGCCGTTTGAAGCTTTTTCTGGACATCCCGCCAACTCTCATTTGTCGGATCAAACGCCATTGAGTTCTGGATAGAAAGTCTTCGCCGCCCGCGGACGGCCTCTTGCAGCATCACCGCACTTATGTTCCCTTGCCGGTCAGCGTAAGCGGCTGCTTTTCTCACAGCAGCACGAAGCTCTCGCACGTTACCCGGCCAATCATAACGAAACAGCCAATCCAGAGAGCCGGAGGGTATATTCAAGTGCTTACCATAATCCTGGCTGTACTCATCGATAAAGTGCCGAACCAGCAGAGAGATGTCAGCCTTTCGCGTCCGAAGCGGAGGCAACTCCAAAGTGAAGCCCCGGATCCGTTCGAGTAAATCAGGGCGAAACTTCCCAACTTCACTGTCCTCTTCAAGGTTCCGATTAGTGGCTAGTACAAACCTCGCCGGCACTTTAGCCCAACGATTTGAGCCGACGGGCCGGAGCGCCTTCTCTTCGATCACCCGCAAAAGCTTGGCTTGAGCGATGAGATCCAAGTCGCCAATCTCATCCAGAAATACGGTGCCACCGCGGGCCTCAAGTATCAAGCCCTTGCGAGCCTGGGCCGCGTTCGTGAAGGCGCCTTTCTCGTGTCCGAACAGTTCGCTGCCAAGAAGCTCGGGAGTGAGTTCAGGGCAGTTGATTGTCAACATCGGGTCCTGTCTGGTACTCAATCTATGAAGCTCTCCGGCGACGAGCTCCTTACCTGTTCCGGTTTCACCGATTATTAGAACAGCCTCATCAAGTGGTGCTAGAGTGCTGATATTCTTAAACAGCTCTTGCATAACCTGAGTGGCGCCACGCAGCTTACCCCCAAGCTCAAATCGCGGATTCCCATACAGTAGCAGTTCAGCGAGAACGCGTTCTACGATTTGACCGGCTGTCCAAGAGGACGGAGTAATGACTTGAGTCGCTCCGCACTCGCTCAAAGCGGCGCGGTCAGCAGGCGTCGGCTGAGCGCAGCACACGATTAATTCCCTGGGCTCGGTTAATGCTGCTCGCACCAAACTCGTCTGCTCGCCAATGGTAATTGCGCTATGATCGTCATGAACGAGTACGACGCGTTCAATTCCGTCCGGAAAGCTCCCAGAGACTAAGCGAGAGCTTTCCGTGGTCCACACTTTTTCACCTTCGCGACGTAATGCGGTGGCGATCTCGTCAAGGAGGTGTTCGTTGGAGGCGATTATGGCGAGCGACATATAAATCAATCACTAAACTGAATAAAAGGCCTTGGGATTGAAAACCCGAATAGCCTCTAACTCGCGACAGGCGTCATTGTACACCTGCAAAATTATCTTCTGGTTTCCATGACTGTTGATAGCGGCGTTCACCACCGGGACGGCCAAACTTCTGCAGAGTTCCGGCAAAACATCGTTTTCAAAACCTATGGCGACGCCTACTCCGGCTTGGGCAAACTTGCGCGCCTCGTTGGTTGACCTGCACGCGCTGATGAACACAAGCGGCAATCTTACCCGGTACGAGACAAGACGAGCAAAACAGTCTTCCAGGTCAATCCGGCTCCCGCTGACATCCCTGACGCCAAACTCGTCCCCATGTGCCAACAGCACCCATGCTATCAATTCGGGAATTTGCCTTACTACCATCGGCAAGTCTGCTTGACGAACCGCTGGATAAATAACGCACTCCGCTTGCCCTGGGGCGCGGCGGGAGATGTAGGCTGCGTCTTCGGCGGCATCAAGGCAGTTGATTATTCCAGCCGGATTGAAACCAGAAGTGATTAGCAAACGCGGCCGTTGATTGACTCCAGGTTGAAACACTCTGTTTTGCATGGGCACCGCTTCCACGGTCTGCGAGAGCGCTTCTGTTTTGGATGGCGAAAGCCGGTTCAACCGCAATAGAAAATAGCGGAGCTCAAGTAAACCACGAAAACGCAGCAACGGAAGTCTCAGCTTTTCGCACAATTCCACTACTCTTGGCGTCACATCTTTCTTTCCGAGGTACGCCACTACAAATCGACGGCCCGGCACTGCCGCCATCTCCTCTTCCAGGCGAGTCATTGTCGCCTTCCGGTCGTCCCTGATTACCGCGATGATATTCAAGGCATCTGGTTCTGTTAAGTCCTTGATCCAATCCGCATAGGCATTGGACGCCGCCCAGCAATACCACTTGTGGGGGGCAATCAGATTTGGAATCGAATCGAAACGCCTAGTCGACTCGTCGCCGGCTCGCCTTAGATAAGCTCCGATGAAATCATCTGTCGGCTGATCTCGATCAAAATTAGCCAGCGCGAAGTCCGTGGGCCGGTCTTCTGTACGACTTACAATGTCGAGCCAAACAACCAACGAAGGAAGGTTGTGAAACTGATCGAGGTGAAGATCGATGCGCTCATCCGCAGATATGTAGAGCTTTGCTCCCCAACCATATTTGCGCGCGAACCCTGATAACAAGTGACAAAGTGCATAGTCAAATCGGCCAACCAGATAGTCTCCATGCAGACACAGAAAAATCTCCGCTCGAAAATGGTGATGTGTCGACGCTCGTTGGGCCAGTTCAACTGCCAGCTTTTTCCATTCATCACCTGTAACCCCAGGCCCAGCTTCATGCCAGCGGGCGATGACGATCTCACTCCCTGCTTGCAAGACTACTACTTCGATTGACTCGATCGACACTTTTAGTGTGGCTCCCAGGAGTGCGGGGTCATCATAGGTTAAATAACTATGCTTATTCGTATCTCTTGCGGCGGTCTTTCAGTTTACGCGCGCGGGCCAATACCGGACGTGTTCTTTCGGTTGACTCTGTACCTTGTGCACTTCAAGCTTTCATTCTCTGCCTGAAAAATTTGAACCGCGGCCCCAACTCCCGCGTTCCATCACGCAACCGAAACCGTTCGCGCCGACGCCTCAAACGCTTTGTGAAGCCGTATTACCAGACGATGTCCGGCGTCGTCGGGCATATCGTCAGAGTTATCATCTAGGTATCCTCGGTACTTTTCTTCGACAAGCGTTTTAGCAAGGTAGAGAGGTAAATATAAGCCCGGTCGGCGTTTTGTCGGCTCCGCCGTATTACCATGGTTTACGCTTGGTGGTAAATTTCGAGGTGAAGCAACAGCCAGCGTGAAGGGCAAGAACAGACGATCACGAAGTGCTTGCGGTAGCCTTCGGCTCCGATCTTCAAAGGTGACTTTGGCTGTACGTCCGTCTTCTTCGCAGCCCACGACGATTGCAGGCTTATTAGGAGATTCAGTTGCAATCTTTCGCTGGGCGAGCCACTGAAGGACGCGCGCCACAATCACCGCGAGGTCCTCTTCTTCGGCAACCACCGAGCAATTTCCAGATAAGGAAAAGTCAATCCCGCTGAGTCCAAGATCGCGGGACAAGTCCTGCCAGGTATCCTTAATCAACGGGGCCATCTCTACTCGCGATGTTCCAGCGGTTTCAGCCGAATCTGCGACGTTCATAAGAATAGCGCCGGTCTCTTCGAGATCCTCCGCCATTAACTGCAACTTCTGATAGGTAGAACTCTCACTTTTCAAGTCTCCTCGTGTTAGTCCCTCGTCCACGACAGCAAGTTGATCCTGCCCTAAAGCCAGGCAAAGCTGTGACGTGTTCTTGAGCATAGTTCTTCGCTTCGTATCCAATTGAACCAGAATTTTTATGAAGTTCTCGCAGACGGTTGAGCGAACATAGCGGGCCACTACCGTCGCCAATTCAGCCGGACGCTCGGGAAACTTTTCTTCCGGAGCAGCCTTCAAGATTCCCAGCGAGAGCCGGTAGTCATAAACGCTCGCTAAAGGCACAAATGCGGCTCCCTCCAATCGTTCGGTCATATATCGCTCTGTGGCGTTTGCGGCCTCGTCTAGATGTCGCATGCTAAAAGTATATGGTGTTGTCGGATCTGCGTTCCCGTGGGTCATTGCTTGCAAGACTTCGTAGAAGCGTTCGAAGCCAAAGGGCATGTCTGTATTGCTGGCACAGTTCTGGGTTCCGGCGGCATCAGTTAGCAATAAAACGTAAGGAGCTCCGAGGCACCGGGAAAGATGCGGTGCTAACGTATGCTCGCAGAACGCCAATATCGAGTGACCGACGCTCTTCGTGGTTGCCGCGATCCGGTTGAGTTCGTCAATCACGGTCGGATTCTCGATCTTTAGAAAACGCCTGAGAACAAGAGCTCGGACGTGACGTATAACCTGGTCCAAATCACTATCATTCCTTGACAGCTTCGCTAGGTATGCTGCCACGCCTAGCTCTAGGGCGGCTTTGTAATATGCGACTTCGGCGTACTGGGACCGAACCAAGAACTCCGGCGTCCACTGTGGGCACAACTGTCTTAGCTCTAATCCGATGTCGGCTCCCGTCGTGTTGGGCTCTTCCAGATCATGCAGCCGCATATCCAATAGTGCCACATCAATTTGCTCCCTTAATTCATAAACGATGTCGCGAGCAGCGCGAACGGTGCCGGCGCTTCGTACGTCGAAGCCCCTGCGTTGCAACTCATCGTGATACGTGTCCCTCAAACCTGCCTCATTCTCAACAATCAAGACTGTTCCTGGCCTCATTTCGAAAATCTCCTCATTGCTTAGTATCGTTAATCTCCCTGCCGTGGCAGAAAAGCGAAAGGTCGTCTCAAGTCGCCCTGTATGCTCCATTCACTTTTGGAAAGCGAAGCGTAAACCGGGTAAACCCGAGGTTCGACTCTGTTAATTGAATAGTGGCGCCGTTTAGTTCCAGGGCCTGTTGCGTAAAATACAGGCCCCAGCCATTATGTCCCTCTTTCAGTGACTCCCCCAGCGTAAAAAGGTTGTGTCTCATCTCGCGCGGAATACCCGGGCCGTTATCGACAACCCAACACGCAACCCTATCTTCCTCTTCGCCTGTTTCGATCCGAATCTTACCGACGAAGTCTCCTCCCTTGTTGCTTTCAATAGTCTCAACCAGTACGTCCCGCGAGTTACCGATCAGGTTCGCTATCGCAAAATAAGCCACGTCGAAGGTTATGTCGGCTTGGACCAGAGGGTCAATTCGATTCTCGAAGACGATGTTTGCGTCACGTGTGACGTTTTCATAAAAACGCATAGCCTGCTGCGCTGCCTCATGTAAGCGGCACGGACGACGCCTATCCAGCTTAGTGACGTCCTTAAATACTGCTACAAGGCTTTTCATCTCTTTTGCGGCGTGCATTATTGCCCGTACCTTGTCCTGCTGCACTTTCTCGATCTGAATATCGCCCCGGCCTATTGCCTTCCAAACAGATTCGGCCGCCACGTCCTGGACGTCAACCTTGTTAGCCAGATCATGCATAAGTTGCCCGGTAGTGATTGCTATATTCATCACACCGCGGTCTTCTGATAGCTTGGCAACGGCAGCTTGCGAGCGCTCCTTCTCGAATAAACTAACAAGCGCAGAATCCGCGATTTCCGACAAGCTCTCGAGGAAAATCTTCCAGGGCGAAGCACAGTCCAATTCATGGTCGAATCCCTCTCGGGCAATGCCAAACCAAAGCTCGTAGTTTGACGCGGTTAACTTCATCCGCAATACACTCTGGGTTTTGGTAACCTGGTCGCTGTGAACCTCGCACGACAAAGGATTCTGGCTCAAGGTCGTCTTCAAGTGGTCCGAAAGACTCTTGACAATAATCTGACCGGCCTCATCTCCCCAAAGATTTCGGTTTCCAGACTGGGTGACCGCCACCCAAAGGATGCCAACGTCCCTGGCTGTTGTACTAATTTCGGCATGCCACTGATCTCTCGTCAGACCGTCGACATTCAAACGAATACTGAGATTCTTGAGAACCATGCTCAAGTAGTCGCGCACAAGATCGAGAAAGGCGTCGGCGGTCAACGAACTGATCGCACGTCGATGAAGACCATAGGCGCCAAGGGATGGAGAGTTGGCATAGTCGTGATCACCCCGAATCAAGAGAACAAGATTTCCAATCGGATATGTATTCAGACCGTCGTCCCGGGTAGTCATCACCAGCAGATTCTTATGGATTCGCACTGGCCCCGAACCGGCTCGAGAAACTATAGTCGTCAGATTTTCAGGTTCATAGCGAACGTTTTGATCCTCAAGCAAATGGGCCACGTTGTCTTCAGCCAGAACGACTCGAGTACTTTGAAATCCGGCTTCAACGAGAACGCCCACGGCCAGCGGAGCGAGAACATCAACTAGTATCTCAGCGATTTTCGCAGTTGCGTCGCGAAAATCGGCCGCTGGGTTTTCAATTTGCAGGCGAGCGAAGCGATACCCTAGTTGATCCAGTGAGGCAAGCGCACGGTAGTCTTGTACTGCTGGCGCCAACAGAGCGGCCATGCTCTTTAGTTGCCGCACCGTCGCATAATTGAAATGACGTGCTTTAGAGAATTCGGCTTTTAGACACCCAACGACCCCACCATGAAATCCTATCGGCAACATGATGAGAGCCTTCGGGGTTTCTGTGTCACGCGAAATGTGAACGTCCTGATCTGGTGCTTTGCCGAGGGGTTTAAGGACTTCTATACTGGTGGACATCACCTCTCTGAGGCTCAGGTCGCAATCTGAGTCGGCTGGATCCAACGAGATTACCCGTGGCTCCCGCTCATCGGATTGCCCCGGTCTCCACGCGATCGGCCACGCACGTGGCCTTTTGGTGCCGGGGAGTCTAATAAAGAGTTCAACCAGGTCTGCAGATACGCTCTCACCTATTTCTCTAACTATCCCGTCGCTGGACAAGTAATCCTGTTTATATGAAGTGCGAAAGCTCGACAGTCCAAGATCATATCCAGGGGCTCCAGCAGGCTCATATTCGCCAATTACTCTCCGTAATACTTTGCGAAAGTCATGGGCCTCTATGATGAAACTGAAAAAGAGGTAAGCAGTTGGTAGAAAGAGCAAGAATTTCATGGGCAGTGCGACTGCGAAGACCGCCCCATCCAGGAAGTCTGTCGGATCTGACGGTCTTGGCCTGTACCTGGCCTGAGTAATTATCGGTTGTATGGATTCACCTTTCCACTTGGCAATGAGGGGGTTTGCTGCATATTGAAGTTGGATTCCGGCATATATAAGGCCAATTACCAAACCAGCGGCAGCCCAGTAATTGCGACGACGAGACGCTAAATTGAACGCAGCTGCAGCCCCGAAAAGTCCAATGCAGAACGCCGAGAAAAGAGCGTCCGGTAAGCGAAAGAGAGACGCAACAACCAGATAGGACCGCTCTTCAAAGTACTGATTAGCAGTACTCATCAGCACGCCTGTTGCGAGAACTATCGCAACAAAATATTTCCTCCGGAGAAACTCTGTTTTCCAGTTGAGTAAGACACATCCAGCAGCAAGGAAAAAGAGATTGTTGACGCCGGAACAAACATCAGCGAGAAAACTTGCGCCAATATTAAGGAACTTATATGAATCACCCGATAGCCACGCAATATATCGAAAACTATACTGGAAACAAAAAGTGGCAAAAGCATAGCCGACGTACTGAACCCAACTGCCGGCGATCCGGATTGCTTCTTTTGAGGACAACAAGAACAAGGCGCAAACTAAGGCGAGTACGACGGACCCTAGCAAAATGTAAGGACGATTAGTAAAACTAATTCGGACGGCATCTCGCAGCGTCGGCCCGATAAAAAGAAAACCTTGAGTATAGACGTTCACTGTTCCAGTCATCCTTCCTTCGCGGATTTCCAGGTGTTGTCGGCATAGACCCAGGCAGCCAAAGTCTCACTCTTGGGCCACTCGTGAAGTGTCGCGCTTGAGGTCTCATTCTTTCCAGAAGAAATGCAAACGTAAGTCGGTCTCTCAAAAGCCTGGTAATTCTTTTTTTCAATATCATCAAGAAACTGATCCCATTCTTGAGAGTCTGCGTCGTCGTCTGGTAGCTTAAGCATACGAGCCCAGGTGCCGCTGTTGAAATACATGCCGCTCCCGACCCGATAAGCCTTAGCTGAATGAGTGTGTCCATGAACCAGCAGGTTCGCTTCACCTCTTAGCAGGAATTTCAAATCCCTTGTAATGTTTTTTTCTGGGGTTGACACATCAAAAAAGCCGTCCCTTCGGGCGACTTTTTTCAACTGCTTGATTAGATCAGCGCGCTTGTGAGCTTCGCGCGATGTCGAAATCTCCTGGATCATTCGTTTGATTCTGGAGCCGGTTGACAGTTCCCTTTCGGTCTCTTTACGAAAGCGAACCGCCGGATCTAGCTCTTCGCGCAGGGCTGTGATCTTTGTTTTGGTCACCATCCGCGCGTACAGGTTCAGCGCACCAGCGAAACCGCTCTTGTACCGCAGAGTAGTTAGATAGCTCAACAGCGGGAATGCGGCTTCCCTTTCCGGTTTCATTAGTTCCACCCAAGGATATTCTTTGCGCAATGTTGAGAGATGCTCTGTTACCAGTTTGCTTCCAGGCGGCGGCTGGTACTTATGGTGGGAAACCAAACCCCTTGTCGCCAGGCTCACCGCGCTTCTTAACTTATCGTGGTCGACGTCATTCCAATCGTCCAGAATATTTCCGTGCTCGATTAGCGCCTTCACGCCGCCAACCTGTAACGGTAACGCCTCACCATTAACTAACCACTTAACGTAAGGTCGTCTTTTAGAATGCGAGAGGGCGGCTTCAATTCTCTCCTGAACCACAGGAAAGATTAGCTCTGAATCGTGGTTCCCCCCCATTATGACAACCGAATGCCGGGACGAGCATGCCAGCTTCCCCAAAGCCCTCATAACGCCAGCATTGCGTCGAAGAATGGAGTCCGTCTGTTGCGACAGCGTGTTGGGATCGAAGGCCGATCTGAAGTCCGGCGGTCGCTCAATGAAAAGGTAGTCCAGGAAGTCACCGTTGAGGACGAGAACAGAATTGGATCTTTCCTTAAAGATCCAGGTCAGGAACTCCTCAAGCGCCTCATCGGCCTGGAACAGTCCCTGACCTGTTTCGTCCGCTGACAGATGCAGGTCGCTTACAACGATTACATCTTGGGCTTGCCACATGCTAGGTTACCTCATCGTTAGGATCGTACCGCACCATCAACTGCGCTTCCCCTGGGCACATCGTCGGTACCGTCTGAGTCGGGGAATACCGCGCCCCTGTGTCGTCCTCTGCCTCGGTACAGGCAAAGGATACTTCTGGGTAACCTGATAAAACCCCGTTTCAGTTTTTTCGAAAAGCTCGGTGTTTCCTTCATAACGCCCCCCTTCAGTTCTCTTACTCTGCCGGTCTGGACCTGTGCACACAGCGTTCCAGACCTGGCTGAGCGCTAGGATGCCCACTTTAATTGAAAATCTATTTGGACTGGTTCTCCGAGATTGGTCGCTCTGTCTGGTAAACCAGATGTTTGATCTGGCTTCCCAGACACGAAACTAATCTGAGTAATGCTATGTCTTGAGTGACCCGGGACCCGAAGGTCAAGATTCTACGGAAGTCGCGCATGCTTCAACGTAAGAAGAGCGATCAGAACTTCCCATATGGTGCGGATGCTTTGAACGCTAAGGTTAGCAGTATGCGGCCCGCGCGTGGCCAGGATGCGGCTGAGTCCATTCTCAGCTACTTGCCGAACAACTTAATTCCTGGATATTATGAGCCGACCAGCCAGCTATACTACGTAGCGCACAACTTAATTTGCGCTCCGGCGTAGCCCGGGGGGCTTAAATATGGGGCTTTTAGGGCTCGATTGCGACAAACTTAATTTTCTAGGGACACTTGCTGCTTGCTTGCTGTGGCGGGCTGGATAACTAGTGCTCGCGGCCCGCATACGAGCCGGAGTGTATCTCGCTGTTAGCGGCCGCCTGGTCCTGGACTGATGATTGAAAGTGAACTCCCAAAGCCTATATCGCCTTTCGGACCTGAAGAGATCTCCTTTGGTTTCACTTCAGAGATTTCGGCTTCAAATGTGCTGAACAGTTTGAGTTTGGTCAGATTCGGGAGTACCAACCCAACCACGAGCAGGCCCAACAGCAACGGAGTCATCATCGTCAACATTGAACTGTCCACGACCAATTCCTGTTTGGGCTTTGCAGTCGCCCGGATCGATTCTACTTCGGCGGGTGGTTTGATTCCGGGTTCCGGCGCAGCCGCGTCAGCGGAACCAGATGTGCCTGGAACCTTTGTCGTACTTGTAATCTTAGGGTTAGCTTTGGTTCGACTTACACCCGTAGTCCCAGGCGTACCCGTAGTCGCGGGCGTGCCCGTAATTCCCGGCGTGCCCGCGGATTGGGCTCCGACAGCCTTTTCAGATTGATTAGTCTTACTAGTTGAATCCGTCGACTCGGCAGCGAGGACATCGCGTTTCCAACCGGAAAAATACACACTCCAAAGCACAACCAACATTACTCCACAAAACGCTGCCATTCCCATACCGCCCCAGACGTGGAGCTGTGAAGTTCTCTTCCCGCGCATCATGGATTTGGCCACCTTGCCAAACCGCTCGGCTTCAAAGCGATCACGATTTGCGTTCAGGCAGTCCTTGAAGTCATTACGTGCCGACTTGTACTCCTCGAGTCTGTATTGCACGATGCCCGAGTGAAAAAATACGTCGGCGTTCGGACGATTGCGCCTCGCCTGATTAATATGTTTGAGTGCTTCGGCATAAAGACCCCGGTCCCTGTCGTTATCGTCGCCGAGACGAACGAGTATCTCTGAGAGCACCAAATGAAGCTGCCACTGTCTGGACGCTCCGACTCGCATGATTGCGTGGTAGAGCATGTTTTGGGCCTCCTCGTATTGCCCTGCGCGCATCAAAGCAATCCCCAAAGCGTGATAGGTTTCTACGCTATTTGGCGCAACCGAGACCGCGTAGCGGCACTCTCTCACAGCCTCATTGGCGCTATCACTCGACAGCAGAAGATTCGCCATCTCGATATGCGCGCGCGCGTCGTTGTTGTTGAGAGCTATCGCATTAGCCAGCGCTTTTTTGGCGTCGTCATAGCGCCCCATCTGAACGTAGAGAGCGCCCAGTTCAGTAAGGCTTCCGGCCGCGGGATCCAAGTCATGTGATTTGAGAAAATAAGCTTCAGCATCAAGAGGGAAATGTTGTTTGAACGCAATCACGCCCAGACAGATATAGGCCTTAGCGTTATAGGGATCGTTCTCGAGAGCGTTGCGGCAACTCGCGGCCGCGTCGTCAAGGAGTTTCGCTTGAGTCGTGCACTCCTCAGGAGGTATCTCCCCCAACTCTCGGACTTGACGGATCAAAGCCCAGGCCAGATTAATGCGGTATTGCGGTTCGCGCTTGACTTTCTCGATAGCTGAGCGAAAGGCTGTCTCGGCGTTCTGATATTCTCGGAGTTCAAGATAATACCCACCCTCTCCATTGGTGCCCACAACATTCGCCGGATCTGCCTTCAGGATGGACTCAAACTTTTCCTTGGCTTGTTTCAACCGGCCCTGGCGAAGGTGAAACCAGCCAAACTGTTCGGCCACTTCGACGTCGCCCGGAAACTGCTTCTCCAGGTTCTCAAATACCCGGAGAGCTTCCTCGTTGAAGTTCAACCGCGCCAGGACTTCGACCCTGCTGAATTGTCTCTGAATCAAATATGGATCGAGCTTGATCGATTCCGCAAAGTATTCGTCAGCTTTCTTGAGATCATTCTGATCGAAACTGATCCAGGCCCGTTCTTCCCACAGGCCTGAAGCCGCCGGCAGCTTCCGAAGAGCCTTCTCTACCTGTTGCTCAGCTTCCTCGAACTTACGTTGCTTGCGAAAACAGGCCACCCGCCACTGGTTCGCAAATTCGTCGTACTCATCGATTGCCAGCGCGCGGTCGAAGATTTCTATCGCGGTAACGTATTCATTCCTTTCAAAGTGGACGACCGCCCGTTCAGACAAGACATTAATATTGTCCGGAAAGCGAGCCAGAGTTTCATTGACCTTCTTCTCGGCTTCAGGCAAGCGACGCATCTTGCGGAGCACGACAATTGTCCATTCCGCGGCGTAAGCGCTTTCTTGCACTGCTTTCTTAAAGGCCGCCTTCTCGGCGTTGGTCCCAGGCGCCCTGCGGTTCACTGCTTCGCCAGTAAAGAAATCGAGGGCCTCTCGGTAACGCTTTTGCCGATAGAGTGTATTGCCCATTTCGTTCCAAATCTCGACGCTGTTTGGACATTCTTTCCGAGCGGTGTCGTACAGGTCCTTGGCGTCTCGATAAAGGCGCAGCCACTTCAGCGCCTCGATCTTCAATTCATACGCCCTCCGACTCCGGGAATCTTTTTCCAGCACCAGCGCGTAGGCCAGCACCGCGGCTCGATATTTGTTTAGCCGGGAGTGGACTGTGCCGCAGTCAAAAAGAATGTCGACGGCTTCGCTCGTGGACAGATTTTCCTCTGTCAACCATTGATCCAATAGCTCTTTGGCCTTGTCAGCTTTGCTTTCCTCGCGCTCGGCGTCTTCGGCTTGACGCGAAGCTATCTGTCCGGTCATCGCACGGCGCTTATCCCCATCATCCGCGTCAGGGTGCGCCTGCGCCATCTCAAAGTCGCCCCGGGCCAACTCGTAATCTTCCCGGTAGAAATTGAGCCATCCACGCTCGATCAGTATTCCGACGGGTGCATCCCCAAACAGTGCCACAGCCTCTTTGAAACAATCTTCAGCTTCCCCGAAGCGGCGCAGTCTTCGCAATGAAGCACCGGCTCCCCGTAGCGCGCTTAGGCGCTCCGTTCTATCAGCGGGAACGTTCCCGTTAATGACGTGCTCGAAGGTGTGGAGAGATTTATCGTATTGATCTCTGTCATAGTAGAACCAGGCCTGCTCATTAAGCACCTTCGGGTCTTCCGGATACCAGCTGAGCGCCTTGTCCAGAACGAACTGCGTCAGCTTGTCTTGTGAGCTGCCCTCGGCTTCCCTGGTGTCCAAATCTCGAAGCAGTTGGGCCCGCGCCCTTTGAGCCGACTTATATTGCTCGCCGCCGTCGTCTTCATTGTCGTTCAGACCTCCAAGTAGACTGCTGAGTTGGAGGAGGATCGCAACAAAAAACTTTCCTTCAGGAACCTCGCCTCTCTTAAGACTTACCAGCAGAGGGCCGACCGTGCCGTAAGCCTCGGCGTACTTCTTTTCCCGTAAGCTGGTTTCGGCCGCGTCAATAGCCTGCGATATCTGATCGGTAGTTAGCATTGTTAATCTCCGGGAAGGGGCTTGGCGCCCTCCCAAGCCGAGATCGGCGGGATACTGTTAAGTGGAAAGGTGTCGGGCATGGCTTCCTCCTGCGCGGGCCATCCGGATGATGGGTGAATGGTGGGAATATTAAGAAAAATTATCAAAGCCTGCAAGAGTTTTTGCAGTCAGGAAGGTCCACCGGATTCAGACTCCGATGGTCGTTCAGCGGGACTTTCCTTTAGGATACGTTGGTTGTTGCCGCTCCGCCGCCTGATATGCGGAAAGCCTATGGCTTTCCGCGCCGGAATTATTTTTTTGAGTATCCGTCTCCGTTCGCGACGCAGCCTCTTATTTCATTTGGATCCGGAAAGGCAGAGCCTTTCCGCACATCAGGCGGCAAAGCCGCTCGCGACAAGACCTTCAATGTGAAGGCAAGACGATTTCAGATCCTTCTCTGCTGTGAACTCCCCGCACCCGCCGAAACCATTCCTGAAATCGCTCAAAGTAAAGATAGACCACCGGCGTCAGATACAACGTCAACACTTGCGAAACGATTAAACCGCCAACTACGGCGAGTCCCAAGCCTCTGCGCGCGGATGCACCCGCGCCCCAGCCGAGCGCGATTGGCATCGTGCCCATCAACGCCGACATCGTCGTCATCATGATGGGACGAAAGCGCACGACACAGGCTTCGTAAATCGCTTCGTGGGGCGGCCGGCCTTCTCTTCTCTGCTTATCCAAGGCAAAGTCGATCATCATGATCGCGTTCTTCTTCACGATTCCGATCAGCATGATCAACCCGACGAACGCGTAAATATCCAGTTCACGTTTGAAAATCAAAAGGGTCAGCAAAGCACCCAGTCCCGCCGACGGCAGACCCGAAAGAATCGTCAAAGGATGAATAAAACTTTCATAGAGAATTCCCAGCACGAGATAGATCACCAGCACCGCGACCAGCAACAGCAGAGTCAGATTCTGCAACGACGATTGGAAGACCTGAGCAGAGCCCTGAAAAGTCGTGGTGATGGTCGCGGGCAGGGTCTGCTTTGCCAGCGTAGTGATCTGTTGGGTCGCCTGGCTCAGAGAAACTCCGGGCCGCAGGTTGAACGAGATGGTCGTGGCGGGCAGTTCGGCGAAATGATTTACCAAGGCGGGTCCGACCCCCTGCGAAAAACGCGCGACCGTGCTCAAAGGCACCAACTTGCCCGTAGCCGAACGAATATACAGTCTGCCCAGCGCCGCCGGATCTTTTTGAAACTCCGGCTTGACCTCCATGATCACCTGGTATTCGTTTGTGGGTGAATAAATCGTCGAGATCTGCCGCGAACCAAACGCCGAGCCCAGGGCCGTTTCAATCTGGGCGACGGTAACGCCCCGCGATGCTGCCTGCTTGCGATCGATATCAACGTTGATCTGCGGTGTGTTGATTTGCAGATTGCTGTTTACATCCTGAATCGTCGCGAGGTCGCGCATCTTCTTTTCCATGATGGCGGCGCTGTCATAAAGTTCCGCGGTGCTCGCCGCCTGTAGCGTCACCTGATACGTACTGCGCGAAAACTGTCCCCCGATATTCAGCGACGGAGGATTCTGCAGCGTCACGCGCAAACCGGGTTCGCGCGCGAGCTTCGGCCTCAGCTCTTCGACTACTTCGTCGGCGCTGAGCTTGCGTTGATTGATGGGTTTGAGTCCGATGAAGATCGTGCCGCTGTTGCCTCCGGTGTTGCGCCCACCCGCACCCACCGTCGAAGCGTAGGACTGCACATTAGGATCGTTCTTGATAATTTCCGTGACCGTATTCTGATGCCGGATCATGTCGTCGAGCGAGATGCCCTGCGCTCCCTCAGTACTGGCTTGCACCAACCCGCTGTCGCCGCTGGGAATAAAACCCCTTGGCACCACGGTGAAGAGATAGACCGTCACCCCGGCCAGTACCAGACTAATCGCAACCGTCAATAGTGAATGGGCCAGCACGCGCCGGAGGCTCAATTCATAAGCATGCAAGACGCGGTTATAAAAATTTTCGGTGAAACCCCACCAACCCTTGTGCGCCGCCTTGCCGCCGTCTTCATGCAGCGCGTTCCGGCGAATCGCGCCGGCTTTGAGCAGACGGCTGGCGAGCATTGGCGTCAAGGTCAGAGAGACGAGCCCTGAGACCAGAATCGCCACACTGATCGTAATCGCAAACTCACGAAACAGCCGGCCCAGAATTCCGCCCATGAAGAGCACTGGAATAAAGACCGCGACCAGCGAAATAGTCATCGAAACAATGGTAAAGCCTATCTCGCGCGAGCCATTTAGCGCCGCCTCCATCACGCTTTCGCCCAATTCAATCCGGCGCACAATGTTTTCCAGCATGACGACCGCGTCATCGACAACAAAACCCACGGACAAGGTCAGGGCCATTAGCGACAGATTGTCGAGACTGAAATTCAGCAGGTACATCGCCGCGAAGGTGCCGACAATTGAAGTCGGCAGCGCGAGGGTCGGAATGATAGTGGCGCGCACATTGCGCAGGAAAAGAAAAATGACCATCACAACCAGCCCGATCGCCAGCAACAGCGAGAACTGGACGTCGTTAACTGACTGCCGAATCGAGATCGAACGATCATTGAGGACATCAAGATTTACCGACGCCGGCAATTGCTGCTTAAACTGCGGCATCAAGGCGCGAATTGCATCGACCACGGCCACGGTGTTTGTGCCCGGCTGGCGTTGGACGGCCATCGTCACGCTGCGCCGGCCATTGAACCAACTTGCCACGCGGTTGTTCTCGACGCTGTCCAGGACGTTGGCGATTTGCTCGAGACGCACGGGCGCGCCATTTCGATAGGCGACGATCAGCGGGCGAAACTGAGCGGCGTTCTTTGGCTCGACATTGGTCTGCAAAGTCAGATTGGTGTATTTGCCGTAGAGCGAACCGGTGGCCGTGTTTGGATTGCCGTTGGTGATGGCGGAGCTAACCTCATCGACGCCTATGCCCCGGTCGGCCAGCGCCGCCGGATCGATTTGCACGCGTACGGCGTACTTCATGGCGCCATAGACCTGGACCTGCGACACGCCTTCCACCATCGAGATACGCTGGGCGATCAGAGTCTCAGCGTATTCATCGACTTGTGGCAGCGACACCACATCCGAGTTGAGCGCCATAAACAAAATCGGACTGTCAGCGGGATTGACTTTGCGCAAGCCCGGCGGCGACGGCATACCAGGTGGCAGTTGTGGCAGGGCGGACGAGATTGCGGTCTGTACATCCTGCGCGGCGGCGTCGATATTGCGACTGAGATTGAACTGCAGAGTTATCGAGGTCGAACCCTGTGAATTGGTCGAATTGATCGAATCGATGCCGGCGATGCCGGAGAATTGCCGCTCGAGGGGCGTCGCTACCGACGCGGCCATTGTCTCGGGATTAGCACCGGGCAGGCTGGCACTGACATTGATGGTCGGGTAATCGACGGTGGGCAGATCGCTGACCGGCAGTGATTCGTACCCAATGAACCCGAACAAAACGATTCCCACCATCACCAGCGTGGTTGTGATGGGACGATGAATGAAGAGCTCAGAGATACTGTGTCTCTGCTTTTGTTCGGGCTGGTCTTTCACGATCTAACCCTTACTAATCCTTAGAAAGCGTTCGCGCCGTCATGCGGTCGGTACCACCTGCGTGAGCAGGTGGATCCATGCGTCAAGCCGCGTCTGGCGTCCTTGGCGCACCCGCTCACGCGGGTGGTACTGACTCCATGCCGCCACTTGAATAAACAGCGCCAAAATATTCCGTACGTAAGGCACTCTAAACCAAACCTACGTTTCGACCGCCACTGTCTCACCACTGCGCGCCCGCCGCCTCTGAAACCATTCCTGCATCCGTTCAAAGTACAAATAAACCACCGGCGTCAAATACAAAGTCACTACTTGCGAAACACAAAGGCCGCCAACCACGGCCAGACCCAAACCTCGGCGCGATTCAGCGCCGGCGCCCCAGCCGAGAGCGATTGGCAAAGTTCCCATGAGCGCTGCCATCGTCGTCATCATGATGGGACGGAATCGGATCAGGCATGCCTGAAAAATTGCTTCCTCCGCCGGCTTGCCCTCTTCTCTTTGAGAGGTCAGGGCAAAGTCGATCATCATGATCGCGTTCTTTTCGACGATACCGATCAGCATGATCAAGCCGACAAAGGCGTACACATCCAACTCACGTCCAAACACCAGCAGAGTCAGCAGTGCCCCTAAGCCGGCCGAAGGCAGTCCCGATAAAATCGTGAACGGATGGATAAAGCTTTCGTAGAGAATCCCCAGCACCAAATAGATCACCAGGACCGCAACCAACATCAATAACGTAAGATTCTGTAGCGAGGACTGAAAAATTTGCGCCGTCCCTTGAAAGCTGGTCGTGATCGTCGAAGGTAAGGTTTGTTTGGCCAGGTTCTGTACCTGATCGGTGGCCGCGCTCAAAGAAACGCCCGGCCGCAGGTTGAAGGAGATCGTCGCAGAGGGAAGCTGACTGAGATGATTAACCAGCAAAGGGCCAACGCTGCGCGATAAAGTAGCGACCGTGCTGAGCGGAACCAATCGGCTCTGCGTTGTTTGCCCGGGCACGGATTGCCCGGCGGGTGATTGTGACGAAGAAGCAATCTGCGGCGTGGACTGAACCAGAGTGCTTTGAACTTGGGCCGATTGACTTGACGACGTGGGCGCCGCAGTCGAATGAATGTACAGCCGGCCCAAAGCGGAGGGGTCCTCCTGGTACTCAGGCTTTACTTCCATGATCACCTCGTACTCGTTCGAGGTGGCATAGATCGTCGAAATCTGTTTCGTGCCGTAGGCATCGTTGAGGGCGTCCTCGATCTGCTGCGCACTGATGCCGAGAGCGGATGCTTTGTCGCGATCAATATCGACGTTGAGCTGCGGATTTTTGGTTTGCAGATCACTGGTCACGTCCAGTAACTGCGGCAACGCAGCCATTTTCCTTTGCAGCGTTTCGGCATTCGCGTACAGCTCGTTTCGATCCGCGCCCTGAAGCGTTAACTGATAAGGGCTCTTGGTTACCTGACCACCGACCTGGACCAGGGGCGGGTTCTGCAGAAAGATTTGTATCCCGGGAACTGTCGCAAGTCTGGGTCGCAGGTCTTCGATGATTGCGTCCACATCTTTACTTCGCTGGGCAATCGGTTTCAGCAGCACCAGGATGTTGCCAGAGTTGCTGGCAGCGCTAACATCGCTCTGTCCAACGGTTGATAAAACCCCGACGACGTTTGGATCGGCGCGAATCAGATTGACCATCTGCTCCTGATGCCGCGACATCTCTGCGAAAGAGATGCCCTCGGCGGCTTCGGTATAGCCCACAATGCGGCTGGTGTCATCATTGGGAATAAAGCCCTTTGGGATCACATAGAAGAGACCAATTGTGATTAGAAAGAGCCCGCCGCAGATCAGAAGGGTCAGCGCGCGATGCTCGAGGACGACTTGCAGGGTCCAACGATAGCCGCCGACCAACCAATCGTAAGCGCGCTCCGTCTTCTGCCACCACTTTCCCTTTGCTGGGAGCGCGGACGTCCCGTCCGCATCTTCCTTGGAAGAGGAGCCCCCCCTGACCGTCCCGCCCCAGCCGGGCTGCCCGGCTGGGGACCCCGGGGTCGGGCTACTGCCCCGATCATCGTCTGGATCATCTCGTCGGTGTCCGATCGCCTTTAACAAACGGCTGCAAAGCATTGGGGTAAGACTCAACGAAACGAAACCCGAAATCAAAATCGCGACACTGATGGTGATCGCAAACTCGCGAAAAAGTCTTCCGAGAATGCCGCTCAGAAAGAGCACCGGAATAAAGACCGCCACCAGTGAAACCGTCATCGAAATAATCGTGAACCCGATCTCGCGCGAGCCCTTCAGCGCTGCCTCCATTGCGCCTTCGCCTGCTTCCATGCGCCGCACGATGTTTTCCAACATCACGACCGCATCGTCTACGACAAACCCCACCGACAGCGTCAACGCCATCAGCGAAAGGTTGTCGAGACTGAATCCCAGGAGATACATCACCGCGAAGGTAAAGACTATTGAGGTCGGCAGGGCGAGGGTGGGAATAATCGTGGCCCTGACATTGCGGAGGAAAATAAAAATAACCAGCACCACCAGACCAATCGCCAGGAGCAGCGAGAACTGCACGTCGTTGACCGATTGGCGAATGGACTCAGAACGATCATACAAAACGTCCAGCTTGATCGAGGCCGGCAGTTGCTGGCGAAACGTCGGCAACAGGTTGCGGATGGCGTCGACGACTGCGACAGTGTTCGTGCCCGGCTGCCGCTGAACGGTCAAGGTAACTACCTGTTGACCGTTGTAACGGCTGGCCAAACGATTGTTTTCGACGCTATCGACGACGTCGCCAAGATCTCGCAGCACCACGGGGGCACCGTTGCGATAAGCAACAATCAGCTGACGATACCCTTCGGCATTCGTAATCTGTCCGTTCGCCTGAACTGTCAAGTTAGTATGAATGCCATAGAGCGTGCCGACCGGAAGATTCGTATTGCCGCGCTGCAAAGCGGTCGCCACATCGTCGATGCCAATGCCGCGACTGGCCAACGCAGATGGATCGAGCTGCACTCGCACAGCGTATTTCTGCTCACCCGTAACCAGAACCTGCGCTACGCCGCTGATAGTCGAAAGTCTTTGCGCCAGGGTTGTGTCAGCGTACTCGTTCACTTTCGAGAGCGGGAGAGTCGGCGAACTCACCATCAAATAAACAATGGGCTGGTCGGCGGGATTTACTTTTTTCAGCGTCGGCTGGCTCGGCATTCCCGGCGGCAATTGGCGCGCGGAAGCCGAAATCGCAGTCTGCACATCCTGCGCGGCCGCATCGATGTTGCGGCTGAGGTCGAACTGCAGAGTGATTTGGGTGTTGCCGAGCGTGCTGGTCGAACTGACAGTATTGAGTCCGGCGATGGTTGAGAACTGCCGTTCGAGCGGAGTCGCAACCGAAGACGCCATCGTCTCCGGGCTGCCACCCGGAAGTTGGGCGGTGACCTGGATGGTCGGGTAATCAACGTTAGGGAGATCGCTCACCGGCAAAGAGCGGTACCCGATAAAACCGAACAGAACGATTCCCGCCATGATGAGCGTGGTTGTGATCGGCCGTTGAATGAAAAGTTCCGACATTGATTGCGGCTTTGCCGTATTCCGTCTGTGGCTTTGCCACCCGATGTGCGGAAAGGCTTCGCCTTTCCGTGAAGGACCCAACTGCGAAAAGTCATTCGAGGCTACGCCTCGAATGACGATGGAGGCATAGCCTCAAACAAAACAGGAATTAGCTCTGGAAAGGCAGAGCCTTTCCGCACATCAGGCGGCAAAGCCGCATCTTATTGATTCGCATTTCCCCCGCCGCTACGTCGTCCGCCCTGACCGCCGGCGCCCGGACTACCTTGTCCCGCCGGGCCGCCTTGTCCTTTCGGTTGTACTTTGGCGCCCGGCACCAGCCGCAGTTGCCCATCGGTCACCACCTGCTCGCCGGGTTTCAGTCCGTCTTCGATCACGGTCATGGTGTCGGCTACCGCACCGGGCTTGACGACTCTCATCTCGGCTGTGCCATCAAACTTGACGACGTACACGAACGACTTGTCCTGGCCAATCTGAACGGCCTGTGATGGAACCACGATGGCCCCACTCTGTATTCCAAGCGTAAGCACGACGTTTACGAACTGGCCGGGATAAAGACGACGATCGTCGTTCTGAAACGTAGCTTTCAACCGCACTGTTCCGGTGGCGGGATCGACCGTGTTATCGACCAGAGATAGTTTTCCGAACGCGTGGTTTGCCTCGTCACCGGGTATTACCACCTCAGTAGTGAAACTGGTTGAACTGGAGTATTGACGAATACGCATTAAGTCCTGTTCAGGGACAGAGAAAGTCACGTATATGGGGGCCGAGGTCGTAATCGTCACCATCGGCGTCGTATCGTTCGCCCGCACCAGATTGCCGGCCGTCACGGCGAGGTTGCCGGTCTTGCCCGCGAGCGGCGCGCGTATCGTCGTGTAGCTGAGTTGCACGCGCGCATTTTGGACCGCGGCCTCCTGGGCCTTTTGCGCCGCCAGCAGATTCGCTACGGACGATCTGTCAGCGCGCACAGTCGCTTCATCCGCCTGCAACTTGGCGTTAGCGTTGTCGTACTCCTCGCGCGAGATCACACCGGCTTCGATCAGTCTGGCATCACGGTTAAGAATTGTCCGGGAGTTATTAGCAGTCGCCTGGTCTTTGGCGACGATGTCGTTGCCCTGCCTGACCGCGGCCATGGATTTCAAGAGGTTCGCTTCCGCTTCACTAAGCGCGGCCTGCAACGGCCGTGGGTCGATCATAAAAAGGACGTCACCTTTCTTCACTTCCTGTCCCGGAACGAAAGCAACTCGCATCAAAGTCCCTTCCACCTGTGAGCGAATCGCAATTGTCGAGAGCGCTTCCACGTTGCCGATAGCCTTAATCTGAAGAGGTACATCCTGTTGGGTAACCACCGCGGTCTCGACGGGAACGACGTTACCGCGATCGGCAGCTTTTGGTGTGGAGCGGTCACCGAGAAAGCGCCAAAGCAAAACCAAAAGCAATAGCAGGACGAGCACGCTGACGATTTGTACGATTCGAGCGCGGGTCTTATTGCGTGGCTTGGCAGAGAGGCGGATCTGAGTCGACTTGTCGGTCACCTTATCGGCGATCGGTTCGGCGGCGGTTGACGGATTCGGCGACTCGCTCGAGATTTTTTCTTCCATCGCGGATCTCTACGGCCATGTTTTGAGCCGGCGATTAATCCACCAGACTTCAGAGACGCGTGCGAACGCGGCTCGACGACAAATCGCGTGCATCGTGGCTCAAAATCCGAGGGGGGTTCAACCTATGATTGCATAAGTACCGACGACGCTCCAAAGACTCTGGTTACGACAAAGGGGGCAAGATTACCTCCTCGCACGGTGCGCGCCACTCTTCCAACGCAACACCGCAGCAGCAGATGTGCGGCCCTGCCGCATGATGTGCGGAAAGCCTGTGGCTTTCCGTCGAGCGCGCGACATCCTCAGCGCGGCAAGGCTCAGCCTTGCTGCGAATGTACGAAAGAATCGACGATCGGTCAGGCGGAGCCTTACCGTACATCAGGCGCCAGAGCCGCGCCCGAGGCTCGACTCCGAATGCGGACGGATCCGCCCCGGCCAACTCTTGACTTCCGCTCCAACTCTGTTAAGACTTAGGCCGAAATTTTCACCCGCCCTTTGAAAGCCCTTAGTAATGGAGTGAATTATGAAACCCTTCGGCAGAGTCTCGCGACAATGCACCTCGGCGATTTGTTTGGCCGCCTTGCTGGCAACTTCTTTCGTTCATGCATTCGGCCAGACCGCGCCAAAGCGGGCGCTCACCCATCAGGATTACGACTCTTGGCATTCGATCCAGTCGCCGCAGATCTCGCGCGACGGAAAGCTTATTGCCTATGCGTACATGGCGCAGGACGGCGACAGTGAGATCGTTGTGCGCAACCTGACCAGCGGCGCCGAATGGCGCGCGCCCAGAGGGTATCGCCCACCCGCGCCGCCACCCGATGATTCAATTCCGAATGTGGCTGAGCTCATCGCTGCCAACGCGCGTCTGGTTCGTCCAGCGTTCACGGCTGACAGCCGTCTTCTCTTGTTCAGTATCGAACCAACCAAAGCCGAAGTGAACAAAGCAAAGAAAGCCGGCCCGGGCACGAGAGAGGGATCGGGGAATAACCCAGCTCCAAAGGAAGGCTTGAAGAATGCTTTGGGTATCATGGACACATCCACCGGTCAGGTCACGCGTATTGAAAGGGTGAAGAGTTTCCAAGTACCGGAAGACGGTTCCG
>WNFP01003220.1_pt1 | contig 28742 bp, 26 predicted proteins | sample 5400201 | NCBI WGS metagenome assembly WNFP01 (sample SAMN13153355, study PRJNA577476) | soil metagenome | isolation source: 115 cm saprolite under Madrone tree | place: USA:California | collected 2016-06-14 | reverse complement strand
GGCCAGGCGGTTGATTCTTCCGCAATCATCAGCGTGCCCGGACACTCCCGATGAGTGACTTCGTTCATCTCTTTAATGAACGAGATCGCTTCCAGATTTTCCCGGCCGCCAAACTCGTTCGGCACCCACTCGCCGTCTTTGCGGCTGTAATCCAGATAAAGCATCGACGCCACCGCATCGACTCGCAGCCCATCTAAATGAAACTCGCGCAGCCAGAACAGCGCGTTCGCGATCAGAAAGTTTCGCACCTCGTTGCGGCCATAGTTGAAGATGTAAGTGCCCCAGTCCGGATGTTCACCTTTGCGCGGGTCAGAGTGTTCGTAGAGCGCCGTGCCGTCAAAACGTCCGAGCGCAAACGCATCTTTGGGAAAGTGCGCGGGCACCCAGTCCATGATCACGCCCAAACCTTTTTGATGAAGATGGTCGACCAGGAAGCGGAGGTCGTCGGGCGTGCCATACCGCGATGAGGGCGCGAAGTATGCGCTCACTTGATAGCCCCATGACGGTCCGTATGGATGCTCCTTGAGCGGAAGAAACTCAACATGGGTGAATCCATTCTCGATCGCGTAATCGGCGAGTAACGGAGCCATCTCACGATAAGTCAGCGGGCGATTATTATCTTCCGTAATCCTCCGCCACGAGCCAAAGTGGACTTCGTAAATCGAAAGAGGCTCGCGCCACGTCTGTCGTTTCTTAAGTTGCGTCAGCCAGGCACGGTCGCGGAACTTATATCCCGATTTGAAGATGACCGATGATGTCTTGGGTGGTATCTCCATCATCGACGCGTAAGGATCGGCCTTCAGAAACTTATGCCGGCCGGACTTGATTTCGTATTTGTAGAGCTGGCCTTGTCGCAAGCCGGGTATAAAGAGCTCCCAAACTCCGGAACTGCCCAGGTTTCGCATCGGATGTCTGGCGCCGTCCCATTCGTTGAAGTCACCGACGACGCTGATGCTCTTGGCATTCGGAGCCCAGACGGCGAATGCGACTCCGCGCTTGCCTTCATGAGTCAAGACATGCGCGCCGAGCTTTTCGTAGATATGTTCGTGTCTGCCCTCACCGAACAGATGCAGGTCGAGTTCGCCGAGCGTGGGTGAAAAGCCCTGAGGTGACTTTTGAGTCTTCGATTTAATCGAGCGTTTGGAAGACCGCGTGGGCGCGCTTTGCGTCTTTGCGCCTTTGCGTGAAGTTTTTGGCTGCGCGGACGCGACCTCTGGCGACTCTAGTGCACTCTTGCGGCTCATTAGTTTTGTGGAACGATGATCCCTCAATGCCGGGAGCGCGGACCTCCCGTCCGCTCCATATTTGAAATTCTGTCGCCCGCTAAAGCGGCTCGGGATTCCAACGATGCCTGACCCCGGGTTCCGCTTCGCTTCACCCGGGGCTAAATTCTGTCGTCTGCTTCGCAGACTCGGTTGAGTCTCACGCCAACGATGCCATTCGCTTGGGTTCACGTCTAATCTGTGGTGCTCCGTGTCCCCCGCGGTGATTATTGTTTGACCACAGAGCTACGTGAAATACCGGACCGCTCAGGTCGCCAGTGCTTCTATGGCAGTGGGCGCTGGCTTCAACGGTTCAACCAGCCGTCGAAAAATATCCGCACCCGTCCCCATCTCGGGCCGATTGCTCTTAGCTTCCGCGAGAATATCCAAAAAGCGATCACGCACCGGCGGCAAGCCCAATTGATCCATCAAGTCAATTGCCCGCGCCGCATACTTCAAGATCTGGATCGTTTCGATTCCGGAAACATCATTAAAGAACCAGCCACAACTCGTATACATCAGCAACAGCATGCGCTGTAATTCGAGGTACGTGAGCGCGCGCCATTCTTCATCCTTTGATAACCAACGTCCCGCATGTTCAAACAGAAACTTTTCGCGCGAATGAGTTTCATCGAGAACCAAAGTAATACTCGCATTGCGAGCCTGCCACGGATCGATGAAAAGATTCCCGCGCGTTGCTTCGAAGTGCACGACGTTTTGATTCCGCAAAAAGTCCAGGGCCTCTCTTAGGGGAGTGCGCCAGCGCTGGTTCCATTCAGGTTCGCCTCCAGTATGACAACCACAATCGCGAATCCAACGACCGACTCCATGAAGACAACTCCAGGAAGTTCCTTCACCGTTCGGCCCACTGCTGATTTCAACTTCGAAGGCGGGGGGGTGCTGATCGAGATATACCCCGTAGTTGGTAACTCGAAGATCATGCGCGGGCGCCTCGACTTCCAAAGCATGGGCCAGGCAAATATCGCCGAACTTGAAATGATGACCGTAGGTTTCGCCGTCAGTAGCCAGGTTCAATAATTCTTTATCCTGTGCACTCTGCGCAAATCGATCCGTCAGTTCACGGCTCGACCGCAACAGATTTTCAAAAGCTATCGCGCGCGAGGTTGGCCCGTCGTAGAAGTACACCGCGATGGATCGATCTGAGCCGTCTCGAAGCGAGTATCGATAAGCAACGCTGGTATCGATCGTTTGCTCATTAACCTCGCGCCAATCGTTGCCGGCAATCGTCCGCACGCGGGCCGCCTGGTTCGGCGCGAGAATGACAAATCGTAAACCGGCATCGATTAGCAGCCGCAAGACGTCGTCATTACAGGCCGTCTCTGGCAACCATATTGATTCCGCGCCGCGCCCGAAGCGATCGCGGAAATCCGCCAGGCCCCATTGAATTTGGGTTTGCCGATCGCGTTCATTGCACAGGGGCAAGATCGCATGTCCGTACGCTTGCGCTATGGCATTGCCGTGTCCCCCACGTTCGTGCGCGCTTTGTTGATCGGCATCGATGATTTTGGCATACGTCTTCGGATGTTTATCCCTCAGCCAGCTAAGCAGGGTGGGTCCGAAATTGAAACTGATGTTCGCGTAGTTGTTTACGATTATTTCCCGGCCCGTACCCGGATGAGTGATCCGCACGCCGGCATTTGGTTGGTAACACTCGGCATGAACGCGCTCGTTCCAGTCGTGAAAAGGCGCGGCGCCAGGTTCAACCTCGACGATTCCAGTCCAGGGATTCTCGCGCGGTGGTTGATAGAAATGGCCGTGGATAATCAGTGCGGGCATTGACTAATCAGAACACAGGCTGCGAAAAGGCACAAAAGCCCCAAGCTAAAGGCCAAGCGAAACGTCCTCTGGTGCGGTCTTTGCTTTTTCGCGTGCATCTTTTTTAGCTAACGGCTCGCTGCCAGGAGGGGGTCTGAAACGCGAGCCATGCAGCTCCGATCAAGCCGGCATCGTCGCCACACTCCGCGGGCCCAATTCGGCATCGTTGAGCCGGCAGAGGGAACGTGCGACGCAGGACTTCTTCGCGGGCAGGCTCGGCAAGAATTTTCCAAGCAGCTGATACACCTCCGCCGATCACGATCATCTCGGGATTGAAAATGTTGACACAGTCCGCCATCGCAATGCCGAGATAGACGCCCGCTGTGCGAAATACTTCCTGGGCCAGAGTGTCGCCGGCCATCGCCGCACTGGAGATTTGTTCTGACGTTAGATCGTCTTTAGCAATTGAATGCAACCAGGAATCAGGGTGTTGGGCCAGCCCTTCGCGAGCCATGCGCACAATGGCGGTGGCACTGGCATAAACCTCGAGGCAGCCCGTATTTCCGCACTTGCACTGCACGCCACCGAAAGGTTCCACGGTAATGTGACCAATCTCGCCGGCGGTGCCATCCATACCCCGCCAAAGCTTTCCGTCGAGAATTATTCCGCCGCCCACACCGGTCCCGAGGGTCAGGCAAATTATCGTCTGACAACCTTTGGCCGCCCCTTGCCACATCTCGCCGAGAGCTGCGGCGTTGGCATCATTTTCCAGCAGCACTGAACGATCGAGAGCGCACTCCAGGGCCGGTCCGAGTTTGAAGCCCTGCAGCGAGTAGAGATTCGGTGCATTAACCACCAGTCCGGTTTCAATGTGGACCGTTCCGGGAACGACAACTGAAACGGATTGGATTTGCGCGCCGCGGGTCGAAGCTGCTGCTTCGCAGTCGCGGACGGCGGCGGCCACGAATGCTACGACCTCTTCAGGCCGGTCAGATTGCGGAGTGGGATTGCGTATGCGTTCGCGGATATGGCCGTCGCGATCGACAGTCGCGGCGCGCAGATTCGTCCCGCCGAGATCAACGGCGCAAACTAGGTCACTTTCTTTGGGGAGACCATGGGTCACGCGCTAAGCTTTTCTTCTTCCAAACATGTCGAAACCAACCGCGGCGACCAGTACTCCGCCTTTGACTACGTACTGGGCCCAGCTTTCGACATTCAAAAGCGACATGCCGTTATCCAGACTGGCCAGGATCAATGCCCCCAGAACTGCGCCAAAGACGGTGCCGCGCCCGCCCATTAAACTCGTCCCGCCAATTACGCACGAAGCGATGGCGTCCAACTCCATAAGATTTCCGGCGTCGGGTGACGCGCTGCCGACCCGCGCCGTGTGCAGAATCGACGCCAGTCCGGCGAGCACTCCCATCAAACAAAAAGCCGCCAGAATATAGCGCCGCAAATTAATCCCCGACAGACGCGCCGCATCAGGATTGCCGCCGATGGCGTAAAGATATCGGCCAAAGGTAGTGTTCGCGGTCAGAAATGATCCGGCCAGGGCCACCGCCAGCAGAAAGATAACCGGAATAGGAACGCCGCCCGCCTTATTCATCAAAAAGATGAACGCCACGATTGCGACTGACGGTACCAGAATGCGCACGGCGATTGCGCCCGCGGTCAGCACCTTCAGCCCGTGCCGCTGACGGGCCCGGTTTCGTCTGATATTGATCCAGGCAATCGCGGCTACGGCGACGATCGCCAATCCAAAACCAATCCTCGGATCAATAAAGTCACGGCCCAGCGAGCGAAAGAAAGGACTCTCGACAGGAATTGTGGCGCCTTTGGTCAACTTCAGAATCACGCCGCGCCAGGCTTCCAATCCGCCGAGCGTCACGATAAACGCAGGGATGTTGACATAGGCGACCAGCGTTCCCTGAATTGCTCCAATTAATAAGCCGACAACTATGGCCGACCCCAACGATGGAACCACTCCCCACCCCTGGGTCATAGCGGCGATGCCGCCGGCCAGACCGACCAATGCGCCCACCGAAAGATCTATATTGCCGGAGACGATTACCATGAGCATGCCCACGGCCAGCACGCCGGTCACAGCCATCTGCTGTAGAAGTTTCGAGAAATTAACCGCGCCCAGGAAGAGCCCGTAAGGATGGTATTCAGGATCAATCGTGGCCCATTGAAAGAAGAGCCAGATCACAATCAGCGCCAGCAGCATCGTGTAGGCGCGCAACGCTGAAGTGCGGAGTTTGAATCTGCCGGTTCGTGTGCTGGAGGCTTCAGTCATTCTGTTCCATCGGGTTATAGAGAGCGCTTATGCCCGCTCTGGTTGTGTTATGAATCGGGCGGCGGTGCCCGCCGCTAAACGATAAACTGCTGGTTTCTCTCTAAGCCACCCGGCGCGCGTGACCTGTCGCGCATGACATCACCGCTTCGGGCGTCGCTTCATTGCGCGTGAATTCACCGGTGACGCGGCCTTCGTGCAAAACAATCACGCGATCTGAGAGACCGAGAACCTCAGGCAGCTCAGATGATACCAGCACAATCGCCAGTCCGCTTTCCGCGAGCCGATTAATCTCCGCATAAATTTCCTGTTTGGCGCCGACGTCGATCCCGCGCGTCGGCTCATCAAGAAAAAGGACTCTTGGTTTGGTCAGCAGCCATTTTGCCAGCACGACCTTTTGTTGATTCCCGCCTGAGAGCGTTCCCGCGATCGTGAAAACCGAATTTGCCTTGATGTGTAAATCGCGCGCCGAGCGCTCGCCGGCAACCGCCTCGGCGTCATCATTAGTTAGAAAGCGGCCTGAAAGTTTGCGCAACCCTGCCAGGGTCATGTTCTTTAAGATGGTCTGATCGAGGATCAATCCATAGCGCTTTCGATCTTCGGTTACGAACCCAATGCCGTGTTTGATCGCATCGGCCGGCTGATTAATCTGCACGGGTTGTTGGTCAACAAATAGTTGCGCGGATTTGCGACCGGCATGCGCGCCAAAAATCGCCATCAGCAGCTCACTCCTTCCCGATCCCATCAAGCCAGCAATACCCAGCACTTCAGCTTTTCGGGCTACGAATCCAACTCGATCGACGAGCAGCTTGCCCGGCACTGCCGGATCTTCAACCGTGACGTTGCGCGCTTCGAACGCGACTTCGCCACGCTCGTGTGTACTTTCAGGGAATATCTGGCCGACTTCGCGTCCCACCATCTTAGCTATCACGCCGGCCTCATCCAGGTCCTGTGTCGCGTCAGTGCTGATCGTGCGGCCGTCGCGCAGAACGGTCACCCGGTTGCTGAGGCGGAAGACTTCATCGAGTTTATGCGAAATGTAAATCATCGCCACGCCCCGAGCGCGCAGGTTGTTCAGGATGGCAAAGAGCGTTTCAACTTCCGAGTCAGTCAACGCCGCGGTCGGCTCGTCGAGCACGACGATACGCGCGTCCTGCGACAAAGCTTTGGCGATTTCTACGAGTTGCTGTTGGCCGATTCCGAGATTCCGCACCGGGGTGAGCGGATCGATCGGAAGATGAAGATCGTCGAGCAACTTCTGCGCGCCGCTATAAAGCCGTTCCCAGTTGATTATGCCGAAGCGGCGAGGCTCGCGACCGAGAAAAATATTCTCGGCCACGCTCATGTCCTTGACCAGCGAAAGCTCCTGATAGATTACCGCGATCTGTGCTTTATCAGAGTCGCGCACGTTGGCAAAACGGCGCTCCGCACCCTCCAGGAAAATCTCGCCGCCGTATTCAGGATAGGGATAGACGCCGGCGAGAATCTTGATCAAAGTCGATTTGCCGGCGCCGTTCTCGCCGACCAGCGCGTGAATCTCGCCTTTATTAAGATCGAAGCTAACGCCGTCAAGCGCACGAACTCCCGGAAAGGACTTGGTAATGCCTTTCATCTCGAGCAATGGAGTCTGCATTATCTCAACAGCAGGCGCGGAAAGTTGGCAAACATATTCAATTTGGGTAGCGGGCGTTTAGAGTACCAACTCTAGTTGGGCCCTTTCGCGGCAAAGGCCCAAGTTCTCCATATACCGCCAGTGTGACCTGCCTTAGCAGCTAATCATTGCTTCGGCCATTGGTCCTTGGGCACGTTCTTATAGACATCTTCCACCTTGTGATAGCCGTCCTTGATGACAGTCTGCATTACGTTACCTTTGTCGACGACGATTGGCTCAAAGAGAATCGAAGGCACATCCTTCATTCCGTTGTTGACCTTGTCCTTGGTCTCGATCTTCTCGCCGTGTGCCAGCTTGATCGCCGCATCAACGGCGCTGTAGGCGAGCGGCTGAATTGGTTTGTAGATCGTCATCGTCTGTTCGCCCTGGACGATTCGTTGCACCGCGTCGAGCGCGGCATCCTGACCCGTCACGACAACCTTTCCCACCAATTGCGGCGGTAGTGCCGAAATAGCGCCGCCGGCGGTCCCGTCATTTGAAGCAACAATCGCCTGAATGTTGTTGCTGGTCTTGGTGAGGGCGTCTTCGGTGATGCGATGCGCTTCTTCAGGTTTCCAGTCTTTGGCAAATTGATCGGAAACCACCTTGATGTCGCCCCGATCGATCGCTGGCTTCAGGACCTGCATTTGACCTTCGCGTAAGAGGAGCGCGTTGTTGTCGGTCGGGGAGCCGCCAATGAGCACGTAGTTACCCTTCGGCATATGGTCCAACGCGTACTGCCCCTGGAGCTGGCCAATCTTTATCACCTGATGCGACACGTAGAGATCGACATCCGAGTTACGAATCAAGCGATCGTAACTTATCACCGGAACTTTTTGACGATGCGCGGCCTCAACAATCGAAGCGGCAATTTGTCCGTTGTGCGGCGCCACGATCAACACATCGACACCTTTGGTCAGCAAGTTGTCACACTGCTTGGTCTGCACGGAGTCGTCGCCGTTGGCAACTTGTATTTCACACTCCGCGCCGACTTCTTTGCAGCGCGCCTCAACCAGGGCCTTGTCTCGCTGCCAGCGCTCTTCTTTCAGAGTGTCCATGGAAAAGCCTATGCGCACCGGGCCGCCTTGTTTGGCGGATCGTCCGGCCTGGTCGGGACCTTTAACGCAAGCACTGAACAGAAATATTGCCGTCAAACAGAACAGAATCAATTTGATTGTGGATCTCATTGTTTGCATCCTTCTTCGTAATAAGTGTTCAGCTGAAGACGCTGAAGTTAAGTGCAGCATAACGCTCCGGCAGGAGCCGGATGTTTATAGCCGTCCAGATCAGATAATTCAAGCAGTTTGTTCTAGCTAGATCACCGATCGCGGAGGAAATGCTCTTCAGACAGTAGCCCGGTCAGCCCAGAGCTCCGACATCCTGAGCAAATAAGTTTACCGTCAGGAAAATTCCACCGACGACGAAAATCAATCTGAGCAGAAGCTTCAGAGTCAGTAGCGACACCTTGAAGAACGAACGAGCAGCAACGCTTAGTGTCAAATGCCCAACCGCCAGGGAGAGCCCTGCTGAGTAGCTAGTCCTCCTGACGGGTGGGGCTCTGACACCGATTGTCGCCAATTCGTTCCGGGCCCATAATACTACGAACGATGAACGCTGGTAGAGGTAAGAAACGATTCCCGCCTTATGGGTACTTGGGAATCTTAGTTATCGGGCTGGCTGAAGGGCTGCTATTCAGTGGCCATCAACTGGTCGGTCATTGGTTCACTCCGATCGTCTGGACCGGATACATCCTTTTTGTTGATGCGCTGGCTTACAAATTTACTGGCCGATCGCTGTTGATGACCGATCGTCTGGAATTCCTGATGATCGCGGTCTTTTCGATTGGCGTCTGGTGGTTATTCGAGTTTTACAACGCGCCGCGGTTCTGGAGATCCAATCTCGAGCTCTGGTGGCATTACCACAACCTCGAACAAAATCCATTCCTGCGGCGCGTGGGCTACGACTGGGCATTTGCAACGATTTTTCCGCTTCTTTTCTTAACCGCGGAGTTGTTCGCAGCCACGCTGTTCAAGCAGAAAAGCCGCAGCTTAACGATCAACTTTTCGCGGCCAATACTAATCGGGTTAGCAATAGTGGGGGCCGCCGGAGCAACCGGGCCGCTGCTTTATCCCTCAGCATGGTTCGCGCCAGTGATTTGGTTGTCCTTCATATTTCTGTTCGATCCCGTGAATGCTTTGCGCGGCCAGCCTTCGATTACCAACGACCTGAAGCATGGCGATTGGCGGAGGCTATGGTCTCTGCTTTTGAGTGGGCTGGTCTGTGGCGCGTTGTGGGAGTTTTGGAACTACTGGGCCATATCCAAATGGACTTACACTGTCCCGTTCTTTGGCGACGTAAAGATCTTCGAAATGCCTGTCCTCGGTTTCCTGGGCTTCCCGCCTTTTGCGGTTGAGTGCTGGGTCATGTACATCTTTCTTCGATCGCTGCTACAACCGTCCGCGCCAGTGACTAATGGCAGCGTGATTTTCGTTCGTTCTTCATAGGCTTCAATTTCCAAGAGCGCCAGGACCTACTCGGTTGCTGAGCAAGATGTAACCGCCGCTCGTGGTTATTGCCGCGCTTTCTAATCGCAACTCTGAGATTTCAAATATCAAATCTGAAATTTCAGATCTCAAATCGCCGATTTGTTTGACACTCAATCAACGAGTAACTAGAATACGCGCCACTCAAAAAAAACGGAGGACAAATCGAGTGACTCTCAAGATCAGGATCAACAGGAAAAGTGTCGAATCGATGACCAGACAGATTACCGATCAGCTCGGTAGTCTGATTAGCAACGGGGCGATGGCGGTTGGAAGTTTGCTGCCGAGCGAGCGTTCGCTGGCTAATTCGCTGGGCGTGGCGCGGAACGTCGTGCGCGGAAGTTATGAGTACCTTGAGAAAGCCGGCGTCGTCCAGCGTGAAGGAAGAAAAGGAAGGCGAGTGCGCGCGAAGACTTCACCAGCGAAGACCGCTACTCGCAAGACTGCGAAGAAGGGTGCAAAAAAGCGTTAAGACGCATTCGCTTGCGTCGCTGACTGATCGACTAAACAGCTTTGGTTAACGGCGCGGCTTCTTCACCAAGCGCCAGGATCTCCCGGTGAATCGCCGCTCGCTCGGCCAGCAAACGGACAAACGAGCGCCGCCGGGTGACAAATAACGCCAACGCCACGAAACTCCCGAAAAAGCTGTCAATCTCTTCAAAGAAACGCACCGCAACATAACCGCACAGCGGCGTGACAATCAGTACCGCCAGCCCCGCCCGCGCGCCAGCCAGGCGCCACGAAACCAAAGCAACCACAATCCAGGTCAACGGAAAAAGCAGCATTGACGAGATGATCTTGAATGTGGACAGCACGTCCTGCTCATGACGCGCCAGGCGCCGCGAAAGATAGCCGGTAAGCCGATAGGCCGGATAGTGGACGACTGTGCCCGACAAAGCGATTGGCGCCAGCAGAGCGCAACTCACGATCTGCGCCAACAGTCTGAAGATTGTATGCGCTGCGGTGGGCGGCAGCGAGAGATCGGCGGGATCGATTCCGGCCTGCTTCATTTCATATTCAAAGCGGACAATACGTGCTTCGATGGCGTCCAGGCGCCGCGGAGAGTGCCCGCGAAAAAATGCATAACCTTCAAGGAACCTTTGCCGCAACTGAAGCGAGCGTGCCAGCTGTTGTTCTTCATCATGCTCGTCGACCTCCGCGGCGGAAAATATTTGTTCCGCTCTCGCGATTAGCGAAAGGGCCTCTTCCTGTTCCGCGTGCAGCATTACTTCGCGCAGAGCTGTTTCGATCTGATCTGAAAGCTCGCGGACGGCGTCTCGTGGCGGCGTCCCGTCGGGTTCGAGCGTAACGCATTTCACCGGCAGACCTTCGGCGAAGTAAAGCAGGGCCGAACTGCGGAACGTCGTTTTCTCAGTATAGTAGAGTCCAACCGGAACAATTTTCAGATCGAGCGCATCACCCGACGATGCGGTGGCCAAAGCAATCCGGGCCGCGCCCGTCTTCAAAGGCTTCAAACGCGGCTCGTCGTGCGACACGCCCTCGGGGCAAATCCCAATCGCGATACCCCGCGCAAGCAGTTGGCGAGCGGCAGTAAAGGTTTCAATGTTTCGGGAGACGTCTTGTCCTTCATCCTGTCGCCGGTAGGCGGGCAGGGAATCAAGCGCGCGCACCAGATAACCGATTACCGGCATACGAAACAACGGCGCTTTCGCGACAAAGGCAACCCTGCGCGGCGCGAGGCAGAGTAGAAAGGCAGGATCGACCAGCGCGTTCGGATGATTGAGGACAAAGATCACCGGACTATCGCGCGGCACATTTTCCAGCCCGGTGACCTCGATGCGGCGGAAGTAAACCCGGAGAGCAAGTCTCAAGAGGCCACGGATAATTCGCCTGATCATGTTTGGTACGGAACCGCTTGCGATAGCAAGCGGGTGCTACTGGTCAACGCTGTCTACGCCCTCACTGACGGGTCGGGCTACTGCCCCATTAGCCCGGCGCCCACTCCATCTGAAAATGCGTGCCGGTTTCGCTGGTACGCACAAAGCCCGAACGTTCAAACAAATTAACAGCCCGGTTGAACCGGATGACTTGCAAGCGCAGAGGTTTCTCTTCGCGCCGGGCTTCGTTTTGTAGTTTTCGAATTAGGAAAGTGCCGATGCCTTTGTTTCGATGGTCGGGCAGGAGCGCGACGTCGATACAGCGAATCTCATGTTCGCGGCGCTCCACAACCAGACGGCCGGCCGGCTTGCCTTCCCACAGAATTATCTCGTCCACGGCCCGCTTGTATTCACGTTCAGAGAAATGCTGCTGCGCCTCATACTGCATTCCGAGAAACTCGCTAATGCGATCCTCAGCCCAGCCCAATCCGCGCAGATCGTCGCCGCGGCTGCTCTGATAAATCTTCAGCAGAAGGTCTGCGTCGTCGTTCGTCACTGGCCGGACACTAATCGAGTGCCCATTGTCCACTTCGGTCATAGCGTTGGATTCTAATCGAACCGCTCTGGTTTTGGATACGCAAAACTAGACGCGCATTTCCTAATTTTGTGTTGGAAGGTAATGGGTCAGTACTGAGAGCGGTAGCGACCGGGTCGCAATCCACGCGACCGTCGAGCGCCGAGGCCGTAACCCGGTCGCTACCGCTCTCGGTGCTGACTTCACCACTCCACACCATCCGTCCAACAGTCGCCAATTCGCCGCAAGAGTGCGATAATGTGCACGCTTTCCCAAACAACTCGTCCAAAATCGGAGAGGATATTTATGAAGCGTTTCCTTGCCTTGTCGGCCATCACTTTGCTTGCTTGCGCGTCACTGGCGTTCGCCCAGGAACGCCGGTTCACGATCGACGATCTGCTGAAGGTTCGCCGCGTCAGCGACCCACAGTTGTCGCCGCGGAACGATCTGGTCGCTTTTTCAATTACCGACGTCGACAAGACTGCGAACAAGGCGGAGAGATGCGCCAACTGACCAATGACGAACACTCGTCTTCTTCGCCACGCTGGTCGCCGGACGGAGAGAGGCTCGCGTTTATTTCTGCGCGTGATGGTGAAAGTCAGATCTGGACGATCGATGTTTCGAGTGGTGCGCTGAAAAAAATTACCAGCCTTTCGACTGGCGCCGGCGATCCAGTCTGGTCGCCTGACGGCAAGTGGCTGGCTTTTGCGTCCGATGTTTATCCGGAATGCAAAGACGACGCCTGCAACAAGAAACGCGCGGAAGAAGTCGCCCAAGACAAAGTGAAAGCTCACGTCGCGGATCGCCTTTTGTATCGCCACTGGAAATCCTGGAAAGCAGGAATGCGCAGCCACGTGTTCGTTGTTCCGACGACCGGAGGAGAAGCTCGCGACCTGACGCCGGGAGATTATGACGCGCCGCCCTTTAGCTTGGGCGGTCCGACTGATTATGCGTTCTCGCCTGACTCGAAAGAACTTGCTTATGTCAGCAATCACGACAAAGTCGAAGCCACGTCGACCAATGCCGACGTCTGGTTGGTTTCAGTTCGGGGAGGCGCGGCCCGAAACATCACGGCGGCCAATCACGGCTACGATGGCTCGCCGAAGTTCTCAACTGATAGCCGCTACATCGCTTACCGTTCGCAAATTACTGCGGGCTATGAAAGCGATCGGTTTCGCCTGATGCTCTATGACCGCAAAACGGGAACCGCGAAATCGATCTCGGAGTCGCTCGATTCCAATGTGGATGAGTTCACTTTCACGGCTGACAGCAAATGGATTTTTCTCGGTGCCGAGGACCGCGGTCGCGGTGCGGTCTATTCCCTTTCTGTTAACGGCGGCCCGTTGAAGAAAGTCCTGAGTGAAGGCGCCAACGGCGATATCAACGTAACCACTGATGGCCGGACTTTGGCGTTCTCGCATAACAGCATGACGCGTCCGAACGAGATATTTACGGCCGCGGCCGATGGTAGCGGCATGACGGCTCTGACGAAAGCGAACGACGCGTTGATATCGCCGTTTGGTCTTAAGCCGGCCGAAGAAGTGACCTGGACCGGCGCCATGGGAACGAAAATCGCCGGCTGGATCGTCAAGCCCGCGAATTTCAACGCGAAGAAGAAATATCCTCTGGCGGTGCTGATTCATGGCGGGCCGCAGGGCGCCTGGAGCGATAATTGGGGTTATCGATGGAACCCTCAGATCTTTGCCAACGCAGGGTACGTGGTGTTTATGCCGAATCCGCGGGGCTCAACTGGCTATGGCCAGCAGCTGGTCAGTGAGATCTCGGGTGACTGGGGCGGGAAGGTCTTCATTGATATCAAGAATGGCGTGGCGCAGACGGCCGCGCTGCCTTACGTGGATCGGAATCGCATCGGCGCCGCCGGAGCGAGCTATGGCGGCTAAAAACGCCAATTCTTATCATCACCAACGGGCTCGACTATCGCGTGCCCGAGGGCGAAGGATTGCAAATGTTCACCGCCGTGCAGCGGATGGGCGTAGAATCAAAGCTCGTCGATTTTCCAGATGAAGGTCACTGGGTGCAGAAGCCGGCGAACTCAGCCTTCTGGTACAACACAGTGATTGGTTGGCTCGATAAGCATTTGAAGTAAAGAAATTAGCCACGGATTAACGCGGATATGCACAGATAAGCCAATTGGATTGACTGTCGGGTTCTGAATTTTCTATCCGCGTCAATCCGTGTGAATCGTTGGCCCTGTTTACAAGATGGAGGTCTCCCTATGCCTGGTTGGCTCAAAGCCCTTCTCGCCATCGCGATCATCGTCGTATTGCTGGTCGTCGGTGTCATAGTCGGCGGCGTTGTCTGGTGGTCCCGCAACAAAGACAAACTGCTGGCCCGGGGCAAAGAGGTGATGACCGAAGGCCGGGATTTTGGGCGCAACACCGACAACCAGGGATGCGTCGACGAATCCATGTCGCGTTACAAGAAAGAACCCGGATTCTCCAACGCGATCTCGACCAGCCTTTTCACTCGTGCCTGCCTGGATGCCAGCCGCCCCACGCCCGGTTTCTGTAGCGATGTGCCGAAGCCAACTGAGTTCATCAAGAGCGGTCAATGGCGCGTCGAGCAGTGTCGCCGTGTCGATCTTTCGAAGGACAGTTATTGCCAGCAAATGTTTCAGCCGGTGCAGGAGTTCTGCCAAAGGGAAGCCAGCAAGACGTCTTCTGACAGCAACTCGCAATAGTTTTTGAACCGGGTTGGTGTCTCGAGCGTGGATTTCATGTCCGCACCCAATCAGCTTTCCAGATGACGCCAAATGACCAGCACAGTCCAAAAAATTATCATCGTCATAGTCGTGTTCGTTTTGTGCGGACTCGCTGTAGCCGGAGTTTTTGTGGGTGCCGCTGTTTACGGTTGGAAGGCGGCCCAGAAGGTCGGTGAGGAAGCGGCCACAATCCAGAACATGAAGACGATTGCGGCGGTGGAAATCCAATACTACAACACGCACAAGCAGACCTTTGGGACATTCGCTCAGCTGGTTAAGGAGCAAATGCTGACCTCAAAGTTTTCGAACGATCCGCCGGAATCGGACGGTTACATTCTTAGCTTGAAAGTGACGCCAAAGACTTCGAACCAGCCAGGTTCTTACACCCTAAACACCGATTCTGACAACACTGGTCGGAGACATTTTTATCTCGACTCGACCAGCCCTACGATTCATGTCAATCCCGATCGTCCCGCCAACGGTAGAGATCCTTTGTTGGGCGAGTGACTTCAATTTGCAACCTTGCTGGGCTCAGATGATTGCTGCGACAGGGAGCGCGGTTTTGCGTTCATGAACGACAGAGAATCAAAAGGTAAGGACGTCCGATGTTTCGTGATTTTTTGTGTGACTTCGTGGATCCTCTTAAGCCGCTAGTGAAATCGATCCACGAAATACACGAAATGACACGAAAAGAGTTCTTTAAGGTCGATCAGAAAACACCACACTCATTGAAAGCCACAGGTCGTTGACCTCAGAAACCAAAATAGATCGTCTTGTGCTACGGACGAGGCCCGTGGGCCCGAGCCTGATGTGGCAGTACTGGGGCAAGCTTCTGTTCATGCACTGGGCGATGGATGCAGAGCTTCTTCGTCCACTGATTCCTGCTCAACTCTCAATCGATACTTTCGACGGCAAGGCGTGGATTGGAGTGGTGCCATTCACGATGTGGGGAATTCGGGCGTCGTGCCTGCCACCTGTTCCCGGCACCAGCGCCTTTCACGAACTCAACGTGCGCACGTACGTTCATTTAGACGGTGTTCCCGGCGTTTGGTTTTTCTCTTTGGATGCGGCGAACAGGCTGGCGGTCTGGGGCGCCCGCACGTTGTATCATTTGCCTTACTTCAATGCCGAGATGTCTCTCCGGCAGCAGGAAAACTCGATCAGATACCATTCAGAGCGGACCGATGGTCGTGGCGCGCCAGCTCAACTCGACGCAGCTTGGACGATTGGCGAGCCGCTGGCGCGGGCGCGACCGGGTTCGCTCGAGTTCTTCTTGACCGAGCGCTACTGCCTTTATTCTTACCATCATGATCAACTCTATCGCTCGCGTATCTTTCATCAGCCATGGCCATTGCGAAGCGCGACTCTCGATGCTTTTGAATCGACTATGGTTGAGTCTCTGGGGATCGAGGAGCCAAAAGGTGAGCCGTTGTTGCACTATGCCGAGTCCATAGGCGTGAATATCTGGCTGCTGCGGAAGGTCTCGGGGCAGTAGCCCGACCGTCAGGGAGGGTGCAAAGGTTAACGAAAACGCCCTCCCTCACGGTCGGGCTACTGCCCCGATCGCTGAGCAATCACATACAACTCATCGGCACCCAACGTGTAAGGTTCGAATTTGAACGACCCATAAAGATTCAGGATCTCAAACCCTGCGCGTTCCAGCATTCTGCGTATCTCGCCCACGGTGTAGATCCAATGCTTTGCTCTGCGACTTTCGACCTTCCCGTTTTGTTCAAAGATATATTCAGTGTCGATGCAGCTCTCTTCGGCCAGATAACGCTCTTTGATGGTCAATAGAATGTCGTCGATTTGGTGCGAGCTTTCGGCTTCGAACTTGGTCAGGATCGATTCGGCTGCCATGCCCGTTTCGACAACGAAGAGCCTTCCCGGCTTTAAAGCGCGTGCGACACCGCTAAGAAAACGCTCCATGTCCGCGTATTCCAGAAAACCAAAGCTGTTTCCAAAACAATACGCGCCGTCGTAAGTCGCCTCGCCTTCTATGTGGCGCATATCGCCGAGAATGAACTGTGCCGCGCGCGCCCCGCCCGTGATCCAGGTGCCAAATGCACGCGCCACCTCCTCACTATCGCCCGGATTAGCGGGTGTTTCCGCTTGGACTGAGTTCAAGGCTGAGGAACTCGCCCGGGCCTCTTCAATGAACTCTGCGGCGATATCGATTCCCGTCACGCGATACCCGCGTCCCACGAGCTCCAGCGACAGTCGTCCGTTTCCGCAGGGGACGTCAAGCAGGTGCGACCCTTCTTTACAGCTCAAGGTCTTCACCAGGAAATCAGCTTCGGCTTTCGTCTGTTGCGGCGAGATTGCTTTGCGCCAAAGGTCGAGTGCCAGGCCGTGAAAAAAATCTTCGTACCAGTTGGATGGGATATCGGTCATGAGTTAAGGTCCATGAAGATCAACAAGAAATTGCCTAAGGCGTTCAGGAGACCGATTTTCAACTTCCCCCACTTGAACGGCTGCCACCATCGGGGCCAAAGAATATTACCGTCGGTTGCGTCATTCGCAGCTTGCCTTTTCTAAACCAAGTCAACCATGCAGACGTGACTGTGACGCCGAGCGCAATCGACGAGATAACGATGGGAATCCAACCATTCATTTGATTTATCTTAGCGCAAGCTGGATATCAGCATTCAACGAGCCTGCGCTAGCAGGCGTCAGAATGTAGCCCCTGGCGAGGCAGCCGAGCCTGGGGAAGACCGTGAAATAAATCAACCGAGCCTGCGAAGCTGGCGACAGAGAACTATCACAGATGAGCTTCGTCAAAATCAATTCGATGCGCGCGTAACAGTGCCCTAAACTCTTCCTCGAAAGATTGCTTTCGATGGTGCTCCTCCTGATTGCGAATGTATTTTCGTACGCGCTCGACCTGCGATTCGCTAACCGTGAAAGCCCCGAACCGCGCTTGCCATCCGAACCTGCCAGCGGTTTGTCGTTTCGCCCAGCCTGATGAGCCCGACTTTAACTTGCTCAGGAATTCCGAAACAGAGATCGTCGGCCGTAGCTTTGCGAGAATGTGAACATGATCGTTCGTTCCGTTGATTTCAAGTGCGGCACCATCCAGACCGCGAACTGTGCCGCCGAGATATTCGTGTAAACGAGGACGCAGCGTCTTGGTAATGAGTGGCGCGCGCTCTTTCGTCGCGTATACGATATGGTAGAGGAGATTAGTGTATGACATGAGAGATCTGTCGCCTGCTGCGCAGGCTCACCTGCTTAGAGTTGGTGTAACCCCAGGCTCGGCTTGCGCCTCGCCAGGGGCTAGCATTCTACCGCCTGCTGGCGCAGGCTGATTGAAAATTTCGCAAGCAAGATTATTGCTATCCCGCCCACCCCATGACGACACTCACTCCGGCCGCTCCATTGGTGGCAGCACCGCGACATAGTCTTCGCCGAAGCGTCGCCCGTAATCATTAAGCAGCTCGCTCACACATTCGAGTTTCGGCGAGCGGACAATCAATCCCGCGTGATGCTTCTTCTTCACGCGATAGACGATCTCAGGATCGTTGTAGGCGGCTGTGTCCGGATATTCCTGGCGGGCCAAAGATAGAATGATTCCCGCATAGTCCTTTCGTGGTTTCAATCTGAGTCGCGCGTCAGCATCTATCTCCAGCCGCGCCCACTCGCGCCAAAGGTTTATTCCCGACGCCGCTTCCAGGACATCGGCGATGTACGCACCGCCGACGCGCGCGGCGATTTCCAGGAAATAGAATTTCCCGTCGGCTTCACTTTTGATGAACTCGGCGTGCGTAGCGCCGCTGTCCAATCCCATCGCCTTGATGAGGCTGCGATTGATCTCTAAAAGCTTCTTCTTCTCAGCCGAGTTGTGCGCTACGGTTTGCGAAATGTATGCGCCGCCGCCGTGCGCTACCTGCAAGGGCGGACGGCCGTATTTGTTAACGCCCGCGAACACGACCCTCTTTTGGTGAACCAGGGAATCCACGTGGAAAACTTCGCCGGGCACAAAACGTCCAATTAAGTGATACGAAGCGCGCTCTCGCAGGCTCTCGCGCTGATTCAACTCGTCGATCACAGACCATACTTCTTCGCCGCTTTCCATTTTTCGAATCCCAATCGCGGAAACGTCAGAACGCGGCTTGAGCACATAAGGCGGCGGAACACGGTTCAGGTATTCCTTGATCTCGTCGGTGTTGATGGCCGGCACAAAATCGGGAACGTTGATTCCCGCGGCGCGCGCCTTGACACTCATTGCCAGCTTGTCGCGAAAGGTTTTGGCGGTGCTGCTGCTCATGCCGGGCAGGCACAGATGCTCGCGCGCCAGCGCGGCAATGATGACATCAAACTCCTCCAACGCCACGATCCGATCCACCTTTCGGGTCTTTGCAATGTGGCTAACCAGATCAAAGAAGAGCTCAACCGGCGCATCGTTAGGGACAGCAAATATTTCGTCAATGACCTCACGCGGCCACTCTTCGGGCAGCATTTTCTCTTTAGTGATCAGAATGACCTGGCAGCCCCGCGCCTGGCATTCGCGCATGAAATCTCCGCCTTTGAAAAAAGTGGCGAAGCAGATGATGTTGCGTGGTTTCGATTCCGTCGCTGACATTTGTATCCAACCCATCACAGACTGAAGTCCGTGCCACCGAGGTTGCGTCAATATAACAACTTTACTGGCATTTGGTCAGCAATCGTGTACACTGGCCGCTCTTTTGGAGTGCGTGAGAGCGTAGGCATCCGTGCCTGCCGTTCCCCGGCATCCTTGCCGGGTTCCGCTTTTTACCCGAATCTGAAATCTGAGATCTCAAAATCTAGAATGATCTTTCGCGGACCATATCCGGACGTTTCGATTCCTGAAGTTTCAATCACCGACTTCATCTTTCAAAGGACGGGTGAATTCAAGGACAAGCCGGCGCTAATCGATGGGCCGAGCGGATGCACTCTGACCTATGGCCAATTCGAAGACGCGGTCCGCCGCACGGCGGCGAGTTTGCATAAAAAAGGATTTCGCAAAGGCGATGTCTTCGGAATCTTCAGCACGAACTGCCCCGAGTACGGCATCGCATTTCACGCCGTAGCTATGCTCGGCGGGATTAGTACGCTGGTAAATCCGCTTTATACCGCCGAAGAGGCTGCATTCCAATTGAACAACGCAGAGGCCAGGTTTCTCGTCACCTCGCCGCAGTTTGTTGACAAGGCGCGCGAGGCTGCGGAGCAGTCAAAGGTTGAAGAGCTTTTCGTTTTTGGTCAGGTGGAAAACGCCACACCCTTCGATTCGCTCTTGCAAAGCGACGGTAATGTTCCGCGTGTTGAGATCAATCCGCGGGCAGACCTGGTCGCGCTGCCGTATTCCAGTGGTACTACGGGACTGCCCAAAGGCGTCATGCTCACGCACTACAACCTGGTGGCGAACATGAGGCAGATGGATGGGTTGGAGTATTTTACCAGCGACGACACGCTGCTTTGCGTCTTGCCGCTATTTCATATCTATGGTCTGGTCGTTGTGCTCAACATGGGACTGCACATGGGCGCCACGATTGTAATGATGCCGCGCTTTGACCTTGAGCAATTCCTCGGGTTGATTCAAAAGTATCGCGTCACGTTGTCGCACATCGTGCCGCCGATCGTGCTCCAGTTGGCACAGAATCCACTCATCGATAAATATGATCTATCGAGTTTGAAAATGGTCTTTTCAGGGGCGGCGCCTTTGAGTGTTGATCTGTCTCGGCAGTGCATGGAGCGCGTGGGTTGTGGCATTCGACAGGGCTATGGCATGACCGAAACCAGTCCGGTAACGCACAGCAGTCCGCCTGACCCGGACGACATGAAGCTGGGCGCGGTCGGAACGGCCGCGCCAAATACGGAATGCAAACTGGTCGATCCGGCGAACGGTCTTGAGTTGGGTCCGAATCAGGAAGGCGAACTGTGGGTGCGCGGACCCCAGGTCATGACCGGCTATCTGAACAATTTAGAAGCCACGGCTCGGACGATCGATTCCGAGCGTTGGCTGCACACGGGCGACATCGGATACGCGGATGAGGATGGCCACTTTTTCATTGTCGATCGCATGAAAGAGCTGATTAAGTACAAAGGCTTCCAGGTCGCGCCGGCGGAGTTGGAGGCTGTCCTGCTTTCGCACCCGTGCATCGCCGACGCAGCCGTGATTCCCTGCGCGGATGAAGAGGCCGGCGAAGTACCTAAAGCTTTTGTGGTGTTGAGCGGGGAAGCATCGGCCGAAGAGATCATGGACTTTGTCGCTGAGCGCCTGGCGCCACACAAGAAGATCCGCTTCGTCGAGTTTATCGCACAGATTCCCAAGTCTGCTTCCGGCAAGATCCTGCGACGCGTGCTGGTCGAGAAAGAACGCGCGAAGGCCAAGGCTGAGGGTCGCTAGTTTGTTGAATGTCGCTTGGGCATGAGGTCAGTACCGGGAGCGGTAGCGACCGGGTTTGTCCTTGCATTTTCAATCTATACGGAACGTTGAGACCCGGTCGCTACCGCTCCCGGTACTGACCTCATTGCGTAAGAGATCGACAAACTGAAGGTTGTCGGAAAAATTCATACTGAGGTTGAATAGATGGGCGAACAAGTTGCACCTGACAAAATCTCGCGCGCGGTGCGCGCATACTTTTTGGCGATCCGCGCAATGGACGCCGATGCCTTCGCCAACACTTTTGCCGAGGATGGCACCACCTGCGATCCAATGGGTACGCCGCCCATTAGCGGCCGTCCCGCGATCCGCGAATTCCTTCAATCGATATGCAAGAACTTCAAAAGCGTGGCCCTGACTGAGGACTCAGTGTTTGTCGCCGGTAATGGCGCGGCGGTGAAGTGGATAGGATCCGGCACCAGCGCCAGCGGTAGAGAGGTCAAGTTTGAAGGCATCGATGTTTTTGAAATAAACCAGGACGGCAAGATTCAAAGCCTCTGGGCGTACTGGAATCCAGCAGAGATGATCGGGCAATTGTGATGGAGGTCAGTACCGGGAGCGGTAGCGACCGGCTCAGTCCATGCCACTTTTAATCTGCCTGGAGCACTGAGACCCGGTCGCTATCGCTCCCGGTGCTGACCTCGTGACAAGCCGGCTCCAGACAAGATGACATCAATCGACGGTTCGTTCTTGACGCTACTTACTTAGCAGTCTAATCTCGCCCTTTCAGCAAAACATCATCGAAGGCTTCTTTCCCATGTCAACAGTCATGACCGCCGCGCCCGCTTGGACTATTCCCGGATTCCTCGAAGCGCGCAGCAACAAACATCTTTTCATTAGCGGCGCGGACGCGACCACTCTCTCATACAAGTACGGCACGCCCCTGTTCGTCTTTTCCGAACAGCGAATTCAATCCAACATCGCCCGGCTGCAAGCGGCCGCGAAGCAGGTCGATCGGCCTATCAAGTTTTGTTACGCCTCGAAAGCTAATTCGAACATGTCGGTGCTGAGGGTCGTGCGCGACACGGGCATCGACATCGAGGTCAATAGCGGAGGCGAGCTGTTTAAGGCCCTGCGAGTCGGCTTTCGTCCTGACCAGATTATTTTTAACGGTACCAGCAAAACTGACGCGGAGCTTGATGAGGCCGTGCGCGCCGGCATCTATTCCATCAATGTCGATTCGATTTACGAGATCGAACTGGTCGAAGACGCGGTGCGCCGCGCTCGTGCTGAGCTGAATGCCGGGTTGCCGCCGGCGCGAATCGCCCTTCGTCTGGTGCCTGAAATTGGCACGCGTTCACATCTCGGTTTGCAGACCGCGCTGCTCACTTCAAAATTCGGCATCTCCTCATCGGAAGTCCTCGATGCGTTTCGCCGCGGCCTGCGGCATCCCGAACTCATTCATGTTTGCGGCATACACATTCACGTCGGTTCGCAGACACCTGACGTCGAGCCTTTCGCAGACGCTTTCAAGAGCATGTGGAACCACTTGATGACGATTCATCGTGAGACGGGTCTGACGCTCGAACACATCAATCTCGGTGGCGGAATTCCGGTGAACTACCTGCGCGATCGTTCACAGGCCGACGACCTGCCAGAGCACGAACGCGACATGCTCGGCGCTGATCTCGAACCAGCGGCGGTACTGACTGAGGCCTTGCGGGTCGCGCGGGAATCGGCGCGCGATGCCGAAGCTGAGCACCTGCTCGAAGGCGTGACGATCCTGCTTGAACCCGGTCGCAGCGTAATAGCCGATGCCGGCGTGGTGCTAACAACCGTGCGCAATATCAAGCGCCGGCCGGAAACGAACGACGTGTGGTTGTTGACCGACGCGGGCTATAACCTGCTGCTGTCGATGAACAATTACAAGTGGTACTACCATCTAATTTCCGCTTCTCGTGCGTCTGAACCGTTTGACGCTGAATATAAAGTTGCCGGTCCGCTGTGCGATTCGGGAGATGTGTACTTTGATATCGAGCGCCACGGCCGCCTGCCGGACTATCGCCGGCTGCCGCTGGATGTGAAACCTGGTGAAGTGCTGGCACTGCTTAATTCCGGAGCATATTCACTGGCGCAAATGTTTCCCTATAACGGCCGGCCTCTGCCTGCGGCAGTAATGATTCGGCAAGGCGGCGAGGCAGAGCTGATTCGGAAGAGAGATACTTACGAGGATCTTTTGGCCAACGACCTGTGGTGACATAAATGGGTTTAAATTGGTGGCACGACAATAATACGATCCACTAAACCACACGAAACGACGCGAATACAGGCATTGGTTCGTGTGATTTCGTGTGAGTTCGTGGATGACTCTTAGGTTTTCATCGCACCGGGGGAAACAAACTTGATCTCTTCCATTTGAGATTTTAGATTTGAGATCTGAACTTGAAACCTGAAACGCAAAACCATGATGCCGGACAATTAGTGCGCGGCCTGACCCTCGTCGCCGCGATGTCCGTGGTGGTCGGCAACGTGATCGGCACGGGCGTCTTCCTAAAGGCGCGTGTGATGACCTGCAACGTCGGCACGCCGGGCAAGGTTCTGGCTGTTTACGTGGTGGCCGGATTACTCTCGCTGGCCGGCGCGCTTAGTTATGCCGAACTGGCCGCGATGATGCCGCGCGCCGGGGGCGAATACGTCTTCATGCGCGAGGCCTACGGCCGCGCGGCGGGTTTTCTGTTTGGCTGGATGTCCTTCTTCATCGGCAAAGCCGGATCGCAGGCAGCGCTTGGTGTGCAATTCGCTCTGTTCCTGAACACGATGCTGAAAAGAAGGTTGGATGGTGAATTCTTTTCTGCGAACCTCTTCGGCCATCCCATACCATTTGGCAAGATCCAGGTAGTCGCCCTGGCTTCAATTCTGATCGTAACCGGTATTAATTGCCTGGCAGTTAAGGTCAGTGGCGGGGTCGCGTCCGTGCTGTCCGGGATCAAGATCGCTCTGGTGCTGGTGGTTGGAGTCGGTGCTTTTCTGTTGGCCCGCGATGCTGATTGGTCACATCTCTGGATGACGAATGTTGGGGGCGCTTGTGAAGGAGTGTCGGCTGCGGCGCGTGTGGGCTTTGGCGGTTTCATCGCGGCGATGCTCGGGGCGTTGTGGGCTTATGATGGTTGGAACAATGTCACTTTGGTGGCCGGAGAAGTAAAAGACCCGCATCGCAATTTGCCGCGCGCCCTGATTGGCGGGATGCTTCTAATCATGGCGCTGTATCTTTTCGTGAATTTGTCTTACTTCTATGCGATGTCGCCGACCGAAGTCGCGAGCGTTGCCACCACGTCATCGGTCGCGACTGAAGTTGCGCAAAGGTTCCTCGGTCCGCTGGCGATAACGTTCATCGCCGCCGCCCTGCTGTCATCGACCTTCGGCACACTGCATACGTCGATTCTTACCGGAGCTCGGGTTCCTTACGCGATGGCGCGGGATGGTTTGTTCCCGCGAAGTCTTTCAAAGGTTTCGCCGCGCACACGCGTGCCGACCGGCGCTCTGCTAGTTCAAGCGGTCTGGGCCTGCATACTGGTTATTGCTTTCTCGTCCTCGTTCGACATCCTGACTGATTACGCGATCTTCGGTTTGTGGATCTTTTATGGATTGGTGACCGCGGCGGTCTTTATCCTGCGGCGGAAGATGCCTGACCTCGAGCGCCCCTATCGCGCGTGGGGTTATCCGGTAGTGCCGATCTTTTTTCTGCTGGCTACGGCCTTGATCCTGGGAATGACCCTGTGGGGCGTGCGAGATGATTTCGCGAATGGGGCTGGGCTGATGCTGCACGGTCACTTAATGACAGGCTTTGGCGTGCTGGCGCGTAATCCTCCAATTGCCGGCGTTGCTCTGATTGCCCTTGGCCTGCCAGTCTATTGGATCTGGATGCGAGTGAAAGACGGGGCAGTGGACCGACCGTAAGGGAGGGCGCAATCATCCCCGCAGACGCGTTCCGTGACGGTCGGGCTACTGCCCCGACTTCTGTCGCTTCTTCGACACCTCTAAACGCGCAAAGAGATTCAACACGAACGGAATTTACTATGAATCGAATTAGGATCTGCCTCCGTATCCCAGCCCTTCTTCTGCTTGTTATTTCAACGCAAGGTCAGACGCATTGGCCGGCCGAGTCCCTCAGGCCCGGCAAAGTTGCGCACGTGGATATTCTACAGGCGCTCGTCGACAACGCGGCGCGCACGACTCTCGCCAAGTTCGCCGACAAGAAACTAACGGCGGGACAGCTCTCGATAACCTTAATCGACTTGCGCGATCCCCGGCACCCCTCGATGGCCAGTTTTCGTGGCAACGAACGCGTTTATCCCGCCAGCGTGGTGAAGCTTTTCTATTTTGTCGCCGTTCATCGCTGGCTGGAGGACAAGAAAATCCAGGAGACCGATGAACTGAAACGCGCGGTGCGCGACATGATCGTCGATTCTTCGAATGAGGCAACTCAGTACGTGCTTGACGTGCTGACCCAAACGACTGGTGGTTACGAGCTGTCGCCGAAAGAAATGGCGGATTGGCAGTATAAGCGGAACGCAGTTAACCGCTATTACTCGTCACTTGATTTTGCGAACATCAATGTCAATCAAAAGACTTTTTGCGAAGACGCTTACGGCCGCGAGAGAGTTTCGCGCGGTCCAAACGGCGAGAATCGAAACAAGCTAACGACCGACGCCACCGCGCGCCTGCTGGCTGAAATCGCCACTGCCAGCGCCATCAGTCCCGCGCGCTCAGCGCAAATGATGGACCTGCTGAAGCGAGATTTCGCGGGCACCTCGAAAGACAACGACGATCAGGGTCATGGTTTTACCGGCATTGCCTTACAGGGACTGACTGGCGCTAAGCTTTGGTCGAAGGCCGGCTGGACCAGCACCACCCGGCACGATGCGGCTTACGTAGAGCTGCCGAACGGGGCAAGGTTTGTGCTGGTGACTTTCACCACTGATCACGCGAATGAACGGGAGATCATCCCGACGATTGCGCGGATTGTGATTGATGGGATTGAGCAGTCAAAGTAAGAAGCATTCGGGTTTAAGCTCCGTAGATACAAGGAGCGTGATGTGTTCTTCCGTTTCGCTCCTTCGAGCTCCTTTCTACCGTTGAGACGAAGAACTATAAATATTTCGCGCCTAACGGCGCTTCCACCAATTAATGATCGTCGATCTATCAAAACATCACGATCCGATTACGAATCTCTTTCCCGCACCAGGGACCGCCGAAGAGTGGGATCAGTACCGCCTCACCAACGATCAAATCGAATTCTTTCACACCAATGGCTATCTCGCCGGCATCAGTCTCTTGAACGATCAACAGATCGAGGCGTTGCGTTTGGAATTAGTGGAACTCATCGATCCAGACCATCCCGGCAACGCGCTCTTCTATGAATTTCACACCAATGAGTCAAAGGATCCATCACAGGTGCTTTTTCACGCGCTGGGCGCGTGGCGGATCGCTCCCGGCTTTCATGACCTGCTCTGGAATCCTGCGTTCGTAGTGCCGGCCGCTCAACTTCTCAATGGCGCAGTTCGCTTCTGGCACGATCAGCTTTTTTGCAAGCCTGCTCATCATGGCGGAGTCGTAGCCTGGCACCAGGACTATTCCTATTGGACCCGCACCCGGCCGATGGCGCACTTGTCTTGCTGGATTGGGCTTGACGATGCCACGCGCGAGAACGGTTGCGTGCATTACGTCCCCGGCAGTCACAGGTGGGACCTGCTGCCGATTACCGGACTGGCAAACGACATGCGCGCGATTGAAGGGCTCTTAACTGAAGAACAGAAATCTCTGTTCAAGCCAGTGCCGATTGAATGACTGTCATCAACGTTTTGCGCGACGGTGTCCGTTCAGTCTCAAGCGATCCCTTGCTGGTTGGTGTGCCACCAATTCCCGCGGGCCAAAAAATCGACGGGCAGTTCTTTCCGTTGTTGTTCGCGGATGCTTCAGCGAAGAAGGTCCAATAGGCGCTGAAAGGCTTTCGCTATAGTAAGCAAAAAGGATCGCTTGTGACGCGGCAGAAAAGCGATCCATCAACACACACGAAACATCACGAAACTCAGGTTGTGGTTCGAGTTATTTTGCGTGAGTTAGTGGATCGCTTTTTTGTGCTCATCAACAATCTCATTACCTGAACCAGCCAGCTTTTTTTAGAAGACCGTGGCCAACGGTGGAACTTCTTGAGCGGTTTGAGGTCTAACTCAGCATCAGGAGGACCGCCGTCATGACCGTTGCGAATTCAGTCGGCCAGAACGCTGAAGTATCTGCCAATTACACAAAACCAAACATCAATGTCACGCCGCTAATCGACGTGTTGCTCGTAGTGCTGATCATCTTCATGGTGGTGTCACCTTTGAAGCCGGCGCGGTTTCAGGTAAAAGTCCCGTCGCAGCCGGATAAAACTCTTGGTGTCGACCCTCCGCCTCTGGGTCTGGTAGTTACGATCAACTACGACCGCACCCTAATGCTCAACGCGACCGGCGATGTCGGTTCCGTCGATGACACGAGCAAGTTGAGCACTATGCTGGTAGACGTATTTCAACGGCGGCTGCAAAACCACGCATACAGCGATCAGCTTCGGGATCGAACCGATCTGCCTGAAGAGATGAGGATAGAAAAGACAGTGTTCATCAAAGCGCCGCGCTCGCTTCCTTATGCCGACGTGGTGCGCGTGCTCGACGGGATTAAAGGCGCCGGTGCAAGCCCGGTGGGTTTGCAGATCGATGATCTCAATTGAAAGTCATTGCAAGTTAGTAGCGCTGTGGGGGAATGTAAACAGGCGGTGGCGGCGCGAATGTTCCTGGTATGATAAAGCTGTATCCGCAGAACGGGCATAGGCGGGCCTGCGGCTGCGTCGTCTGTGCGCACTGTGGGCATCGCTTCAAAGGGGACAAGCTGGCCATGACTATTAACGTGATTAACAATCCCAGCGGATGCACTGCAAACCACATCCAGTGCGGCGATCTATTCTTGCGCTTCGCGATAGTTACACCCAGCACAATCAGTCCGATGTAAACCGCCATGACCACCACGATCACCACGAAGGCGATCACTAATCCAATAACATCGTCATCCCGCATTTTGGCTCCTCATGCATAAACTCGAACGTGCACGCTGACACCGCCAAGGTTCGTGCCGCTCTTCTAACGACTTCCGAGTAGTTTGTCAATGGGGATTCTAAGCACGTGAGACTTTGTCAGATCTAGCCCAGGACTCGAGGCGGTTGGAAAAAGAGTTTCGTTGTCCTTCGACGAGCTACGTTCCAGTATTGGTTTCAGACCGATTCTGATCCGAAACGAGGAGCCAACGATATCCTTTGAACGAAAGCGATCCATGAAACTACACTAAGTGCGCCTAACAAAACCGGTGCGCAAGTAGGCGAGAAAGCAGGATGGTTGCGAGCCATGGGATCGAGTCGAAGGAACGCCCAGCAGGTTGCTGAAAAAGGGGTTCCCATTCCCAGGAAGCAGCAGGACGATCCGCGAAAGCACACGAAAAAAAACGCGAACTAAGAATTTCTCTTCGTGCTGCTTCGTGTGATTTCGTGGATCGTTCTTAGTTTTTCAACAGCCTGCTAGTGTCGTGTTTCGTAAATAACTTGAATAAGTTGTTAACCTCTTATATAGTGGGATCATCCTGTTTGCTGGAGGAGTCCCATGATTACTGGACGGCCAAAAGCACCACTGGTGCTTGCCGACGAAGAACGTTTGC
>WNFP01000530.1_pt1 | contig 28771 bp, 26 predicted proteins | sample 5400201 | NCBI WGS metagenome assembly WNFP01 (sample SAMN13153355, study PRJNA577476) | soil metagenome | isolation source: 115 cm saprolite under Madrone tree | place: USA:California | collected 2016-06-14 | reverse complement strand
CTGCTAACCCCCACAGGGGGCTCTTCTCGATTTCACGATGTTTTTCAGATTTAGAATTGCTTCTCCATTAAATCTGATAGTCAGGTAGCAAAAAGCCGCAAAGAGTTCAATCATAAAATTACAAAGTCAAACTAAGCGGTCTCGCTGCCAAGTAGACAGAATCACCCACTGTGATTGTTCCCACATCGATGCCATTGAGACTGGCGTATTTTACAAACTGACCTTCATTCTCAGCTTCGGTTCTAGTCTCTTCTGGTTCGAACCCAAGGGCGCCAAAATAATTGTAAAGCAACCGGTCTACGCTCTCTTGATTGTTGATTACTTTCTGGAGGGGAAGGCGCACAAAGATGGCCGCGCTTAAAAGTTCTCTATTAACCCCTCTTCTCCAAGCATCTAGTTTCGCAGTGCACTCGTCTTGATCGCGCGCTCGCACTCGAATACCGGCTACGTCAAAGGTTTGATTCCTACGCATGTGCTACCCTGCTTGACCTCTGCCTTTTCGGCGTTTCACGCTTCGGGGCTTTACTTAGCACATGCTCTTTGTAAGCATTGGTTTCCATCTCCTCGGCCGTCCATTCGATTGTCTGTGCGCCGTCCTTTCCCGCCTGAGCGGTCGCCGCATTTATTTTGCTGAGCACTTCTTCCTCACAGTGCTCTTTTCGCATATCGCGGAGCTGGTCGATGTATTGTTGAAGAGCGTCTCCTTTGAATTCGGCTTCGGCATCGATGGTTCCTGAAAGCCTCGTAATGTTGGCCTTTCCGGCGACGTAGAGTTGTTTGGTGTTTTGGAGCTCCCAACCTACTGTGAGATCTTTAGCCGTTAGCCGTGGAACCCGGCAGTTACCTCTTATCGACAAGCCTCCGCTGACTTCCACCTCGCGATCATCTTCGCTCGCTATATGACCGCACTGCACGTTGCCAGTCATGAGCTGCTTTGAGTCAGTGTTGCCTGAAGTGAATTTGAGTGTGTCAGCACAGTTAATGTTGCCATACACTGTGCATTCGCTCGTCAAAATATCCCGGGCATTGATGTTGCCCTTCCCTTGGATTTCTCCAGCGCGAATGAACTCCTCTACGGTCACATCTCCAACAGTGTGCAGTTCCTTGACATTGAAATAATTAGCCCGGATCGGCCCGGTGCTTTCCACGAATCCATGCGGCATATTCACCGATCCGAGATCGACCGGCCGCGTCGTATTCACCCTGATACCTGCGATCTGTTCCTGGTGGTCTTTCAAGTATTTGTCGATGCCGCGCCGGAGCTTGGCATACTCACCATGTCTGCCAGGTACCAAATCGCTCTCTTCGATATTTAAGACGCCATCCTCATCGATCGGAGGCTTGTAACTGACCCCACGCCGCCCAAGCTCCTTCAAAACATCATTGAGACCTACACCTCCCACGATCGTTTCTCCTAGTGCTTGTTTGGTGGCCAGATGGATATTGCGATCGGAATCCGGAAACGGTTGTTTCGTAACCTCTGCTAACGCAGCAATGCCATACCCGGCCGCCTCTGTTTTTTGTGGTTCCTGCGCTTTTGGCTTGGGAAGAAGCATCTGGGCGATTCGCTCAAAGAGATTAAGGCCTCTTCGCTTGCGCCTCACACGTGCTCCTCTTTTACGAGCTACTTGACCTTCACTTTCGCGCCGGAGTTGCTCTTTTTCACGAAGTTCTTCGGCTCGATCCTTCAAATCCCAAATCGGTGTTGCTCTCAACGCCTTCTGGGCCGGCGCGTCGGTTGACTGTCGAGGCAATGCCGAGCCGTTCTGAGACGGAGTCGCTGTTTGTTGAGGCCGATGCTGGTAATTCTGTTCTCGATTAGGTTGCGGAGCGGCACGCTGCAATCCTCGGATGTAAGCGATATCCGCAAGCTCCTTCAGTTGATGGGTTGTTAACGAGCGGACCACGTGTTTCTTCAGTTTCATGACCGTACTTGTGATTTTGTCTGCCTTTCCACTTGTTGATTCTGTTGCTGGGCAATTTGATAAACTTCCTCGCCGACGTGTGAACGCGCCGGCGCCGTGGCCAATGTGTTTCCAGTCACCCGCTGCGCTGCGATTTCTGCAACGACTGTGATGGAGCCTTTCACATCAAGCTCCCACCCTACCCTCAGATCACCCAAGGTCCGGACCGCCGTCCGTCGTTCTATGTGGCGCTGAAACTGTCCTAAGGAATAGGACCCCTGCTGATCCCGATGAAAATCGGCGAGATCCACAAGTTGCCAGTCTTGGAGACGGCTTAAAGCCTCCCCTATTGCGAAGCTCCGATTCACCTTAACGCCGGAGATTAAACGCTCACGCAAAGTGAGCGCAAGACAATTTTATATCAGACAAATACTGCTATAAAAGCACACCCTGACTTTGACGCTCCTGCTGCTGAAGCTCCAGTCCTCTGACACGAATTTCTTTGAGAGTGAACTCGATTTCGATAAACCGCGGCTTGTGGGCTAGATGCGCTTTAATGGCTCCGGTCGGAATCTCGTCCATGAGTGGCAATCCTCTGTTGATTGCGCTGACATTGGCCTGCCAGTCGTGATCGGTTTGCGGATTGCATCCAACCGGGAAAAGCTTAGCATTGCTGCGCGCTAGATCGACGCCCTTCATGTAGATGTAGCGGTCCGGATAAGATACAAGCACAAGGCTTGCCATCCCAGGATGGTACCGCATAGCGTAATCGCTGCGCTCGACGAACACAGCCACTTCTTCGGCGTCGAAGAGCACTTTTCCAACTGGTTCGGTTTGCTCGGACGATTCCTGCATTCAGCCATAATGGTACATCAATAGCCTCTTTAAGGCACCTTGATTCGTTTCGTGACTCAATAGCCGATCGACCGGTTTTGGCGGTCGTCCTCGTTCTGGATGTTTTGAGGGTCGAGTCCAGCGTACTTCATGATACTGGCTGTCACCTCAGGATGGCTCGGCCAATTCGCTTCGCTGGCTTTTTTGAACCGCTGGACAAGTTCGTCGGTGCTACCCAGAAAACGATCCTCCTGTTGAGCCTTGAGAGCCTCTGAAGCTGTTGTCGGGGCAACTGCATGCAATTCTTGCCACGGATTGTCCTCTTCATTGAGATCCATGCCATCCCGTTCCACGAATCGGAACACGAGATCTTCCATCTCCACGTCCTTGCCGACGAAGTACACCCCGTCGCTCAGGTGCGGCTTGATGTCGTCATAGCTCAGATTGCCTTCCACGATGTAAGTCTCAAACTGTTTGTAGTTTCCGGAATCCCGATAAAGGACATCCACCGCGGTATATTGTTTCTCTTCGGCTGCGGTCTGCGGTTGGTCCTGCACCGCAGGGGGCTCTTCTCTGAAGACATTCGCGCCAGAAAGCGTTTCCGGTCGGCTTTGTCTTTGCACCAAAGCCTGTGGGTTGCCCACAATTAGCGCCACAGCTTTTTGTGCCTGGATGCCCGCTCTTAACAGCAGGCGTGGATCACTGTTTAGAGTTTTGACCCAGCCGTCGATAGTATCATCGTCGACTTTTTGTGGAGGCCGGATGCCCAGTTTCCCACAAAGCAGTCCCGCTCCCAGCTCCGTTATCAATTCCTCTCGCCGGTCATTGAATGAATCCCCAAAAGTTGCGCGGTTCAGCAAATCCGGACACCCTGTCGCGGACACTGCCGCCTTGAACAGCCCGAAAGAAAATACTTCATCACTTTCACATCTTGACCGTGGTGGCGTCACCACCACGTTTGAACGAGAATCGTGGAATGCCTCAGCCGCTTCATCGGAAATCGAGATACCAGGCAGCTGAGGCGACTGTTTGAGCAGCTCCAACACTGTCTGTGCAAAGTCTCTGTTTTTGCCTTCCTCGAGACGCTCTGCGGCTTTGTGCGCCGGAAGGCCAGAGACCTCAAGATTCTTGCATTGGGCGATGTTGTAAAGCGTGCCATATCGGAGGAGAGGAATTTTTTTCTCTACCTCCTGGTCGACAAGCTCACCTGTCTCCGCATCTTCAACCTGGACTGTTTCCTTTATCGGAAAATCTTTGTAGAAGACGAACATCGTTCCATTTCGCCTCTGTTCTGGAAGGATCTCGCCCCCCAGCTTATGGATCTGATTCCAAGTTAGCCAGTAAGGCTGCCGAAAATCATTTTCTATGCTGGCTAGCGTCAGTTGGAAAGTATTGAGTCCCTGATACTGGTGACCCGATATCCCGTTCTGAAGAGGCACCTTGCCGACCCACGGGCGTCGCCATGGGATCAGGCCTCGTTTGATTCGTTCAACGAATCGGTCACTGAGAAACTTGTTTATGTAGAACTTTCGCGGGGTCTGTTCCTCGCTCATGGGGCGGAGAGTAAACTTTCTCGCTTTATTATTTCAATAAAATCATGCTATAATTTTTGAGAAATGGACATACCAATCTCACCCGAGCTGCTTTCGCGGCTGAACACGCTGGCTGATTTCCTTGGTGCCAATATACCTGGGCAGGAAGAGGTCATTTCGGACGTTGTGTGCTACCTGCAGCCTCTTTTTAAGGGCTGCACTTGCCCGGCGGGCCAACTTCAATGCTGTTTATGGGACCTACAGGCACTGGCAAAACTGAGCTTTGCAATCTCTTCACCGAACACCTTTTTGGTCCGGAGAAGCTCCTGCGTCTCGATATGAGTGAGTTTACGACCAAGGATTCAATCAACATACTGCGCGGAGAGCACACGGCGGATTGTGGTTTGCTGGGCCGTGATACGTCACGTTCGGAGCGCCAATAAATGCGTTTTTAACCTATGAAAACTTGGGTGATCGCTTTATTTTTTGTGGCGCTTAAGACTGGTGCTTACGCACACTCGATTGACGACGCTCAGAACAATGCATTTCGGGATGCCAGCCAGCTTGCTTCACTTTTGTCGGCAGGCGACGGAATCAGCGCTGCCAGCATGATCCATCCGAATGCGTTAGCCGCCCTCGGAGGATCTCAGCGCGTGGCCACGGTGTTTTCCACCGGCACTCAAGTGGCTAAGGAAAAAGGTATCACGATCGCTGTGTCGATTCCTTCTCCTCCAGAAAAGGTCGAAAAGGTTGGGTCACGACTTTTCGCTATTGTTAAGGTCCGGACGCTGCTTAACAGCAGCAGTGGCAATGGCGATCTGGATAGCTTCTGGTTGGGAGTATCGGAGGACAGTGGGGCGAAATGGTTTTTCGTTATCTTTCCAAATGCGAGTGATGCAGCGAATGATGCCAAAACGCTAATCCCGGATGGAACTGGAGACTTGGTTTTTCCGACTCCTTCGAACTAGCTTAATTGCCGAATTCTAAAAGCTTATGGACGAGCTGGCCAAATTTTTACTCATCGCGTCGATCCCTCCGCTTGGACTCGGGGCTTACGCCGTGTTGTTTCTGCAGAGAAAGGTTCAGGAAAACCCTATCTCTCGACGCAAGATCCTTGACGGCATGCTGCTGTTGGTGGCTACCGATGCTTCATGTGCTTTGTGGCTGCTGGTCCAAGCCTTTTTCGTTCTCCTGGTCGCGAGCTCCAATCACTTGCACGGCTGAATCGACGGGCGTTCGCTTCGCCCGCGCTTCGCGCGTAGCCTCCGCTCGTTTTTGGAGCGTAGTCACTAAGAGCGGTTTCAACTTCCGTTTTCGCCAGCCTTTCGCGCAGTGATAAACGACCGCGGTAAATGTCGGAAATTTCTTTTCATTCATCAGGTCAGTCGGTCTGAGCTTGAATTCTTCCTCCTTGTGGCGACTGACCGATCTGCCCCCCTTTCCGTACGAATACGACCTTTTCCACACATCCTTTTGACCGATGTAATTGGCAGAAGCTTCTGCTGAAGCCCTTGAAGCTGCCCGGAAGATTACTCGGTTGGAGAGGTTGCCAATGAAAACATCCGCGACTTCTCGTCGCATGGACGGGTAGAAGCCTTCATGCATCTGCGTCGAAGCGATGATCGCCGCTTTTGCCTCACGCAGAATATCCGCATCCTCGCGCCCGGACAGAAAGCGCTGAGCTTCGTCAGCCCAAAGCGCTATTATATTGGAGTTTGCCCGTTGTCGGGCCAGGGCATCGAATCGGCGTTTGGCGTGCTGGAGAAATAGAACAATGAGCAAAGACCCAATGTATCTTCGCTCTATCTGGTACTTTTGAGGCATCGAGATGCAGAAAATCTTCCCTCGGTCGATTTCCGAAAACTCCACGGTGTTGCCTGACGGCTGTCCGAAGACTTCGACCACATCTGGCGTACCGAAGTAGTTCAGATAGTTGCCGATCGTGGACTTTACGCCGCCCAGCTGCTCTTCGGGCTGATTCAGAAATTTCGTCTTGAAATGGCTGATGACGGTCTTCGCACGCTCCACTTTATCCAGCGGTATTTCGCTTTTGCTCAGCCGCTCCTCGATTTTCTGAAGGGCCGCTTGCATCAGATCAGATCCCTGCAAGATGTCGTTGATTTCATGCAAACATGGAAACCGACCCAGCATCCGGGCCAGTTCGATCCCCATTCCAATATTGCTGACAGCTTGATTTGTGAAGAAGGCGTTTCCTTCAACTCCATCACTGGCGTTCCTATAACAGGTGGCAATGGCGTCCGCGTACGTATTTGCAGGGATTCGATCGTCGCTAAGGGGGTTGAGAATTGTTTTGGGTTTCCAACTATGATCCGCCCATTCTGGCCGTGTTTGAAGTAACTCAAGGTCTTGAGATCGGCCATGATGGTCCGCCATGGCTTGCAAGAACTCCCAGTAGGTGCCCTTGTCGTCGATACATACCCCACCCCACCCATGCTCAAGAATTAGACCATTCTCGTCGCTCCGATGGGGATTGTGTTGAAATACGGAATCCTGGAGATTCGTGATAGCTGCTGTCGTTTTTCCTGTGCCTATCTGGCCCGTAATCAACCAATGGCGACAAAAGTCGTTCTTGTTCCAGCTGTAGCCGCCTAGCTCAGCTACGATTTCTTCCTCTTTCTTTGGGGTGGTCGAAAGCCACACGATTCCCAACCCAATGAGCGAGGTGCCGATCGTGGTGTAGCTTGGGAAATCGCCGAAATGAACGGCTGCGACGCCGGCCAGGACACAGAAAACGATAGTGATCAGGTTGCCGATCGTGAACAACTGCACAATCCGACCAGGAATGTCGCGAAAGAGATTGGCTATCGTATGCGAAAAGCAAATCAGGATGACAACGAGAAAAACGAATCCAAGCAGCCCCCACCCTGCACACCACAGAAGATCCGGATTGAGTTTCATGGAATTATCTGTTTCTGATGGTGACGATAAAACTGTTATAAGGCAAAGGCTGATTTATTCGGCTATCTAAAAAGTCGGGACATTTATCCCTGAGAAAACCCTGCTTTTACAGCGGGCTCGTAGCCGCTCTTGATCGCCAGTTCCTTGAAGAAGGGCAGGTGAGGCGAGATCCTACCATCTCGAAAGACTTTGTTCAGCCCGTCGCGATAGAGTTTTTCGATGTTCGGCTCTGGCAGCTCTCGCAACGCATTTTCTATGAAGGCGTTTTGCTCTGCGTTGGGCAGCGAAGAAAACCATACAACCAGGTCCTTCGCTAAAATTCTATGATTCTCCACTTCCTCTTCCTGGGCTTTCGGCTCTGCATCCTTTTTTACTTCTTCTTTCTTCTTTTGGCGCTCAATCGCCAGAAATGCGCGCGGATATTCCGTCTGAAGAGCCAAACGATGCTTAATGCATCGCCATAAGAGTCCCATCCGCGTTTGCTCTTTATTGCCCTCGTTTTTGTATTGTTTGTATATCGCACTTCCCGCCGATGCCCAGATGGCCATCTGTCCTTCGACCCAGCATAGGTCTGGCTCGGTGAGCGACTCAAGTTCTTGGAGCTGGCCATTGTAAGCGCCAAGCTCGCGGAAGGCTTGCTTGATAGGTGCCAGGCGTTTGGCCCGATCTTCGGCATCGCTTAACGGCATCTCCGTTTGTTGGGGCGCCCGGTGGTCTTTCCGCGCCAGATCTAAGAACCGGCTGAACCGGTTCACAAAGTCCACCTTCGTTACCTCCGAGATATATAGCCTGTATGCATATATAGGCCTGCCCCTTGCTGCCGCTCGCAGCGGCTCATAGCGCGTTATTCTGACCTGTGTGGCGACCGACATTCTCTCACACGCGTCTTGCAGCCAATATCGCTCAAGGTCGTGCGGTTTGACGCTCTCACACAAGCCCCAGAGCCGCCTCATTTCATCGACCTTGATCTCGATTGGTATGTCGCGGAGTTCCAGGTTTTTGTTCTTTAGCCCCCACTCCACTCTCCTGCCCAACACATGGTGGAAGAAATTTTGGTGTTGCAGGAGCAATCCGAGAGAGGCGGTCAGGTAATACTGGGTGAATCCACCGTAGGCAGAAATCTGATCGCGCAACGGGATTCGATGATACTCGGATATCCGCGCCGTGATTTCGATTATAATCGTCCCATTCTCCTCCAAAAAAATTACCTCGTTGAGCCATGAGAAGATCTCCTCCTTCCCGGTTTTAACATTCCTGATTTGGAATCGGTTGGTCGCAAGACTTTTGAGGATAGCGCGGATTTCTTCGTGAGTTTTGTGATGAGGTAATAGCTTGCGGAAAAAGTCATAGCTCGTGCGCCAGCGCCGACCATCACTTTCGATTTCACTGACTTTCAGTGTTCGGCACATGTAGTCAATAATCCGGCGCTCGTCTCCATTCAGCGACATGTACGCCACGTCCCTGTGCAAAGTGTTGGTTCGGACGATTTCTAGCTCGTTGGCATCGACATCGAGCTTGAGGAGGCGCTTCGCTATTTCGAGCGACATCTCCTCCGCGTCATTGACCACGATATCAATGCTTTTGCCGGTCGGATTGCGCGTTATGATCTGGTCGGGTTCCGTGGTGGCGAGCGTGCCTACTTTCATTATTCCTCCGTGAAGCTCATTGCGTAGACCTTTCGACCTTTTGATCGAGACTTAACGAACTGCCAGACTCCGTTGTGGCTGACGTTAAGCTGGTATTTTCCGTTGAGGATTTTCGCTATCTCCCTGTAAGGCGTCGGAGGGCTCGTCCTTCTCAGCATCGCTATCTCTTGATGATATGGGATCAGATGAGATCGATAGGCTCCTGGGCGCAGGCGCGTCGGCATGCACTCTCTGCTATCTCAATTCGATCTTTGCAGTCAAACCTTTTGTCACTATTTTGTCACTTCTCAGCTTTGGCTACCGAGTCCGGTGCTGACGATGGCGTTATGATCGACGTGCGTAACGACGATTGGCTCTAAAGTTTTACGGAGATTGTCGGGGACTGGACCAGCCCCCACGATCCCATCATCGCACTCTACCATGCCCAGAACAACGCGTTAATATTCACCGCGGTGGAAGCCAACACCGAGCGGCCCCACTGACTCGACCATCCTGGTCAGATTGATCGCCCGGGTCTGCACCACTGGCGGCAACCTGCACCGATTGGATGGATCTGCCGGACATGCATCAGATTGGAGGCGGACGATTTAATTGTACGAACCTCCGCTCAAACGCCCAAACCTTCCGCTCAAACGCCCAAACCTTCCGCTAAGAATGCCCAAACCTTCCGTTGAAACGTCATTGCTGCCATACCTTGTCAGCCAGCATTTTACATTTACGTTACAAATTCGTAACATGTACTTGGCCGTGCGTATTTGTACAAACCTTCCGCTCAAACGCCCAAACCCTCCGCTTAAATGCCCAAACCTTCCGCTGAAAGAATTGCAGCTACTCTACTAATATAAGTATCTTATAATTAATTACTTACGGTGTTTGAAGTGTTCGGAAGAACAGAAACTTTGGGCCGCATGTTTCGTGTAAGAGTTGCCCAAACCTTCCGCTGAGACACACCCAAACCTTCCGCTGAGACAGGCCCAAACCTTCCGCTGAAAAGCATTGATGATCAATATCTATTAAGAATATAAGTAGTTCTCACTTAGGATCTTATAGACAATCCTCAATCATTGATTTTTGGGTCCTAATAATTAAAGAAGAGGAGAAATAAAAGAAAGAAGGAGGAGAATAGCAGGAACACTCCCCTCCTCCTCTCCATTGTTCTTTTGCAGAAGGAGCCACAGAGGCATGAGAAAGCGCCTTCATCCCCTACTCCTCACACCTGTTCCTCGGTATAAGCAGCCAAGATTTGAGCGTCCGAGGGTTTTAGCGTTCTGACCAGCCTTAAGGCGACTCTCAGCAACTGATTGGCACTTGGAATCGAAAGAGCATTCATCCCAAGACGCGAGCGAAGGTCCACGAGGACATCTACGTGCAGAGGATCCAAATATCCGGTCACAATAGCTGCTGCACCGCCTTTCGAGTGCGATCTGCGGGCAGTTGTCACTCGTGTCTTTTTGGTTCTTTGGCTGCTGGGAGGTTTTCCAACGTGTTCGACGCTTTGCTCACGGGGCGCCTTCTCGCCAACTTGTGTAGGCGGTTGCTGGCTTTCTTCAGCGAAAGCTGCCTGGACCGGCTCAGCGCCGGCGAGATTGAGAGCCTTGAGTTTAGCTAGGGCATCGCCACTCGACATCTTCATAGGATACCAATCACTAGGGTTGAGATTTCATCCCTCGCCTCTCGATCGAGGGCCTTCCATCCGTTGATCAGAGCGTGCTTGTAGCACTCTCGAAAACCAATTTGGGACTTGAGAACCGGTAGGGCGAACATCGCCTCAGCGTTTTCGTCAGCCTGACGGGACCAGAACGTTCGCTTGCGTACCTTATTGAGAACGACAAAGGCCGTAGCAGTGTCCTTTTTGAGCGAAGTGACGAGCTTGGCTGTGTTGTTGGTTACCGGGACATCCATTGGTGACGAGTCGGTAGGTAATAAAAGAATATCGGCAATTTTGATCGCGGCTCGGACATTCGCGTCATCCAGGCGCGGAGGCGTATCGATGATGGTCAGCGCAGCAAGTTCCCGTTGGGACGAAAGATGCATTTGTCTGAGGAGAGCTGTAAGAGATTGTTGTGGGTCGTGGTCCACGATCGCAAAGGCTTTGCCAGCCTCGTGCAGCGTTAACGCAATGCCGAAGGCAAGAGTAGTTTTCCCCGTGCCTCCTTTTCCGGAAAGTAGTGCGATGCGCGGCATAGTTATGCGGTAGTCACGTAGTCCAGGAGTGTGATACTGCCGGACTACAGTAGTCCAGAGGAAAAGAAAACTATAGAGTTCGGTTTCGCAATCTCCGCTTCAAAAACGCGTCCAGTTCTGGGGTGGCGAAAATTAGGGAAATTCTGTCGGCTTTGGTGTGGATTAAGCGAACCTTCGGACAGCCGGGGTGACTGAGACGGCGAAGGACGTGCCGGCGCGAAAGGTGTAAGCGCGTGGACAATTGCTGCGGGGTCTCTGGAGCCGGTTGCGAGGCGGCGATAGTGTATCCTAAATCTTCAAGATAGCGGACGGCCCAATCCGTTAGCTCCGTCTGTCCATGGCTCTCGATAATAACTCTTACCATACAGTAGTCCGGTAGTCAGGGAGTCCGGTAGTCCCGTAGTCAATGACTACTTAGAAACCGTAGTCCAGGATAACCACAAAAGTATCGCATTATTTATAGCAGAGTTAATTGTGCTATAATATTTGTACTGTAGTGCAATAATGCAGTAGTCCATTACTACATATAGGGTGTAGTGCGTGAGACCGGTAGTACAGGACTACGGTAGCACGGTGTTACTCTAATTTCCCCACTTGAATGCTGAACCAGTCACCATGAGCAAGCAACGAGAGTCTCCACTCAGCAACTGCTTGCAGAACGGTCTCAATCGGCACACGTTCGGTGTCGTTGATACCTACGATTACGACGTGATCACCGAAACAAAGCTCAAACTTCGATTCCATGAATCTGCAGGGCATTATGCGGTGGTACGGGAGCACCCAGGAATGCCCATTTTCATCTATAGCAATACAACTCGTTAATACTGAGTTACTTACGATGAGGTCATTTCGTCGAGGCTCGTGTGTCTGGAGAGCTTCCCGTAGCGGTAGTTCAGTGCCTGTGGCCATAAGTGGTGCGAATGGAGTTAAAGTGTTCGGTGAGGGCAACACTGAGAGCAGCGGAAGTTTCGGCCTGGCTTCGCTCGTTAAACCTGCCGGCCGTCTTGTCAATCGAAGCGGCGAGGCGAACTCTTCGTGTTGCTGGCGAGACTCTAGCGATCAATGTCCTGGAGAGAACAGGGTCGCTGGTCTTGATCTTTGTGGGTTCCAGCGTGTTGAGGATCCGAAGGCTGGTTAGGGCAAGACCGGCCGTAATGTGAGACTCCATGTCCTCTCGTTTAGAGCGGTCAAAGATCTTCGCAGAATGTTTCAAAGCCGTTTCAAGGATGTCCTTCGCGGACAAATCAGGAGTATCTTTTGTGCACCGAATCATCACTTGGATAGCGGTAATGTTTCGTTTGGCCCTATGCGGAAATTCCGTGGAAGTTCGCTCGGCGACGACTGAGGGGAGGATGACCGACTGCGTATTTTTGTTTCGGACGGTTCGGAGCCGCACTCTTTTCCTGGATTTCGAGGACCGATCAATCAAATCGAGGCAGGCTCGATCAATTGAATGTCGCCAGTGAACGCGGGTGAGCTTCTTCTCGATGCCAGCTTCCTTTGGTGCGCGGTATCTGTCGTTCGCGATCTGCCTGGAAAGGGATCTTAGAGTCGCCGGATGTAAGGGAAACAAGTGGTCTTTACTCCGCTGGTCCTGGATTCCGTCGGCGATCGCGGCAGCTTGAGTGACGACGCGAGCATGGGCTTTCGCAAAGACAGAATGGACTGACTGAGAGCCTTCGAGGTCAGGAATTATCGTTTTGCCGTTCTCTGACATCTTGGCGTCTATGCCATCCCTGCGTAAGTACCTGCACAATTCATGGTTATAAACGCGTTCCATGGCGGCGAAACGCTCAAACACCGGGCCAGTTTCAAGAGCCATCAAAGTGTTTTTAGATGCCAGCGTCGTGTTCATGACCAAAACGTGAGAGTGGAGGTGAGGCTCCTTTTCGCGATTGGTCCGGTGGATAACGTGCGTAAAAAGCATGAAACCGGTCGTCTCCCAATCGTGGAGGTCTAGGGCTGACCGAGTTCGGATTGCCGCAGCTGGCTCTGCCAACAGGTCGAAGGCGGATTCAACGGCCAGGAAATGGGAGCGAATGATTCGATCGCCGCCAGAACCAACAAGGGCAGCTACGGAAACGCTCTTAGCCGGCGCGAAAATGATATCCCAGCCGAGACGTCGATTGGACGATCGACGCTGATACAGCGGTTGTCCGTCGAGGGGGGAATATCCTGAAGCGGCTTTGGCGAGGTCTAACCTGGTAACCTTGCGGCCTTTGATTTGGAGGAAATTCGCAACGTTACCGCGCCATTGAATGGATGCCGTTTCCTCGACGAAGTATCGGCCAAGGCATGCAGAATTTTTGATCGGAGCGGATTTGATCACAGAAAAGCTACTAAGTTTCTCGCTGTTTTATTTCATGATTATCGGAGTCATAAAGGCGTTTTATTCGATAGCGCACTGTACTCGCAAGCATTTGTGTAGATTAACCATCCCAACCTGATGCGGCTGGAGTGTGCAGCAGTGTGAGGTGGTGGTTGGTTTGGTGACGAGGCTGGAAATAACGATTCGAGTTGACCGAAGGGCGGAGAACAAATTATAGCTGTCACAAAATGTTATAACGATATGGCAAAATTGACGTTGACCAAGGAGGAGAAGGACGTACTCCGGAAGGGGATGTGCATAGGGTGGGGGGAGCCTTATTTCGAGGAATTTGTGGCGCGGTGCGAGGCGACGGGCTTGTCGCCATTCAAGCAGCAAGTTTATGGGCGATTGCAGAGCACTTATGAGGGGGGTCAGTATGTCCAAAAACTAGTGTTTATAGCGAGCATCGGGGCTTTGCGATCAATCGCGGAGGAGACTGGGCGGTTTCGGGGGCGAATGGAACCGTTGTTTGCAGGCGAAGAATTAAAGGAGTCGCACCAGACGCAGGAGGCATTGCGCGGGGAGCTTCGAAGTGTGGGGAGACAGATTATCGATGCGACAGACCAAAATGGGTTGGCGTTGGCGAAAGCGAGGCAAGAGGCGATTCAAGATGTGCTGGACCGAGAGGGCAAAAACGAGGCCGGCATTTGGAAGGGTGTTTGGACGGGTGAGCGGCCACCGTTCGCTGCAAAGGTTGGGGTGCGATCCGTGGACTCGTCTGGTAACGAGCACATCACGTATCACACGGCGAAATTCTCGACGTACGTCCAGACCAAAAAGAATGGAGATCCGACCGGCCTATGGGGTGGGGAGTTGAGGGATAACCAACTGGCGAAGTGCGCGGAGGGTGGTGCGTTAAGGGCTGCATTCCCGGACGAGTTGGGGGGTGTTTATACGGTTGAGGAGATGGCGAACAAGATGTCGCCGGGGGAGCAGGACGAACTTGGTAAAATTCAGAATGTCGGTGTGAGGGGTCAAAAGGAGGTGCCTCAAGCTGCGCAACGGCAGGCAGTCCCGACGCCTCCGGAGCGGCAAACGAACGAGACGGTGGAAGGCGGTAGGGGCAACGAGACCCGGCTAGAGCAGAATGGGTTGGAGCAAAAGTCACCTAAACAGGGAGATGCGGGTAAGGCGGATTCGGGTGCCAATAAGGGTGGGGGAGAGCGGACGCTAGACACTCCATGGAATTACGGAACTGAGGGTAATCCGCTGGACGTGCAGATAACGGCAAGCGTGTCGCGGGTTTTCGCGCTGCACGGCAAGGCGATTCGCGGTCTATCGGAAGAGAACGTGAGGTTTTTTGCGAAGGTGTCTGTGAGGGGTGGTGATGAGGATAAGATTCGGTTCTATCGAGCCCTTTATCAAGTTGTCCCGGCATGGGATGACGAGGTGCCGTTTGAGGACGATGTGGCGCGGTTGGATGAGGTATTTCGAGACCGTGTGTCGAAGAATCTCGTGATCCGCGCCGAAGTAGAAGGCAACGGATCAGGCGAGAAACTGGAAGAGCGTATCGAAAACGCGAGGAAACGGCAGAGTTACGCAACCGAGAAGAAGCAGCAAGAATTCGTCCAGGTCGAGAAAATTGAGAATGTCGGACGTGCGGTGAAGGTGAAGATCGGTGAGGGGACTGCCTTTGTGCCACAGAGCCAGGCGCGTGACGCTGATGAGCCTGGGAAGGTTTCGATACCGAAATGGCTTTTCGACGAGAAGCAGCGCGAAGCGGTGGAGCAGCCTCAACGGCGGAGTGCAATCGTGCGGCGCTAATGGAACGATGGACTACAGTAGTCCAGTAGAATGGGAAAATGAGTGGGGCGGTAAGCCTTTGCTGGCGTCCATGATTCGTATGCAGCTTGCCACCTTGATGCTGCATCTGAGTGATACGTCGGTCCACAAGCGCATTATTGAAGAGGTGGCCCGGAGGGTTCTGGTCGAAGGCATTGCCGAGGAAGTGATCGATCGATGTATCGTGGCGGTGCTCAAGGAGGAAGCGATCGGATATTTGGTCGACCGCTCCATTGATGAAGAAAGAATTTTGGCGGCTGTTCGTGAGCTGGCAGGAGAGCGACCGGAACATCTCGAGGCGTTGAAAGCGTTGAGATTTACCGGTGACGGTTAGCAGGAGCGCAGTGTTTGCGGATCACACGCAGAGTTCCGACCAGCAGCAGCCGCACCTTGTCGGAGATGAGGGGGCCGAGCGGGAAAGCTTTCTGGCGGCCGTTAGATGTGACCTTGAGGTCTTGCGGGAAGAAGCACGGCGCCAGGAAAAGCCCAGACAAAGACTGGTTGAAGCTGCGCCATTCATTTACGAGGCGCTTAAAGATGGAGTCCGGAAAGAAGCGATTTTGCGGGTCCTCGCCCGTCGAGGATATACAGGAACGCGCGCGATGTTCCTTTATTTCCTCAAGAAGCATCTCGAACGGGAGCTGATTAAGCAGGGGTTGACGCCGGAAGGATGGGTGTTGGCAAAGATCCCCGGAGAGGCCGCCGATTCAGGTGGGGGCTTAGAACCTCAAATGGGTCTCAAGCGGGAACCCTCAAAGAAACGAGTACGGAGGACTGAAAAACAGCGGCAGATAATTAATAAACTCGTCGAGCAACGAAGTTCCCGTGAGGCAACAGTCAAAGTTTTCAAAGACGGGTCAAAGAAAGTGGAAAGCGAGTTCGACAAGCGGCTCGCCGATGCAATCAAGCAGCGAAAAAAGAGTGGTGAGTGGGAGAAGGTTTAACCGCGGAGTAAGCGTATGGCAAGGAAACCAAAAACAGAAAATCAAAGTGACAAGTGGCGTCTGGTTTTACAGATGAGTGATAAGGGAGGCGTCATTAAAAGTACGTTGTGTGGGATGAAGCTGGGATGGGCTTTGAGCCGTGGAATGAAGGCAAAGGGGATTGATCCAGATTCGGGAAATCGCACGTTCTACCGGCAGATGAATGAGTACCATGGTAAGTCTGGGCACGTTGAATGTGTAAACATCGAAGACAATCAGGACCGAGAGGAGATGGATCACATTCTGACGAAACATTTTGGTCCATACGATGTGGTTTTTGTGGATGGCATGCCGGGTCAACGCAAACAGTGGGTCGATTGGCTGGAAGGCATGGACTTGTTTGACAATCTGGAAATGATCCGGCTGGGAGTGACGTTTGTAGTGAACATCGACGAGGATTATGACTCGGTTAAGCAAGCGATCGCCATCATGGAGAAATACAGAAATGCGCCGGTGGATTGGTTGGTAGCAAAAGTGCATCATAAAGTGAGGCACACAGATCTGTGGGACAAAAAATCTTTAGGGCCGGAGTTAGCGGCTGAACTGGATGCGCAGGAGATCGTTATCGACAACATTCCATCGTTCTTGGCCGGGCGTCTGAAAGAACGAGACTTGACGCCAGAAAAGGGTACGGACTGCGAAGAGATCGAATGGATGAATCGGAATCGTCTGCGGAAGTTTGTAGCGACACACTACGCCAGATTTGATCGCATCAATACCGTTCTTGGTGGAGATACAGCTTCTGGGCAAACGGCTTTCGCTAAGCGGGAGGTGTCAGAAGAGAGCGAATTAATCAATGTCGAATAACGCCAATTCAACCAGCGAGTTTTATTCCGAACTGCGCACGCTGCTTCAAACGGGGAACGGACAGCAGTTGTCGGGACAAAAAGTTGGTGGTCAAACCACTGGTATTGGAAAGGGCGCTGGTGTAGCAGGGGGGAGCCGTCAATCGGCGACGGAACCGACGATCCTGACGCGCAAGCAACAAGTGGATCTTGCTCAGACACGTGCTTTGAAGTCACTCAAGGAGCTGGCGAAACGCAACGAAGAGGCGGAACGTCGAGCAAAGGCGACTGTTCACTCAATGTCGGAGAAGTATCTGAAGATGCTGAGCCAGCATCCGGATATTCGGGATGGAGATCCACTATTCTTTTTCGGCTACGGGCTCGAATGTATGGAGGACATCATTTTTGCGGGGTTCTCCCAGGTCAACACGTACTTGGAAGAAATCGACACCAGGTTCAACAACCTGCTTGTGATGGCAGAGGAAATTGACAAAGCCCAAGCGAGCGCGAAACAGCTTCGTGAGGAGATCAAGACTGAAGTCAGGCAAAGCGAAGCCCGGCAAGCCGCGTGGCTCAAAGAGGTGAAAGGAGAACTCAAGCAGCAATGGTCGGATTTTCTTGAGAAGAGAGAAAAGGCGGAAAATGAGCGACTTGAAGAAGTCAAGAGATCGAATCGTTCACTTAAAAAAACGGTGATTGCTTTCGCTGTTTTTGTAGTGCTCTTAGAGGTGATCGCACGCGTTGTTGGAATCCGGTGATTTTATAACATAAAAGTGCGACTTTAATATTGCGATAACATATGACCGCAGCTAGCATCCCTGGCGAGTTTGTTGCACTAGCATGGCGGCTGAAGCAGAATTCGACGGTAATGTTCAATCCGCAGATACTAGCGGCCAGTTGGGTCGAAAAAATGGTATCGCTTTACTCGCCCGTCGTCGAGGAGTGGGTGGCGATCCCGGAGAAGCATCCGAAGCTGAAGATCCTAAAAGAGCTGGATCGCTTTATCGAGGGCACTATGGAGAAGATGCAAGGCCGGGAAAAAACCAATCCGGACCTGTGGGGCGAGACGATGAAGCTGGTTCTCGAGGAGGAATTCGGCGAACCAACGGAATTGGATCAGCGGGAATTGGACCTGAACGACCGGCTGTACTTGCAGACGCTGAGGGAACATCTCAACGCGATCGTGAATCACTACTTCGAAGCGGACTGGGAGAAGGAAGTGGAAGGGGAGCAGAGCGGCGAGTAAGACGCGGCTGGTTCTACGATCCGGATCGCGACAACCCCCAGCCTCGAGGAGCGAAGGCAAAGCTGCGGGCCAATATTGAGGCCATCGAGACTCTTGTGAGTCTGGAGCGCGCCAGCGCCGTTGCGACGGCAGAAGATGCGCGGAAGCTTGCAGCGTATAGTGGCTGGGGTTCACTCTCGCAATTGTTCGATCCGACAGCCCTTTATGCTCGGGATCTTCTGAGTACAGGGCGAGAGCGCTTCGTCTCCTCCTACCAGAGAGCGGCATTGGAGCAATGGGAAGCGGCATATGGAGAAGTGTGGGAAAAGCTGAGCGGGTTACTAACCAAAGAGGAGTTGGACCAGGCAAGGCAATCCACGTTGAATGCCCATTACACGTCGCCAAGTGTTTGCAAAGCTCTATGGGCGGTGGGGGAGCGCCTGGGTTTTTCCGGTGGCAATGTGTTTGAACCGGGGATGGGCACCGGTCTAATTCAGGCCGCGTGCCCGGTGCATCTGCGCGAGAAAGTACGGTTCACAGGTGTAGAGCTGGATGGAGTGACGTCGCGGATAGCCAAGCAGCTGTTTCCGGATGACGATGTGCGGTTGGCTGATGTTCGCGAGGTAACCGCAGACGGCCAGTACGATCTCGTAATAGGGAATGTTCCGTTTCACGAAAACGGGGTGCGAGATCCGTCTTTGGTGCAGGAGCTTAATCTGCACAACTATTGTGTCGCAAAAGGTTTGCAGGCTTTGAAGCCGGGCGGTGTTCTCGTAGCGGTGACGAGCCGTCACACGATGGACTCGCAAATGGAACAGCGCGAGTTCTTGGCGCAGAAGGGCGAATTCATCGGAGCGATTAGACTTCCTCATTCAACATTCCGGGCGAATGCGGGAACAGACGTGGTTACCGACATAGTGATGATGCGCCGGCCAGATGGCCGGAAGGTTTGCGATCTGCCGCAGTGGCAATTGGCCGAAGAACTCCTTAGCCCGACGGAGATGGATATCAAACTCGGGAAAGCTCTCAAGCCCATTAAGCGCAATGAGTATTTCGCGTCGCGGCCCCACATGCTGATCGGCATGGAGACGCTCGAAAAATCGAGTCAGTATGCGGAGAAAGATTATAGGGTCGAATGCGACCTCAGGGAACTTGATCAGCGGATCGCGAAAGCAATCGAGACTTTGCCGACGAATGTATTGACGGCCGGTAAGGACGTGAGTCCGCAAGCGAGAGCGAGTGTGGATCCGGAGACGGTGGAGGAGGGAACCTACGTTGTCGATCCCAATGGTAACGTCCGGTATTTCGAGGATGGCGTTTACAAAGTGCCATCCTGGTTGCGCGATGGAGCCGGAGGGCGGTTGTCGGAAGGTGACAAGCTTACTGCCGCCCAATCGTACATCGGTCTCCGGGATCAATACCGGCAGGTATTACGTCTGCAGGCCGATCCTCAGGTTGTTGAGGAGGAGCTGGACGAGGCACGCGCGGCGCTTAACAAATTGTATGATACGCACGTTGATAGCTGGGGAACTTTCAACGCGCGTAAACCGGCGTTACGGTTCTTGAGCGACGACGCTCACTATTTCGCCGTTCTCGGTCTGGAAAACGTCGCAATAACAAAGACGGCGGAAGGCACGGTTTACGAAACGTCCAAAGCAACGTCCAAAGCTCCGATCTTCTTTGAGCGCACGGTGGCTCCGACTATCGAGCCGAATCAGGCGGATGCGATCGAGGACGCTTTGACCGTGAGTCTTAGTTGGCGGGCGAAAATCGATACCGAATATATCGCGCATCTTCTTCGGCGTTCATGGAATGACATCCGGGAGGAGCTGCTGGAAAAAAGCCTCGTCTTCCTGAATCCTGAAAACGGAGAACTCGAAATACGGGAGAAATACCTGTCTGGGAACGTTCGCGTTAAGCGAGATATCGCGCAGAGCTTCGTTGACAAAGGGGAGGAACGATACCTGCGAAACGTGGAGTCGCTCGACCAGGTGATTCCAGCCTGGATACCGATCGAAAAGATCGAGCCAAAACTTGGCGTGAATTGGATTCCCACTGGAGTCATCGAAGACTTCGCGGATAGAAAAATGGGGCTTGGGTTATCGGCGTGTTATATGGCGGCGATCGATAAATGGCACCTTCAGGTCAAGAGAGGTAAGTCGGGTGTTCGCAACGTTAGCGATTATGGAACCAGCAAGCTTCGGGGCGACGAGATTCTGGAGAAGTTGTTGAATCTGAAATCGTTGAAGGTCTACGACTTTATCGAGGTGCCGGGGGAGGATACAGTTAAGGTTTTTGATCCTGTGGGGACGGCGGAAGCGGAGGAGAAAGCTCGCGCTATTCAGGACGATTTTCGAACTTACGTTCGGAATGTGGGTGAGAAGGACCGCAACATCATAGAGCGGCAGTTTAACTATGCTCTCAATTCCCATCACCTCGCCGAGTATGATGGTGGTCATTTGCTGATGCCTGGTCTGAGCAAGAAGTTCAGGCGCGATCCACAGCAATTGCGTGCGGTGTGGAGATTCTTAACCGAGGGGCACGGTTTAATGGCTCACCAAGTCGGAAGTGGTAAGACGGTGATCCAGATTGAGCTTGCGATGGAAGCTCGAAGGCTTGGCCTGTATCGAAAACCGATGCTCGTTGTGGATAATGCGACGGTCATGCAGTTCGCCCAAACTTTCCGCGAAGCGTATCCGCATTCGAAAATCCTTGTTGGAAATCCAGAAAACTTTTCTCCAGAGAAACGTTGTCGATTTCTATCGCGTGCCGCGTCGGGCGATTGGGATGCCATCATCATGCCGCATAGTTCGTTCGACCAGATCAGTTCGTCGCCAAAGGCGATCATGCGATTTTACGATGAGCAGATCGCCGAGTTGAAGGGAGCCCTGTTCTTTGCAAAAGGCCAGGATGATAGGGTCACGACCAAACAACTGGCTGCGGCGATCGATCGATTGAGGAAGAAGCGGGCGAAGGTCGTAGAAGCGCTGGAGGATCGTCAGGATAAGACGATCTTTTGGGAGGAACTGGGCGTTGACATGCTAATGGTCGACGAGGCGCACAAATTCAAAAAGGTGCCTTTTGTAAGCAAGATGGGCTCTGTGCGCGGCATCGACACCACAGAATCACAACGCGCACTTAATCTGTACTTAAAGGTGCGGGACGTTCAGCAGAAGAACCAGGGGTATAAGGGAGTGATTCTGGCTACCGGAACTCCGGTCACGAATACGCTTGCGGAAGCTTGGACGATGGTACGACTGGCGTCTCCCCATCTCCTGAAAGACTTTGGAGTGGATTCCTTCGACCAATTTGCGGCGAGTTTTGGAGAGGTTGTGACGCAGCCTGAATTGAACGAGGCGAACGGTAAGTGGAGGCTCGTTTCACGTTTTGCCAAATTCAAGCATGGCGGATCGCTCGTGCAATTCATTCGCGCTTCCTGGGATGTGTACATGCCGGATGCATTCAAGCGAATGGAGCGGCCGGGAGTGCCGAAGCTTAAAGGAGACGGGCCGACCGGTGTGGTGGTCCCGTTATCGGCTCCCAATAGGGTTATCAACGACTGGATGATGAAGGTTTACGCCGAGTACGAGGCGAAGGGGGATAAACGTCCCTACTCGTATGTGCCTATCATGTTGATCCAAGTTGGGCAGGCCGCAGCGCTTGATCCGCGGCTGATTCTGCCGAGCCTACCGGACGAAGGAGGGCTAAAGGTTGATGCGGTGGTGGAGAATATTGTCCGTGTTTACAAGGAGCGTGCGCGGGACAATGGAGCCCAGTTAGTTTTTGCCGATCGGTATCGACCGATGAATATCTCCAAGCTGGAGAGTTTGGCGCGAGGTGACTTCGATCGATTCGATATAGAGGATGACGCCCAAGAAGGGGAGGCTGGGTACGTTACCGAAGGAGTTTTCAACCTCTATCGCGAACTGAAGGGAAAACTCGTGCGGGCAGGTCTAAGGGAGAGCGAGGTTGTGATTCTGAATGAAGAGGTCGACAACATCAAAAGCGACAAAGCCAAGGCGATCTTCGATAGGGTGAATTCAGGTGACATTCGTGTTCTGATCGGTTCGACCGCTATGATGGGAACGGGAGTCAATGTTCAGAAGCGGTTAGTCGCGCTGCACGAAATGGACCCGCCTCGATTTCTGACGCCGGCGGACGAAGAGCAACGCCATGGACGAATCATAAGAGGTGGTCCGCCAGTGATTGCGTGACTTGCGAGGCTGGATCCTCGAACTGATCCAAATCACCGACTCCGCAGAGCACCTGTTTGATAAACCGGGCTTTTGTTTCGATGCGATGATAAATGCCCGCATCGGCAGTAGCTCACCGGGGATACCCGTGTGCTGGAACACGTCACGCTGAAGGAGGAGGTGCGGCAGTTGAAGCTTCAGCGGGAAGGATTTTTCCGGCAAATCGGCAACAAGAGGGCGTTGCTCCATAAGAATGAAAGTGCGATCGCCAGGATCAAGACTTACGAAATCCCGCGAGCTGAAGCTTTACAACAGGTTGCCGAAGGGCCATTGGCTAATCTGCTAAATAAAATGGGTGAGGAAAACGCCGAGTTCATTGTCACGCACGCCGGTCGAGCAGCGACTATTGGCGATGAACAAATGAAAGATGTCCTGGAGATCATGTTTCAGAAAGCGTCTAGCGACGCCAACGAAAGTGACGTTAGTTTTCGTATCGATGAGGTGGAGCTAAAGCTGAGATGTTATGGTTTTGTTGCGAAGGCGATCAACTACTCGCTATCGGATAAGGACGAGAAGAATCGAGTATTGTACTCGGCGAATGTCCAGAGTCCGACCGGATTGTTACGTTCCCTGGGTATGCTCCAGGAACGGAGCGTCGCTCTCCGCGCTGAGCTGACAAAGGAGTTGGCTGAATGTGAAGCAAACTGCATTTCTTTGGAGAGCGAGCTAGGAAATACGGGCTGGCCAGGGGAAGTTAATTACCATGAAAAAGCGCAGCAGTTATCTAAGCTTGAAACGGAACTGTTAACTGATTCGAGCGGCGACACTAATGCACACACTGAAAACACTCAAAGCGCCGAAAAAAATTGGGAAGATGTCAGCGAAGAAGAAAAAGATATTGAAAACGAGAGTGCCGATTGTGTAACAACGGTGCCGGAGCACAGTAGTCAATACCAAGGAGTCAGAATTTAAGGTAAGCGGGCCAAGGAGTCAGGATTTGATCTGGAGTAGTAACATCGGGTGTTTCCCACACGCAGTCGTCGTCTTGCTGACGTCGATCTTTAATTGTTGACCTCGCCTTCACGCTGTCGGGCGGCTCGTCGTCAAGCAGAAATTTGGTGTCCGATGAGAAGAATCATACAAGCACCAAGAACATAAAACACAAAATGAGCATCACAACATTGGGGATAAATGTAGCTTCGAGCCAAAAGGTAGCGGCCTTTGTACCGATCCTCGCCTTTGACGCGGCGAATATCGTGCAAAAATTCCTTCCGATAGTCATTATTATCATGGCTGTCGTCTTCATACTGGGAATCATCGCGATCGTGAGCGGGGCGACGCGCATAAAGAACGGCGACACTGATGGTGTAATGGGCATCGTCGCTGGCGTCATCATGGCCGCCGCGCCAATTATCATGGCTGCGATTTACGCCGCCTTCAACATGCAGCAAGCTTCGATCCAGTTCGGGCAATGACGGTAACGTGAACAACGAGAAGTGGTAGTACGTTGGACCAAACACCACTGAGGTCTGTTAGGACGAACAACGCACGGGATTCCAAAGGGTGGGCCTTTGGGTTGGAGGGAGACCAATTCCTTCCAGTCGTGATCGTCTGTATGGTCTCGCTTGGTTTAGGCACGATCCTCATGCTCCTACGTATGCTCGGGGTGATGCAAAGCTTCCTGTTTATCATCCTACCGCCGGCGCTGGTATATCTGTATTTCATGCTGTTCCGTAAAAATAAACCGGCTCATACCGACATTGATTACATCATCGGCCTCACGATGTCGGATGAGTGGGGTAGAGCGGCAAAACAACCGGTACATCCGTATCTCCAACACATTAAAGGGGAAAAGGACGAAATTGAGGCTCTTATAGCAATCAGTCAGCAAAAAGCGTCATGATTTCTACCGCGCCTAACGCGTTTATTATAGAGAATTTGATCCAGTTTACGGCCGTCACGAAAAACAATGAATGGCGTGTGGCGGGGGCATTCGAGATTTGTCCTCCCGTCCTAACAGGAGGGAGTAATCGGACTAAGAACGAATTTCATGAGAAGGTAGAAGGGATGCTGGCATCGTATGGGGAGCAGTATGAGATGCAAGTACAGTGGTACGTCGATGCGGATTTCTCGAGTGAGATCGACAGGTACGAAGAGGAAACGAGAAAGGCAGCGGCAGAAAACCGGCTGAACCGGTGGGGTGAGGTTGCTAGGGTGGGTAGGCTCGAACGATACCGCAGGTTAATGGATAAGAGGATCTTAAGGCGTCAGCACCTTGAGCTGTACATAGTGACGAAGATCCCGATCCCAAAGAAGATTAGCCAGGCGACCGTACGACCCCTGCTAGAGAGTATCGAGCGCGAGATGGAGATTGTGCATTCGGGCTTAAAGCACACATTGTATGGCGGTTCGGTTGTGCGGATGAAGAACGAAGACCTCTATCTAGCGTTTTTGCGTCACTTGAACCCGTCATTGCGTCAGGGCTTTTTGGCGGGAAAAGATCGTGAGACTTTGATACGGGGTTTCGCTCCCGAGTTGTCGATCCAAGAAAATTGCTGGAAAACGGACGCGATGACGGTGGCGGAAAAAGGTGATAGGACTGAGAGGGAGGGAATCGGCTTCTATCTGGACGGCTTTTACTACAACATTTTTTCTCTCACGCGATGGCCAAACGCGGCTTATGTCGGAATCACGGAGAAGTTGACGGAGCAGGCCATACTGGACTATTCGATCACCGTCAAGATTTTGCCGTCGCCGATAGATCCAGAGATTCGCGCAAGAGAAAAGCTTATCAAGCGGTTAGAAGGTGAGGCCGCGGAAGGTTCTCGTAGATCAGTCAGAACGGCGCTCGAAAAAAACAATAAAACAGTCGATGACCTGGCATCGGGTGCGCTGTTTCCCTTTGACGTGGCGTACACAATCTTGGTTTGGGCGGATACGAGGGAGGAGCTGAGCTCTAAATCTGCGATCCTAAAGAAAGCGATCCAGAACATGGGCTCAGCCCAGTATTACCAGACTTCCGCAAAGGGAGCTGCGAGGCGGATATTCTTCGAGACGTGGCCAGGTTGGACGGGCGGCACTTACACCTACCGCGATATCTACGCAACGCAGGATTATCTGGCGGCGTTGCTACCTATGAGCGCCACTTTCACCGGCAACCTGAGCAATTGTGAAGCAATCTACGATGGAGGTCAGCGCAACCTTGTCGGAATCCAGCTATTCGAGCACGATACCCCGCTTCATTCATGCGTTTTTGGCATGACGCGTGGCGGAAAATCGGCTTTCGTAATCGATTTATTGTCTCAACTCCAACCGTACTTGGATTACTTCGTGATCGTCGAGGAAGGACTCTCGTATGGGACATTTACGAGAGCGATGGGTTGCCAGCCAATTATCGTCCGGCCGGATGGCTCGCTTACGATTAACGCCTTCGACACGTTAGGGTTGCCACTAACCTCGACCCACTTGTCTGGTGTCACAGCGTTGGCACTCAACATGGTGGGCGCCTCCGGCGATCAGGAGCTAAATAACTATCGAAAATCGCTGCTGTCAGACTACATCGACCAACTTTATAACGACTTCTTTGAGACGTGGAAACAGGATAACGAGGAACGGTTCGTCGACTTGGCACGCGAAGCTGTGGCCTTACAAAAGCTTGCAGCACGTCTACCCCATAAACAAAGGACGCCGCTCGAGGCGTTCTCGGTTTGGCAGGAGATGATCAATAGCAGTAATCCGCTCGTGGATGAGCTTTTTGACTCTGTGGCAGAAGATGAAGCCGTTGCCTTCGCGAACGAAGCAAGCACGGAAACCTTGGTGCGTAATCTCGTGTTTTCGAAAATTCAAAGCACCGATTTTCCGATTCTTTCGAGCCTTGTGGAGTTAATGGCGTCAGGAATGGCGCGATCGCACAATAAGGACGATGTCCGTCGGATGTCCGACCTATTGGGCGCATGGACGGCGGAGCGGGAGAACGGGCGCCTGTTTGTCGGGTACACAAATGTTAGTTTGTACGACACGGTGGCCCATTTTGAGCTGGGCGATATCCCAGAAGCCAACGAGCAACTCAAGCAGCTTGCCGCCTTCTTAATCGCAAACTACGCGCGTCAACGCATTATCTCACTGCCGCGTGGAGTAAAGAAGGTCATGATTTTTGAAGAGCTGGCGCGGTTTGTCGCGATTCCGGGCGGGGACACGGTGGTCGCTGAAACTTATAGCCAGCTTGCGAAGTTTAGCTGCGCGGTGATGGCAATTACCCAGGTCTATGGACAGTTCCGGCACCTACAGATTAGAGGAACGATCATCGCGAATTCGCGAAATTTCTTCACGCTGCCGCTGCAGGAGTACGACGAACTGAACGACCTTGGAGACTCGATAGGGCTGCCTGTGGGTACCCGGCGAGGCCATCAGAACAAGTCCTCTGCCTCTGACGATCACGCCCGCAAGCCAGAGATTCGGATCTGTGAATTATTTCGCCAACGGGGGAGAGAACCCCGTCAATGGGATGGTGCGCAATTACGTGACTCCTGAGATGTTGTACGTGGCGTCGTCCTCCGGAAAATTCTTCGATCAAAGGGAAAAGGATCTCGCCGGATATGATGATGTGGTGGAGAGGATACTCGACCTGGCGGGGGTCCGGTAATCGAGGCGTTATAACTATGCTTTCTCAAACTAAAAGTTTAGCGGTCGTAGTCAGTGGCGTAATTGTGATATCTTTTTCTACCGGATGCAGCAATACGCAGTATAGTTCGGTCAAGAATTCTGCGGCATTTGACGGAATTGCGGCCAACCATAGCGCACTCAACTGCGTGCCGCCAAAATTCCGGACCAGCGTCATTCAAGGCTACCAGGCGGGGTTGAGCGACGCAGCCAAGAACGAGTACTGGGCGTTGCAGCGAGCCCAAATGGGTGACTGCAATGGCGAGACCACGATCACGGACGTGGATATACCAGCTACGGTGACCGAGGACGGACGGCAACTTACACCGAGGCGGCTACAGGTTCCTTTTGTGCAATGAAATAACGCAAACCTATGTATAAGTGCAAAACCTTAGTGGTCATAGCGACGGTGATGGCGCTGCTGTCTGCGTCGGCACCGCTATCCGATGCAACGATACCGGTGATCGATTACGCTAGCATCACGCAATCGATCCAGGCGCAATTCGCGAACATCTCTCAATATGTGCAGACGGTTAGTAATACGCTGCGCGCGTATCAGACAACGGTACAGCAGTTGCAGCAGTTCTATACGTATCTGACGATGTTTGGCGATCCGTCGAAGGTGGCCGGTATGCTTGGTCTGGGTCAGGAGTACCAGATGCTAAACCAATTGAGGAATGCCAAGACGATCCAAGACACGATGGGGGCACTTAATGGCGCGTCTTCCTACGGTTACACGGCGAACGGAGTCTGGCAGCCGTTAGCACAGGTGGACCAGTATGGGCAAACCATTCAGCGGACAGCTCAGCAATACAATCCGTACAATCTGGTTGAGAAGACGTTCGACAACTATCGACAAGCGTCCCAGAACCTCCAGAGCGCCCAAAACGCTTTGTCCAGCGAATATCAGACGACGCTGGGGCAGATCCAGAATGCGACCAGCGACGCCGAGGTTCAAAAGCTGGCTCAAAAAGCTAATGCGATCAAGGCTCTGATGGATGCGAATCAAAATCAGTTGAATAACGCGCTTGGACAAGTACAGGCGACTTCAGAAATGGTTCAGGTTGAGAACCAAAAGCAAGCTCTGGCAGCAATGGAGCAGCACATGCAGGAGCGAGATGCGACGAGTAATACGAATGCTCAGACGGGCACATTTGGCTTGTACGGTAATGGTCCGTTGCCGAACGGCCCGGCGTGGTTGGGTCAATAAGTGATGTTGTTAAAAAAGCGTGTCGTGGTGTTCGGTATGTTTGTGGCTCTCATGGCGAGCGGTTGTAACAGGGAGCAGCCACGCGATCCGAATGTGATTGAAACCAAGCTCGCCGATGGTCGGGTACTTCACTACACAAAGCAGGAATTAGACGAAGCACAGAGCTGGGGTTACACGAAACCCGCGTACGACAGTGCGGTAGCATCGGGCCACACACATGGGGAACTTATCGAAAACTGTAGGAGGCACTATTGGGAGAGGGCGTACGGTGTTGGGTATCCAACTCCTGCGGTAGGGATCACCCCACCTCCAGAGATGAGAGTTAACTAAGGCGGAGAAACTATGTTGTTGTTCTTGGCCGCGCAAACTCCATTTGAGCAAGTGTTTGGCTCGACACAGGAGTTTTTAAAGGCCCGTCGCTGTCTGGTGTGGCTAATAGTTTAGTGGCGTTAGAGGAGTTTTGGCCTGCCGAGCCGGTCATCTGAACCTGGAGCAGAGATCAAGAAACAATCCGGCATAAACGGACTACTCCCCTCTCTCGCTGCGC
>WNFP01002283.1_pt1 | contig 28800 bp, 23 predicted proteins | sample 5400201 | NCBI WGS metagenome assembly WNFP01 (sample SAMN13153355, study PRJNA577476) | soil metagenome | isolation source: 115 cm saprolite under Madrone tree | place: USA:California | collected 2016-06-14 | reverse complement strand
CGCACGTCTCCGACATCCGGACGGAGTGGAATTGCTAGGAAGCCGCGGCCCTTGTTGGAATCCGGGAACTGGGCCATCAACTGTCGGCCAATGAGCTCCAGCTCCGCGGATGCCTGGGGCAATACCGCGCCCGGGCGAAGGCGGGCCACAACGCCAACCGGATGTGCCCGCCGATTCCGCAGGTAGCCTGCCGTGTCCTGACCGAGTGGAGTAAAGACATCGCCTTCCTCTCCATCTAGTTGGAAACGTGGAGGCGTGATGCCGACGACTGTGTAACTCTTATCATCAAGAACGACGGACAGACCGATGGTGCGCGGGTCTCCACCGAAGCGGCGTTGCCACAAACCGTGGCTCAGGATGATTACCGCCGCGCCGCCAGGCCTGTCCTCTTCCGGCAAGAAGGCGCGTCCCTGCAATAGCGAAATGCCAAGGACAGAAAAAAGTTCGGGAGTGATCTCGCGGGTCTCGACGTATTCAGGCACTCCCGGCTCACCGAGTATGCCTCCGGTAAAGACGAAGCCCGCCATCGCCAAGGAGTGGCTGGAGCGCTGGCAATCGAGAAAATCAAGGTAGGCGAGATTCTGTTCACCATACACTGCAGCGTTCCACGTATCTGTATGGCCGTGGACTGAGACGAGCCTGTCGGGCTCCGGATAAGGGACCGGCTTGAGTAGAACACCGTTGACGACGGTGAACATGACGGTCGTTGCGCCGCTGCCGAGGGCGAGTGTCAGTAGGGCCACCGCCGCGAACCCGGGCTGCTTCCGCAACATACGAAGGGCATAGCGGAAATCCTGCAACAGATCCTCGAGCCATCGCGTGCCGCGGGCATCGCGGCAATTCTCTTTCACTTGTTCGGGACCGCCAAGCGCCAGCCGTGCGCGGCGTCGCGCTTCGGCTGGTGAGTGGCCTTGCGCGATCAACTCGCTCGTGTGTTGTTCGAGATGGAAGCGCAGCTCCTTCTCGAGCTGATCTTCCATTTTCGTTCGACGCGTGAGGCGCTGCCACCAATTCATTCCGCACCTCCCTCGGACAATTTGAGGACCAGCCCGACGGCTTCAATCAATCGCTGCCAGCTCGCGGCTTCCGTTTGGAGTTGTGCCCGGCCTTTGCGCGTCAGTTGATAGAACTTCGCTTCGCGACCGCTTTCCGTCTCTTCCCATTCCGCGGCAAGAAGTCCTCGATTTTCGAGCCGGTGCAGCGCCGGGTAGAGCGAGCCTTGCGGTATCTGGAACACTCCCCGCGAGACCTGTTCCAGGCGTTGCGCGATCGCGTAGCCGTGCACGGGACCGAGTGCGACCACTTTCAGAATCAACAAGTCCAGGGTGCCTTGCGGGAGATCGGATTTTTCCAGCATTGCATGCCTCCGGCTCCTACACATCTAACATAAGACGTGTAGAAGTGCAAGGTATACACGGTTTCTGCTGGCTTGGATTCGCTTGCTACTCGGCCCAGTCTCTCGGAAGGCGACGCAGGTGACGTGCGGGCTCTGCTCTTATTTCGCAAGCTGGATGGGGCGATCGTAGCCGGTCATTTCCAGATAGCCCACACCGCTGAGGGATTGTTGGTCACGCCGTCCGCTGAGAACGATCGCGCCCTCCCAATAGTTGGGAGCTAGGGCGGACTTGCCCGCCAACTCTTGCGATTCGAGCGGAGTCTTCGCTTCCAACTCAATTTTCAATTTTGGAATGGCAATCCTCCACTGGATTGGATAACGCCCGCCTGTGAGAGGGCTGGTCCAAATTTCCCCAGCCGGCAGCAGTGCGAAGTCTGCCGAGCGAAGGTGCGTCGTCTTTCCATTTGCATCCACGTAGGTGCCAGCGGAGTACGCATCAATCGAGCCGTCCGTGCGGCGGATGCGAAAAAGCATCAGCTCGGTATTGTCTGCAAGCTGCAGACTCACCCAATCCCAGCCAGCCTGACCGGAAGCGAGCTGATGCGTGAAGAATTCGTGATCCATCCAACTGCTGCCGTAAACTTCCATTTTTTGTCCGCCCAGTTCGATTGCACCGGACGTCGCGAGGCGCGTCAGAGAAATATAGTGCGAAGCGCGGCCCGTCCCCTCTCCTTTTTGGCTGACGCCGTTTTCACCATGTATGACCGGCGGCCTCTCCGGGTGCAGTTTCAAATGCAATCGAAATCGCTCGTCGACCGCGCTCAGTTCCTGGTCGCCGCCGTGCCACTGAACCTGCCAGTTGCCGTTCCAGATGCGGCCGAGGGATAGGTCAATCGCAGCGACGCCGGGGCCGGATCGATTGGTGCGCTCCGCGTGATAAAACTTCCCGCCATCGAGATCGCTCAACGCAAGATGCGCGAGATAGATGTCCCGAACGTCCCAAGTGCCGGTTCTTGCGGGCTCTCGACTGACGGCTTGCCGGAAAAATGTCAATTCGAATCCGAACCGATGGCCACCCACTTCTCTTAGGTTTCCCGTGTAATACCACCATTCCGTCTGAAAATCCGGATGATTGAAATAATCGCGCGGGAACTCGTATTGGTATCCCGGCAAAGCCGTGCGGTACTGAGCGATGAGAGGCTGGAAGAGGAGCAGCGCGGCGGCGAGGCAAGCAAGCCTACTCTTCATGCACGACCTCCAGCGGATTCAAGCGCACCGCGACTTGCGCCGGGTAGATGCCCGCAAGCACGGTCGCCCCGTAAACGACTGTCAACGCGCCGAGCAGAACTTCCACCGGCCAGTGAAACCGGATCGTCCACCCAAACGACTGCTTATTGATCACATAGATGAGAATGAGCGACAGCGCAAAACCTAGGGCCAGACCGGCGAGATTGGCTAGCAGCCCGAGCAGACCGGCCTCGACGAGAATCAGTTTGCGGACTTGCCCGGTGGCCGCGCCAAGAAAGCGCAACAACCCAAGCTCGCGGCGGCGGTCGATCACCAAAGCCAACAGCGCTCCGGCAATGCCCATGACCGCGACGAATACGGCCACCGCCTCCAAGGCGTAAGTGATGGCAAAAGTGCGGTCAAAGATGCGGATGGCTTCGCTGCGCAAGTCACGATTCGAGAACATCAGCACGCGATGTCCTGCGGCGACTCTTTCGATTTCGGCCCTCACCTTCTCCAGTTGCGCGCCCTGAGAAACGTAGATCGCGAGGTTCGAGGGCGCCGGATCGGGCAAATACTTCAGCATGGTATTGCGGTCCATAAGTATGCTGCCGCGCTCGCTGGTGTAATCGTAAAAGACATCGACGATGCGAAAAGACGCCCGCGTTTCCCCGAGCGAAAGCAATAGGGAATCGCCGGCTCTTACATGGTGCTTGTAAGTGAAAGGCTCGCTGACAGCCACGGCGTTCGAATCGCGCAGTTCCGCGAGGACCTGCTCTCTCGGGCGGCCGGAGAAAAAATCGGAATCCTGATGGGCTCGCAGCACGTTCAAGTCGGCGGAACCAAGCGAAGCGGGCATACCCTCATAGCTGATTTCGTAAATGCGCAAGCGCTCGATGGCCGCAACGCCGGGAAGTTTCGCAAGCTCTTCGGCCAAGCCGGGTGAAATGGTCGGATGGCGATCCGCGGCTGCGGAACCTGCGGGCCGCAGATACAGATCGGCGGGCAACTGATCACCCATCCAGATCATGACGGTCTGGCGAAAGCTCCCGACCATGATGCCGACCGCGGTCATCATTGCAATGGCAGTCGAAAGTGCACCGACCAGGACGGAAGTCCGGCGTAAGGAAGCCGCAAGGCTTCGCGAGGCGAGCATCGCCTCCACGCCGAGAAGTCTGCCAACTAGTTTCGCGGAAAACGACGTCAGCGAATGAACGAATGCAGGCATCGCCAATGAGGAGGCGACAACCAGCAGGACCGCGGCAAGGTAGCCAAGCAAGGGTTTGCCGGCAAGCGCGGGAGCACGTGACGCGGCAACCGCCACCACAGCGAGAGCCAGAGCCAGCCAGAGGTCGCCGGATTTGTGCACGCGGGCATCAAATTCGCGGCGGCCCCGCGCCATGGCCTCGGCTGGCGAGACTTGCGAAGCTTCACGCGCCGGTGAATAAGCGGATGCAACCGCAATTCCTATTCCGATTGCCAGGGCAAGAAAAACCAAAGTAGTGCTCAGCTCGATGCTTCCTGGCCGGCTACTGACATACAGCGATTCCACCGTGGCAGCCATCAATCGCACCGCGCCCGTCGCCATGAAGCGGCCGAGAGGGAGCCCGATGAGAGCGCCAGCAATCCCCAAGCATGCGGCTTCGCCGATGAATGCTACAAGAATCACGCGGCGGCTGGCGCCCAGGGCGCGCACGATTCCAATTTCCGCGCGACGGCGAACGACCGAAACGGAGATAGTGTTGTAGATAAGAAAAGCGCCAACAATGAGCGAAATGTAGCTCAGGAGCCGCAGGTTCCACCGGAACGCCGCCAGCATGCGGCGATTCTCTTTCGTGCCGGTGCCCTGGGGACGAATCTCGACTCCGGCGGGAAGCACGGCGCGCAGTCGCTGCTGCCAATCCTCCAGACTCGGAGTCCGCGGTACTTTTAAGAGGATGCGATCAACGCGGCCGAAACGGTTCAACGCCTGCTGAGCGGCCGCCAGGTCCATAACAATGGCCGCCTCGTTGCCGTTCGAATCCGCGTAGACGCCTCGCACCGTGTAGCTGCGAACTCGATCGTTGATGAGCAGTCCAACGTGGTCGCCCGCTTTATAGCCAGCGCTCGAACCTACCCAGATGCTGTCGGCATCATCAAGATGTTCAAACAGATTTTCCGACTCGGTTTGCGATTGGTGGTCGGCCGTGCTTTGGGATCCGTTTTGCGCGTAAGCGCTACCCTCAGCGACGAGGTCCAGGCCGATAAGCGGCAGTGATTTCTTGGTGTCCGCGATGATTCCATAGTCCTCGATGCGTGGGGAAACTCGAATGGCGTAAGGCAGCAGAGCCAGCTTACCAACCACACTTTCCGGGACGCCCCCGGATGCCACTAGCTCCAGATCGTTATCGCCGGCCAGAGTTTCCATCGAGCTGTGGAACGATCCGGTGGCCGCGCCGCCAGCTAGATCAATGGCCAGCACCACCGCAACACCCAAAGCTATAGCCAGGATCGTCAGCGTGGTTCGCACCGGCTCACGGAAGAGCGGGCGAACTATCAACCGGTGAAAGAGAAGAAAAAGTGCCATGTCAGCGCCTGGTGATTTCTTCGATCCTGCCGTCACGCAACTTTACGACCGTATTCGCAAGCGATGCGGCTTCAATGCTATGAGTCGCCATAATGGTCGCCGTGTTTTGCTCCCGAGTAAGGCGGCGGAGTAATTCCAGAATCACGTTGCCTGTCGTGGTGTCGAGGTTGCCAGTGGGTTCGTCGGCCAGCAGGATACTCGGTGAATGGATGAGCGCGCGCGCAGTGGCTACTCGCTGCATCTGGCCGCCGGAAAGTTGGTGGGGATAGCGTTCGCCGAGGCCCTCGAGTTCCACCCAGGAAAGCCTCTCGCGGGCTGCCTCACGCGGATTGGATTTCCCAGCGAGGAGCAACGGCAGTTCGACGTTTTCGAAAACCGTCAGCGTGTGCAGCAATTGAAACGACTGAAAAATAAAGCCGACCCTTTCGCGCCGCAACTGCGTCAGTCCGCCGTCATTCAGCGAAGAAGTCGAAACTCCATCGAGCAGCACCTTGCCGGACGTCGGAAAATCCATGGCCCCGGCGAGATTTAGCAGCGTGGATTTCCCGCAGCCGCTGCGTCCCACCAGCGCCACGAATTCACCGCGCTCCACGTTCAGGGAAAGGCCATTGAGCGCATGCACCGGCTGGCCATCCGTCAAGTAATCTTTCGAGACGTCTTCGAAGGAAAGAATCGGCATCGGGTATCGCGAGCAGGCGAATCTTTCAGGAACGCTCTGTTCGCCGCACACCGATTATACGTTGCGGCCGAATATTCGCGCCGGAGTGACTCGATCCGTCTCCGCCCAGCATTTCAATGGGGGCAACATTAAACGGGCATTGAGCCTGGACGGAGCCTGTTATAGACTTCGCTGTCGCTAACCTTCATGGCGCGTTATCCAAGGGTGGGCTGGCGCGCGAGACGGCAATACGGTTTCAACAAGGACGGCCGTGGCCGATCCTCTAGAGTTACTGAAACAGGTTTGAGGCAGTCCGCCGGGCCAGTGCGACGGCCGCGGCGTTAAGGAGGCCTGGATGCTGTTCGCGTCTGCTGTCGAGGTAAGTCACCGAGCCCTTGCGACTCCTGATCTCATAATCATCGGAGTCTATTTTGCCATTGTCTTCGGGATCGGAATGTACTTTGCCAGGAAGGAACGCTCCTCCGAAGACTATTTCCTCGCCGGCCGCGATATTGGATGGTTTTTCATCGGCGCGTCCTTGTTCGTGTCCAATATTTCCACGGAGCATTTCATCGGCCTATCCGGCACGGGCGCCTCCTCCGGCCTCGCGGTCGGCCATTTTGAATGGCTGGCCTGCCTCATCTTGCTGATTTTGGGCTGGGTGTTCGTGCCCTTCTACTTGCGGAGCAATGTCTTCACCATGCCGGAATTCCTGGAGCGTCGTTTCAACCGTCAATGCGCCGTTTATCTGGCTGCGATCTCGATCATCGCCTACATCTTCACCAAGATCTCCGTGCAACTTTATGCCGCGAGCGTGGTTCTGGAGCGCGTTGCCGGGTGGTCCCTGTGGAAGACGGCCGTGGTGCTGGTGATCGCCACCGGTATCTATACCGTCGCCGGCGGATTGGCGGCGGTCATCTACACCGACACGGTGCAAACGCTGATCCTCATTACCGGTGCAGTCGCCCTCACCATCATCGGCCTGGGGCGCGTGGGCGGCCTGGAGCATCTCCGCACCATGGTTCCGCCCGATTATTTCCATATGATGAAGCCTGCCTCGGATGCCAATTTCCCGTGGACAGGCATTTTTTTTGGCGCGCCGATTCTCGGTATCTGGTACTGGTGTACCGACCAGGTGATAGTGCAGCGCGTCCTCTCCGCGCGTGATGAGGGTCATGCAAAAGCCGGAACCATTTTTGCCGGCTTCCTGAAGATCCTGCCGGTCTTCATGCTCGTTCTGCCAGGCATCATCGCTTTTGCGCTGTTTCCGGAACAGGTGAAAAAGCCAGACTTCGCCTACCCCACGCTGGTCCTCAATCTGTTGCCCGTCGGCCTCGTTGGCCTGGTGATGGCCGCATTGCTTGCCGCGGTCATGGGCGCGATGAGTTCGGTGTTCAATTCGGCTTCTACCCTCGTCACTCTCGATTTTTACAAAAAGCTCCGCCCGCAAGCTTCCGAGAAGCAATTGGTAAATTTTGGCCGCGTAGCCACGGGCATGATGGTGCTCCTCGGCTTGCTGTGGGTCCCGTTCATTCACTACATCAGCAGCCAGCTCTACATCTACCTGCAAAGCGTCCAGGCCTACATCAGCCCGCCGATTTCAGCTTGTTTTATCCTCGGCATTCTTTGGCCGCGGATGAACGGAGCGGGCGCCATCTCGTCTCTCCTGACCGGCTTCGTTCTGGGCGCCACCAGATTCGTTCTGGAGATCGCCGATCGCGCCAGCGGCGGTCACTTTGACTCCTCCGCTGTCCGCTGGCTGATCGATATGAACTTCCTCCACTATGCGATTTTCATGTTTGTGATCTGTGCCGTAGTGCTTGTCGCGGTCAGCCTCATGACGCCGGCTCCGGACCGCAAGCGTCTCGCCGGGCTTACCTTCGCGACCGTGGATGACAAGATGGAAACGGTTGCCGTCGGCATTCCCCAGCGGAAGCCCGCGCACGAGACACCTGCGGAACATGCCATCAATGTCGTCTTCAGCCTGCTGCTGCTGGCTACCGTAGTAGGGCTCTGGATTTACTTCCGATAGCAGCAGGACCAGAATGGATTCGATGAGCACTGGCACCATCCACGCACTGAAGCCCAACGTAACTCAGGAGGAGGCCGTGCGCGCATTTTCCGGAGCCGGCGTATCCGCGCTCTATTGGCGAATGCGCAGCGGTCCTCTGCGCCGAATCGCCGATGCCTACGTCCCGTATTTTTTGTTCCGCGTCAAATACGCGGGCGCTCCGGCGCGGCTTTTCGCCATTGACGCCGTGGACGGCTCACTGGACTTGTTCGAATTCCCAAGAATCCCGGTCGAACGGGAGTTGCTGGCTTTGGAGGATCGCAATCGGCTGCAAGCGGCTCTTACGCAAGACCGTGCGGCGGAAGTTTTGCGAGACAAGGTCTTGCGTGTCATCTTCCAGCAAGGATTTTTCAAGCTTCGCGACGCTCGGCTCGAAATCACTCCGGTGCCCTGCGAACTGCACCTCCCCTACTGGCTTGGTTTCCATGAGCGCGCTGGATCGGTCCGCTGCCGCGTGATGGACGCGGTCAGGCGCCGCATGGAAGGCGCAAAAGCATGCGCGTTTTTCGAACATTGGCTCGCGGCTTGATTTGGCCGGAAAGCCACGGACCGTTTCTGCACAAGTAGAACGCACACCTTATCGTTCTTCTCATTTCTTTGCCTTCAGGGAGGGTGGACGTGAAAGAGTTTGTTCGACGCATCGGAATTGGGCTGCTGGTCTCCACTCTTGGGTGCGGAATTGCCTTCTCCCAGGGTTGGCAACATATTGGCAAGGTCCAGCGTGTCGAAAGGTTAAAAGATGGCGTTGAGTTATCTGCCGGCGCTTCGAAAGTTCGCGTCACGGTCTTCCGCGAAGGTATCTTCCGCGTGCGCGTCGCTCCCGGCGGTACATTCCCTAAGGATTCCTCTTGGGCCTTAATCGAATCACCCGCTCCGCCGCCGTTCAAGATCGAAGAAAACCAGAAGGAAATACGAATTATCTCTGGAAATGTGGTCGCTGCGATTGAGCGCTCGCCGCTGCTGATCCATTTCTCCGATGCTGCCGGTACTGTCCTGCTTGCCGACGAGCCAACCCTGCCGATGGCCTGGAATGGCAAGCGCGTGCACGTCTGGAAACAAATGCCGGCGGAAGAAAACTATTTTGGGCTAGGCGACAAAGCCGGTCCCATGAATCGCCGCAACCGTTCCTTCACAAACTGGAATACCGATGAATTCGGCTGGCAAGAATCGACCGATCCCTTGTATAAGACCATTCCCTTTTTTATCGGGCTGCGCAAGGGCATCGCTTACGGCATTTTTTTCGACAACACCTATCGAAGCGTCTTTGATTTTGGCAAGGAGTCGCCGGATTTCTTTTCCTTCGGCGCCGAAGGCGGCGAGCTGAACTACTATTTCATCGCCGGACCCCAGCCCAAAACGATCGTTGAACAATACACGGCCATGACCGGGCGGTCACCGCTGCCTCCGCTATGGACGCTCGGCTACCAGCAAAGCCGCTATTCGTACTACCCAGAATCGCGCGCGCGCGAAATCGTCAAGACTCTTCGCAACAAGAAAATACCTGCCGACGCCATCTACTTCGACATCGATTATCAGCAGGGCAACGCGCCCTTCACCATCAATCGTGAATACTTCCCAACCTTCGAGAAAATGATTGCCGATTTTCGCGCTCAGGGCATGCACACGATTTTGATCACCGATTTGCACATCAAGAAAGATCCCAACCATGGCTACGCGCCGTACGACTCGGGGATGAAAAATGATGTTTTCGTTAAGAATCCAGACGGCTCGGTTTACGTCGGCACCGTCTGGCCGGGTGACAGTGTTTTCCCTGATTTTACTTTGACGCGCGTGCGTGATTGGTGGGGCGGCCTCTACAAGGATTTTGTCGGCATGGGCGCCGCGGGCTTCTGGAATGACATGAATGAACCCGCGCTCTTCCTGCGCGCCGATAAGACCATGCCGCTCGACAACGTGCACCGTCTCGACGATGGCACCACCCTCGATCATCGCGCCATCCACAATGTCTTCGGCATGCAAAATGTGCGCGCCACATTCGAAGGACTACGCAAGCTCCAGCCCGACGAGCGCCCCTTCGTGCTCACGCGCGCTGCGTATTCTGGCGCCCAGCGCTATGCTGCCACATGGACCGGCGACAACAGCAGCACCTGGAACCACCTGAAAATGAGCACGCCCATGCTTTTGAGCATGGGGATTTCGGGATACCCTCTCGTTGGCGATGACATCGGTGGCTTTGCCGGCTCCCCTAGCGCTGACCTTTTAACGCGCTGGTTCGAAGTCGGAGCGTTCAATCCGATTTACCGCGACCACACCGCCAAGGGCACTCTGGACCAGGAGCCGTGGGTGCACGGTCCGGAACAGGAAGCCATTCGGCGGAAATACATCGAGTTGCGCTATGAGTTGCTTCCATATCTCTATACCGGAATCGAAGAAGCAACGCGCACTGGCCTGCCGCTCATGCGCCCCGTTTTTCTTGAATATCCGCAAGCTTCCGATTTCTACGGGAACAACCGGGATTTTCTTTTTGGAAGGGACTTCTTTGTCGCTCCGGTAACCACGGACATGGTTGATGCCGAGGAAGTCGCACTGCCTCCTGGCGACTGGTACGATTTCTGGACAAGTACAAAAGTTTCCAGCAAGGAAAAAATAACTTTGCATCCCCACCTTGACGAGATGCCGCTCTACGTGCGCGCCGGAGCCATTGTGCCGATGCAATCCGTAGTGCAATCCACGGACGAAAAACCGGACGGGCCGCTTAAATTGCTCGTCTACTTGCCGGATACCGCATCAACCAGCGATTGCCGCGGAGCGCTCTATCAGGATGACGGCCACACCTTCGCCTATCAAAGAGGAGAGATTCTGCGAATTGCTTACTCTTGTCAGGTTTCGCCCGGCGCGGCGACGGTCACAAGCGCCACGGAAAAGAATGCCTTCCAGCCGTGGTGGAAGAGCGCCCAAGTTACTGTTTACGGCGTTGCCGCTTCGCCCAAAGAAGTTCGTCTTGGCGAGCAAACTTTCAAAGAATGGCGATTCGACAGCCGCGCTCACACCGTAACGCTGACAATCCCTGACGCCTTGCGAAACTGGACTCTTCACTTCGCTTTTTGAGCCCGGCGTCCTGCGCGCCTAGTTCAGCGTAAAAATCGAAATGGACTGCGCCGGCAGAGTAACTCTGATTTTTCCGCCAGCCAGCTCGGCTTCGGCTTCACCGAACAACAAATCGATAGTGCCCGCTCTTTGCGTCGGCGTCTCCGCCAGAGAGATGCGAAGCTCCCGCGACTGATCGGCATTGTTGAAAGTGACGACCAGCTGCTCTTCCTCCGCTTCACGCACAAACACATAAGCAGAATCATCCGACGCCAAATGCCACAACTGTCCGCCGCGCAACGCCACGTGTTCGCGGCGCAGCCTGAGCAGCGACTGCACATAAGAAAAAATCTCCTGCTGCTCGCGCGTCCGGCCCTCCCGCGTAAACGCGTCATTGGCATCGCCAATCCATCCGCCCGGAAAATCCCGCCGGTTGTCGGGATCGCCTCCGCCCAGCATCCCGATTTCATCGCCATAGTAAATCTGAGGAATCCCCCGCAGCGTAAGCGCGAGTCCGAAGGCCAGCTTGAGCTTTCTGGGAGAACTGCCTTCAGCGCTCGCGAAGCGTGCCACGTCATGATTCGCAAAAAACGGAACCAACATTTCCGGATGCGCGTACAAGGCATCGTGACGCAGCACATCCGCGATGCGGCCGGCGGGTGCGCCCCGCAACAACACATCCCTAATCGTGAAGAACATCGGAAAGTCGAAGAGTGTGGAGAGTCCGCTATCAATGCCGTCGTAGCGTTTCACCCCGCCCGCAAAAAACGCAGTGACGCTCGGATCGGGATGAAACACCTCGCCAACAGTAGTCAGGCGGGGGTAGAGCCGGTGCAATCCCGCATGCCAGTTTGCCCAGAACTTCCGGCCGACATACGGAAACGTGTCCACGCGGAAGCCGTCTAACCCGGAAGTTTCCACCCACCAGGTGCTGTTTTGCAGCAGATATTGCTCGACCACGGGATTCTCCGTGTTCATGTCCGGCAGAATCCCAAAAAACCACCCTTCCGTGAGATTTCGTTTCATGCCCGGGGCGGCATGTGGATCAATCAGCGATTCGAACGGATCATTCGAGATTCCCTGACCTCCCGCCTTGCCGTAGAAGCTGCCCTTGAGCGGCGAAAAAGAATCGATGTGATGTTGCTGCGTTCCATGAAACCAGTCCGGCAGCGGCGGATTCGAGACCCATGGATGTCTCGGACCCACATGGTTCGGCACCACATCAAAAAAAACCTTCATTCCCTGCTTGTGCGCCGCAGCAACTAGCTCTTGATAGTCCTTTAGTGATCCGAGATGCGGCTCGACAGCGTACAGGTCCACAGCTCCATATCCGTGATAATCCTGTGCGGCTCCGTTCTTCACGATGGGTGTGAGCCAAAGCGTGTTCACTCCCAGATCCTTCAGATACGGCAAGTGATTCTGAATCCCGCGCAAGTCGCCGCCATGATACGCGCGCGGTTTCGAACGATCGTGGGAGCCACGCGTTTCTGCAGTTTCGTCATTCGCGGGATCTCCGTTCGCAAACCGGTCCGGCATGATCAAATACATCACGTCGTCCTGCATAAGCCCTTGAAATTTTCCCAGCATGGGCGTGCGTACAACGAGCGGCAGTTCGAACGACGTCGTTCCCTTCGGCGCGGCAATTCGGCAGACCGCGGTTCCCGACTTTGTGTCCGCACCAATCTTCAGCCAGATAAAAAGATACTTCCCCCCTCCCGTAGCTTGCGTGCGCGAGACGCGCAGCGTCGGAAGATTGCACTCTACGTGCGTCGCCATCAAATCGTGCCCTGAGACCAGCAGCAGCACCTCCGGCGTCAGTCCCACCCACCAGTTAGGCGGCTCCACTTTCGTGACGGTGGGAGCAGTCTTCTCGGCCTCCTCCTGCGGACGAGCCTGCAGAACCGAAGCGCTGCAAGCAAGTGCCACAGCGCTAACAAAGGACAAAAAAAACCGGAGAACACGCGCCGCTCTGTATTGCGGAGAATGCAATGACGCTCGTTTCACGGGGAAAGCATAGGGAAAAATGCGGAGGGACGCCAGTCTCGATCTTCGGCACCGCTCGGCCAATCCGCTACTTTCGCAATGTTGGGCTTGGTGCGAAGACCAACTTGCCAAACGCTTCTGGAACGTGGAAATTGGGCTCCGGCGTTCGCGTGGGTTGCCATGCGGAATAAAAACGGGGTTCAGCCGCCCCTTCGACGCGGTAAAAATTCACCTTCCAAGTTTTTGTGGGATCAAAATGCTCCACGAGGCACTTCATGGGCAGCGCCATCTCTGCCACCCAGGTCCTCGCGGATTCATTCATTACGACGCGGCACCGCAAACCGCTCTTCAAGTCGTGCTTCTCTCCGGGCGCGATGCCCAGATCAATCCAAAACCCGTTCGGGCTGACTTCGAATTCCTTATATCGGCGGAGCTGCGACGGATCAGGTTGCAGGAAAACTTCCGCGACATCGCGATCCCACAACTGATCGCGGCGGCCATTGGGCTCGGCGTCGGAGAAAACGGTGATCACCCGGTACTTGGCGCGAAACCGCAAATAGAGCCAGTCCGGGCCCCATAGCAACCGCACTTCTGTTTCTCTTTCCAGATCGGCATTTTCCCCGTGCCAGTCCGCGTCGAATCGTCACAGAATATCCAATGCTCGCGGATGCACAAGGAAAAAACGGCTAACAAAAGGAATTCCTTTGCGGCGCAACGCCCTCCGTGCTTCCCTCGGGGGTGCTTTCCCATGAGCCAGCAAACTTTTTGCGCACCATGATTTTCGCCCTTCCCGGCTAGCCAGCGCAGTCGTGCTAGCATCGAATCTAGCCTCACTAAAGGATTTTCTGAAGTCATCAGGGCGACCGAAGCCCAGGAGCGCGGGAAATGATTGAGCCTGTCAACACCCAGGATTTCACATCGCAGCCGGAACGCCGCAAGCCGGAACAGTTCGAGCATGTAAAGTTCCGCATCGCAGACGGCGTCGCAAGAATGACGCTCAACCGTCCGGATCACAACCTTCTCAATGAAGCCATGCTCCGCGAGATCGCCGGGGGGATCACGCATGCCGGTGAAAGCGACACGGTCAAGCTGATTGTCATCGATTCGGCTTGCAAAGTGTTCTGCGGCGGAATTGATATCGGCGAATACACCTCGCAGCGCGTCTTTCAAATGCTCGACGCGTTTCATGCCGCCTTCGCCGGAATGTTGGAAGTCGGCAAGCCGGTCATCTGCGTCGTCAACGGACCAGCGATCGGCGGCGGAGCGGAGTTAGCCGCCTTCGGCGACCTCGTGATCGCCACTCCGAAAGCGCGATTCGCTCAGCCCGAAATCAGTATCGGCATCTTTCCCCCGCTGGCGTCCACGATTCTGCCTTTCCTGGTCGGACCCAAAATCGCACTCGAGCTCGTTCTTACGGGTGAGCCGGTGACGGCCGAGCGCGCTCTCGATCTCGGCATGATCAATCGCCTCGTGCCGGAAGCTCAGCTCGAACAAGCGGTAAAGGACATCGTCGGCCGAATCAGCAGCCACTCCGGTCCGGTGCTGACCATGGCCAAGAAAGCCATTCTCGGCGGCATGGGCCTGTCGCTGCGCGAGGGTCTCAAGCATTCCATGGGCATTTTCCTGAATGAACTATACCGCCTCGAGGATTCCCAGGAAGGTTTGCGCGCACTGGTAGAAAAGCGCAAACCCAACTGGAAAAATCGCTGAACAACAGCGGCGTTTTCTCAGCCATTTCATCTTTCGCCGGGCCGTTCAGTCGCGCATTGACACTCCCGCGGCCGCGTCATACACTCAATTTTCAATTTGCAGGCAAGGGAAGCGGGGAAGGCCGTGTGAATCGGCCGCGGTCCCGCCACTGTGATCGGCTGAAAAGCCGTAAGCCAGGCCACCCTCCCAAGCCGCAGAGGCCGTGCTCTTCGCGAGAAAGAGCCATGCCGCCCGCCCCAAGGTGTCTCGTGGGGCTTTTTTGTTGGTGCAGTAAAATTCCCTCGTCAGAGGAGATTCGTGAAAGCACTGGCTCGTCCGCCGCTCCGGAGCACAATTGCTGGCACAATCGCGGTTCTGCTCGCTTGCGCCGCGCCGGCCCGTGCGCAGAGCCCTTCACCGATCTCAGCGGCATCCCCGTCTTACCGGGAAGTTACCGACGAAACCGGCCGCGCGGTTCGTATTCCCCAGCCGGTCCAGCGCATCGTATCTCTTGCGCCGAGTTTGACGGAGACCGTCTACGCGCTGGGCCTGCAAGATCATCTCGTAGGAGATACGGAATTCTGTGATTACCCCGCCGACGCGCAGAAAAAAACCAAAGTCGGGGGCGGCATCAATCCCAGCCTGGAAATCATTGCCTCTTTGCATCCGGACATTGTTCTTGTAACCAAAAGCTTCAACCGTCTTGAGACCGTACATTCGCTCGAGAATCTTGGAATTTCTTCTTACGCCACCGATCCCCACACCTTAGACGAAATCATCGCTTCTTCAAAAAAGCTCTCCGATGTGCTCGGTGCTCCGGAAGCAGGCGCGTCCGTCGCCGGCGACATGCAACGCCGTCTCGCCGATCTGCAAAAACATCTCGGATCGGTGTCGCCCAAGCGCGTTCTGTTCGTTGTCTGGACCCAGCCGCTCATCTCCATCGGCAAGGACACTTTTATCGCCGATGCGCTGCGTCGCGCGGGAGCCGTCTCTATCGTGGATTCCGATCAAAGCTGGCCGCAGGTTAGTTTGGAAGAAGTTGCTCGCCTTCAGCCAGACTTCCTCGTCTTCGCGGATTCACATTCGGATTCCGCTGCCCCCACCGTCGAAATGCTCGCCACCCTTCCCGGGTGGAAAATCGTGGATGCGGTCACCAATCGCCGCTTTGCGGTCATCAGCGATGCCGTTAATCGCCCCGCCCCGCGGATCGTCTCCGCGATCGAAGAGCTTGCCCGCCAGCTTCACCCGGATGCTTTCGTGAAAAAACCCGAGAACGATAAAGAGAAGCTGGAGAAAGAGAATCCTCCGCCCAACCCCAAACCGGAGGCCCATTCTCCTTCGCCACCGGAGTCCATGCAGGCGCAAGTGACTATTCCTGGAGGCTGCCCATGCGACCACTGACGCTCCGCCGCCTCCTTCTCCAATGTCTGATCCTGGTGCTAATCCTGTTTGTCGTCGTTGTCGTCGCTCTCAAGTTTGGCGCCGTTCCCGTTTCGCTCTATGCTCTGGGCCGCGATTTGCTGCATTTTCTTCTCGGACAGAGCAGCCAAATCTCCACCGACTACGGCTTGATCATCGTCAATATCCGTTTGCCGCGCATTCTTCTGGCCATCATCGTCGGCGCCTCGCTCTCCGTCGCCGGTACCAGCTTCCAGGCTTTGCTGCGCAACCCGCTGGCGGATCCTTATGTATTGGGAGTTTCCAGCGGAGCCTCGGTGGGCGCCATTCTGGCCCTCATCGCCACACCGTTTCTTTCCTTATCACCGGCTCTTTCCGCTCTCCTCACACCGCTCGGAGCATTCCTTGGAGCAGCCGCGACGATCGCCGCCGTCTACTTTCTCGGCCGTCGCGATGGTCAAATCGACAGCACCACCCTGCTTCTTGGCGGTGTCATTACCGGCTCCTTCCTCTCCGCCATCATCACTTTCCTCATGGGCACGGTCACCACCGGCAACACTCGCGGCGTGGTTTTCTGGATGATGGGCAATCTCTCCACCTCTTTTCAAAAGAGCGTTTATTGGTTTCTGGGCATCGGCTTCCTCGTCGCCGCAGGCGCAATTTACACCACAGCTTCCGATCTGAATCTGCTTCTCGCCGGAGAAAAGGAAGCCATGCATCTTGGCGTGGACGTGCCCCGCGTTCGCCTGGTCGTCTACATCGCCGCATCATTCCTGACCGGTTTGGCCGTCTCCGTCAGCGGGTCCATTGGCTATGTCGGCCTGATCGTGCCTCACGTGATGCGCCTCATCTTCGGCTCGGACCATCGCACGTTGTTGCCTACGACCGCGCTCGGCGGCGCCATTGCCGTCGTCTTCGCGGATACGCTTGCCCGCACCGTCGTCGCGCCCAACGAACTTGCCGTCGGTGCCGTTACCGCCGTCGTCGGCGCCCCGCTCTTCATCTACCTCCTCCGAAGGAGGCTCGCTTGAGCGCCCTTTCGGCTCACGCAAGGCATCTGGCCGAGGCCGGCCGCTTGGCCAATGAGATACGCTTGAGTGTCGAGCAGGTCAGCTACGCTCATTCCGCAAATCCCGCTCAAGCCCCGCTCTTCACTCTCGAAGCCACGAGTTTTCAGGCCAGGCCCGGCGAAATCGTCGCCATTCTCGGCCCAAACGCCAGCGGCAAATCCACTCTCCTCAAATTAATTTCCGGCGCCCTCGCCCCGCTCTCCGGGCGAGTTCTTCTCAACGGCTTCGTTACTCATTCGCTTACGCCGCGCACTCGCGCCCAGCGCATTGCCGTAGTCCAGCAGGAGAGCGCTCTGCTCTTCCCCGCCCGCGCCTGGGAATTCGTCCTGCAAGGCCGCCATGCCCACGGCCGCTCCCTGCGCTTCGAATCCGAAGACGACGTCCTCATCGCGAAAAATGCCCTCGCCCAGATCGGCGCTGCCGAGTTGAGCGACCGCTGGATGGATCAAATCTCCGGCGGAGAAAAACAGCGTGTCATCCTCGCCCGTGCCTTGGCGCAACAGCCGCTGCTCCTGCTTCTCGATGAGCCGACTCTCCATCTGGATATCGCCGCGCAAATCGGCTTGCTCGACGCGCTCCGCCGCCTCGCCGCCGAAAATCGCTACACCGTCGTCGTCGTGACCCACGAACTAAACCTCGCTGCCGAGTATGCCGATCAAGTCGTCTTGATGCAGCGCGGCCGCTGCCTGCGCGTCGGCCCGCCTTCGGCCATCTATCAGCGCGAATTGCTCGAGCAGGTTTTCCAGGCGCCGCTCACCGTGGACTTCGGTTCCAACGGACGGCCTCGCGTTACCGTTTTGTCTGGAACGCAGTGAAAGAAAGTCTTGTAACCGGAAGTTTTTCTCGTTAACCCCAACCCTGCGGCCCCGCGCCGCAGATCACATTCACCGCGAACTTCGTGCTCGGGAAGACGGATTGCCGGTTCCAGCCTCTTCGGAACCGGCAGGAACTAAGCCGTCGCCGCCGCGCGACTGTAGGGCGGATTCAGTTAGTGCGCAGGCCACTGCGGCCAGTCGCTCCTTCGCTGGGTGACACCGCGGGAAGGCCCCGCAACGGTCCTCATCAAAAAGGCCCGGAGCTACCGCCAAGCCAGGAGACCGGCGAAGTTCGCAGCCGTGCGATTCATTTGCATCGCACCGGACAACCTTCAACTCCCGCGCGAGAGGGAGCGGAGGACAAAATGAAAGCCACTCTTCTTCGTGCAGTTTTTCTTCTCTTCGCAGTTCTCGGAGTTGCCGTTTCTTTGCCAGCGCAAAACAATCCATCCGACGCGCATCTCTCGGGAAGACTCACTGATCTCTCCGGCTACGGCATCGGCGGTGTCAAAATCACCGCCCAACTCGAAAGCGGCCCGAACGCCCGCGTCTGGTCCGCAATTTCCACCGCTGATGGCGCCTATCTCCTCGTTGTTCCACCCGGCCATTACAGCGTTCATTTCCAGCACGCGTCGTTTGCCGCCCGCGACGTCGTTCTCGATCTTGCTCCCGCCGAAAATCACTCGCTCGACCTTCGCCTCGAAATCGAGCGCCTCTCGGACAACGTCGTCGTCACCGCCAACGCCCAGCCTCTGGAGCTCGATCGCACTCCAGCTCCGGTGGATCTCGTCGGCCGCCAGGAAATCGACCAGCGCCAGGCCGTTTCTCTCCCTGATTTGCTCTCCACGCAAACCGGCATCAGTCTCGCCCGTACCGGCCCCATCGGCGGTTTGACCACCATCTTCGTCGATGGCGGTAATTCCAGTTTCACCAAAGTCCTCATCGACGGCACTCCCGTCAATCTTCCCGGCGGCGACATGAACTTCTCAAACCTCACTCTCGACAACGTCGACAAAGTCGAAATCGTTCATGGCGCTGAAAGCGCTCTCTACGGTTCCGACGCCATGTCCGGCGTCATCCAAATCGTCAGTCACCAGGGCTCCACGCGCATTCCCGAACTCAATCTCTTTGCCGAAGGCGGCGGCCTTTCTTCCGCCCGCGGTGGCGCACAACTTAGCGGCCTGCTCGGCAAATTCGACTACTCCGCCGCTGGCTCCTATTTCCATACCGACGGCCAGGGCCTAAACGACGCATTCTTGAACCGCAGTTTCGCCGGCAACTTCGGCTACTCCTTCTCCAATTCGAATCAGCTCCGTCTCGTCGTCCGCAGCAACTCCAGTTTCGCGGGCAGCGCCGGCCAGACTCTGTTCGGCCCCAATTTTTCCGATCCCACCGCCTTTGACAATCTCAAGCAAGCCTCCGCGAATCTCTCCTGGACCTTCGCTACTGGTTCTCACTGGACCCACCGCATCTCGGGTATGGAATCGCGCTTCCTCGACACTAACGGCTTCCCCGATTTCAGTTTCTTCGAAACCGCGCAATTCAACCGCGCCGGTTTCCTCGAACAATCCACTTATTCCTTCCGTGAGGGCGCAGCGACCGCCGGTTATCAATACGAAGTCGAAAATGCCGATCCTAACAATCTCAGCGGCCTTCACGCGCGCCGCAATAATCAAGCCGGCTTCCTCGACGCCCGCTGGCAGCCGCTCTCTCGCCTTGCGCTCAGCGCCGGAGGCCGCGCCGAAGCCAACACCAACTTCGGTACTCGTGTCGTGCCTCGCGTGGGGGCCATCTACGCTCTCCGGCGTTCCCAATCTCTTTGGGGAGACACTCGCGCCAAGATTTCCTACGGCCAGGGCATTGAAGAACCCACTATTTTCGAATCCTTCGCCGCCGATCCTTGCAATCCCGGCAATCCTGCGCTGCGGCCCGAACGCAGCCGCACCCTCAACGTTGGCGTCGACCAGTTTTTCAGCGCCGATCGCTTTCGCGTTTCCGCTGTCTACTTCACAAATCAGTTTCGCGATTTGATCAACCAGCAGGTCGGACCGGCGAACCCCATCTGCTTCAGTGGCAATGAAATGCTTTATTTCAACACCGATCTTTCCCGCGCCCGCGGCACGAACTGGTCCGGCGAAGCTCATCTCAGTCACTGGCTGCTGCTCAAAGGCAACTACTCTTACGACGACACCCGCGTGCTCAAAACTGTCGCCTCCGCCCCCGCCATCCAGCAACCCGGCAATCATCTCCTTCGCCGCCCCGTAAACTCGGGCAATCTCTGGCTGAGCGCGAATTTTCGTCGCCTCAACTTCAACCTGGCTGCCTATTTCACCGGCGTCCGCACCGACAGTGACTTCGACGGTTTCGGCATCACTCGCAATCCCGGCTATGCCCGGTTCGATTTCGCCACCGCCTACAACTTTGGCCGCGGCCTGTCCTTCTACGGCCGCGTCACCAATCTTCTGGACAAGCAGTATCAGGACGCCGTCGGCTTTCCCGCGCTCGGCCGCGATTTCCGCCTCGGCATGAACTACCGCTTCACCCGCCGTAATTGAGCTCATGCCAAGAGCGTCCCCGCTTTGTTCCTGATCAAACACTTAAGACTAACAATTAACGACCGAAAACTCTTATGACCACACCCGAACCCATCCTCTTCTGCTGGAGCGGCGGCAAAGACAGCGCCATGGCGCTGCATTCGCTGCTCCAACGGAAGCAATTTCAAGTCGTGGCTCTCCTCACCACCGTCACGGAAACGTACGACCGCATCGCTATGCACGGTGTACGCCGTGAACTCCTCAAGCAACAAGCCCAGTCCATCGGCCTCCCGCTCCACGAAGTCTTCATTCCACCCCAATGTGTCAATCCCATCTACGAAGCACGCATGGAAGAAGCCCTCCGCCTCTTCCATAATCAAGGGGTCCGAAAAGTCGCCTTTGGCGATATTTTCCTCGAAGACCTCCGCGCCTACCGCGAAAAAAATCTCGCTCGCATCGGCATGACCGCCCTTTTCCCTATCTGGAAGCGGGACACTCGCGAATTAATCCGCTTGTTCCACGACCAGCATTTCCGCGCCATCGCCGCCTGCATCGATTCGAAAGTTCTCGACCCCACTTTCGCCGGCCGCGAACTCGACGAGTCCTTCTTCTGCGACCTTCCGCCCAACGCCGACCCCTGCGGCGAAAACGGCGAATTCCACACTTTCGTCTTCGATGGCCCCATCTTTCACTCTCCCATCCCCATTCGAACGGGAGAAATCGTCAACCGTGATGGCTTTGTCTTTTGTGATTTATTGCCTGAACTGGAGGAAACACTAAAAATGAACGCAGAAACCTCTCAAGAAGAAAGTCTGTTCTATCGCACCCTGCTCGCGCTCGCCCTGATTGTTCTCGCCGCCGCACTGCGCATCGCCCCGCATCCGTGGAACTTCACTCCTGTCGGCGCCATGGCCCTTTTCTCCGGCGCGCTGCTGAAAGACCGCCGCCTCGCCTTCCTATTCCCGCTTCTCATCCTATTTCTCGGTGACATCTTCATCGGCTTTCACAAACTAATCCCGATCGTCTACGCCAGCTTCCTCATCAATGTAGCCATCGGCCTTTGGCTCCGCGATCGCCGCACAATCTCGCGAATTTCTCTCGCCACGCTCGCAGGCGCCATTCAATTTTTCCTCATCACCAATTTTGCTGTCTGGCAGTTCCTTAGCGGCTATCCTCACACCGCCTCCGGCCTCGTCGCATGCTACGCAGCCGGCATCCCCTTCTTCTGGAACACTCTCGCTGGCGATGCTGTCTACGCCGCACTGCTCTTCGGCGGCTACGCCCTGGCCGAGCGTTTCCTCCCCGGGCTAAGCCCATCCGTCCGGCGCGTCACATCCAAATGACTCGGTAGTGGCGGGTCTTTAGAACTGTGTCTTTCTCTCTTCTGCCGCCGTTCTAGGGACGGCCTTCTGCCTGCCCCGATCGGGTCGGGGAGGCCGTCCGCTCTTTCTCCCTCTTCGCGATGATCGCGCATTATCTTGGTACGGTATCCTCAGTCCGCCTGCTATCGTGGCCGCTCTGCTATAATCTTCGTTCCGTTATGCCAAAATCCACTCCAGAGGAACACACTCTCTCAGCCGACGTGCTCGCGAAGTACGAGCCCGTCATCGGCCTCGAAGTCCACGTCCAGCTCCTCACCAGGACGAAAATCTTCTGCGGCTGCTCCACCCGCTTCGGCGATCCCCCAAACACAAATGTTTGCTCCGTCTGCCTCGGCCTTCCCGGAACACTCCCCGTGCTCAACAAACGCGCCGTGGAAATAGCTATGCGCGCCTCGCTAGCCCTGAACTGCACCGTCCACGATCATTCCCGCTTCGCCCGCAAAAACTATTTCTATCCCGACCTCCCCAAGGGCTACCAAATCTCTCAATACGAATTGCCTCTGGCCACCGGCGGCTGGCTCGAAGTCGAAGTCAATGGCGTCAAAAAACGCATCGGCATCACGCGCCTTCATCTCGAAGAAGACGCGGCCAAGAATCTCCACGAAGGCTTCTCGCAATCCGCAACCAAGGCCTACATTGACTACAACCGCTGCGGTACCCCGCTCAGCGAAATCGTCTCCGAGCCGGACATGCGCACGCCCGAAGAGGCCTATGCCTACCTCACCACTCTCCGCCAGATCCTTCTCTACACCGGCGTCAGCGATTGCAACATGGAAGAAGGCTCGCTCCGTTGCGACGCCAACGTCAGCGTCCGCCTGCGCGGCGCAAAAGAATTCGGCACCAAGGTCGAAGTAAAAAATCTAAACTCCTTCCGCTTTCTCCAAAAAGCTCTCGAATTCGAAATCGAGCGCCACATCGCCGTCCTCGAATCCGGCGGGCGCATCTCGCAAGAAACCCGCCTCTGGAATCAAGCCGAAAACCACACCGTCTCCATGCGCTCGAAAGAAAAAGCCCACGACTACCGCTATTTCCCCGAGCCCGATCTTCTTCCCGTCCACATCAGCGCCGCCTGGCGTGAAGAAGTCCGCCGCTCCCTCCCCGAACTCCCTGAAGCCAAGCGCGCCCGCTTCGTCGCTAACTACGGCATCACGCCCTACGACGCCGAAGTCCTCACCAACTCGCAAGCTCTCGCCGATTATTTCGAATCCGTAGTCAAAGGCGGCGCTCCCGGCAAAGCCGCCGCCAACTGGATGCAAACCGAACTCCTCCGCGGCCTGAAGGATTCCCGCAAGGAAATCGAAGCGAGCCCCGTCTCGCCCGCTAACCTGGCTGAACTGGTGAAGCTAGTCGAATCCGCCAAAATCACGGGCGCCGTCGCCAAAAAAGTTTTCGCCACCATGTTCGAATCGGGCCGGGCCGCCGCCGAAATCGTTTCCGCCGAAGGTCTGGCAGCCCAAGTAGGCGACGCCGCCATCGAGCAAGCCGCCCGCGAAGTCATCGCGAAAGAACCCGCCAACGTAGCCAAATTCAAAGCCGGCAACGAAGGCGTCTTCAAATTTTTCGTCGGCCAGGTCATGAAAGCCACCCGCGGCCAAGCCAACCCCCAAGCCGTAAGCGACATCCTCCGCAAGCTCCTCCTCTGATTCCTTGAAGTGGCGCAACTTGCTGCGCCTCAGGCTGTAGGGAAGACCTTCTGCTTGCCCCGACCTGGTCGGGAGGCCTGAGGGTTTTTTGGAGTGCGGCGGCTTGCCGCCGCTTTCCGCCGTCCCTGGTCGTACTCACACCCGTTCCCCATTTGTCATCCTCCAAGCGATCCAGCAAGAATCCCAAACAATTCGGGCGCACTCCCGTCTAATCAGTCGGGGAGGCCGTCCGCTGCCATTCCCTGTTAAACTCCTTTTACCAATCGCGAGGCTCCTCTCATGCTAAAACCCGGCGTCAAAGCTCCTGCCTTCCGCCTGCAATCCGACGAAGGCAAGGAACTCTCTCTCAAAGACTTCGCCGGCCAGCGCGTCCTCCTCTTCCTCTACCCCAAAGCCAACACCTCCGGTTGAACCATCGAAGCGTCCGAGTTTCGCGACGCAAAAAAAGACTTCGACAAGCTTGGCGTTGCCATTCTCGGCCTGAGCGCCGACGCCGTCAAAGCCCAAGCCTCTTTCAAGGCCAAACAAAATTTAAATTTCCCGCTGCTCAGCGACCCCACCCATAAGACCATCCAAAAACTCGGCGCCTGGCAGAAAAAACAATTCATGGGCCGCAACTTCATGGGCATCGTCCGCAGTTCCTTCCTCATCGGCAGAACCGGCAAAATCGAACACGTCTGGCCCCTCGTCAAGGCCAAAGGCCACCCCTCCGAAGTCCTCAAAGTTATCTCGAAAAGTTAGGCACGAGCGCAAATCCCGCTGGTGCTTCTATCGCGATCTGGCCGCGCGTAGAGTTAGGATCAACCCTATCAACACACCGAAGAGGTTCCCGCCAGCCATTAACAGCAAGAGGATGGAAGATGCAGCGATCAGGAAGTTATTCGGCGGCTTCTCACTAGACTCTGGCCATTGGTGACCGCAGGCGTCACATTCCCAAAGACTCCGATGAAGGGGCCGACGCCCGCCCAATAGAGCACTGATGTAGTCCACTGCCTTGTTCAATCCCCGGAAGGAAACCTGAAGAGACTGGCAAACCGGACAACGTGGCTGCTGATACTCTCCCACTCCATCTACGTCGAACTTCTCTATCACATCTTGCTCTAACAGAATCAGAGCCGCCTCAGCGTCCGCATTCCTCACACAGAGCTTGATGCGGCCAAGAAAATCGCACCAAAGCCAGTCCATGCGAATCAAGTTCTCATCGGCGAGATAATTTTCGATACCCGCGGAGTCCAGAATGCTGCTGAAAAGGAAGGCGTCCGGCATGTCCCGAAACCGCCGAAGGACGATAAAACGTAAGTTCTCGTACGCGGTCTCGGTGATGGCCATTTCGAGCCAACTTTATGTGCGTTGAATTCCTTATCAAAGCCAAATTTCATTCAATGGCTAGACAGAGTATATGGTCTGAACGGAGCAGCTCGCGTGCGCAACTCTTTCCTTACAACCCTTTAGAATGAACACTTATGAAAAGACAGGGGGACAGGGGAGCAGTGTCACGGCGCACCCTAGAATCTTGCTCCAAGTAATCGGCCAAGTTCCCAGGAAGGAAAAACCTCGCCTGGCAACTCAGCCGAATTCGAGGGATTGCGTCAGTCGCTCCGTGTCAGTTGATGGCTGCGGCCGCCCGAGTCGTGAACGACAGCTTCGTCTCGGCAGGAAACTCAATGTCCTTCTTTCCTGTCGCCGCTGCGCCGGCGGTTCCTGCGCCCGCGCCAGCTGCCGCTCCGATCGCTGCGCCTTTGCCGCCGCCAGCCAACGCTCCAATTACGGCGCCGCCGGCTGCGCCGCCGCCGATGAACCCGGCATCGCGCTTGCCCTTACCGCCCAGTGTTCGTCCGGCGGAACTCGTCGCGATCGTGTAGGTTTTGCCGCCCACAGTCACCGTGCGCAGCCGCAAATAAAGTTTCGCCGGCGTGGATAACCGCCCCGAAGCCTGCGCGCCACTCACCGTCAGCTTCGCTGGCGATCCCTTGGGAATCACCACTTTGCCGTCCGAAGTCACATCCTGTGCGACCGACCCTGTTACAGTTTGGCCGACCTTGGCCGTCTTGGAGCTTACGGATTGGTCGGTCACCACCGAAATTTTAGCTCCTTGTGGAACCGTGCCGCCCGCCTGTGCCAGCGCGGGCAATACCAGAGCTGGAACAAGAAATAGGGATGCCAAACGAGTACGCGAATTCATCTCCGTCACCTCCGACATGGATTGAGACTGTAGGAAAAGTTTAGCAAAAGAAAGTGCTAGAGCGGGAACAACGGGCAACAAAAGCGCTAAAAGTGAAACACCAGTTCTTCGGAATTGGAGGAGTTCGGTTCGATGTATAAATTGTCGATCAGCCGTGTCTTGCCGATAAAAACCGCCAGAAGCACGTAGCAAGGCTTGCTCACGCGTACGACCGGTTCAAACGTCTCCGCATCCACGATCTCCGCATAGTCCACCCGCGCGTGCCGTTCCGCGCCAAGCGTGCGCTGAAGTACGGCTTGCAATTGCAGCGCATCGCGGACCCCGGAGGCCAGTTCGCTTTTCGCCGACTCCAATGAGCGGTACAAAACGGTGGCCGCCTGGCGTTCCTCCGCATTCAGATAAACGTTTCGTGAGGAAAGCGCCAGGCCGTCCGGCTCGCGCACCGGCGGGCAAACTACGATTTCCGTATCCAGATTCAGGTCGCGCGCCATCTGCGTAATCAGCCGCGACTGCTGCGCATCCTTGCGCCCGAAGTACGCAAAATTCGGCTGCACGATCGCCAGAAGTTTCATTACCACCGTCGTGACGCCGCGAAAGTGTCCGGGCCGCGATCGCCCCTCGAGTTTGTCGCTCAAGCCTTCGACGTTAACGTAAGTCGCAAATCTCTCGGGATAGATTTCCGACGGTTCCGGTGCAAACAGTGCATCCACGCCGGCGCGCTCCAGCTTTTCGCTGTCGCTCTCAAATGTACGCGGATATTTTGCAAAATCTTCCTTCGGCCCAAATTGTTTCGGATTCACAAATATGGACGCAATCACCGGCGAGCATTGCCGCCGCGCCCGTTCGATCAACGACAAATGCCCAGCGTGCAGCGCCCCCATCGTCGGCACCAGTCCGATGATGCGGCTCTCCGCGCGCGCTTGCCGCGCGTGCTCTTTCATCCAGGCGACCGTTCGGATCGTTTCCACAGGGAAGGAGAGAATCGAATCTACGCGCCGGCTGCGGTGGCGCGCTCGCGGTAAAAGTGCATTAAGTCGGTCAAGATCGGCTGTGCCCCAAGCTGGCGCAAAAGAGTGGTCACCTGGCCGCGATGATATGTCCCGTGATTGACGACGTGCTGCATCGATTGCCAGAGAGGATTGCTGTAAACGCCATACTTCAGCGTCTTGTATTCCATCACGCGGTCCAGGTCAGTCTGTGTCAGGCCTCGCACGAAAGTAAGCAGCCGCGTTTCGTGCTCGTTCCAGCGCTCGCGCAAACTAGCCACGTCTTTGAACTGCGTCGTATCCGGCAGCGAAGCCGGCGACCGGCCCTGAAAGCGTTCCAGCCAAATCCATTCCGCGCCGAAAATGTGCCCAAGCGTATCGCGCACCGAGCCAAAACTCGAGCCCATCGGCTGAACGAATTTCTCCACCGTGAGTGCTGAAGCTGCCTCGAGCGCCCGGTGATTCGCCCACGCATTGTAGTCGTACAGTACGCGCATCTCTTGTGGCGTCATCTCTCACTCCTGTGGGTTTCTAAGATTTGCGGATGGCTCGGCTCAGGTGTCGATGAAAATGCTCTTGCGATCTTTGGTGAATTGCGGTGCGTGATACGACTCGGCGTCCGAAGGAAACCCGCCCTCGCGCACATCCTCGCAATATTCCCGCACGGCCTTGGAAATGATCTGCCCGACGTTGGCATACCGCCGCGCAAATTTCGGAGTCTGCCCAAACGTCAGGCCCAGCAGATCATGCACGACGAGAATCTGCCCGTCACAGTCCGGCCCGGCGCCGATTCCGATCGTCGGAATGCGCAATTCCTGCGATATCTGCGCCGCCAGTTCGCGAGGCACCGCTTCCAGAACAACCGCGAAAGCGCCGGCCGCTTCCACTGCGCGCGCATCACGAATCAACTGCTCCGCCGCGTCCGCTGTTTTCCCCTGCACGCGGTATCCGCCCAGCGCATTCACCGATTGCGGCGTCAACCCCACGTGCCCCATCACTGGAATCTCCGCTTCCGTCAGCCGCGAAATTAATTCCAAGCGGCGTTCTCCGCCCTCTACCTTTACGGCCTCCGCTCCCGCTTCCTTCACGAAGCGCATGGCATTGTGCAGCGACTCACCCAAGTCGGTGTGATAGCTGCCGTAAGGCATGTCGGCGACAACCAGCGCGCGCCGGGTTCCGCGCCGAACGGCGCGCGTATGGTGCAGCATCTCCTCGACAGTGACGGACAGGGTGTTCTCGTGCCCCAGTACCACCATGCCAAGCGAATCGCCGACCAGAATCACGTCCACGCCCGCTTCATCGAGCAATCGGGCGGTCGGATAGTCGTAGGCCGTCAAACAGGTGATTTTCTTGGAGTTGGAAAGTGAGCCCGCAGCCTGGGTCTTGCGCTGCAGGAGATCGGGCACGGTGATTTTTCCGTTCCCGGAATTAGGAACAACGCTCATGCTGGCCTCCGGTGCCGCTCCCTGCCCTTTTTAAAGGTGGCCGCCAAGCGGCCAACGGGATACAGCCCTGTACCTCAGCTTTGCGCAGGATAACAAATTTCGATGCGCAAGACTACAAATTTGGATGCGGCGCGATGCGAATTAGTTTCCGTGCGGCGCTTGGACGCGGCCTTTCCATTGAGCGCCGCGGCCGAGCCGGTAGCGCGCAGCGGAAACACAGGTGGCGTAACCGTAGTACACGGCGGCGAAAGGCAGCGAGAGAGCCCAGGGCCAGGGGAGGGTGTAGAACCGCGCCGTGACGCCGAACGTTACAGTCATTAAGCAAATGGCGGTGCTGGCGAGAAACCAGGCGGGGTCGTCGCCTGCGAAGAAAGAAAACCAGGGCAGGAGAAACGTAACGAACAAGCCGACGAGCACGACGAGGAGTAATCCGAATGAATAGTGGAGCTGAGTAAAAGCAGTACGGGCAATCATGTCGCGAATTTCGGCGAAGGTGCCATACCCGCGGAGGCTGACGCTTGCGCGCGTGAGGCCCATCCAGATTCTTCCGCCGCCCTTCTTCACGGCGCGAGCGAGCGCACAATCGTCAATCACCTCGCCGCGAATCGTGGCAAGCCCGCCGATAGGCGCGAGCACGTTCCGCCGCAGCAAAATACATCCGCCTGCGGCTCCGGCTGTGCTTGCGTTCGGGTCGGCGATCCAGCGCGGCGGATAGAGCATCAGGAAGAAATAGAGAAATGGCGGAATCAGCAAGCGCTCCGGAAAAG